>Ga0214919_10001105_pt1 | contig 45296 bp, 46 predicted proteins | sample LL1503_MetaG_FD_177994 | JGI IMG/M metagenome (GOLD analysis project Ga0214919, IMG submission 177994) | Freshwater microbial communities from Lake Lanier, Atlanta, Georgia, United States - LL-1503 | ecosystem: Environmental > Aquatic > Freshwater > Lake | place: USA: Georgia | collected... | reverse complement strand
GATTAATTGGATTGGATTTTTACTTCCTAAATTGATCGTCTCGTAGACCTTTTGATGCGACAAGACGAAATCCATCGAAGAAATAATTCCTTGGACGATATCGCCCACATAGGTATAATCGCGGGAAGTAGAGCCATTGCCGAAAAGCATAATGGCCTGACCATTCAACATAGCCTTAGCAAATTTATGAATCGCTAAATCAGGTCTTTGTCTTTCGCCATACACTGTAAAAAATCGCAGGTTAATCACATCCATATTGGCCAAATGGTGAAAGGTATGTGTCAACAACTCTCCCGCTTTTTTAGTGAAAGCATAAGGAGAAATGGGATGATCCACAGGATCTGCTTCGGCAAAAGGCACCTTGACATTATTGCCATATACAGATGAAGAGGATGCAAAAACCAATTTATGCATGCCATGAGCCTTCATCCATTGGAGCAAAGCCATCGTTTGGCTCAAATTAGCATCAATATATTGTTCCGGCTGTGCAATGGAAGGCCTCACTCCAGCCTTCGCCGCGAGGTGAATGATTAAATCAAAATAAGTATCTGGAATTAGCGAAGCCACTTCCCCCACATTTCCTTCGATGAATGTGAATGAGGGATTTAATAAAGAAGCGGATATATTTTGTTCCTTGATGGATCTTGAATAAAAATCATCAAAATTATCTATTCCATAAACTTGATGCCCTTGATTTAACAGATACTCAGCCACATGGCTCCCAATAAAACCGGCGGCACCGGTGAGTAAAATTTTATGCATTAAAATTCCTAGAGTGAATATTTATTAAAGATGTGTTTGATAAACTCAATTCGTAAAATTAGTTAATGTATGCATCATTCCCATTTGCGCCTTAACGGGAAGAGGCTTACCTAAAGCGCTTAAAAGTTTTTCATTAGATACAACATATCCAGAAGTCAATTTATGTAATCTTTCCGAGTTCAAGGGCAGTTTAAATCTATCTCCGAGCGACGCTAAAAGTCGAACCCAATCTTGATTTAATCTCCAAATTTTAACGTCTCTATCTAAAACTTGTCCTATCAATTTAATTAATTGGTTTGTAGATAAAGTATCATTATCTGCCAGATTATAGATTCCAGAAGGAATATCCGTACGAGACAATAATTCATTGACAACAAATGAAACATTTTCAATACTACAGAATGATCTTTGATTATCAAATGCCCCAAGAGGCCAGGGATACCCCTTCTTAACCCAATGGAATAGTAAATTTAAATTCCCTTTATTCCCAGGACCATGAATCATGCAAGGACGCAAAATATACACTCGTTTACCCTGAGGGATTTTTTTACTTAACATATATTCCTCTGCCAATAATTTACTTTTCCCATAATGGGTTTTGGGATTTGGAACATCAGTCTCTAGCAGTATTCCAGAAACTTCATCAGCAGAGGCCTTGACAGAACTAAAATAAATAAAAGTTGATGCGGAGGAATTTAAAAAAGCATCAAAAAAGCTTTTGCTCAAATCAGTATTAACGTAATAATATTCTGAAGGGTCAGCTACATTTAAAGTATCATGTGCCTTAGCTGCTAAGTTTATAAATGCATCCCCATGTAATTCTTGATTTTCAAAAATAGCTCCTCTTTTTAACCCAATTATTTCAAAATTTTGGTTTAAATATTTAACTATATTTTGTCCAACAAAACCTGAAACCCCTTGTATAAGAACCTTCATTATTAAGCAGACAAATCTTCAAACAATAGCATATATTGGTTTGAAATATATTCCTTGGTATATTTTTCTTGTATGATTTTAAGCCCACTTGACCCCATAGCCTCTAACTTTGTTTTATTAAAAGACATATCTGAAAGTGTGTTAGCCATTTGTTTTGTATTTTCTTCAATATCAGGATTTGAAAAATTAAATGAACAATTTTTATCTTGTAAAAAATCAATTATAGGGGAATCCTTAGGAGATGATATTAATATTGGTTTTCCGCAAGCCATAATAGTAAAAATTTTAGAAGGGAACCCTTCTTTGGCCATTGAAAAATCCATAAATATAAAATGTAAATCAGCAAAATTAATTAATTGACACATCTCATTTCTATCCTGATATTCAATCAATTTGATATTATTTAATTGGTGTTTTAAAATACTTTCTTTTAATTTTTTTTTATTTGCTCCCTCACCAATTACATAATATTCAATTGTTAAATGAGAAGTCAAACCAGCTAATTTAATGAGTGAATCCCAATCCTGCGCTATCCCTATATTGCCCGCATACATGACTTTTAATACCTTTTCATTGATTTTAAATACCGATTTATTGATATTAATTTCTGATACTTTCATAGGGAAATAATGATCAGTACTTACAAAATTTGGAATTATTATAAGTTTTGATTTATCATTAAACCTTTCAAGAATTGTATTATAAAAATTACGATGAATGGTAGTGACCGAGTCAGAATAATTATAAATAGCTTTTTCCATTTTTTTCAGAATCAGTATCAACCATTTATTTTTAACACTTCCTTGATTAATAATTAAATCTGGATAAACTTCCTGAACATTATATATTACTTTACTACCCCTAATTTTACCAATAATTAGTGAAACAAGCCCAATTGTTAATGGAGGAGAGGGAGACAAGATAATATCCGCTTTTTTTAAAAAAAATACCCCTAAAAAAATGGCAACTATGTGCCAATATAAAAATCCAATAATTCTTAAAAGTGGTAAATCATATTTTTTTTGCCACACATGATACACTTCAATATTTTTAAAAATACTCTTATGGAATAGGCCAAAAAGCTTCTTTTTTAAAACTTGTCGTGTTTCAATTTTATTAAAATGTGGTGTGGTAGTTAATACTTGAACTTCATAGCCTCGATCCTTAAAAGCTTCCGCTAAGTCATTATAAATATATGCAGTAGAAACACCATCTGGGCTAAATGCAATAGAATGAATTAATATCTTGATATTTTTACTCATTCCAAACGACTCTCTTTACATAATTTACATAGGATACTATAATTCTTACGACTTTCTCAGATACATTTGGTATTGAATAATCACGAACTAATAAGAGGCTTCGTTCCTCTCCCCTTGACTGAATGGATGCTAAACTTATCCCTTGTAAAATTCGTTCTAGACTTAAGCCAACCATCATCACCGATGCCTCTTCCATAGCTTCAGGCCTCTCATGAGCGTTACGAATATTTAAAGCGGGGAAATTCAAAATAGATGATTCTTCAGAAATTGTTCCACTGTCTGATAGGACACAAAAAGCATGTTTTTGTAAACTGTTATAATCTGAAAAACTTAATGGCTTTAATAAATTCACATGAGGGCTCAATTTTATATCCAACTCCTCTATCTTCTTCCTAGTCCTTGGATGCGTCGACATAATTATAGGTAGATTATATTGGTCCGCAATTTTATTTAATGAAATGATCAAATTACCAAAACAAATAGCATCATTTATATTTTCTTCTCTATGTGCAGATACTACAAAATATTTACCAGCGACTAATTGGAGTTCATTAATAATATTTGAATTGTCAATTTTACTTTTATAAAAATTCAATACCTCAAACATTGGAGATCCTGTTTTGATAATCTGATCCGCTGGCAACCCTTCTCTTAATAAATATTCTCTTGCTATATCACTATATGTTAAGTTAATGTCTGATATATGATCCACAATTTTTCTGTTCGTCTCTTCGGGGACTCTTTGATCGTAGCATCTATTCCCCGCCTCCATATGAAAAATAGGAATATGCCTTTTCTTTGCAGGTATTGCACATAAGCAACTGTTCGTATCCCCCAAAATCAATAAAGCATCTGGGTTTATATCACAAAACAACACATCAATTTTAGAAATAATCTGGCCAATGGTATCAGCAGCTGTTTGTCCCACTGCATTCAAAAAATAATCAGGATTCCGAATATTTAAATCTTCAAAAAATATTTGATTCAATTCATAGTCATAATTTTGACCCGTATGAATTAAAATATGTTCAATCACATCCGCCTGATCTAAACGGTCAATCACTCTAGAAAGCCGTATGATTTCAGGTCTTGTACCAACAACTGTAACAACCTTTAATTTTTTATTCATCAGATTAGACATTTAATTGATAAGTATCTGGATTAATTTTATCAAAGAATTCATTGATCCAAAAAAATGTAATTAACTCTTCTGAGCCAATATTGGTAATGTTGTGAGTGTACCAAATTGGCATATCAACAAACGATGGATTAGAATCGTCTACAAAAAAGGTCAACTTTTCGGTCTCATTTATCTGTCGCATTTCAATTTTAGCATTTCCTTTAACAACTGAAAAGCGCTCAATTTTTCGCGTATGGAAGTGATTCCCTCTTGTAATTCCAATTTTAGTGGTTGAAAAAGAAACTTGTCCGCCTACACCTAATTTTAACACTTCTACAAACACTCCTCGTTCATCTTGTTTTTTAGAAAGCTGAAACGGGAAAAAAGATTTATGATCAATATAACTACGAAATGTATTAAATAAGTTAAGATCAAATTTATTGGTCAATTTAGGAATTTGCCCTAAATCCAAATATTCATTTCTAAAAACCATTAATTTACTTAATACATCAGAGACTAAAATATTGATTTCTGGTTCTACAGTAATTGTTTCTGCTTTATTAAATTGAAAATTAATTACTATTTTTTCAATCAGGCTATCAATATAAATTAAACTAACTAAGGAATCTGTTATAACTTTAGGTTCAATCTTATTAATTAAATTATGGCAAAAAGTTGCTATAAATGTATTATAATTTGGCTTAGAAAAAGGACCAAAAACATTTGGGATTATTAATCCTAAAAATCCAACTCCACGATCTAAAGCAGAATTTTCTAAAATCTCCCTAGCCTTTCTCTTAGCATTACCATAAAAATTGTTACTTGACTCTTGTGATGATGATGAAAATATAATTCGTGCTTTACTTGATGTTCTTTTTAATGACTCCGACAATTTCATTGCAAGAGAAACATTTATATCATACAAATTCGCGTCATCTTCTGATCGATTAACTGCTGCTAAATGAATAATCACATCACATGAGCTTGTAAATAAATCTAAATGTAAATCTTCCTCAAAATAACTCCTCTCAAAAGCTATAATCTCATATTTTTCTGGATATAGTTCTAGGTGATTCTTAAGGTGTTTTCCCACAAATCCATTGACACCTGTTATCCCTATTTTAAATTTGTTTTCCACAGATTTATTTAATTGAAATCAATTTGTCATTATAAATTTCTGGTATTTTTAACAGTAAAGATTTCATTTCTTTAACGCTTAACCTTTCCGTATTATGAGAATTATATTCTACCATATTGGCCCCGTCACTAATCCCTTGTGAAAAATAATTTTCATAGTTTAAATCTCGATTATCCGCAGGAATTCTATAATAGTTTCCTAAATCTTCTGCCTTTAGCATATCTTCAAAATTAACCAGCGTTTCATATTTTTTTTCACCATGTCTGGTTCCAATTAATGAAATCTTATATTCGGATGCATAAAGTTCAAATAATGCCTTTGCGAGTGTTTCAACTGTGGCTGCGGGAGCCTTTTGTACAAAAATATCTCCCTGTTTTGCATTTTCAAATGCATATAATACCAAGTCTACTGCATCCTCCAATGTCATCATAAATCGTGTCATTTCCAGATCTGTCACCGTTAATGATTTCCCTGATTTAATCTGGTCAATAAAAAGTGGAATAACCGACCCTCTTGAAGCCATTACATTGCCATACCTTGTACCACAAAATATTGTCTTAGAATCATCTAAATTCCTAGATTTGGCTACCATCACTTTTTCCATTAATGCCTTGGACATCCCCATTGCGTTTATTGGGTAGGCTGCCTTATCTGTACTTAAAACAACTACTTTTTTAACTTGATATTTTTCAGCCGCACTTAGAACATTTTCAGTTCCAAGAATATTGGTTTTCACCGCCTCTAAAGGAAAAAATTCGCATGAGGGAACTTGTTTTAGCGCAGCAGCATGAAAAATATAGTCAACATTTTTCACAGCCATATCTACACTTGCCGCATCGCGTACATCTCCAATGTAATATTTAACCTTGTTGCTATTGATTGATTTCCGCAAATCATCTTGCTTTTTTTCATCCCTACTAAAAATTCGAATTTCTTGAAATCGATCAAGTCCAACAAATCGATTTAATACTGCATTCCCAAAGGAGCCAGTACCGCCTGTAATTAATAATGTATGTCCCATTTTTTGCTTTTCTATTTCATTCAGTGATTAATGTAATTAATTCTTCCAATTTACTTTCACAATTACATGTAGATTTACTCCCTAGTATCGTCTGATATTGTGTTAATGAATAAAAAATAGACTCCTCACTCAAAGGGTCAAATACCATATTGGGAGTTACTACAGAATAAACATAGGGTAAATCAGCTGCCATTATTGGAAGTGAAAATTTAGATGCTTCAATTAAGCCCAGTCCAAAGCTTTCGTGTAAAGATGGATAAATAATAATATCCGTTTTTAAATACCACCCTACAATTTCTTCAATGGGCAAATTACCTAAATTAACTATTTGAGGGATATTGTACTCATGAATTTTTTTAATTAAATCCGGGAAATCAGAACCAATCGTAATATATAATTGGCTGTTTGGGAAAGCTTTAACAAAACGGGCAAATGCACTTAAAAGTAATGCATGGTTCTTATGTTTATGGCCAGCACTAACATATAGAAACTTAATTATTTCATTTGGCTTTTTATTAAATTCTTTTTCAGGGGCCCATTCTTTGTAAAATGGAAGTACTCTAATTTTAGGTGAAGGTATTTGCCAAACATTCTCCATTTTTTTTTTAATATGCTCAGTTTGTACAACCCAAATATTAGTATTATTCCTAAGGACAAAGGCAACTCCCTTTTTCAAGAATGCCATTAAATTTAACTTTAAACCCTCTTGAGAAAACTTTTCAAGGTACAATACATTATGAAAATAGGTGATAATGTTAGAAGGAAGGGGAAGAGGGGGAGGAATATTTGAAAAGCAAAATACTGTTCTGAATTTAAAGTAATTCCTAATATAAAATAAAGTTCGAGAACCTAAGGATGGTTTTAAAAATGTTATTTTATTTAAGTTTTTTTTTCTAAAATCTGATTCAATTCTTTTATCTACTAGATAATATACATCTACTGGCTTTTTCTGTAGTTCATCTACCAGTAAATCAAATAACACTTTGCCTCCTCCATCATAAATATAAATGGCGTCAATTAAAATCATTTTTGTTTATTGCCTAACTACGTTATTAATAAGAGATTGCTTATTTAAATTTTAAAATTGTAGAGCCCCAAGAGTATCCAACTCCAAATCCTGCTATCAAAACATTTCCAGACAATTTATTTTCTTTAATCGCTTCAGATAATGCAATTGGAATAGTAGATGACACGGTATTACCTATATTTTCATAAAAAGTGAAAAATTTTTCATCAGAAATATTGATAATCTTTTTTAAAAATTCAAGCATAAATTTATTGGCTTGATGAAATATATACATGTTTATATCTGATTCTTTTAATTTATTCTTTATTAAGCTTTCCTTAATTAAAATAGGTACGCTTTCTGCAGTAAAGGAGAAGATTTCAGGCCCGTTCATATAAAGTGAGCATTCCAAATATTCTGCTCCCACCTTTTTATCATGAATTCCATTATTGAATCTTGATGCACCATTTTTCACTATCAAGTTTTGAGCGCCACTACCATCAGTTCCTAATTCAAAATCTAGTATTTCTGCGATGCCCTTAGTTGAAACTAAAGTTGCTGAAGCTGCATCTCCAAATATAGTTCTATTAACCTTATCATATTTAGTGATGTATTTGCTATATGTTTCTGAAGTGATTAATAATACAGATTTTGCTACCCCGGATAAAATTAATCCCTTAGACAATGCTAATCCATACACATAGCCCGAACAACCTAAATTGTAATCAAGGGCACCGCACTTAGTAGATAAACCGAGTCTTTCCTGCAAAATACATGCAGTCGTAGGTAAAAAATAATCCGGACTTTGTGTACAGTAAAGAATAAAATCTATTCCATCTTTGTTTATTAATTTATTTTCAAACAACCTTTGAGCAGCTTTTACTGCTAAGTCAGAAGCAAATTCGTCTTTTGATGCAATATGGCGATTTTTTATCCCGGTTTTTTGTTCAATTTTATCCATTGACCATTCAGGAAACATGGCCTCAAGTTCCTTATTGCTAAGCTCATTATTCGGAAGATAATAAGCTATATCAACTATAAATGCTTGATTCATAGACTATCCTTTTGAAATCGAAAAACCGCCATCTATAACAATATCAGAACCCGTAATCCAAGAACTCTTTTCTGACAAACAAAATAAAACCAAATTTGTAACATCTTCTATAGAACCAATACCAAGTGGATATTGCTTAGAAATATGCTCTTCTGAAGGATTATATTGTAAAAAATTTTCAAACATTTTTGTTTTTATTAATCCAGCAGAGATAACATTTACTCTTATCCTACGCGATGCTAATTCAGAAGCCATAACTTTTGCATATGTGGTTAAAGCTGCTTTACTAGACGCATATAATGCTGTGCCAGGCTGACCAAAATGCGACATAATAGATCCCATTAAAACAATTGATGCCCCTTCGTTAATCTTTTTATATTTTAACAAATTTTGAATTAAGATAACATTGGAATTAAAATTTATTCCCATTATATCATTTATGTTTTTATTATTTATCATGGTAATGGGTCTAGAATTATTTGCTCCCGCGTTCAAGACAATACCATCTAATAAAGAACAATCTTTCGCGATATTTTCTATGAAATCGATATTGTTTAAATCCCCAGCTAAAATTACACTTTCAGCATTAACTACGCATTTATCACTTACATGCTTTAATCTTTCTTCATTTCTGGCAACTAATATTGTTGCATAATTATTCCTAGAACATTCTATAGCAACGCCTTCTCCAATTCCTGAACTAGCGCCAGTGATTAAAATTTTTTTATTACTCATTACTTAATAAATAAAAACTCATACAACTCCTCAAATGTATTAATTGAATTTAAGTCCTTGGCAGAAATAATTTTAGAATATTGATCCTCAATTAAAACAATTAGAGAAAATAAAACAAGAGAGCTCCACTCCTCTAATTCTTTAAATTTACTATTTAATTTAATTTCAGAATATGGTGTTTCCTCAAATATTTTAATAACTACTTTCAAAAATTCATCTTTTTCTTTCATAATCTTATTTTTAACTACTCTTTAAAAAACCCCTTTAAAAATATTTTTTACTGCCAGTCTTTTTTTATAATAGAACAAATCCATTAAACCAGAAAGTTGAAATAAAATCATTGGAATTGAATCACAAGATTCAATATTTGTCCGGTTTAAATTAAACTTATCAGATTCTGGATGGATTGTGTAATTATTAGTAGTAAAAGCATATTTAAAACCGGAATCAATAATTTTATTGTATGCACTAAAGGTATATGAATTTAATTCTCCACCTACCCAAGCAAAAACTTCAATAAAACAACCGTTAATTAATTTTTCCAAATCTTCCTTAGCTTCTTTTATTTCATAGTCTAATGTAAATATTGTATCCAAATTTGAAAATCTGCGATGGCTATAAGTATGACACCCTACAATATGTTTAGTTTTAATATGATCTAATTCTTCTAAATTAAAACAATAGCGATTATCTAAATATTGTTGTTTTAAATTAATAGAATAAATATTTGCATTGTCGGAATTATTTTGACTAATAAAACCAGTAGGAATAAAAAACCATCCAGTAAAGCCATAATTCTCCAATAATGGAACGGCATAATCAAAATTACTTCTAAGTCCGTCGTCAAATGTAATTATTAAACCAGGCTTTGTTCTCTTAATTCTTATATTCTCAAAATAATTATCAAGCTTTTCTATGTTAACGTCCTCAAAATATCTTTTGTAAAAAGCTAATTGTTTGCCAAAATTATTTGAATATTTTTCAGGTGTGCAATGGTAGTTTATCGCTCTTATTTTGTTGGACTTTAAAGTCCATCTAAAAAAAACATAAGAAATTCCAGTAAAGTATAATAAATTGGCAATTAACTTCTTCATCAAAATGTGTCAAAATCGAAAAAAGTAAACTTTAAATTTGACAAATCAATGTTTTTTGAAAAAGATCTAAATCCAACCGGTAAACCAACTTTCGGCTTTTTTATCTTCATCAAATTGTCATCCAAGAAAGTATTAGGGCTAACATAAAATTTTAAATAATTATTGAATGTCAAAAACGATAACACTTTTAACTTAAAAATTATATTTAAAAAATCATTTTCTTCGCATTGCTCAATATCACCTACACAAATTTGACCATTTGATTTCAAGACAATGTTCTTACCATTAATTTTTATTAAAAAATTCTCTTGAATACCTAACTTATGATCCCAAAGCTCAATTTGTCTAATTAGCCCATCTTGACCATTACTCAAAATTGAGCTCTCAAAAATATCTCCTTTTGGATAGAAGCTCAAAATAAATTTTACCCAATACTTGTAAAAAAAATCGAACCTCTTAATTTTTCTAGAAATGATCCCTAAAGGAAGCGTCGGTATAATAAAAGAATAATTATTTATCTTTTCATTAAACTCCCACATCAGTTTTTTCTTTAACGTAGGAAAAGCAGATTTTAAAGGGAAACCAAATACCCCAGCAATTCCATTTTCAACACAAAGTGAGAATGTCAGTTCGGCGGTAGAAATGAATAAGCCTTGACCCACATGATCTTGATGAGTCATCGTATTGCCAGATTGACCCAATAAAATTACGTTATTATTTACTTTAGCTTTTATAGGAAAAATACCATAAAATGAAACAGCATTAAAAGATTCATCAAATGCTAAATAACCAATATGTGAACACCCTGAATAATCAGTGTCATAACTCTGAAAAAAATCTTTTAAACTAGGTAAATAACCAAATGCATTTTTGAATAGAGGAATAAGTAACTCAATATTATTTTTAGAAAGTCTATTAAAGATATATTTCATTTATTTTAGATGGTTATAAATGTTTCCACTAATAATCTTGCCTTAGATAAAGGCCATTCTTGACTAGTTTTTATTGCATTTTCTTCAATAATCTCCAAGTTTTTTAGAGGTAAATCATTAATAAGCCTAGCTAATTCTTTAATATTTCCTGCTTCATATAAAAAGCCATTAATTCCAGAAGTAATTCTATCTATTGCAGCTCCTGTTTTATCAGAAGCAATAACTACTAAGCCTGAGGCCATCGCCTCAAGGATAACAACACCAAATGGCTCGTGACAAGGTGATGAATGTAAGAAAATGTTTGCCGTTTGAAATTCTTCTAAAAGTTGATTTGAGTTTTTCCAGCCTAAAAATTTCACCCGTTCTCCAAATCCAAGTTCATCTGTCAGTTTAATTAAATCTTCTAAATCCGGCCCTTCGCCTACAATTCTAAACTCAAATTCAAATTTTCTATCAAAGTTATTTACCACGTAAGAAAGAGCTAATAAGCTTAGGTCAAATCCCTTTAAACTATTGATTAGACGTCCTACGGATAAAAATACTAATTTCTTAGGGTTAGTATCTTTCTTCCTATCATTTGCAAAAAGATCTAAATCAATCCAATATGGGAAATTTATTAATTTATCCTCCAAAATTCCTAAGCGATTAAAAGCATTTAGTCCTAGTTTTCCTGTAGTAATGATTTTAATACAAGTATTAGTTATAAATTTTAATAAAATATTTTTTTTTATCCAATTTATAACACTACCAGAATAATTGTCAATATTCGGTGAATCACTACCGAAAATATATTTTATTTTGAATATGCCACAAAAAAAAATTAATGATAATCTATAAATGCCATCCCATCCTCCAATCATTATTATATCACTCCTCCCTTTTATTCTCCCGTACATTAATTTAAATAGTAATGAAAATCCTATTTTAACATCTAAAAATTTATGTGTATATCCAACTTTGGATGGAATTTCGAAAAAATATGTTTTAGCTCTTTTATTTTCGAAAAATACTTCAAAATCAAATTTATCTGATGTACATAATTCTTCATATAATTGTGAATTATATGGTGATGGTGAATGAATTACCCAATAAATTTTAACTTTATTAATAATTATATATTTAATACTTTATTGCACAATCCTACAATTCGTTTTGCCTGAATAATATTATTTTTATTATTCAAGATAAAATCCATAGACTTCTTCCCAATATCATTTAATTTTTCAGAAGATAAATTTAAGGTATTGAATAAGGCCTCATTTATTCCATTAATCGATTCATCTGAAATAGGTATTAAATAGTTCCAATATTCATCTGGGATACCGTCTAAAACCGTAGATAAAACAGGTGTACCTGACGCTAAATACTCAATTGTTTTAGATGGGAAAGAATAACTTGTATAATCCAAATTGCTTGGCCTTGGGTTAATTAAAAGTGTGGCTGATTTTTGAAGCTCTAAAACTTTATCATTAGGAATTACACCACCATAAACAACTCTGTTATCAATTTTATGATATTCATTAATCTCTTCCAACATATCGCAAGGGCCTACTAACATTAATTGTAAATCATTCTCTTTTAGTAATAGAAATGACTTAATTAAATTTTCAATGCCATATTTTTTAAAAACAGCACCAGAATATAAAATTATCCTAGTTTTAGTCTTTAATTTTGGCTTTATGGTATTCGGAAAAGAGATATCCATTAACCCCTCCATTACGATATACTCGACATCACTTTTCAATTTGCCGTGCATTTGTTGGGTAATATAAATATACCCATGATATTTATTCAAAAAATATGTATTTACCTTTCTATAAATAATTCCTTTAGTATTAAGTCTATTATTTATGTCAATCATATTTTCTGGCAAATCTGTTAAAATTGAAATGATTTTAACATTAAATAATTTTGAAATAAAAATGCCGGCTAACCCAATTGAAAAATTAAGTGGGTCTGAGATAATTATTTTCCTGCGATTCAAATTTTTAATTGCCCAAATAGTGCCTAAAAAAGTTGTATATAAAATTGTCCCTATTGATCTTACAAGATTTGCCTTTATATAAGGAACATATTTATATTTTACTTTATAATTAGAGTCTGAAGGTATAAACAAAAAATTAAACCGGTGGGTATTTCGATTTATTGGCAATATACTTATTGATAAAATTTCTGATATTTCATTTTGAATATTTAATCCGTCAATCACTAGTGAATGAAATTTTTGCGACTCATGACCAATTGGATTCTGCGCAGAATTGAATACATAATCAAACGTTGCCTTTGAACTAGCTCTGCTCAAATATAATATTCTCATAAATTGAAATTTGCTTGTCTATAATTTTTTTGATTGAATGGCGCGATTCTGCAATTTCAATTGCATTTTTTGAAAGTTTTTCCTTTAATAATTTATCCCCTATTATATTTTCAATCAACTGAGAGCACCATTGGAAATCGCCTGCTTCAAAAAATAATGTAGTTTGATTGTCTATGCCTAAAAAACTACTACCACCATTATATGCACAAATAGTAGGAACTCCTAAATACATTGCTTCAGCAAATGCTACACCATAACTTTCTACATAACTTGGAAAAACCATTACGGATGAATTCAATATCGCTTCAATAGATTCACTAGAGTTCAAAGGGCCCAAAAATTCAACAAAATCCAAAAGACCTAATTCCAAAATTAAATTCTTTAAATATTTTGAGTAGCCATCTCCCTTTATACCTTTACTATTAAAAGTACCTATTATCCTTAAACGAATATTAATCCCCTTGGTCTTTAAATGATGTGTCGCCTTAACTAAATCATGTATTCCTTTAAATGCTGCAGGATATCCCGCACTGCATATAATTATAGGCGCTCCCGAATAACTCCATTTGTCTGCTGAATAATACTCACTTCTAAGCATTAAATGGCTTTGAAATATTTTGGCATTTTTATTGTAAAATCTTACATGATTTTGAACCCATAAAGATGGTGTACTAATATATTTAAACTTTTGAATTAATTTATTCTCTATAATTCCATATTGTTTATAATTAATCCGCTGTTGATATAAACTTAAATTCCTTATTATCTCCCGAAATCCTATACATTTAAACTGATCAAAAAGGCTAAGCCCACCTTCAGTAAATGGCGATATTCTACCTAGAAGCCCTTGAATTTCAAGAAGCACATTATTAGTATTATTACAACAAACTGATAAAATATTAGCATGGTTGGATTCGACACCCCAAATGTGAATTATATCAGGTTTGTAAATTTGAATTATTTCAGCATATTTTTCCCTTAAATCAATAAGCTGAGAAGCCTTTTCTTTTAATAAATTAATATTAGGAACTTCCCATTCTGTTAAATTATTTATTCTCCGACATGTAAAACAATTCTCTGCCGAAAAAGTCACATTTGCAATTTCACAAATTTTATCTTCAAGTAAAGCTTGGCCCAAAGAGTAAACCCACGTCCCAGTTCCCTTAATATTACATTCGGCTAATGATATGTTACTAAACCACAAAACTTTCATCCCTGATTTCTATCTAAACTGTTCATGCTAAATCTGAACCTATTTTTGAAACTAAGTGAAATACATAATACAAATGCAAGTGAATATCCAGCCGTAAAAATTCCAGGTCTTTGAAAAAATAATAGCAACAGCCCAATAATTAATAAATTATTCTTTCTAATAAATACGGAAAAAAACAAAAAACTTAAACCTAAATAATAAGGCCAGGAAATAAACATACCAGAGGCTGTTAATGGCTCTAAAGGATTACAGCATATCATTGAAAAATTTGAAACACAACGTTCAATATCAAAAAGACAATAAGGATTTATACCAAATAAAACAACCCACCAATTTTGCCTAATGATATCAAAACAATTATTAAATGCAATAATTCGGTCGTTATCACTAAAATTAAATAAAAAATTTATGGTTCTATCGATTAAAAACTCTTGAAATGCCCCCTCAGCGCCAAAAAATACCAGTATTGAAATCAATAATGTTCCAATAAATATTCCAATTAAAAGCTTCTTGAATTTAAGTGGCATAGACAAGACATATAATAAAAGAAAAAATAAATGAATTATACTAAATGTAATAAGTCCACCTATTAACAAATAAATTGTCTTGGCCTTATCTAAATTTAAAGCATTTCTCAAATATGCAACAACACAAATAAAAAATGAAAATGCGCCAGGTTCATCATATATACCGCCAGGTCTAATAAAATTTAACGCCCTGGAATTTGTTAATGTTGTGTAATACCAATGTATTCTTCCAAACTCTCCACCAATTGTACCAGCTGATTTGACTCCAGAAAATGCCAAGGCAAAAGCTATTATAGCACCTAAAATTAAAATAAACAAAAATATTGTGGCAACTTCAATAAATTTTAACAATTCCTCATTTTTCAAAACAGAAACCAATAAAATGGCATTTACCATCCAAAATGCTAAAAAGACAAATTTATACTCTAACCAAAAAAATGAGCTAAATGATGCAGTTAAAAGTACCACAAAACAAATAACTATGCCAATATTCTTTATTTTCCTTTTGGAAAATATCAATACAATCAAAATTAAAAAAAAAGAAAGAGGAAGGCTATATACACCTCTAAAACCGATTGATAATAACAAAGGGCTTTGAGAAATTAATAATGAAAAAAATAATACCGATATGATAATATTTGAAATGAACTTATTTTCAATTGAAACACTCATTTTGTAATTGATAATAAATGATTTTTGAGTCTTATAATTACTTTGAGAGAGAAAAATAATTTTGATTTAATAGAATTATGTGAAAACAATACAATGAAGAAATTTTCTAAAAAATATCTAAATGAAAAATTAGAGGAGATACCCCCAGATTCAAAAATTGAAATTGGGGAACTTAAATATTGAAATTTTGCATTTTTTAAATATGCATTTAAAAACCAATGAAAATCTGCACAGATATTATATCTTAAATTAAAGAAATTATCTTCAAAATATTTTCTGCGAACAAAAGAGCTTTGATGACAAAAGGGTTGACAATAATTGATTATCTCAATCGGCATTGCTTTTTCCATTATCAATTGTTCATTTTTTTCAATTAAAACATCCCCATAAACTATATCAGCTGTACATACTTTCAAAGCAGATATACATTCAAGAAATACAAATGAATTCAACTGGTCACCAGAATTTATAAATATCACCCAATCACCAGAAGCAGATTTAATCCCCTTATTCATGGCATCATATAAACCATTATCTTTTTCGCTAAAAAAAACAGATATATAGTCTCTATATTTCAAAACGGTTTCTTGAGTACCATCGTCGGAGCCGCCGTCTATGATAATAAACTCGCAATTTTCACAATTTTGATTTACTATGTTTTTAATTGTTTTCTCTATTGACTTCTTCCCATTAAATACTACAGTTATAATAGAAATTAATGGCATTTTAGATCTAATAGTTATGATTGGTGAGTTGTGATTTAACACTACCGTTAATTTTTGACATATTCATTTCAAAAATATGTAAGTAATTTTTGGCAACTACTTCTAGATTAAACTTATCCTCACATTTGATTCTAGCTGATAAGGATAACTCTTTTTGCGAAGAATTAATCCCCCAAGATATCCCCTCCATTAAATCATTAACACAGAAAGGTTCAACTAAATATCCATTGATTTTATGATCTACGACATCTTTTGCTCCTGCAATATTAAATGCGACAACAGGTGTTCCACATGCCATTGATTCGCTAGCAGTCATCCCAAAAGCCTCTTGCATAGACGGGGTAATAGTGAGATCAGCGGCAGAATAAATAACTTTCAAGGCAATATCGTCTACAACTCTACCCAAATAAATAATATCAAATCCAATATCTACTTTCTTTTTTGGCGGACTCTCTCCAAATATTAATACTTTAACATCTTTAAATTTCCCAGAGTCGAATAACCCCTTTAATGCGGGGATTAAAAACTGGAATCCCTTCCTTAAATCATTTACACCACTCATTGAGCCAAATAACAAAAATTTAGACTCAATAGGTATATTCAAAATCTCTCTCGCCAACTTTTTGTCAATTCTTTTAAATATATTCAGGTCTGTCCCGTGAGGGATAGTATCAATTTCAAAATTAAGATCCTTGCACATTCTACTATTTCGCGCAGCGTCAGAAAGCCATCTAGAGGGAGAAATCATGTGTATCTTGCTCTCCCTTAGGCTGTTCAATTTATACATATATAATTTATCAACTATGCCAAATGAATCATTAATTTGCGGACAATTATTACAGCCATTAATAAACTTATTACAAAAATTGTCATAATGACATCCTGCAGTTAGAGGCCACATATCATAAAGAGACCAAACTAGTGGCTTTTTAAATTTTTTAATAACATTGAAAGGTAAAAAACTATTCCCAACCCAATGGATATTAATTAAATCCGGATTAATTTCTAAAATAACTTCAAGCAGTTTTTTGTTAGAGAATAAATTAAGACTCCAATGACTTGAAATATTTTTCCTAAACAAACTAAGTACCTTATGTTCTATTTTAGAAAATAACTTTTCACAGAGGCTTTTATTATAAGTTTTTACCCAATAATGGTCAGTAACTTTTTGCTCTACTAATAATTCAACATCAATACCTTGATCTCTTAATCCTTTTGCCAACCAGAATGTAGCTCTAGCAGCTCCACCATTAAAATCAGAATAGCTAAGCATCAAAACTTTCATTTAAACAAATAATTTAATTTCTTTAAATTCCATTTCATTTTAGATATTTTAGACTTACAAAATATTTCAAATCTATAAACCTTTCCTTTTTTTTGATAAACCTGAATATGAGGAGCATTTGGAAGGTTTGATACAAATTTTAATCCTGCACTACTAATTACCCATTTAAAAGCTTCAGATAAATAAAAGTTATTTGGTAAATGTGCCTTAATATAAGGGTGAAAACAATTTGCAAAAATTATATAACCATCATATTTTAAAGCATTTATTAATTCAATACTAACTTGAATTGGATTTTCAATGTGCTCCAAAACATCTTGAGCTATGATTATATCATAATTACTTGAAAGTTGAGATGTCAAAACAATATTGCTGAATTTTGAAACTCTAAATGATCCTAAATTTGAAGGGAAGGGTTCAACTATATTAATCATTACATTGTTAGGAACTGTTTCTGCAATTTTTATGGCTAACTCACCAAATCCTCCACCAAAATCACAAACAGAGTTTTTATATTCAATCTTTGATATAAAATCTGCTATTGCTTTTCTGTGTAAGACAGAAAATTCATCTACGGATGAGAACAAACCATTCAATATCCACACTGGATGAGAATAAAATCCTGCAATATTTTGACTTTTTAGTGACTTTTTATTGTTTAAATTATAAAAATCCCAAACTCTATCCATCTCATGCCATAATTGATCAATTGAAATAATCGGATGAAGTTTAAATTTGTCTAAATAAACTATATCTTCTTTATTTATAAATTTTTCAGGTATATCATGACCCCAGATACTGTACTTATTATTCATTTAATCAAATTTAATTAAAGATTTCCCCAATTTTGCTTTTTGAATATTTCACTACATTAGAATAAAATTGAATGATTCTAATTTTTATAATATTCAAATAGACATTTATACTACTTTTCAGGTAAAAATGATTTTTTTCAAAATAATTATTAATAATTATCTCATCAGAACGCTGAAAACTAAAATCAAATGGAAGGTCTAATTCAAAAGAATTTAAGTTAGACTGAGAAGAATTAAAATCCAATGTATGAGTAGCATCTTCCCCAAAGCCTATATTTGAAATTAGATTATACTTAGGAATAATACATTTTGATTGATCATTTTGTAATAAAAATGCAAGTTGATAATCCCAAGTATTTATTTTATCCTCATATAATTTTTGAAATGTATCTTCCCAGAAAAATCTAACATCTTTATTTGAATGCGATTTCAAAATTTTATTTTTGACTTCAGGCCACATTTTTATATTGACATCATACTTTTTCCAAACTCTAGCCCAACTAGCCCACCCCCAAATTACTGGATATTTAGTGAAAGATAAGCTACTGCTAATTGGAACAAAATTTGATCCTCCAATCATATAGACTTCATTATCATATTCATACTTTTGAAGCAATAACTCGCAAAACCAAAAAAAACTCAAACTTGGCAAACAATCATCTTCAAGAATTATGCCTTTCTCTTCGTTATTAAAAAACCAAGTAATAGCGCTGCTTACCGCATTTTTACAGCCCATATTTTTTTCACGAAACAAAGTAAATACTTCACATGGCCAATCTACTTTACTGACAATCTCCCTAACTTTTAATACTTTTTCATGGTCGCTATCTTTATGTTCTCTAGGACCGTCAGAGGCTATATATAATTTTGGAGGTCGAGCTTTTCTTATTGATTCGAAAACAATGAGCGTTTGTTCTGGTCTGTTAAAAACTAAAAACAAAACCGAAGTATTTAATTCGGAAGGCCGATTAAATTTAACAGCAACTTTCATATTCTGATATACTTCAATAGGGTGGGCGATTAAATTCAATCATAACTTAAATAGTTTAAACTTATTATATTAAAACAATTATAAATAAGTAATCCAATTTGCTTTTAAACCAATAGGCCACCATTTTTTTTCTCTATGACCAATCCAGTAATCAGGAGCAATTAAAATAGAATTATCTGATTTCCCCTTTACAAAAACAGATGCCCACCAAGCAAATGAACTAGCAGATAAAATCCCATGATCACAAATAGACATTAATGTAAAATCAATAGAATAATCATTGTTAATAATGTACATATCTTTCTCTCTACCAAAAAAATCATTCGCATAGTGAAAATCATCTGTAAAAATTAAAAACGCGGGGTTTTTGACCTCTTTTCTCACAAATTCAATGGATTTTAAATACCATGAAATTGATAATACGGCTGGGTTATCCTTTGTAGGCCAACTTAAATAATCTCCTCGTCGAATATGCAAAAAAATGATTTCCTTTTCTGCTATATTTAAATGCTCAAGCAGGCATTTCGATAATTTAACTAACTCCTCATTAATAGTTAGATCTCTAACAAGGTCACAATTACTATTTCCCTGAAAAAATCCCGAGGAAACATAAATAATATTTTTAAAAAGCCCTTTTACCTTAATTATTCGATTATCACTAAATTCATTGTTCTCCCATGCATGAGTAATTACTTTAAGCTTTACCAATAAATTGAGTGCCTTCTTTATCAATAAATAAAAGCGCTTTTTCGATAAAAATAAAGGTAATCTGAATATTTGATCCCGTGATTTTATTACATGAAAAAACTCGCTAAAACCCAAAAGAATAATCTTATGGCCTTGAAATTCTTTTTTTAGTCCAGAGTATTGGAATAATTGATTTCCCAATCTTCCATTTTCAAAAAATAAAACCATATAAAACTAAATACCAACTATCTAAAACTATTTATAACTTTTACAATATATTCTATTTCTTTAAAATCTAATATTGGACTAATTGGAAGACTTAAAACCTGCTCGTGAATTAATTCAGTAATAGGTAATTTTAAGTGATTAAATTCTGCGTATGCTTTTTGCTTATGAGGTGGTATTGGGTAGTGTATAACTGTAGCTACTCCGTTGTCATTAAGATATCTCTGAAGTAAATCACGACTTTTACATCTAACTACAAATAAATGCCAAACATGGGATTTTAATTTTTGATTTTTTTCTATCCCACGATTAACGCTTGGTAAAATAATCAACGGATTAGATATATTAGTTAGATAGTACTCAGCAATTTGATTTCTAATTAAATTTTCTCGGTCAATAAATTTTAATTTTACATTAAGCATTGCTGCCTGTATTTCGTCCATGCGGCTATTATACCCTTTGAAAATATTAACATATTTTTCATTGCTCCCATAATTAGATAATGCCCTAACCACATTTATTAACTCTTTATTATCAGACAAAACTGCGCCCGCATCACCAAGCGCTCCAAAATTTTTTGCTGGATAAAATGAAAAAGCTGCAGAATCCCCTAGGGATCCTGTTTTTTTTTGAACAACTGGTCCTAAATAATATGATCCTATCGCTTGCGCATTATCTTCTATTATTTTAAGATTATACTTTAATTTTAAATCACTAATTTTTTCTTCCCAACAAGTTAGACCGTATAAATGCACAACTAAAATACCCTTAGTTTTTGATGTTATTTTCTCTTCAATAGAATGAACGTCTAAATTATATGTTTCTAAATTGGGTTCCACAAAAATAGGCGTTAATCCACTATCTGTTATTGCTAATATACTTGCAATATATGTATTAGCAGGAACAATAATTTCGTCCCCGAGAGACATTTCTCCCATTTCAATATACGCCTTGAAAATTAATCGCAACGCATCAAGGCCACTTGCTACACCTACAGCATATTCTGTACCAATATAATCAGATAAATTATTCTCAAATGATTTGACTTGTTCTCCCAATAAGTAATAACCGCTATCAATAACTTGAGTAGCTGCAGCTATTAATTCAGCCTGATATTGAAAATTTAACTTCTTTAAGTCTAAAAATGAAATCATATATTTATTTTTCTAACAAACCTTGCGGGATTCCCTAGCCACAATTCGCCTGGTGGAACACTTTTCGTAACCACACTTCCTGCGCCTATCATCGCATTTTCCCCAATTGTAATCCCACCTAAAATCACAGCACCCCCCCCAATTGATGCATTTCTTTTAATTTTTGTCTTTTGCAGATCAAATTGTTGTTTTGCCCTAGGATATTTGTCGTTGGTAAAAGTGACATTGGGCCCTATTTGTACATTATCTTCTATCGTTATTCCATCCCATAAAGAGACCCCAGATTTAACGGTTACATTATTTCCAATAATCACATCATTTTCTATAAATACATTTTGATTTATATTACAGTTTTTGCCTATTTGGGCTTGTTCTAAAATGACACAAAATTGCCAAATAACTGTTCCTAAACCTATTGCTTTAGTTTGTACATCTGAAGTTTTATGTATTTGAATTCGCATTTTTCAAAATCTTAAATTCGTTATAATCTCTTATATAATCAGCTTCATTATAAACTTCTGATGCTAAAACTAGAGATATTGCACCAGCTGAAAAATTTAAAAGTTCTCTCCAAATACCAGGTACAATCAAAAGGCCCATATCGGGCCTATCCAATTTAACAGTTTTTTTATGTACTCCATCATCCAATATCACGGAATAAGATCCTCCCAATGCAGTAATTAACTGATATAAATTTTTATGTGCATGACCTCCTCTTTTCTCTCCTTCGGGAACATCGTACAAATAATATATTCTTTTAATATCAAAAGATATGTTAATATTAGATACAATTTCAATTATATTACTGTTAGCAATATTTCCAAGTGGAACAATTCTACAGTCATATATGCTATTTCCTATCACTTATTAATTCTTTAAATTCCAAATAATCTAATATAAGATCGTCTTTGTCATATATAGTAGAGCAAACAATTAAAATCAAACTATTTTTAGAGATATTAATCATTTTTCTCCACAAATTAGGTGGTATATATAATCCTATATTTGGTTGATTTAATGTATGGTTGTTTACCGATTGACCTGAATGAACTTCAATGTCAATACTTCCAGATAAGACAACAATAAAAACCCCCTGTTTTTTAAATGCATGTCCTCTTGTAATTTCTGTACAATTCAGACCATTTAACCAATATGTACGTAAAATTTTGAATGGCACTTGAGAAAATTCTTCAATGAACGACAAATTCCCTCTATAATCCTCAATTTTAGGCAATGTAACTATTTTCTCAGTCTCCATTCAATTTTCTAACTCTTTTCAAAATAACTTTGTTCCCTTCCTGAAATCTTTCTTATTAAATAAGTAAGCGGATAAAAAATTTCACTAATAAGCCTGGAATTTGTGTATGCTAATTGAGAACTACGATTAAAGTGAGCAAGAAGTCCAAATTTCCACCACCAAAATACACTGGTTTTACTGTTTTGTATAAAATTGTAATTAGTCAAATATTTATTGTTATAAATTTTTATAGCTAGAGATACAGCTAATGGCAAATTAGCAAATACCCTCATAGAATATCTTAACCTTCCAAAGTCTTTATCACCTGTAGCTGTAATCTCTGTCTTTAGATAAACCTCTTTTTTAATAGACTCTAAATAGACTAATATGGCCAGAACTTTGTCTTGGTACATACATTCAGAAAAAGTAGTCAATACTTCTTCCATCATCCAATTTGAAGGCCTTTTAAAAATTGTGGATGTATTCTTCCCAAATCGCATAATCTTTTCAATACATTCATCATACTCGGTAATTAATCGAGACTCTCCTTCGAAAAATGTCCCGCCTTCCAAGTTAGCTCCCTGTCTAAACTCCAACAATGCTATATCAGGCTTTAATAAAAATACCTTATTAATTAACTCTTTAAATTCATTTACAATTATAATATCATCATCCCCGGGCATCCAATAGTAATCATAAGAGAAGTTGTCATAAATTGTAAATGCTGCATTTTTGCCCTGCCCTAAATTTTTACTATTTTTTATATAAATCAAGGGAAAAACATGATTTTCATTTAATTCATTTATTAAAGTCCCCAAAATAGAATTAGGATCATCATCTGCAATAATAATGTCAATAAAATCTTTAATTGAATAAAATAGTGGATCATTGAATGAGTTTATAAGCCTCAGTATTTTACTATTTCTTTTGTAGGTAGTTAATACGACTAATAGCTTCATTCTATTTAATTATTTTTCAACAGAACTATAAATTTACCACTCTGTCAGATTCTAAAAAATTACTATTTGTATCAAATGGTCTTATACGAACGCTCGTTTTTGTGTAATTTGAAAGTGAAAATATTGAGGAATCAAAACTGACTATTTTTACTGCCTCAAGCCGAACAGAATTTAGTTTTAAATCATGAGGCCTGAACTTATTTAAGCGTTTCAAATCAAATAAATCATCCAAATTATTTATCAATACTGTCATCCCCATTTCTGAATAAACACTTTTACAAAATGAAAAACTGTTCAATCCCAAAAAACAAGCCTCAGATATTACAGACCCTCTTCCGGTAATTATAGTTGCATTAGGATAATATTTTTTCAATTGACTTAAAGGGAAACTTTCGCAGTAATGCAAATATTTGCTATTGGTAACAATTCCATCAATAATCTTATTACAATAATTGTCATATGAATATTGGGATGATAATGGGTGTAACTTTATTGCTACATATGTTTTTCTCCTTATAAATTCTTCCAAAATTTTTAATGTAGAATCAAAATAATCTATTCCAAAACTATCTAAATATTCCGACATAGCATTATTTGGGGAGTCGCCAAATGCATGTAAATAGAAAATATAATCACATTCATAATTAGGGTTAATTATAATATTTGATTTTTTTATGTCATCCATGTAATAACTTATGGCTGAACTTTTGAAATTGCCATTACACCTTGATTTTAAACTCAATACTCCGTTTTTTATATTATTATAATTTAAAATTCTAGAACGTTCCAAAATGTAATTAGCCTCGGCGCGCTCTATTCCAGAACCTAAACAAGTAAACCCAAAATTTCCCTCTGGCGTATAGGCTCTTTTATTATGCGTCAAACATAGAGAAGCCCAAGCCCAATCTTCATATCCAAATTGTGAAACTATTAAACCTTTAAAACCCCGAAACGAAAAAATGTTATCTCCTAAAAGATACATTTCTTGGAATTTATTTATGTTTCGTTTACACCATTTTTTGTACAATAAATTATACTTTATAGATGTATTTACAGGGATAATTCTATTTTTATTTTTATCAACATCCCAGAAATTTCTACAAAAAATTTCATCCTTAATAACATTTGTACTGCATGATTGACATAAATCTATCGACGTTTTTTCAAAAGCTCTCAAATAGATTAAAAGTATTTTCATCATCAATTTATTATTTAAATCGATATTAATACAGCTAGAATTTTCGTTAAAAATATTAATGTATGTTTTTTTTCTATTCTCATAATCCCAACCATAGTGCCAAGATTGATTGCTGAATATGAAAAAATTATTTTTATTAAAAAAAAGCAAATCAAATATAAATGTACACCACATTTTTATGATGTAATTATACATTTTACGTTTTGCGTCAAGTTTAATAAGTAATTGATTTAAAATATATTTCACCAAATTATCAATTTAATCTACTTTGAACTACCTCTAAGTAACTGCCAACTTTCTTAATTCTACCATCCGAAATTTCTACTATTTTAGTACAATTTTTTAAAGTAGTTATTCTATGTGCAACTATAAAAACTGTCAATTCATTGCTAAGACTTTGAATTGAACGCATTACTTCTCTCTCAGTCTGATTATCTAATGCACTTGTTGCTTCATCAAAAACAATTACATCAGCATTTTTATATAAAGCTCGTGCAATTCCTATTCGTTGTCTTTGGCCACCAGATAATCTTATTCCTCTTTCTCCGACATGTGTCATGTATTTAAGTTCCAGTGTTTCTATTACTTCAGATATTTGGGCTTTCAAAGCAACTTCTCTCACTCTATCCATATTGATATGTTCAAAAGGTACTCCAAATGCTATATTTTCAGCAATTGATGAGTCACTCAAAAAAATAGATTGAGGAACATGAGCTATATGAGATTGCCAAAATCTACTATTTGCTTCATTAATAGGAATATCATCAATTAAAAGTTGGCCCTTGTTTGGCGATATCAATCCCATTAAAATATCCAGTAAAGTACTCTTTCCGCTTCCGGTTGTACCGATAAAACCTATACGTTCCCCTTTCTTTATTTCTAAACAAATTTGATTCAAAACATTCTCAGTATTTTCGGAATATTTAAATGATACATTTTGAATTGTTATTTTGTCATTAAATTTCATCGGAATTAATGTATCATTCTCAAGAGCATAATTAGGGAGAGGCTGATCTAGCAAATGTAATGTATCATTCAAGTAATCTTCACTTGATTTTATTATTGCCCAACAACTATAAGCTTGTTGTAATATTGGTAACATTCTTTGCGCACCCATTGCAAATGCCCCTAAAGTTGGGATAGCCTCACCTATACCTTCATCTCTAATAGCTAAAGTATAAGCTAGTATTATAATTAAAACTATACCTAATGATTCAATTCCAAATCTAGGGCTACCGCTTATAATAACCACATTTGCTTGAGCGTTTCTTAAAGGTGTATCAGCTTTTTTATATATTTCACAATATGTATTTTGTGTGCCATCAATTAATACATCCCTAATTCCGCCAAGCCCTTCTTGGATTACTTTTACAACTTCGTTTGATTTTATGCTGCTCAAATAGCTATAATATGACAATCTTTTGTCAGTAAATTTGATAATTGAGGCATAAATTCCTGCAAAGCCCAAAATAGAAAAAATTGTAACCATTGGATTAATGAATATCAAAAACCCCAGCAACAGCGATAACATTAATACTGAACTTATAGTTGACAAAAATGGTATTAATGCACCATAAATAATACTATTTGCTTTGTTTGATATCCCGGAAATTACTTCACTACTATTTCTTGAAATGTGTACAGAATATTTTTGATATAACGTTTTCTTGTAAATACTGTAACTAAAATCCGCCCCAATAGCGTAACAAATTTTTGTCTGGAACCAAAGTAATGATAGCCGCATTAATCCAGAAAATACAACGGTAATTGCAAATACAACTGATATTGGAAGTAATAAATTTTTTGGCTCGTTAATATGAAAAATTAAAAAATATTTATGAAAATCATTATTATAATAAAGTTTTTCCGGTGAAATAATAACACTTAAAAATGGTAAAATAGCACCTAAGGTTAAAATTTCAGAAAAAGATGCAATTATCATTAATAATAATAAGATCAATATATGAAACCTTCTACGATGGTCTATATGGCGATAAATTCTCTTAAATAAAACAACCATTTTAGTATTTTTGTTGTAAAAAAAGTATCACTTTATGGCTTCTACATAAAGGGATATTTGAGGATAAGTCAAATCAAAATAATTTAAATCCCTCATATAGTAGGAATTACTTTGACCAAAACCAGATCTTATCACTGTTTTAAAACCAGAATCCTCAAGAAAGGATTTCAATTTTTCAAAATTCCACCAACATATATGATTGCCCGGTGATAAAATATCGAAGGGAATATCATTAGTTAAAAAATTAAATAAATCCTCTTTTCTATCTAGATTATTGTAAATTAACGCCTCAACCTCGCTTGAAGTTAGTTTAATGTTAGATTTTGTGTTTGAAAAAACAGATTTTGTAGTCGCAATATGATATAACCACTTATCGTAGAGAGTCATAGGAGTTGAACTGTTCAAAACTGTTTTTATGAATTCAGGTTCGTCATAAAAATACCACCAATGTTTATCTTTTCTTAAAATCGCATTCCAATCCAAATCAGCACATGGACCGGTAACAATTCTAAAAACGCCTCCACTTTTCAAACAACGAAATACTTCTTTGAACAAGTTTTTATTGGCATCGTTAGTAATATGTTCAATCACATGCGAACAATAAAACGCTTCAACAGAATTTGAACTTATTGGCAATGATTTTTCATTAACAAAATCATGATAGATACATGGCGACTGGATTAAGGCAAATTCGGCCGTTTGTGGTTCTAAATCAATATTGGTCCAACACGGATGCTCCCAATTTCCGGCTCCAAGATTAAAAAAGTGCTTCTTTGCGTCCGCTAAATCGCTATAAGATTTAAGGTATTCTTCGTTACTCAGATTTATTGATAAAGGTCTATTGTAAATCATTTTAATAAAAATTTAATTATTTTATGGGGTGTCTCAATTCCCATGAATTATTTGTCTTTTTCCATAGATGTGTTGACCTCCAACTATTAACCACTTCCCAAAAAAATTCCTCCGTTATATCACAATACTCTAAAAAAATGTTAAAATATTTTTCAGGAAATTCACCATCGAATTTTTTCACTAAAGCTACCCCTTCCTCCCTGGTAATATGACCATCTCTTATTTCATGAGCCGTATCTGAAGTGCATCTACCCAAGCCAAACTTTATATATGATAGATAATAATGAAACCCATCAATTTTATCATCTAATGAAGCATATTTAGAATATGTGCCCTCATTTCGTACAGGGTTAGCCTCAAATCCAGTATTCTCAACACAATAATAGTAGTTTTCTTGTGGAACCCACTTTTTATAATAACCATAAAAATGAATCTCAGTTCCAAGTTTGTCTAATTGTTCATCAGTAGGAGGCATATAAGGCTTCAAATCATTTTCGTTTACCCCAAATTTTACGAAGTCACTAGGACTCAGCCCTGAAAAATAGTGCTTTTTGTGATCCGACTTATAATCTCTTGTAGGTGTAAAAGCATTTTTCATATCACCCCCATATTCAACTTCGCCATTTTCACCATACATTATTAATGGTATTTCATATTGTACCGCAACTTGCATTGGAAAATTAGCCTGTCCGTAAATAAAAGGCTGAAAAGGATCTCCCAAAATTTCAAAAGAGAGTTTTGTTAATTTTCTATGAATTTTACCAGCTGGAGTACCTAAGATATTTGCCAAATCCCCCACTCTAATCATTTCATGCAAATTTTTAAACCCTATATCAGTATAAAGATGTGGAGCCCAGGTTACTGTTAACGGATTCATGCCATATTTGTGCTTAAGTTCATGAGCAATATATGAAGCATCCTTGCCACCGCTACAAGGTACTATTACATCATATCTTCCGTCAGATCTACGAAATCTATCTAATAATAATAAAAGCTCTTTTTCTCTATCAATCCAGTTTATGTTATACTTCTTAAATTCTGAAAAATTACATGCAGAACAAACACCTGCGGAATCAAATGTAATTCGAGGTCTTTGATTGGAAATCGTACATTTTATACAGTACTTAACCTCACTTGGTAGGTTATATAACTCTTGGGTATTTTTTATCTTCATAAATTATAATTTGAAAAAATTTTCATAAAGTTTAAGCCCTTCAACACCACTTTTTTCAGGATGAAATTGAAAGCCATAAATATTATCCTTTTGAACTGAGGAACAAAATGTAAAGCGAGAATAAGTAGATTCAGTTAAAATATTTGAAGTAGATGTTGGCAAAGCATAGTAAGAATGAACAAAGTACATCAAAGAATTATTTAATGTATTTTTTAGAGGTGTTCCCTGCCAAGGTAAATTTTTATAAACAATATTGTTCCAACCGATATGTGGAATTACTAATTTGCTTTCATTATAATAATCTGGGAACCTTAAGATTTTGCCCTCTATTAATCCTAAGCCCTTATTATTCCCAAATTCTTCACTCTCATCAAATAAAAGCTGCATTCCTAGGCAAACTCCCATCAAGGGTTTTCCTGTTAGTACATAAGACTTTATAACATCTATTAAATTTAAATTTTTCAACTTTTCAATGGCTATTTCAAATGCTCCAACTCCTGGCAAAATCAAATTATCTGCATTCAAAATTATTTTCGGATTCGAACTTAAAATTGTAGAATATCCTAAATGTTTACATGCCTCATTTATGCTGAACAAATTTCCTACCCCGTAATCAACAATAACAATTTTTCTATTCATTATATCGACAAGTAATTTCTTTAGAGATTAAATATTCTTTTAATTCATTAATTGAAAGCGAATTAATATTCCCAATTTTACGCCTACTGTTGAGAAATTCGAAATTCCCTTCTCGATTTGTATCATTACTAAGAATAAAATTATCAATTGCTCCATAATGTAAAATAGAACTTAGAGCCACAGCGTCAAATCCACTTTTCGAAAATAATTCGCAAACATCTTCTTTTTTCCCTGCGCCACCATGAGCTATAACAGGCACTGAAACATTATTTAAGACTAGATCACATAAATCATAATCAAAATTTTTACCTGTCCCCTCTCGATCTACCGAAGTAATTAATATTTCCCCACAACCTAATTCCTCCACTTTCTTTGCCCAGTCGCTAACTTCAATTCCAGTAAATTCTCTACCATTGTCTACATAAGCATAATAAACACCATTTGGATTTTTTACTGCTTCAATTGAAACCACTATTGTAGAAGATCCAAACTCTCTTGATGCTTTGTAAATAAATTGTGGATCATTAAGAGCAGCTGTATTTATAGAAACTTTATCTGCTCCACATCTAAGTAAATCTTTTATATCTTTAATTGTCCTAATTCCTCCTCCTACCGTAATTGGAATAAAAATATTTTTTGCAGTTTCGGAAATTATCTCTTTAAGGCTGTTGCGTCCATATAAAGAGGCAACAACATCCATAAAAATAATTTCATCTGCCCCAGTTTTGTAATATAATTCTGCAAAATCTGAAGGTCTCCCTAAGACTCTAAGCCCTTCCAAATGAATGCCTTTAACTAAATTAGGCCCTTTTATATCCAACCTAGGAATAATCCTCACCATTTATAATACTCCTTTGATTTTTTGATTAATAAAATAATTTGCGATTTCCCAATCAACTGGATCGTCAATATCTATACTGCGATCTTCCGGCATTAACATTTTCCTGATATTTGTCATACCATGCAATCCATTTAATTTAAATGAACTTTTTTTTATTAAATACATTGAGCCATTGTATTCAAATACATCAGGGCAATCTTGTCTACATTCAAAATCTCCTTCTTTACATTTTTTTAATAACCCAGATTCATCTTCCTCAAAAAGGCTAAAATAAGGACTCTTCTTAGATTTTTTTACACTTACTACCATATCAGTAGTTTCACTTAATAAGCTGCATATTATTTCATAATCTTCAATTGCTCTAAAAGGTGATGTGGGCTGTAATAACAATATCTTCTCGAATTGTAAACCACTTCCTTCAAATAATTCTATTGCATGATTTATAACACTAGTCATACCAATTTTATCAGTTGAAAGGGAATCGGGCCTCCGAACTATAATTAAATTGGGAACATAATTCTTGGCTAAATCAATGACTTGAGGGTCATTTGTTGTTAAACAAACCAAATCCGCACTTTTTTTTATCTTTAGTGCAAACTCAATCGAGTAAACTACTAAAGGTTTTCCACCTAAAATTTTAATATTCTTTCCAGGAATACCTTTTGAGCCAAATCTTGCAGGAATTAAAATTAATGTGCTCATCTAAAATTTAAATTATTTATATCTTTTAAGGCTTTTGCATAGTCATCATGATTACCAATATCTAACCAATATTCAGTTAGTGGATATGAATAAACCTTCAAATTAAGTTTTAGGAACTTTGATATTAGATCAGTTGCGTCGAAATATTTATTGGGGGGGATATGACTTAATAAATATTTTTTAATTAAATAAATTCCTCCATTTGAATAATAGGTATAGGTAGGTTTTTCACTAAAACTCCTTACTTGCCCTTTATCAGTATCAAGGACTGCATATGGAATACTAACATTATATTGAATCGTTGCAATTGATAAATCTGCATTTTGATTAATAAAATCTAAAAAAAAATGTTCGTAATCTATGTTTGTCAAAATATCTGAATTCGTAATAAGCACATAATCGTGTTTAAAGTTTTTTATATTAGACACAGAACCAATCGTTCCTAATGGTTTTTCTTCATTAATATAATTTATACAAATATTTTTGTTACTTCCGTCATCAAAATATGATTTTATCTGATCCCCTAAATAATTAATAGAAATCCAAAAATCATCTATTCCGAATAGTGCCAAGCGGTCTATATTATGCTCGATAATGGGCTTTTCTCCTACTTTCAACATGGGTTTTGGAGTTTGCTCAGTCAAGGGTAATAACCGTTGGCCTTTACCTCCAGCCATAATTACTACATCAATAGGCAGGTATGACTTTATTTCCCTAAAATTAATTACATTAATAACCCTATTTTCAATGTCTATTATCGGAATGATTCTAAATTGCATTTCCCTAAACAAAATCACTTTCTCAATATCCGAATCACCTTTTCTAATAAATCGGGGATTGGGCTGAATGATAATATTTATTTGGTCATTGATGGTATGTCCCTTTATTAAACCTCGACGAATATCTCCGTCTGTTAAAGATCCTATTAATTTATTTTCTTCGTCAATTACAAATAAAATAGCATCAGAAGCTAGTTTATCAAGTTGGATTAAAGCTTCACGAATTAAGCTACCTGAAATAATCAAATGTTTTTTGAAGGTGCTCACTTATCAATAATTTTAATTACTTGAAATGCTTCTGCATAATTTACCCCAACAGAAGCTCCCCTAAATGTCGCTAATGACTCAATATTTTTATTACTTCTAGGAAAAGGATGTTCTCCTAATTCAGATATGTAAATCTGCATTACTTCTAATTTTTGTTGAAAAAATTCAGATATATCTACGAAGTAATTGGGAATAAATACTTTTTCGGGTAACGGGGGGGCAAATTCAGTTTCAGAAATACACTCATACATCAAAACCTTTTTTACAAAAGGAAATCTAAAAGACTTAGTACAAGCCATTACTGCTTCAAATGTATACCTGTGATCTGAATGTGCGTCAGATCGATTCATAACGTAAATAACCTCCGGTTGAAATTCGGAGAAAATAGTTGAAATTTTAAGAATCATCTCATTAACTAATGTTGGATTTAAGCACATAGTGGGATAACTCAATTTATACACTTTGGAAAATCCAATTCTTTCAGTTACTTGCTGAATTTCCAATTCACGAGTTCTTACACGCTCTTTTGTAAATCCATTTGCTTCATCAACCCCAGTAACTATAACCCAAGCAAGATTATCTCCAAGCGATTTATGTTTCAATAAAGTACCTCCAGCGCCTAAAATTTCATCATCTGGATGAGCAGAAATCACAATTACTTTTTTCATTTTATCTAATATATGACCCAATTTGAGGAATGATTGAAAACTCGTGTTTCTTTAATAAAACGACCCCATTATAAGTTTTCACATTAATATTATTTCCTATTACTCCTAAAACTTTACCTGGTTCAATATTATTTGAATCAAATCTTTCTAGCTCCACTTCCCAGATTTTAATTTCTTCGCCATTGTAATTACAATGGGCTCCAGCATATGGTTTAGTTAAACCTCTAACTAAATTACAAATTGCTTCACTTGTCATTCTAAAGTCTATCAATCCATCTACCATACCACGCTTTCTCCAAGTGTTCCCACTATCATTTTGTTTCACTCTTAGATAGCTCCTATTTTGCAGTTTGGGCAAAAAAGATTCAATTTGTTCGAGTGCATTATCTATCATTTTTTGATAGATAGAAGATGCTGTATCTTCAAACAATATTTGAAATTCTTTTTGATCTAATAAGTCTCCTGTGTCCGCTCCTTCATCCATGAAAAAAAAACTAGTTCCAGATTTATTCAAACCCAATACTTTAGCCCAAATTAATGGGTGTCTCCCTCGATTATTTGGTAGCAAAGCAGGATGAAAACCAATTACACCTAATGGACATAAATTTAGAATATCTTTTTTGATCAAATTTGACCACCCAAAACAAAAAATTACATCCGCATTTAAATTTCTAATCCATTCTATGCTTGAAATGCTATTAATATTTTGAACATAGTTAGATGGAATATTATTTTTGTGAGCAAGTCCAGATAAATCTTCAAAATCCGCATTAAAAACAGAATGTTCTTTAGTAATTACGCCTACGACATTAGCCTTCAACTCAATTAATTTTTCAAGTGCAACTCTTGAAAAATAAACACTCCCAATGAATATAATTCTCATCAATTAGGTAATATTATAAAACTCTTTTTTTAGAATATTATTTTTTGAAGGATGTAGAATTGCATCTAATATTTTGGTTGAAGCATTGCCATCTCCATAGGGGTTTTTAATAGACTGTAATTGATTTTGAAATTCTTCGGAAAGTGCTAAATTAATGGCTTCAATAATTAGTTTTTTTTCTGGATTACAAGAAATAACACTTTTTGCTTCTATACGCCCTTGTTGCCTGTCCCCAATATTTACTGTTGGTTTTTTAAAACTTGGAACTTCAATTAAACCACTAGATGAATTCCCGATTACAACTTGGCAATTTTTAATTGCAGACAAATACCTTAATTGACCTAGTGAAATAAATGAAATAGCATTGTTGGGGTTTTTACTTATAAATTGATCTATCAAATGAATGATTACTCTACCATCATGATCAGCATTTGGTTTGGTAATAATTATTTTAGCATTTTTAAATGTTGAAAGTGCCTCCAAAAGCTCTGTAAATTGTTGCTCTGCAGAAGCGTTATCTAAAGTTACAGGGTGAAATGTTACCAAAAAATTTAAACTTGAAAGGTTAAAATCTATAGATGCTTCGAACTCTTCTTTGTTAAGTAAATTCAATCGATTTATATTTTCTATTCCTAGTGCACCAACATGAAATACACTATCCGGCTGTTCCCCTAATTGAATAACCCTATTCCTGTATTCAATTGTGGAGGTAAAATGTAAATGTGACATTTTTGTAATTGAATGCCTAATTGCTTCATCAATTAATCCCTCTGTTGCTTCGCCACCATGGCAGTGTGCAACCGGAATTCGTGCAATCATTGCTGCTGTTACGGCAGCAAAAATTTCAAATCGATCTCCTAATACCAATATCCAATCAGGCTTAGTTCTATCTAAAAAATCTGCAAATCCGATTAATCCTAATCCAATACTTTTTGTTATACCTACTGAAGTATCAGAAGATACAAGCATTTCTATTTTTCCATCTATCTGAAATCCATCTGATTCTATTTGTTTGTAGGTTAGTCCAAATTCAGGGGATAAATGCATTCCTGTGACGCAAACAGCTAATTCTACATTTGGATTATCTTGAATGGCTTTCATTGTCCAATACAGTAGCCCATACTCTGCTCTTGTTCCGGAAACAACACAAATTTTCATCATACAAATTGAGTATTTTCAATCATAGAAAATGCATCTACATTTTGGTTCAATTTCTTGCCAATATAATGATCTATTTGCATTGGACTAACTCCAAATCCCGGTCGTAAGGCTATCAAATCCTCAACATTTATTATATGACCAGCAATCAAATCTTTTCTAAAATGTAAACTTTTTCTTACAACAGCGATATTGTTTAGCTCTGATTGGCTTGGCTCTTTAATTCCTGTTCCTGCCGTAGCGGATTCTATATTACGTATAGCTTGAATCATATTTTTCAATTCGGAGGGATCTAAAGAGGCTATATGATCTGGTCCAGGCATGCTCTTATCTAGTGTAAAATGCTTTTCAATAACTTTAGCCCCTAAAGCAACAGCAGCTATCGGGACTTCTATTCCTAAAGTATGATCCGAATATCCAACTTGTACTCCAAGAACTTCCCCTATAGTATTCATTGCCTTCAAATTGACGTCTTTCATTGGTGTAGGATATTCAGTATTACAATGTAAAATAGTAATTCTATCCTTCTCAATACCTTCTTGAATTAGTACATTCATGGCTTCTATAACCTCTTGCATATTAGCCATTCCTGTCGAAAAAATTACTGCTTTCCCTTTTTTAGCAATGTGACTCAAATAAGGGCGATTAGTAATTTCCCCAGATGGAATTTTAAACAAATCAATACCTAAATCAAACAAAAAATCAATGGATTCTTCATCAAAACCAGTTGATAAAAATTTAATACCCAAACTATTAGCATAATCCCTCAGTTCAAAATGCCATTCAAATGGCATTTCTAAGTTTTTCAACATTTGAAATTGAGAATTATCACCATCATTAATATTCTTTAACTGATATTCTGCTTTTTTAGCCGCTTTACTAACTAAATTCTCAGCCTTAAATGTTTGAAACTTAACATAATCTGCTCCAGCATCAGCCGCAGCTTCTATTAATTTTTTCGCAATAGATAAGTCTCCATTATGGTTTACCCCAGCTTCAGCGATTATTAATACTCTACTCATTAAATATATCTATTAGGATTACCTACTATTTTTTTCCCATTGGGTATGTCATTTATAACTACTGTTCCTGCACCAACAATAACATTTTTTCCTATTATCACCCCCTGTTTAACTACGGCGTTTGCACCTATAAATGTACCGGCTCCTACTTTCACATTCCCTGCTAATACAACTCCTGGAGCAACATGAACATTCTCACTAATCTCACATTCATGTTCAATAATACAGCCACTATTGAGTATCACATTATTCCCAATAGATGCGAAAGCATTAATGGTCACATTTCTGTTTATAAACACGCCTTCGCCAATTACTGCTAACCTTGAAATAATTGAACTTGAATTTATTAATGAAATTACTTTTTTCCCTTTGTTTATAATAAGATTATAAATTTTTTCTCGCAATATGTTATCACCTAAACCCAACATAAAGTCAACATCTAAATCCCAACCTTTGAATTCTAAACTAGATTCATCTCCTAAATATTCTAGTCTGAAAGGGTTAGCTTCATTTACAGATTTTTCTGTATACCCAATTACATTTAAGTTATTTTCAATAGCAGTATCTGCGACTACCAAACCATGTCCTGAATATCCAACTAATATAATTTTCTTATCTGACACTACTCGGTATATTAACAATTCTATCTTCCAGATACATAGCGTTGACCTGCTCATCTTTTTGAAATCCCGAATACAGAGGTGATTTAAATATCAATTGCCAAATAGGCCTAGTCATTACGCCATTTTCATTCGTCTCTTTTAAGAAAGACTCCCTTTCTTTTTTATTTTCTAACTCAACGCACATGAGCCAATAATTTGCCTTGGTTTGGGGCAATTCTGTCCGGAAATTAATCCCATTAGACTTAAAAAAAGAATCATATTCTTGGGCGAGTATACGTTTGCTTTCAATAAATTTTGGGAGTTGCTCTAATTGTGCACAGGCTAGCGCTGCATTTAAATTTGGCATTCTATAATTATAACCGATCTCATCATGAACGTGTTCATAGGGGTGAGGAACTTTTGCTGTTGTGGTCAAATGTTTTGCTTTAACTCCCAACTCAACATCATTCGTTACTATGCATCCACCACCACCACTCGTTACAATTTTATTTCCATTGAACGAAAATACCCCCAATTTTCCAAAACTACCAATTGGTTTCGAATGATATTCACTTCCAATGGCTTCTGCAGCATCTTCCACTAGAGAAATATTCCATTTTTTGCATACTTTCAATAATTCATTTAAGTGCACAGGAAATCCAAACGTATGCATAGGCATACACGCTGCAATTTTTTTATTCGTTTTCTTATTATAACAAATTCCTTCTCGCATCTCTCCAAACTCTTCTAAAAAAGCTTCTACAGCATTTGGAGAAAGCCCCATGGTGTCTATATCAACATCAATAAAAATGGGAGAGGCTCCATTATAAATAATCGCATTTATTGTAGCAATAAAAGTTAGTGCTTGAGTAATAACTTCGTCTCCCGCATTAACGCCAGCTAGTCTTAAGGCGACTTGTAAAGCTGAGGTTCCATTAACTACAGCTATTGATTTATTCGTCCCAGAAATAGAAGACATCATTAATTCGAACTTATCAACATAAGCTCCGACCGAAGAAACAAATGTAGAGTCTATTGTGTCTGCAACATACTTCTTTTCGTTCCCCAAAAAGCGAGGTTCGTGCAATGGAATGAACACTTTATTATCAAATTGGTTTTTGATGAAACCAATTACATCAGAACAATTAGACATTATAAATGTCAGATTTATATTGTTGTAAATTTTCCTTCTTAGAGAACCATTCAACGGTTTCAGCTAAGCCTTCATCAAGACTATAATTTTGTTTCCAGTCTGTAAAAGATTTCAACTTCTCATTTGATCCAAACAACCTAAATACTTCGGATTTTTCAGGTCGTAGCCTGATTGAATCAGCAACAATTTTAGCATTAGGATTAATTTGATTAATTAAAGACTGAGCTAATTCCCCAACGGTAATTTCTGATTGAGTAGCGATATTAACTTCGTGACCAATTAGTTTATCACATTCAGCAATTTTCAAAAAACCATTTACAGTATCCTTAACAAAAAGCAAATCTCTTGTCGGTGTAATATCTCCTAACTTTATCTCTTCAGCACCATTTAAAAGTTGGGAAATAATGGTTGGTATTACTGCTCTAGCTGATTGTCTTGGCCCAAATGTATTGAATGGCCTAACAATCGTCAACGGCAAATCAAATGATCTGTAGAATGAATCGGCAATTGCATCAGCCCCAATTTTAGATGCAGAATATGGAGACTGAGGTTGCTTTGGATGTAACTCTGTAATAGGAACAAATTGAGCAGTTCCGTATACCTCTGATGTAGATGTAACTAGAACGCGACTTACTTGAGTGTCTCTAGCAGCTTGAATGACATTTAAAGTCCCCTTTACATTGGTATCAATATATGAGTCAGGAGAGTGATAACTAAAAGGTATTGCAATTAATGCTGCTAAATGAAATACGATATCAATACCTTTCATTGCTTCTCGAACACCATTTGGGTCACGAATATCTCCTGCAAAAAAATCAATCTTACTTTTCATTTCAGCAGAAATTGAGTCTAACCAACCATATGAATTAAATGAATTGTAATATACAAATGCACGGACATCATAACCTTTATGAACTAATGCTTCTGTTAAATGTGAGCCAATAAATCCATCAGCTCCAGTTACAAGAATTTTATTTTTGCACATTGAAAATTTTATTTACTTCAATAATTTCATCCAAGCACTCGCTCCATCGATTACTAGGTCACTGAACTCATCATTTTGATAAACCGCAACTCGCACCTTTTTATTAACTAAAGGTTCAACCTTTTCAATCAACTGATACATATAACCTTTATCCACATTACCCACAATCACCAAATCCACAAAAGGCGAGTTCTTCCCCTCAGCCAAATCCCCTGTTAAATACACTTGATCTAAATTTCCTAGTTTTTTAATGATTTGATCTACGATCTGATCCAAACCCACAAATTGCATGATGATACCCCGGAGCGTCTTGAACATAGGATGCCCTTGGTTAACCACATAGTTTTTAACCTTGGTGTTATCAGAATCTTCATGCGCTTCAATCAAATGCATTTCCTGCAATTTGTTGAGTTCAAGCCTAACCGTATTGCTGCTAACCCCTAAGTCTCTTTCCAATCCTCTCAAGTATACCTTACTAGCAGGGTTCAAAAGTAATTTGGTTAGCAAGGCTATCCGAATCTTTCCAGAAAAAATGTTGTCTAAAACCAAATGAACGCCTAATTTACGGCTTCGCCACTTTGCCTCACAGATGTATGAAGCAAATTGATACAATATTGAGTAACAAAAGTATGTAATAAAAAATAAAATTGGATGTTTGTGGGTGAAAATTTATTTAAAGGAATAAAAATAGGTAAGAGGTGAAAAGAGGTAATAGGTATAAAGTAATAGGTAATAGGTTGTGGCACCTGATTAACGTTGACCGTTTGCCTGAGTCAAACTTTAAAAAGATTTTGGTCTTGGTTGCTCTCATGTTATATTTTCCTATTTTTACCTCATGATTCTTAGGACAGAAAATCTGGTTAAAAAATATGGTGCCCGATTGGTGAATGACCATATCTCCTACCAAGTAGCTCAGGGGGAAATTGTGGGCTTGTTGGGCCCCAACGGAGCCGGCAAAACCACTTCCTTTTATATTGCCACAGGTCTAGTGAAACCCAATTCCGGCAAAGTTTTTTTAGATGATTTGGATGTGACCAGCTTGCCCATGTACAAACGAGCACGTTTAGGGATAGGATATTTGGCCCAAGAAGCTTCCGTTTTTAGAACATTATCCGTTGAAGAAAATATCCTGGCCGTACTTGAGATGACCACCCTTTCAAAATCTGAACAAAAGGAAAAAACAGAAAGCCTCCTCGAAGAATTCTCCCTGACCCATGTGCGGAAAAGCTTAGGCCAAGTCCTTTCTGGGGGAGAACGTAGGCGCACTGAAATTGCCCGAGCACTGGCCGTTGACCCGAAATTCATCCTATTAGACGAGCCCTTTGCCGGCGTGGACCCTATTGCCGTAGAAGAAATCCAAAGCATTGTGGCTAAATTAAAATATCGGAATATTGGCATCTTAATCACCGATCATAATGTGGACGAGACTTTATCCATCACGGATCGAGCTTATTTACTTTTTGAAGGAAGAATTTTAAAAGCGGGCACTCCTCAAGAATTAGCCGATGATGAGCAAGTGAGAAGGGTTTATTTGGGGAAGAATTTTAAGCTAAAGGAGGGTAGTAGGTAATAGGTAAGAGGTATTAGGTAATAGAAAAAGAGGAAAGACAGGTAAGAGGTAATAGGCGAATTTAGGTAATAGGTATTAGGTAAGAGGTAATAAGTATTAGTATAAAAGATGAAAAAAGAAACCCAAGCGATACATGCGACTAACCTAGTGGACGAAACCGCTGGAGCGATTGCCACACCGATTTTCTTAACCACCACGTTTGCCCGTGATACCGATGGAAGCTATCCCAAAGGCCACATGTATTCTCGGAATTCAAACCCTAATCGAGATGCCCTCGAAAAAGGATTAGCTGTCCTCGAAGGAGGAGCCAAAGCCTTTGCATTTGCTTCAGGTTTAGCCGCCGTTTCTGCCGTTTTCCAATGCATGAAATCTGGCGACCATGTACTCATGCCTGCTGTCGGTTATTATGCCTCCATGAAATTAGCGGAAGAAATCATGGGGCCTTGGGGCTTGCAAATGAGCCAAGTAAACATGGAAGATTTGGAGGCTGTTCGGGCTGCGATCCAGCCCAATACCAAACTCATTTGGGTCGAAACGCCTGCCAATCCCCTCCTAGGGATTTCCGACATCCAAGCAATATGCACGCTAGCTCATTCGCTGGGAATATTCGTTGGCGTAGACAACACCATCGCCACCCCTATTTTACAAAATCCGATCTCATTAGGTGCCGACATCGTCATGCATGCCACCACCAAATACATCGGTGGACATTCTGATGTGCTCGGGGGAGCCATCATTGTTCGAGAAGAAAATGACTGGTCAGAGCGCTTAAAAGGTGTACAAATTCTGATGGGCGCTACACAAAATCCATTGGATTGTTACCTATTAGCCCGTGGCCTTAAAACCCTTCCCCTGCGCATGCGCGAACATTCCGCCTCCGCGTTGGCACTAGCCCAAAAATTAGAAAAACATATAGCCATCGAAAAGGTGCATTATCCAGGATTAATTTCACATCCCCAGCATGAGCTCGCTAAGCGCCAAATGCCCCATGGATTTTCGGGAATGATCTCGATCCAAATTAAAGGAAATGAAGCAAATGCACGGCGAGTGGCATCGAAATTAAAGCTGTTCCAACAAGCCACCAGCCTGGGTGGAGTGGAATCTTTGGCGGAACATCGCAAGTCCATCGAGGGGCCCGATAGTAAAACTCCCGGTAATTTAGTACGTTTGTCGGTTGGTTTGGAACACGTGGATGACTTATGGGAGGACCTAAACCAAGCGTTATCTGTCTAGCATGCTAAAAAGAGTTTTTGATATTTTCGTTTCCCTCATCGCCGGAATAATCTTCCTCATTCCGATGATGTTCGTTGGCCTAGCGGTCGCCCTAAGCTCCAAAGGCCCCATCCTCTACTGGTCGCGCCGACTAGGTCGCAACCATGTCGTTTTTAACATGCCCAAATTCCGAACCATGCGCACAGATACCCCGGTATTGCCCACCCATTTACTTCCAGATGCTCAATCATTCTTGACGCCCATCGGTTCATTTTTGCGTAAAAGTAGTTTGGACGAATTACCCCAATTATGGTGTATTTTAAAAGGCGAAATGTCTTTTGTAGGTCCTCGCCCCTCCCTGGAAAGTCAATCTGATTTAATTCAAGCAAGAGCCGCGGCTGGGGTGCATTGGCTATTGCCAGGGCTGACGGGTTGGGCTCAGGTCAACGGCCGCGATGAGCTACCAACCCAACAAAAGGTAGCCTTAGATGCGGAATACCTGCAAAAAAAGTCATTTCTGTTTGACGTGAAAATAATTTTGTTGACGCTTTGGAAGGTGGTGAAGGGGGATGGGGTGAAGCATTAGGTTAGGTAAGAGGTTTTTTTAGGTAATAGGTATTAGGTAAGAGGTAATAGGTTCTATAGGTAATAGGTATTAAGTAACAGGTAATAGTTCAATAGACTGATCTTTTTGTTAGAGATGTCAATCAATCCACAAGTACTTTCTAAATTAGCGCCTAGATAAAAGAATGAAAGCCATATTTTTGGCTTAATTCATAATTCGATAAAAGCTAAAGATTTATAATTATATCCCATAAAGCCAAAGAATTTGGCCTACCCCATCAAAATGCTACAAGCCAAAAAGAACTGGAAGTTTTTGCCTCCTCCGAATCCCCAAGCCATCGCCCAATTGCAAGAGGAGTTAAAAACAACTAAAAATCCCTACTTCCTTTCTTTGATGGTTAATCGAGGGATTTTAACGTTTGACCAAGCCAAACATTTCATGGTGCCGTCACTAGATGATTTGCCTGACCCATTCCTCATGCAGGATATGGAGATCGCAGTGGAACGATTGGCTTTGGCTTTAGAAAATGGAGAAAAAATACTCATTTATGGCGATTATGATGTGGATGGAACGACCTCTGTCGCTTTGGTCTATGGGTACTTAACCGAAATATTGGGGGCAGATGCCGATTACTATATCCCTGATCGTTACAGCGAAGGATATGGCGTGTCTCAAGCGGGTATCCAATATGCCTATGACAATGACTATAGCCTAATCATATCCTTGGATTGCGGCATCAAAGCCCATGAACGGGTTGATTGGTGTAACGAAATGGGCATCGATTTTATCATTTGTGACCACCATTTGCCCGAAGAAACCATTCCAAAAGCCATTGCAGTCCTAGATCCAAAAAGGGTCGATTGCGCCTATCCATTTAAAGAATTAACGGGTTGCGGAGTCGGATTTAAGCTTTTATGCGCCTTCGCTCAAGCCAATGAGTTGGACATGGATCCCATTTTTGAGCGATTGGATTTATTGGCCTGCTCGATAGCCGCCGACATGGTTCCGATCACGGGTGAAAATAGAATTTTGGCTTTTCATGGACTGGTCAAATTAGGTACAAGTCCAAGTCCCGGGCTTGCTTATTTATTGCAAAAGGCCAACAAAAAAGCGCCGATTCAAATTACCGACATTGTCTTTTCCATTTCTCCGATCATCAATGCCGCGGGTCGGATGGAACATGCCCATGGTGCCGTGAAGTTATTGTTGGCCTCCGACCTTATCGAAGCCCAAATGCTCGCCGAAGCAGTCATCCAACAGAATCTAGAGCGCCGAGTGGTCGAAAAGGAAATCGTCAACCAAGCGCTTTCATTATTTGACAACAACACATTTTTGCAAACTGCCAAAAGCACCGTGCTATTTCAAGCGGGCTGGCACAAAGGAGTCGTCGGCATCGTCGCCAGTAAAATTCAAGAATTTTATTTTAGGCCCACCATCATTTTAACGGAATCCCATGGACAGATTGTAGGCTCAGCCCGCTCGGTCAAAGGTTTTGATATTCATGCAGCTTTAGAAAAATGTGCTGATTTATTAGCTCAATTTGGCGGACATACCCATGCAGCAGGCTTACACCTAAAACCTGAAAACTTGCAGACTTTTATTGAGCGTTTTGAGGCGCTCGTGCAAATTGGATTGCCAACAGGCGAGTTGAGGGCTGAGTTGACGGTCGACTTGCAAGTACCTTTAGAAGCCATGACGCTCTCCTTTTACGATCAATTATTATCCCGGCTTTCCCCCTATGGCCCAGGCAATATGATGCCTAATTTTCTAAGTGGACCTATTTATTTAACTAAGGCGCCATTCATTATGAAGGAGGATCACCTGAAATTACATGTAAGTTCTTCACCTTCTGGCTCCTCTTGGGAAGCCGTGGGTTTTGGAATTCGCAAAGATTTTTACGAAGACCTTTTAAACGCCTACGAAAAGCAGCTCGCGTTCCAAATGGTTTATCATGTGGAAATAAATGAATTTCGAGGCGATCGCAATTTGCAATTGAGGATTTTAGATATTTCAGAAATTTAAAAATTAGGCGTAAATTTGTTTTTTTAAGATTCCATACCATGTCAAAAAAATTAATTGTTACAGGTTCTATGGGCCTAATCGGTTCCGAAGTAAGTGAATATTTTCTGCAGAAGGGATGGGAGGTACACGGAATCGATAATAACCAAAGAGCCGTGTTTTTTGGCATGCAAGGCGATAACTCTTCCAATAAAGATCGCCTGAAAATATATGGTTCCTCGTATCAATTGCACAATACCATCGACATTCGAGATCGTCAGGCAATTTTAGACATTATTCCTTCCATTAAACCGGATGCCATTGTTCATACCGCGGCCCAACCAAGCCATGACCGAGCAGCATCGATTCCCTTTGAGGATTTTGATACCAATGCCGTAGGTACTTTCAACTTATTAGAATCCCTTCGTCGCTACGATACGAACGTTCCTTTTGTGCATTTATCGACCAATAAAGTATATGGAGATGCTCCCAATTTGATCAAAATGAAGGAGTTGGAGACCCGTTTTGACTATGATGATCCCACCTATTTCGAGGGTATTTCAGAAAGTTTTAGCATCGACCAGTCGAAACACTCGCTGTTTGGGGCTTCAAAAGTATCTGCCGATATTTCAGTACAGGAATATGGACGTTATTTTAATATGCCAACCGCGTGTTTACGAGGAGGTTGCTTAACAGGTCCCAATCATGCTGGGGTTGAATTGCATGGTTTTTTAAGTTATTTGATCAAATGCAATATCGAGGAAAAGGAATATACCGTTTTTGGATATAAGGGAAAGCAGGTACGCGACAACATCCATTCCTATGATGTGGCTCGGTTTATCGAGGAGTTTTTAAAGGCGCCACGCATCGCTGAGGTTTACAACATCGGTGGGGGTAAAGATAATTCGGTCTCCATTTTAGAGGCCTTTGAGTTGATTGCCAAAATTTCTGGCAAGCCCATGAAATATACATATCTTGACCAAAATAGAATTGGCGATCATATCTGCTATTACAGTGATTTGAAAAAAATGAAAGCGCATTATCCAAATTGGGATATCACCAAATCGCTTGAAGACGTGTTTGTAGACATTTATACGCGCTACATGGAAACAGCTCAATCATGAAAATATTAATTACAAGT
>Ga0214919_10001104_pt1 | contig 45304 bp, 45 predicted proteins | sample LL1503_MetaG_FD_177994 | JGI IMG/M metagenome (GOLD analysis project Ga0214919, IMG submission 177994) | Freshwater microbial communities from Lake Lanier, Atlanta, Georgia, United States - LL-1503 | ecosystem: Environmental > Aquatic > Freshwater > Lake | place: USA: Georgia | collected... | reverse complement strand
TATTAAACCCAATTGCTTTTGGAACAAATGTTTATTCCACTTCTTCAAAAAATCCAATTTATTTAACTCAAGGTTTTCAAGGAACAGCAGGGCCTATTACCAATAGCAGCTTGGCCATTACGGGTGGGTACAATAATTTTAATGGCAATTATATTAAAATAAATACCACTAGGCCTATTAATATAGAAACCACCAAGCTATATACGGGCTACCCTGGTAAATTAAGTTTTACCCTAGGCTCATTGGCTTCTGATAACGGGACAACTTATTCTTATTACGCTTTACAAACGGTCAATTTAAATGTGGATGCTAGTAACCCAAGTCCTGCATTTCCCACTTACGACTCTGTAAACAAAGTGAATATACCTACCCCTTATGTAAGTGGTGATAGTGGTAAAGTATATGCGCTCAACTTTAACATTCAAACACCTGGGGATTACATTATTGTTGTTGCCTGCGACAGTGCCACTTTGTTTAGAAACAATGCTTTAAGCACTAACCCCTATCCTAGCGGACCTGCAAAATTATTTAGTTTTACCGGCAATAGCGTTCCTACGAGTGCAAGTAGTAGTTACCAAAACTATTGGTACTTTTTTTACAATACACAAATAAGCACCACCGATTGTTTAAGCCCTGCTGCCATCATTCCGGTTCAAACTACGCCAAACCCAACCATCACAAGAGTGGGCGATAGCTTAATCTCCAGTACTGCCAATGTCTATCAATGGTATATAAACGATACCGCACTTCAAGGCGCATCTTCCAAATCCTATAGGGCCACCAAAAATGGATTGTATAAAATTTCCACCTTTGTGGGCGATTGTCAAACCACTTCGCCCAACTTGCTTGTACTCGTAAGAGATCCAAGTGGCAATGTAATCACCGATGTACCAGAAAGCAATCCAAAAGATATTAACCTTAAAATTAGTTCTGACGATAATACCGTCAATTTAATTAAAGGCAATTCCTTTTATGTTCAATTTAGCAAAATACAAACCGAAGACATCTCGCTTGAAATTGTGGATGCGCTTGGAAATAAAGTGTTTCAAATTGAAAATTTAATCAACCAACAAATACCACAGCATATAAGCACAGGAAACTTAAATACAGGCGTTTATTTTGTAAAAATTTACGCTAATAAAAAAGTATATGTTCAAAGGGTTTTTATCACTAATAATTAAAAATGTAGTACTATGGCACTAGAATGGATGGAAGGTATACTGACAAAGATTGTCGACGAAACTTCTAATACAAAAAGATTTTATTTTGAAATACCCAGCATTGAAAAATTTGATTTCATCCCTGGACAATTTGTTACACTAGACTTGCCCATTCATGAACAAAAAAATAAAAGATGGAGAAGTTATTCCATTGCATCGGAACCCAATGGCACCAATACTTTTGAATTGGTTATAGTTTTACTAGAAAGTGGCCTAGGCACTACTTATTTATTCAATGAAGCAAAAGTGGGCACTAAGGTAACTTTAAGAGGACCACAAGGTGTATTTGTACTTCCTAAGAATTTCGAGCACGATGTTTATTTTGTTTGCACCGGTACTGGTATTGCTCCATTCAGGTCTATGATTCGATACATTCATGAACATAAAATTGTACACAATAATATTCACCTCATTTTTGGCTGTCGAAAATTTGAAGATGGTTTATACATTGATGAATTAAAAGAATTAGAAACCAAAGAACCAGGCTTTCATTTTCACCCTTGCTATTCTAGAGAAACCGAAGTGCCAACTGGATCCCACAAAGGTTATGTACACCCTGTGTATCAAGAATTACTAAAAGAAAATAAAGAGACCGCCCATGTTTGGTTATGCGGTTGGAAAGCAATGATTGATGATGCACGTAAAAATATGGCCGAGCTTGGACTAGACAAAAAGCAAGTGCACTTTGAATCTTTCGGGTAGTCAATTACATCAATAGGTATACTAAGCAATATTCGCTAGTACCAATTCTTTCACTTTACTCAAAGCAATACGTTCTTGCAACATGCTATCTCGGTAACGAATGGTCACAGTAGCATCTTCCTTGGTTTGATGATCGATGGTGACGCAGAATGGTGTTCCGATTGCATCTTGACGACGGTACCTTTTTCCAATAGCATCTTTTTCTTCATAAAAACAATGGAATGATTTTTTACAATCGTCCATTAATTCTTTCGCTAGTTCTGGCAAGCCATCTTTTTTAGTCAAAGGAAGAATGGCTAATTTATTTGGCGCCAATTTGGCTGGCAAATGCAAGACCACTCTTGAATCGGTACTGCCATCTTCTTTATTGATGGTTTCTTCTTCGTAAGAATTAGCTAATATTAATAAGAACATTCTATCCAAACCAATAGATGTTTCAATCACATAAGGCACATAGTGCTGATTAATCTCTGTATCAAAATACTGCATCTTCTTTTTGCTAAATTCCTGATGCCTTGTTAAATCAAAATCGGTACGAGAATGTATGCCTTCTACTTCTTTAAAACCAAAAGGGAATTCATATTCAATATCTAAGGCCGCATCGGCATAGTGTGCTAATTTAACGTGGTCATGAAAACGGTATTTCTCTGGTGCTATGCCTAAGCTTAAATGCCAGTTCATACGCTCGTTCTTCCAATGCTCATACCACTCTTTTTGAGTACCTGGCTTAATAAAGAATTGCATTTCCATTTGTTCAAACTCACGCATTCTAAATATAAACTGACGCGCAACTATTTCATTTCTAAATGCCTTTCCTGTTTGAGCAATACCAAAAGGAATTTTCATCCTCGCTGTTTTTTGCACATTTAAAAAGTTTACAAAAATACCTTGCGCTGTTTCTGGTCTTAAATAAATGGTGCTGGCTTCTTCGGCAACTGCCCCTATGTCTGTAGAGAACATTAAATTAAATTGTCTGATCTCTGTCCAGTTGCTTGTACCACTAACAGCACAAGTAATTTTATTTTCTTCTATTAGTTTTTTTAGCCCTTCAAAATCTTCTTTAGAAAGCAAGGCATCCATATCTGCTAGCAACTTATCTGCTGCTTCCTTATTCCCCTTGGCCAACAATGCATCGGCATGCCCTTCTATTAAATGATCTACTCTATATCTTTTTTTACTTTCTTTATTGTCAATTAAGGGATCACTAAAACTATCCACATGTCCGCTAGCTTTCCAAGTGGTAGGATGCATAAATATTGCAGCATCAATACCCACAATATTTTCATTCAACTGGGTCATGCTATTCCACCAATAATCTCTAATATTTTTTTTCAATTGCGCACCATAGGGGCCGTAATCGTATACTGCACTTAATCCATCATAGATCTCACTGCTTGGAAAAACAAATCCATATTCCTTTGCATGGGAAATGATGGCTTGCAATGTGTTGTCTGGTTGTACCTTACTCATAGGTTGCAAATATACTGCGAGATTATATTATGGATGTAATTTTTCGTTGTTTTGGTGCCTGGAGCCGTCTCTAAGGGTTTTCTTTTGTATATTTTTCTCCAAGGCCGTAGCTAAATCAATACCCGTTTGATTGGCCAAGCAAATAAGCACAAACAATACATCGGCCATCTCATCGGCTAGTACAATTTCTTCTTCTTTATTTTTAAAAGATTGATCACCGAATTTTCGCACCATGATTCGAGACAATTCCCCTACTTCTTCCATTAAAATACCCAAATTGGTGAGCTCGCTAAAATATTTTACGCCTACTGTTTTGATCCATTGATCTACCTGTTCTTGTGCTTCTTGTATGGTGGTCTGATTGGCCATGGTTTATTATTTTATTCTTTGTTTTTTGAATCCACAATTATGGTCACAGGACCATTGTTAATTAATGCTACTTGCATGTCCGCGCCAAATACACCTGTTTGAATGGGGGCGCCCATTTCCATACTTAGTTGTTCAATCATGGCCTCATACATGGGAATGGCAATTTCGTGTTTGGCAGCAGCAATATAGGAAGGCCTATTGCCTTTTTTGGTGCTGGCATGCAAAGTAAACTGACTTACTAGTATTACATTCCCACCCACTTCTTTGACGCTCAAATTCATCACCCCCTCTGCATCATCAAATATGCGCATATGGACAATTTTATTGGAAAGCCATAGCAAATCCTCTCTGGTATCTGCTGTTTCAATGCCCAAAAGCACTAACAAGCCCTGCTCAATAGCGCCTGTCACTTGACCTTCGATTCTAACGCTTGCCTCCTTTACTCTTTGTATGACCGCTTTCATTATATTGCCAATTTCTGCATGAAGATAAACAAAACTATTTTCACTAATTTAGCTGTAATTTCAATGCCTTGAGTAGTATAAAAAAATTAGCCGGCCAAACCCTATGGTATGGACTTAGCTCTATTGCAGCTAGGTTTATTAGTTATTTGCTGGTACCCTACCTCACTTATAAGTTCACCGAATCGGCTTATGGCGAAATGTCCATCGTTTATTCCTTTATTCCCTTTTTAAACGTGATGGTGACCCATGGTATGGAGACTGCTTATTTTAGATTTGGGAGCAAAGAAAATGAAGAAAAAATTTACCATACCAGTAGCTTTTCCATGATAATGGTAACGGCACTGGTGTTAATGGTGCTCATTAAATTTAGCACCCCCATTGCTTCACTTTTACAAATTACAGCACATCCAGAATATATCACACTCATGGCTTGGGTGGTGGGCTTAGATGCATTGGCTACGATTCCATTTTCAAGATTAAGAATGGAAGGCAAACCTAAAAAATTTGCATTTATAAAAATTGGAGGTATTATTTTAAACATACTAGCTACTTATTATTTTATAAGCATGCTTCCTGGTTATATGGCTGCTCATCCTAACAGTTTTTTAGCCAGTTGGTATAAACCCGATTGGTCAGTAGGCTATGTTTTATTAGCAGGCATTGTTCAAAATGTTTTTGTTTTATTATTACTTAAAAAAGAGATTGGGGCCTTACGTTTTAGTTTTGATTTTGATTTATGGAAACAAATGATGCTCTATGCACTTCCATTAATTATTGTTGGATTTGGAGGCATGGTGAATGAAACATTTGATCGGATTATGTTAGGCTGGTGGGCGCCAGGCGGATCATCCGATGCCAATAAAGCCATTGTAGGAATTTACAGTGCTTGTTATAAATTATCAATTTTAATTACTATATCGGTGCAAGCTTTTAGAATGGGTGCAGAACCTTTTTTCTTTAAACAATCTACAGAAGAAAATGCACCAAAGACTTATGCAAGAGTGATGAAATTTTTTGTGATTACTTTATGTATAATGTTTTTAATGGTGGTTTTATATTTAGATATTTGGAAAGAATTTATTCGCAATCCCGCCATGTACGTGGGTCTGCGCGTTGTACCCATTTTATTAATAGCCAATATATTTTTAGGGGTTTATTATAATTTAAGCATTTGGTATAAGCTTAGCAATAAAACCATGGCAGGGGCTTGGATTACCCTTATTGGTGCAGTCATTACTATTGCGATTAACTTTATTGCTATTCCTTATTTTAGTTATATGGCCAGTGCCTGGGCTACTTTAATTTGCTATGGCACCATGATGTATGTAAGTTATCAATGGGGTCAAAAAGTATATCCTATTCCTTATGCGACTAAAAAACTTATCGCCTATTTTGTAATTACCTTATTACTTTATGGTATTTATTTACTAGTAGAATTTATCACTAAAAATAATTCAATACGACTTGGCATTGCAAGTTTTGAATTAATTGCCTTTATTGTTTTTGTGGCAAGAATAGAAAAGAAAGAATTAAAATCATTGTTGAAAAAAAAGACAGAAGCAATTGTTTAATAAACAGCATTTGCTTACTTATCAACTTAATCACTCATAAAAAACGTTCGCTATTATGGCCGAAGATTTAACCATTACCAAAGGAGATAAAAAAGCGCAGTATGAATCATTACTTCCTCAAATTCAGGCTTTGATCAATGGCGAACCCAATTTAATTGCCAATCTGGCCAATATTGCGGCTGCCTTAAAAGAACAATTCAATTGGTTTTGGGTAGGGTTTTATTGGATCATTGAGGATGAATTGGTATTAGGTCCATTTCAAGGGCCAGTGGCTTGTACTAGAATAAAAAAAGGCCGTGGCGTATGCGGTGCCGCTTGGGAAAGATCGGCTACGATTATTGTAGCCGATGTTGAAAAATTCCCTGGACATATCGCATGCAGTAGTTTATCTAAATCAGAAATTGTCATTCCCGTTTTTAAAGAAGGAGAAATCATTGGTGTATTGGACGTGGATAGCAGCGACTTGGCACAGTTTGATGCCACCGATCAAGTTTATTTAGAAAAAATAGTGGCCTTGATCCCCTAAGCCTTCCAAAAATTGAAGCTTCATAATAAAAAATAAATTAAGTTTGCACCCCCTAAGCGGATGTGGCGAAATTGGCAGACGCACTAGACTTAGGATCTAGCGCCGTGAGGCGTGTGGGTTCGACCCCCTCCATCCGCACCAAGCATAAAAAAAGCCCCCAAGCAATTAGGGGCTTTTTTTAGGTTAAATAGCTGTTTTTTAGGGGTAAAAACCTACCTTTGCCCCCCTTAAACCTTAGAATTTACTAGAAAAGAAAACTATATGGCAACCATTAAAAGAGAGAACATTGGACATTTAAATGACAAATTAACTGTTCAGTTAAATAAAGAGGACTATTTCAGCGGCTTTGAAACCAGCTTAAAAAAGCATGCCAAAACAGCCAATATTCCGGGTTTTAGAAAAGGTATGGTACCTGCAGGCTTGATCAAAAAAATGTACGGACAATCTGTTTTCTCTGATGAAATTTTGAAAAAAGTTGAAAGCGAGTTGAACCAATATTTGAACACCGAAAAAATTGAAATATTTGCACAACCCCTTCCAATGGATGCACAAATTGCCAATTTGGATGTGAATACACCAGGCAATTATGAATTTGCTTTTGAAATTGGATTAAAGCCCGCTTTTGGTTTAAATATTAAAGACATTAAAGTAAAACGTTACCAAGTAAAAGTAACCGATGAAATGATTCAAAACGAAGTGGATAGAATTCAAACGCGCAATGGTAAAATGACCGATCCTGAAATAGTGGAAAGCGAAGAAAATGTCATAAATCTAACATTCACAGAATCTGATAAAGAGGGTAACGCCATCGAAGGTGGAATTAGCAAAGACAATTCTTTATTGATTAAATATTTTGCAGAAAAATCTAGAAAGCAATTTATAGGTAAGAAAAAAGATGATACGCTTGTAATTCAATTAAAGAAGGCCTTTGAAGAAAAAGAATTAGATATCATTGTTGGTGATTTAGGCATTTCAAAAAGCGATGCAGATAAATATTTTACCCTCTTGATTACTAAGGTGGGCTTGATTGAAAAAGCACCCTTAGATGAAACTTTGTTCTTGGCTACTTACCCTAATCAAGCCATCAAAACAGAAGCAGAATTTAGAGCCGCGCTTAAAAAAGATATAGAAGGGCATTACGAGCAACAAGCAAAAAATCAAATTCATGATCAAATTTATCATCATTTGATTGACCATACCAAAATGGAATTTCCTGTTCCTTTCTTAAAACGTTGGTTGCAAAAAGGCGGTGAAAAACAAAGAACCGAAGAAGAAACTGAAAAAGAATATCCTGTTTTTCAAGACCAATTAAAATGGACTTTAATTAGCAATCAGTTGACTATTGATTATAAAATTGAATTAGTGGCAGAAGATTTGAAAAACTTTGCCAAGCAACAATTGATGAGTTATATGGGCCCTCAAATGGGTGCCTTGGGCGACAACGATCAATGGTTGGAAGATTATGCAGTGAGAATGATGCAAGACCGAAAATTTGTAGAAGATAGTTACCAAAGAATAGGCACTGAAAAAATGTTTACCGCTTTGGAAACCGAAGTAGAAGCTAAGGACGAAGCCATAGAAGCAGAGAAATTTGCTGATATGCTGAACCACCATCACCACTAATTTTCATTGATTATCAATGTATTTTGGCCTTAAATAGGCCTATAGGGAGCAAAGTTTGGCACCCTTTTTGTAGTTCCTTTGGGTACAAGGATTTACCTTTACTTACTGAAAACCGAAAATATGAACCTAGGACAAGAATTTGAGCAGTATGCCATCAAACATAAAGGCATTAGCAGCAATAGCCTGCATCAATACAAAAAAAGTGTGACCAATCTAACGCCTTACATTATTGAAGAGCGTCCGATGAATGTGGCCAGTATGGATGTATTTAGCAGATTGATGATGGACCGTATCATATTTTTAGGGGAAGGCATCAATGATTATGTAGCCAATATCGTGACCGCTCAATTGTTATTTTTAGAAAGTACCGATCGCACCAAGGACATTCAAATGTACATCAATAGCCCAGGCGGAAGCGTTTATGCAGGACTGGGTATTTATGATACCATGCAATTTATTAGTCCCGATGTGGCTACGATATGTACAGGCATGGCAGCAAGTATGGGTGCCATTTTATTGTGTGCAGGCGTAGAAGGAAAAAGAACTGCTTTAAAACACAGCAGAATCATGTTGCACCAACCTAGTGGCGCCATTGGAGGACAAGCCTCTGATATTGAAATCACAGCTAGAGAAATAAAAAAATTGAAATTAGAATTGTATGAAGTGATTGCACACCATACACATAAGGATATGGAAACTGTTGGAAAAGATTGTGATAGAGATTTTTGGATGACGGCAGCAGAAGGAAAAGCATATGGATTGGTAGACGAGGTACTTTTAACCAACCCAAGAAAATTAAAAAAATAAAATTAAGTTCAAATATATTTTATGATAATCAACAAGAGCTATTTAATGGAGGAAGAAGAAGAGCCCAAAGAAGATAAGAAGGAAGAAGCGGCGCCTAGTTTTTTAAACAAAAAAATGGAACATCTTTTTTTTGAAAAAAGAGCTATTTATTTATGGGGCCCTGTAGATGATAAATCGGCCAAAGACATTGTCAATAAATTGATTTTATTGGAAGCAGACAAGCCAGGTGCTGATATTAAATTTTACATCAATAGCCCAGGGGGTGTGGTGACCAGCGGTATGGTCATGTACGATACCATTAAATTAATCAAAAGCCCAGTGCATACTATTTGTATGGGACTGGCGGCCAGTATGGGTTCAATATTGTTGAGTGCAGGAGAAAAAGGCAAACGTACCATTTTCCCTCATGGCGAAGTGATGATTCACCAACCAAGTATTGGTGGTTATTTTCAAGCCAATAGCACAGACATTGAAATTCATGCAGAGCAAATTCGTAAAACAAAAGAATTGGGCGCTAAAATTTTAGCCGACAATTGTGATAAAACCGTAGCTCAAATTATGAGCGACTTTGATAGAGATTATTGGATGAATGCAAAAGAAGCGGTGGCTTATGGCATAGTAGATAAAATTGCCAAGCAGCTTTAAAAAATAAAAAATGGCTAAAACAGAAACAGTACATTGTTCATTTTGCGGTCGCAACCGTGATGAGGTGAAAATACTTATCGCTGGTACCGATGGGCATATTTGTGAAAACTGTATTGAACATGCGCATGAAATTATTCAAAAAGAATTTCATCAGAAAAAAGCAGAAGGCAAAGCGGGTACTTTAAAAATCCAAAAGCCAATGGCCATCAAAGCCTTCATGGACCAATACATTATTGGACAAGACGAAGCTAAAAAAATATTATGTGTGGCGGTGTATAACCATTTTAAAAGAATCAATTTACCGGTGACCACCAAAAATGAAGTGGAGATTGAAAAAAGCAATGTGATCATGATTGGTGAAACAGGTACGGGTAAAACCTTACTTGCCAAAACCATTGCCAAGCTTTTAAATGTGCCTTTTGCTATTGTAGATGCTACAGTGTTTACCGAAGCGGGCTATGTGGGAGAAGATGTAGAGAGCATGTTAACTCGTTTATTGCAAAACTGCGACTATGATGTAGAAGCAGCCCAAAGAGGCATTGTCTATATTGATGAGATTGATAAGATTGCCCGTAAAAGCGACAACGCTTCCATTACCCGTGATGTGAGTGGAGAAGGCGTTCAACAAAGTTTACTCAAAATGCTTGAAGGAACAGATGTACTCGTACCTCCACAAGGCGGTCGTAAACATCCCGATCAAAAAATGATTAAAGTAGACACTAAAAATATTTTATTTATTTGTGGCGGTGCTTTTGATGGCATCGATAAAATAATTGCACGTCGTATTAATACCAATGCCATTGGCTTTAGTGTGAATAAGGATGAACAAGAATTGCAACGCAAAAACCTACTTCGATTTGTGAATGCCCAAGACATCAAAAGCTTTGGATTGATTCCAGAACTTTTAGGCCGTTTGCCCATCATTACCCATTTAGAACCACTAGACGCAGCAACCTTAAGAAGCATTTTAACCGAGCCAAAAAATGCGCTAATCAAACAATACACTCAATTGTTTGCCATTGAGAAAATTAAATTAACCATAGAACCAGAAGTATTTGAATTCATCGTAGAGAAAGCCATGGAATACAAATTAGGCGCAAGAGGCTTGAGAAGCATTTGCGAATCCTTGTTTACCCAAGCCATGTTTGAAATGCCAGGCACTAGTGCCACTGAATTTATTGTAACACTTGAATATGCAAAGTCCATGTTTAATAAAAGTAAATTAAGCAAACTGAAAGCAGCCTAAATTTTTAAATAACTAATTAAAATCAAATCAAATGCAAGAACTTATCGATCGTTTAGTGAAAGAAGCCAATGTAACTCCTGAACAAGCAAAACAGTCTATAGAAACCATTGCAGCTTTTGTAAAAGAAAAGTTCCCTATGTTGGGCGGTGCTGTCAATCAAATTTTTAAAGCGGGTAAATAAATTCGCTTTTTCGTAAAATGCAAAATGCCATTCAAATTTTATTCTGAATGGCATTTTAGCAAGCAATCGTTATTGAGGACCGAAATCCTTTCCCAATACTAATAATTTTTTTTCATATTCAAAAAAATTGGGTTAATTTATTTTTAAGAACCTACCAGTTGTTAATAAAATAGCTTAAAACCTAGTCTATATCAATCTTCTGCCTTAGCTCCCTAGCCTGCGCTTCGGTTAAATCCAGTTCAATGACTAGATCCCTCCACCCTATCTTTCCGCCATGTTCCTTTTTTAAACGAAGCAATTGTATGATTTCTTTGTCTTGAAAAAGGCCCAAGGACTGCCACTGAGTAAAGCGCATGGTATTTGCTAGCATTTTTTTGGCGCTAGCCCTATGCAGTATTAAATGCGGGCGCAATACTTGAAAGCAACTGTCTGTTAAACCATATACTTTACTTAATTGATAGATAGACCCAAAGCCCCCTAAGTACTTTCTATATTGAACTATACTCGAAATGGTATTGCTAGATAAATTGGTTTTTTGCGCCCATTCTATTTCATTGGCTTCATTGATCTCGATGGTCCAAATGGCTGGGATTGATGGCTTTTTCCCATAGCTATAATTCGTATAGATTTTTGGCTGCTCATTTCCAATCATTACAAAGGGCATTAATTTATCCAATAAATCTTTCTTTAACCCATACAAACGGGCTAGGTCCTCCTTACGGTAAAACCTCCCCCCCTTGTTTCGATAACGCATTAAAGTACTTATTTGCTTGGCCGGTATGCCCAGCAAAACAGCCTTTGCACTATCAATGGTATTGGGATCGAAATTAAATACGGCCAATACCTTTTGTTCCTTGGACCCTTTTAATTTACTGGCAGACTTTGGAACCAATAAGCCAAGTACCATACTTAAAAGTAAAATTAAACCAAGTACAATGATGCCTCTTTGTTCTTTGACTGAAAAAATAAAATAAGCTTTCCAATGATCTTGCATGATGAATTTTCATGCTAGATAAATAAATTATGTATTAGAAATTGGAGTATAAATACTGTAGGATGGGAACCATAGCATTAGATAGAAATTTCTAATCCATCATAAGCCAAATGAATGCCTTTAGGCAAACTAGCTTCCACTTGATCGTGCAGGCCTATTTGATGACTAAAATGAATAAGGTAAACGGTAGGAATATTTAAAGTAGCAATCAATGCCAAGGCCTGATCTAAGTTAAAATGAGTAGGATGTGTTTGTTTACGAAGTGCGTTTAAGATAAGTACTTTAGACCCTTTTATTTTTTCTATTTCTGAGTCAGCAATGTAATTCGCATCTGTGATATAGGTAAAATCGCCCATTCTAAAACCCAACACGGGCATTTCTCTATGCATCACATGAATGGGTGCAAAGGGAATATCTCCAATAGTGAAAGTCTCCTTATCAATGGTATGTAAAATCATTTCTGGTAAGCCTGCATCTTTATCCTTTTCAAATGCATAATAAAAATCTCTTTTGATAGCCACTTGCGTAAGCTCATTGGCAAAAATGGGCATTGATTTTTTAGAGAAAAAATTAAAAGGTCGGATATCGTCCAAGCCTGCATAATGATCCCGATGCGGATGGGTAAAAACAATGGCATCTATCTGAGTGGTATGGGTGCGCAGCATCTGATACCTAAAATCGGGGGTCGTATCAATGACCACCGTAGTAGTTTTGCTTTTGATTTTTATGCTGGTTCTTAGTCTTTTATTTTTGGGTTCAGTAGAAGTACAAACTGCGCAATCACAACCAATCAAGGGGACCCCTGTGCTGGTGCCGGAACCTAAAATGGTAATATCTAACAAGGTATAAATATTTAGAGAAAATCTATTTCAATTAAGCAGTAGCTTCTGTTAAAGAAAGTCGTTTTACTTCGGTATACAGTTTTTGAGAATCGTGGGTTAACTTATCAAATTGAATGTCTAAAATGGGGATCAATTCTAATAAAGTATTAATTCTAGCTTCTAAGTTCAAAAATTTATTGAGTACTACAATTCGCTTGGCTTCCAGCAGGCACCATCCACTTTGGAAATTGCCTCTTTCATAGCGAACGACAAAATCAGATTCCCCTAAAATATCTTCCAATTTGTCTAAGGTAGATTGCGTCAATTTCATAGTAAGCATTGATTTTTAGTGTGGTAAGTAACCCTACAAATATAGTTTTTAGTTGCACCGCTTTTTTAAATATAAGCGCAGAGTTATTCACATTTCGTACCTTTGTGAACACAAGTAAATTATGGCTTTTACCTACAGAAAAATTATCAACGACCCAGTGCATGGTTTCATCACCATCAACGATCCATTGATTTTTGAATTGATCAACCATCCATTTTATCAACGCCTCAGAAGAATTCAGCAAATGGCATTGGCCCAGTTGGTTTATCCAGGGGCGGTGCATACGCGCCTCCATCATTCTTTGGGTGCTTACCACTTGATGTGTATTGCCATAAGCGAACTCACCGACAAAGGCATTGAAATTACCAAGGAAGAAGCCCAAGCAGCAAAACTGGCCATATTACTTCATGATATTGGCCATGGTCCTTTTTCACATGCTTTAGAAAACGTATTGCTTAAAGGTGTCAGCCACGAAGATTTGTCTTTACTCATCATGCATCATTTAAATAGTTCTTCCAATGAAGTTTTAAAAGGACATTTAAGTTTAGCCATACAAATTTTTACCAATCAATACCCGAAAAAATTCTTGTACCAACTCATCAGCGGCCAGCTAGATGTAGATAGATTGGATTATTTGTCTAGAGATAGTTTTTTCACTGGGGTTACGGAAGGCCTAGTGGGCTATGAACGAATTTTAAAAATGCTAACAGTGCACAACAACGAGTTAGTGGTCGAAGAAAAAGGCATCAATAGTGTAGAGAAATTTTTAATGTCAAGAAGGCTAATGTACTGGCAAGTATACCAACACAAAACTGTGTTGGCTGCGGAAAAAATGTTGGTCAAAATAATTGAACGCGCTCAGCTTTTGTTTGATCAAAAAAATGAACAAGTAAAAACAGGCGGCGTTTTAGATTATTTTTTAAGCGCTACCCATTGGGATTTAAATAAGATAGATTTAAATAATTTTAGTCAATTGGATGATACGGATATTATGTATGCCATCAAACAATGGCAACACCATAGCGATCCTATTTTATCCTTGTTGTGCAACCGACTACTCAACAGACAAGGATTTAAATGCATCATGCAATCCGATCCCATCACCAGTGAACAATGGGACGAAGCTTATCAATTGGTGAAATCCAAATTCCCTTTGGAGGAGAAAGACCTTGGCTTTTTGTGCTTTAAAGGCACGGCCAGCAATACCTTGTACAAAAACGACAATGAAACCATTAAAATTTTGCTAAAATCGGGAGAAATCACCTCTATTTCACAGATTCAAAATGCATTAATCATTGAAAGTCTTTCTGCACCGGTTAAAAAATTTTACATTTGTTTACTTAAGGAATAACCCCCCAATTCAAAAAATTACGCATGCTATCATTCAGTGCCCAACAGATTGCTTTGATGATTCAAGGAAAAATAGAAGGTGACGCATCAGTTACCGTCAATCAATTTGGCAAAATAGAATCGGCAGCAGCTGGAGAAATTTCATTTTTAGCCAATCCCAAATACGAAGATTATTTATACCAAACCAAGGCCTCCATTATTATTATCAATGAAAACTTGGTTTTAAAACAAAAGATTGCAGCCACCTTAATTAGAGTGCCTGATGCTTATGCAGGCTTTGCTACTTTACTTACCCAATACCAAGCACTTAAAACAAAAAACTTAACAGGCATACAAACTCCCTCTTTCATTGCAGCCTCTGCAAAACTTGGAAAGGATCATTTTGTAGCTGCCTTTGCTTATATAGGAGAAAATGTAAAAATTGGAGAGGAGGTAAAAATATTTTCCAATGTAGTGATAGGTGATAATGTAGTCATTGGAAACAAGGTGGTCTTGCATCCAGGTGTAGTCATTTATGCAGATTGTGTTTTAGGTAACCATATTAATATTCATGCGGGCGCTATTATAGGCAGTGATGGATTTGGATTTGCACCAACTGCAGATGGGACTTATCAAAAAGTACCACAACTAGGTAATGTAATTATTGAAGACCATGTAGAAATTGGCGCCAATACGACCATTGATAGAGCCACCATTGGTTCAACCCTTATTAAGAAAGGCGTTAAGTTGGACAACTTAGTTCAGATAGCACATAATGTAGAAGTGGGTCAAGACACAGTAATTGCTGCTCAAGTGGGCTTAAGTGGCAGCACCAAGGTAGGAAAAGGGGTCATGATGGGTGGTCAATCCGGCGCAGCTGGCCATTTAAATATTGCCGATGGGGTTAAAGTAGCCGCCAGAAGTGGGATCACCAAGACCATCGATAAAGCCAATTCCACGGTTACAGGCTTCCCTGCCGCAGAGCATTCTACCGCGCTCAGAGCCCAAATACACCTCAAAAACCTTCCAAACCTTGAAAAAAGGGTTAAAGAATTGGAAATATTAGTTAAACAACTAACTTCAAAAGGGTAAATCAGCCTAATTTTGCTGAAAATCATCACTTTAAGCAAGAGATGACCTAAACCAATAAAGCATGGACCAAAATTTCAATCCGGATAAGCAACATACTATTAGTAAAAGTATCAGTATTAGTGGTACGGGTTTACATACCGGCGTATTAGTGGACATGACCTTAAATCCTGCCAACCCAGGTTTTGGTTACCAATTTCAAAGGGTAGATTTACCCAATCAACCCATCATCAAAGCCGATTGCGATTTAGTCACCGACACTAGCCGTGGAACCACCCTTCAAGTAGGCGATGCTAAAATAAGCACCGTGGAGCATATTTTAGCTGCACTCGTTGGATTGGGTGTAGACAATGTACTCATTCAAGTGAATGGTCCAGAAATTCCAATCATTGATGGTAGCTCTGCTCCTTTTATTGAAAAAATTGAAGAAGCTGGTGTATTGGAACAAGATGCCGCTAAAGCTTGGTACAGCATTGACGAAAATATTTTTCACTACGACGATGAAAAAAGAGTAGAGATGGTAGCATTGCCTGCACTCGATTATCAAATTACTACTTTGATCGATTTTAATAGTCCTGTTTTAGGAACACAACACGCAGCATTAAAAACCATCAAAGATTTTAAATCAGAAATAGCACCCTGTAGAACTTTTTGTTTTTTACATGAGTTGGAAGCTTTGCTAAAAAATGATTTAATCAAAGGGGGTGATATCAACAACGCGATTGTGGTGGTGGACCAGCCTGTTTCTAGTGAAGAAATGGCCAGATTGGCCAAGGTATTTAAGCGTGAAAAAATAGAAGTTAAAAGCGAAGGTTATTTAAACAATCTTGAATTAAGATTTCCCAATGAACCAGCTAGACATAAATTATTAGATGTGGTGGGCGACTTAGCCTTGACTGGTTACCCGATTAAGGCGCGCATTATTGCCAACCGACCAGGGCATAGCAGCAATGTAGAATTTGCAAAAAAAATCAAGCAGTACATTAAAAAAAATAAACACATTAAAGATGTGCCAGTCTACGATGCCAGTTTACCGCCTGTATTTAATTTAGAACAGATTGAAAAAACTTTACCGCATCGTCATCCATTTTTATTTGTTGATAAAATCATTGAATTAACAGACACCGTAATTGTGGGTGTGAAGAATGTCACTTTTAATGAATGGTTTTTCCCAGGACATTTTCCTGGCAATCCAGTCATGCCTGGGGTCTTGCAAATTGAAGCGCTTGCACAAACAGGTGGAATATTATGCATCAATGCCATGCCTAAAGGTGAATACGATACTTATTTTTTAAAAATTGATAATTGCAAGTTCAAGCAAATGGTCAGACCAGGCGATACCATGTTGTTGAAAATGGAATTAACTAGCCCAATTAGAAGAGGTATTTGTGAAATGCGCGGTACCGTTTATGTGGGGGGCAAAGTAACCACCGAAGCCGACTTAGTAGCCCAAGTGGTGAAAAGAGCAGAATAAAAATTGAACAAAAAGAAAAAATTATGACGCATCCTTTTACTTATATCGATCCCAATGCAAAGATCGCACCCAATGTAAAGATTGATCCATTCACCGTGATTCATGGTGAAGTAACCATTGGTGAAGGCACTTGGATTGGCAGTAGTGTGACCATTATGAATGGCACTAAAATTGGAAAAAACTGTCGCATATTTCCAGGCGCAGTAATTGGGGCTGATCCACAGGATTTAAAATTCAACGGCGAAAAAACAACCGTTGAAATTGGTGATGATACGACCATTAGAGAATTTGTAACCATCAACCGTGGTACCTCAGACAGATGGATTACTAAAGTAGGTAACAATTGTTTAATTATGGCGTACAGTCATATTGCCCACGATTGTATCATTGGCAACCATTGTATTTTAAGCAATAGTGTACAAATAGCAGGACATGTTACTTTAGGCGATTATGCTTGGATTGCCGGGGTAAGTGCGGTTCATCAATTTGTCAACATTGGTCAACATGCCTACATTGCGGGAGGTAGCTTAGTGAGTAAAGATGTACCCCCTTATATTAAAGCGGTACGTAATCCATTAAGTTATGGCGGCGTCAATAGCGTTGGATTGAAAAGAAGAGGTTTTGATCTTGAAAAAATAAATCACATCTTGGATATCTATAGATATATTTTTAGTAAGGGCATGAACACCACACAAGCCCTTGAATTCATTGAAGAGGAAATACCAGCCACCGATGAGCGTGATGAAATTGTCACTTTTATTAGAGAAAGTGGACGTGGGGTCATTAAAAGATTTGGCAAAGGGGTGGTAGAAGAAGATTAATCATGTCAAAAATTAGCCTAAATCAAGCAGGTAAAAGATTTAATAAAGATTGGATTTTCTCTAATCTAGATTTTCATTTTGATCAAGGCCAACAATACGCCATCATTGGCAACAATGGTTCTGGAAAAAGTACTTTACTACAAATTATTGCAGGCTATGGCAGTTTGACCAAAGGAAAAATTGAATGGGAAGGTCATGATGCCTCTACTATTTTTCAAGACATTAGTTTTGCTGCCCCCTATTTAGAATTAGTGGAAGAATTTACCACCCTTGAACAAATTCATTTTCATACCCAATTCAAACCCTTACAAAAACAGTTGAGCATGGAAGGGATCGTTGAATTAATTGGATTAAAAAATGCCGCCGACAAACAAATCAGGTATTTTAGTAGTGGCATGAAGCAAAGATTAAAATTAGCCTTGTCTATTTTTTCTGATAGCCCAATATTATTATTGGATGAACCCTGTAGTAATTTGGACAAAGAAGGATACGAATTGTACCATCATTTGATAGCTACCTATGCTATGCATAAATTAATTATTGTTGGAAGCAATGATACTGCAGAATATCAATTCTGTAAAGCTCAATTGAATTTAATGGACTTTAAATCAAAGCAAGTCACACACTAACTTCTGCTGGTAATCATCAAATTTAAATCGGTATACTTTAAATCGAATTTAGCACTAATATAAAAATCGGTCAGGGCTCCTTTGTATAAATAAATACCTTCCCTTAAATGCGCTTGTTGCCAAATAATTTCGGCAAGTCCTCCTTGATCCCCTACTTGTACTAGTAAAGGCATGAGTACATTGCTGATGGCCTGACTTGCGGTTCTTGCAAATCCACTCGGTATATTGGGAACGCCATAATGAATTACCTCATGTTTGATGATGATGGGATTTTCGTGATTGGTGAGTTCACTGGTTTCAAAACAACCCCCACGATCAATCGCCACATCTATAATGATACTACCTGGACGCATGGCTGCTACCATTTCTTCACTTACGACAATGGGGGCTCTACCAAAATCATTTCTTAATGCACCCACCGCTACTTCACAAGTTTTTAATTGCTTGGCCAATATTTTAGGCTCTAACACACTGGTCCAAACTCTTTGGCCTAAATTATTTTGGAGTCTTTGTAATCTTGAAACATTGTTGTCAAATACTTTTACACTGGCACCCAAGGCCAATGCATTGCGGGTCGCAAATTCTCCAATGATGTCGGCCCCAATAATGACTACTTTAGTGGGTGGCACCCCACTAATTCCACCCAACAATACCCCCTTGCCCTGATTGAAATTACTTAAGTACTGACCAGCTATTAACATCACCGCACTTCCCGTAATTTCTCCCATGCTTCTTAAGATGGGATAATTCTGATTTTCATCTTTAATATTTTCAATAGCGAGTGCGGTAATTTTTTTAGCCATCAATTGCACCATCAATTCTTTTTTTACCGCCGTTAAATGCAAAGGTGAAATAATGGTTTGGTGCATTTGTAATAAAGGCAAATCGGCTTCGACGGGCGGGGCTGTTTTGACCAGTATGGGGCATTTGTACACGGCTTCTTTATCAAAAACAATGGTAGCGCCTGCTTCTGAATAATCATTGTCGGTATACCTGCTTCCTTCTCCTGCATTCGACTCCAACAACACTTGATGCCCATTGGCTACCAGCACACTCACTGCTTCAGGAATGAGCCCAATTCTGTTTTCTTGAAATGCAATTTCTTTTGGAATTCCAATCAATAAAGGCTTACTTCTTGGGGGAATATCCAATACTTCTTCCTGTGTTTCATAAGAAAAAGAAGATGAAATTTGTGGCTTGATGGAGCTCATATCAAAAATTTACTATGAAGGTATAAAAATCCTTCTATGTTCAGGATCTAAAATTTCGATTTCAAAATACTGCGTATCTGCTGGCAAAAGCCCCATGACTTTCTCTGGCCACTCCACAAAACAAAAATCGGCTTCATCAAAAGCAGCTTCCATGCCTGCGCGCGCCGCTTCCTTTTCACTGTCCAATCGGTACCAATCCATGTGGTAGACCATTTTTCCATTGGCCTCGTACTGATTCATCAAGGCAAAAGTGGGGCTTGAAATGGTGTCTTCAATGCCCATCTGCTTTCCAATGGCGGCAATCAAAGTAGTCTTACCAGCGCCCATCGGGGCAATAAAAGCCCAGACTGACTTACTGCCAAATTGCTTTACTAAATCTGCAGCAATTTCCCCTATTTGATTGATATCATAAATCCTATCCATAAGGCAAAGATAGGTGAACGTATACATAATGTCTTCGTACCTTTACAGGGTAAATGGCTCCTATGGAAAAAGTACAGTGGAAGGTAGACGGAATGAGTTGCACCAATTGTGCATTGTCAATTCATAAATATTTGCAAAGCAATGGTATTGTTGAACCCAAGGTAAGTTTTATGGAAGGCGAGGTGCAATTCGAACTGCCCGAACTTAACAGCAAAGAAAAATTAATTAAAGGGATACAAAGTTTAGGCTATAAGGTGCGTGGACAGGAAGAAGCGGCAACGAAGAAAAATTTTCTTGACAACAACCGCGATCGCGCACTTTTTTGTTTTTTGTTTGCAGCACCATTGGTGGCACATATGCTTCCTGGTGTTCACTGGCATTTTATGATGAACCCCTATGTTCAACTATTTTTTACTTTACCCGTTTTTATTATAGGCATGGGTTATTTTGGAAAAAGTGCCTGGTATAGTATCACCAAGGGCATTCCCAATATGAATGTACTGGTTGCCATAGGTGCATTGGCTTCTTTTGGCTATAGTTTATATGGAACCATTATTGGACAAGGCGCTAGTTTTGCTTATTATGAAACTACGGCTACCATTATTACCCTTGTATTTTTTGGTAATTATTTAGAAGATGCCTCCGTGCAATCTACCCAACGTGCCTTAAAGGATTTAGTGAAAGCGCAGAAGGTGATGGCCAATATGATTGTGTTTGATGAAAACCACAAGGAAATTATTTTTAATGTAGAAAGCAATACTTTAAAAGTAGGTGACATAGTTTTAATCAATGCAGGAGAAACCATTCCCATGGACAGTAAAATTTTATGGGGTGAAGCTAGTGTGAATGAATCTATTGTTACGGGTGAAAGTGTGCCTGTATATAGAAAAATGCATGATTTGTTATTAGGCGGAAGCACCATTGACAATGGAACTGTGAAAGCCTATATTACTGCAGTGGGCGATGATACCGTACTTGCCAATATATTAAAAATGGTCAAAGCCGCACAAGGCGAAAAACCACCCGTGCAAATTTTAGCAGATAAAATTAGTGCCATTTTTGTACCCCTTGTTTTAAGCATTGCAGTAGTCACCCTTTTGGGCAATTATTTTTTTACTGCTATTGGTTTTGGTCAAAGTATGTTACGCGCCATTGCTGTACTAGTGATTTCCTGCCCTTGCGCCATGGGATTAGCCACACCAGCCGCTATCGCCGTGGGTTTGGGCCGAGGGGCACGTAATGGCGTACTTTTTAAAAACGCAAAAAGCTTAGAAACTTTTAAAGACATCAAACAAGTGGTCTTTGATAAAACAGGTACATTAACTACAGGACATTTTGATTTAGCCAATTTTAAAGTGGAAGAAGGTAGTACAGAAGAATATTTTAAAATGATCGCTTACTCTTTAGAAAAATATTCCAATCATCCTATTGCAAAATGTATCAGCACGCATTGGAAAACTACCGATGCCATTAAATGGCAACATATCGAAGAAATAAAAGGCATGGGTATCAAGGCCACCGACAAAGAAGGTAATATTTATTGGGCAGGTTCCTTTAAAACATTGGGCCAAAATAAAGCCGAAGATGGACACAATGTCTACATTCAAAAAAATGATCAAATTTTAGGATGGATTGATGTAGCCGATCAAATAAGAATAGAAGCCAAAGAAATTATTGATACCCTGCATAAGCAAGGAGTGCATACCGTACTATTAAGTGGAGATAGAAAAGAAAAATGCGAACAAGTGGGCAAAGCTTTGGGTATTCAAGAAATTATTGCAGAGCAAAGTCCTTCAGATAAATTAGAAAAATTAGATGCCTTAACAAAAATTAGTCCCACCGCTATGGTAGGTGATGGCATCAACGATGCCCCTGCCCTAGCCAAGGCCACTATTGGTATTTCTTTGAGCAATGCTTCGCATATTGCCATTCAAAGTGCCCAAGTGATTTTAATGAATCAAGGCTTGAAAAACTTACCCATGGCATTAGGTTTGGGTAGAAGAACTTACGAAACCATCAAGGAGAATTTAATATGGGCCTTCTCTTACAATATCATTGCCATTCCAGTAGCGGCATTAGGCTTGCTAGGCACTTGGGGGCCCACTTATGGCGCGCTCATTATGGGTTTGAGCGATGTAGTTCTAGCCATCAATTCACTTAGATTATTTAAGAAAAAATTAGTTTAGTCTTTTTTGAAAACTGCACAGGACATATTGAAACAGTATTGGGGCTATGATAACTTTAGACCTCAACAATTGTCTGTAATCAACGCCGTGATAGAAGGAAAGGACGTACTTACTTTACTACCCACAGGGGGAGGAAAATCATTGTGTTTTCAATTGCCCACCCTTTTGCAAAACGGAATTTGTGTGATTATTAGTCCACTCATTGCACTGATGCAGGACCAAGTAAAGGATTTATTGAGTAAAAATATCAGTGCCGTTAATTTGGGCGGTGAAATCAATCAAGCACAAGAAGAACTTATTTTAGAAGATGCATTGAAAGGAAAATATCATTTCATTTATTGCTCGCCAGAAAAATTAGCACAAAAAGGTTTTCAAAATTTTTTACAAAAGCTACCCATCACTTTATTCGCCATTGATGAAGCTCATTGCATTTCTCAATGGGGTTATGATTTCAGGCCCTCCTATCGAAAATTAGATATTCTAAAAAAGTTTTTTCCTAAGGTACCTGTCTTGGCCATGACTGCTTCTGCCATCCCACTTGTGCAAGCCGACATCATCAAAGAATTAAAACTATCCAATTGTAGTTTGATCACCAATAGTTTTTTAAGACCCAATATTAGTTATCAAGTGCAGAAAGTGCCGGTTAAATTACAAGCGCTTAGAAAGTATTTGAATGACACCAAGGGTAGTATCATTATTTATTGTACCACCAGAAACAACGTGGCCCAATTGGCACAATTATTAAAAGACTACGGCTATGCAGTAGCCCAATACCATGCTGGCATGCCCATTGCCCTTAGACAATCCATGCAAGCAGAATGGATGAACAACCAAACACCAATTATTATTTGTACCAGTGCTTTTGGGATGGGCATCAATAAGCCTGATGTACGTGCCGTGATTCATTTTGATTTGCCCAATAGTTTAGAACAATATTATCAGGAAGCAGGTAGGGCAGGTAGAGATGGATTAGCAGCCCAAGCCATTTTGTTTTTTCAGCAAAACGATTGGACGTATTGGACCCAATTGCAAGAAAAAAAATACCCCTCCATTGACATCATTAAAAGCGTGTACCAAGACCTTGCCGATTTTGTTCAACTACCCATAGGTATAGGAGAAAAACAACAATTTATTTTTGACTTTGACGCTTTTTGTCTTCGATTTAAATTAGATAAAATAATCGCCCGCAATGCACTTCAATGGATCGAACAAGAAGGCCATGTTAAATTTTCGGCCAGCTCCTTTAAACCCTCCATGGTGCAAGTAGTAGCCGACCGGTCCACCATCGAACAGTACGAAAAAAATAATCCCATTGCAGGCGTAGTTTTACAAACCTTATTAAGGACCTACGGAGGAATCATCGATACGCCACAATTCATCAATGAGCAATTATTGGCCACCTTGCTGCAAAGAGACATTGCATTTATTCAAAATACACTAGTTTTTTTAGAACAAACAGGGCAGATCAGCTTTGAACAAAAAGAAAACCAGCCTGTGGTACAATTTCTTTGGAACAGAACTGCTGCTGCTTTTATGAAAATAGATTTGGACAATTATCAATTGAGAAAAGCCGCATTTTTAAAGCGAATTAACCATTTTTCAACTTATCTATGGGGCCGCAACATAGAATGCCGTAGTGTTTACCTGGCTAGCTATTTTGGAGAAAAAAATCCAAGTAAGTGTAAAATATGCGACCTTTGTAGGGCAAGTGCAAAAGAGGCACTTTAACAATAAATTATAAAAACTGTATTAAACTGTAAGTTTTTAACAAAAGATTGGAAACAAAGAATTTACCAAGGCTTTGAAATATAGTTTCTTTGTACTCAATCATTAAAGCAATAAAAAATTAAAAATGGAAGATAAGAAAAAATATAAAATACTACTTTGCGAAGACGATAGCAATTTGGGATTAGTTTTAAAAAACTATTTAGAACTAGATGAATACGATGTTACTTTAGAAAGAGATGGTCGTTTGGGCTTGGCCGCTTTTCAAAGAGAGAAATTCGATTTGTGTTTATTGGATGTGATGATGCCACATGTAGATGGTTTTACTTTGGCAGAAGAAATTAGAGACATTGATCCTGATGTACCATTGTTTTTCTTAAGTGCCAAAACTTTAAAAGAAGACATTATCCATGGCTACAAATTAGGGGCAGATGATTACATCACCAAGCCATTCGACAGCGAGGTTTTGATGTTAAAAATAAAAGCCATCATTAAAAGAAATGAGGAAGATAATAAAGTAAATGATAATATAGAATTCGAATTGGGTCGTTATCATTTTAATCCAAGATTAAGAGAATTAAAAATTAGCGATCATACACAAGTACTTTCTCCAAAAGAAAATGAATTGCTTAAAATGTTGGCCGAAAATAAGAATGATTTATTGACCAGAGAAAAAGCATTAAAGAAAATCTGGGGCAGTGATACTTATTTCAATGGCAGAAGCATGGATGTATACATTGCTAAACTAAGAAAATACTTAAAAGAAGACGATCAAATTGAAATTGTGAACATCCACGGTAATGGATTTAGATTGGTAGTAACTTAGTCTATCAATATTAACCTATAAAAAAAGGTCCCGAAAGTATAAGCTTATCGGGACCTTTTTTATTGAATGAATTTCTCGATTATCTAAACAATTCGGGGTTATTAGAAGCATGGCCATGATGGGGCTTTTTCCCCAAATGCTTGTAGGCCTTTTCCGTTACCTCTCTGCCTCTTGGGGTTCTTTGCAAGAAACCTTCTTGTATTAAAAAAGGTTCATAGACTTCTTCAATGGTGCCAGACTCTTCTCCTACTGCTGTGGCAATAGTACTGATGCCTACCGGTCCTCCTTTAAACTTTTCTATGATGGCTAGTAAAATTCTATTGTCCATTTCATCTAAACCATGTTCATCTACATTCAATGCTTTTAATGCATGCTGCGTGATGCCCATATCCACTTTACTATCATTTAATACTTGTGCAAAATCGCGCACCCTTCTAAGCAAGCCATTGGCAATTCTTGGGGTGCCCCTACTCCTTCTTGAAATTTCACCAGCCGCATGGCTGTCAATATTCACGTTCAAAATACCTGCACTTCTTAAAATTATTTTTTCTATTACCGATGCTGGATAATATTCTAATCTGGATTTAATACCAAACCTAGAAAGTAAGGGCGCCGTTAAAAGTCCACTTCGGGTAGTTGCGCCTACTAATGTAAATGGATTCAAATTGATTTGTATGCTTCGTGCATTGGGGCCACTGTCAATCATAATGTCAATCTTATAATCTTCCATGGCCGCATATAAATACTCTTCTACCACTGTACTTAAACGGTGAATTTCATCAATGAATAAGACATCATTGGGTTCTAAGCTGGTCAATAAGCCAGCCAAATCGCTTGGCTTTTCAATCACCGGTCCGGAGGTTTCTTTAATTTGAACCCCCATCTCATTGGCCACAATCCTACTCAAGGTAGTTTTACCTAGACCTGGAGGGCCATGAAATAAAATATGATCCAATGGTTCACCGCGCATCTTGGCCGCCTTGATAAAAATATTCAAGTTTTCAATAAGTTGGGGCTGCCCCGTAAAGGCATCCATTTCTTTAGGACGAATGCTGTTTTCAAACTCTTTATCTAAAGGGTTCAAATCATTCGAGCTATCTACTATTGGATTGGCCATAGGTTCTATTTATTAGATCAAATTACAATATTGACCATCTTTGCTTTTACAAAAATTATTTTTTTAATAGGTGCATCGGCTACCCATTTTTTAACCAGTTCATTGGCTAGTACAATAGCATGCACTTCTGCTTCACTGGCCGTTAAATCTATGGAAATATTGGCTCTTAACTTACCATTGATGCTTATTGGATATTCTTTGGCAGATTCAGTCACATACTTGGCCTCAAATATAGGATAAGGAGCATCCACCACCAGGCCTTCATTGCCTAGGGCTTGCCATAAATCTTCAGCAAAATGAGGGGCATAAGGGCTAAGAAGTACCAGCAATTTTTCAAGTACTTCTTTTTTATGACAATTAACATCCGCTAATTCATTCACACAAATCATAAAAGTGCTTACGGCCGTATTGAAACTATACCTTTCTGTATCTTCTTCAATTTTTTTTATGGCCTTGTGCAAGATTTTTAATTCTGCATCGTTGGCTGCCTCCTTGTTCCAAACCTGACCTTTTAATTCATCAAAAAACAAACGCCAGGCTTTTTTCAAAAAGCGGTGCACCCCTTCGATACCCTTGGTATCCCATGGTTTGCTTTGTTCCACCGGACCTAAAAACATCTCATACATTCTAAAAGTATCGGCCCCATATTTCTCCACCAAGTCATCTGGATTTACTGTATTGAATTTTGACTTGGACATTTTTTCTACTTCTACCCCACATAAATATTTCCCCTCTTCCAAAATAAATTCTGCTTTTGCATAATCTGGTTTCCATTTTTTAAATGCATCGGTATCCAATTCTACACCATCCACTATATTCACATCTACATGCAAAGCATCTACTTCATGCGCAGCCGCTAAACCGGCAGAGACAAATTTTTGTGTGCCACGAATCCTATACACAAACCTTGAACTTCCTTGAATCATTCCCTGATTCAATAATTTTTTAAAGGGCTCGTCAAATCCAATATGCCCCAAATCAAACAATACCTTGGTCCACATTCTACTGTACAATAAATGTCCCACAGCATGTTCGGTGCCCCCTATGTATAAATCTACCTGTCCCCAATAATCACTTACTTTTCTATTGCAAAATTCAATCTCATTAGAAGGATCCATGTACCTGATAAAATACCAACTACTGCCCGCATACCCTGGCATAGTATTGGTTTCGTAATGGGCTGCTTTCCAATCTTCGATATTGGCCAAGGGGCCTTCTCCTTCTGGGCCTGGCGAATAATTATCTACCTCTGGAAGTAATAGTGGTAATTCATTTTCACTCATTGGATACGCAACACCATCGATCCACGTTATTGGGAAAGGTTCCCCCCAATAACGCTGTCTGCTAAATGCTGCATCGCGCATTTTATAATTTATTTTTCTTTTCCCAATACCTACGCTTTCTATTTTATCATTGATAATGGCAATGGCGTCCTTTTGTATCACTCCATTTAAAAAATCGCTGTTGGACAAAATAGCTTCCTTGGTTGGATTGGCCTCTACTCCATTAAAAGCCGCACCAATAATATTGGTAATGGGAATATTAAAATGTTGGGCAAACTTAATATCTCTTTCATCACCACAAGGCACAGCCATGATGGCGCCAGTACCGTATCCAGCTAATACATATTCGGAAATCCAAATAGGAATTAATTTTTTATTAAAAGGATTCTCCACATAGGCACCCGTAAAGCAACCAGTAATTTTTTTCTCCGCCATACGCTCTCTTTCACTTCTACTTTTTACATAAGCAATATAGTTTGCGACTTCTGCAGTATGTGAAGCAGGCGTAATGCTAGCGATTAAATGATGCTCAGGTGCCACTACCATAAAATCTACCCCAAAAACAGTATCCGGCCTAGTGGTATATACTTTCAAAGAAGCGTCATGCCCATGCACTAAAAAATCTATTTCTGCACCATAACTTTTCCCAATCCAATTAGATTGCATTTCTTTCATAGCCTCACTAAATTGAATGGTATCTAATCCACTCAATAATCTATCAGCATATTCCGTGATGCGCAAATACCATTGACGTAGTTTTTTCTTTTCTACCGGATGACCTCCTCTTTCACTCAAACCATTCACTACTTCATCATTCGCTAGTACCGTACCCAAGGCCTCGCACCAATTCACTTCACCCAATCCGCAGAAAGCCAAACGGTATTGCATTAGTATGGACTGTTGTTCTTTTTCAGCAAACCCTTTCCACTGAGCAGCAGAAAATTGCAAGGAACTATCTGCTGGACAAAGATGGTTTTCATTGCCTGCATTTTCAAATGCATGGACTAAATCAGTAATTGGTTTTGCCTTGGACGTTTTTTTATCAAAATAACTATTGAACAATTGTAAAAAAATCCATTGAGTCCATTTATAATAACTGGCATCACAGGTTTTTACTTCTCTATCCCAATCAAAACAAAAACCAATATTGTCTAATTGTTTTCTAAAATTATCAATATTGTTGTGTGTGCTGGTGGAAGGATGCACCCCATGCTCTATGGCATATTGTTCGGCGGGTAATCCAAAGGCATCATAACCCATAGGATGCAATACATTAAAGCCTTTTAATCTTTTATATCTACTATAAATATCAGAAGCAATATAGCCTAATGGATGGCCTACATGCAAGCCTGCCCCACTTGGATAAGGAAACATATCCAATACATAGCACTTAGGTTTGCCGCTTTCGTTGCTTACCTGGTAGGCTTTTTTTTCTTTCCAAATAGTTTGCCATTTCTTTTCAATGGCCCTAAACTGATACTCCATTTCTTATTTTTTCATTGTAAAAAGGGCCAAAAACTACCCATAATTTAACCAAAATTTAAAGCACCCCCTTTTGGCTAAAAAATTGTCCTAATTCACCCTCTGCAAATGTAAGCCATTAGCTTGCAAAACCCTACATTTGCAAAGCGAACAAGTAAAAAATTAATGCTATGGCAGCCAGCGGATCATCTTCTTTAAAACGCAGTAAACCCAACTATATTTATAGCGTTGTAGGGGTGGCGATTGTCTTATTCATTATGGGCATTATGGGTTGGCTTTTATTAAACCTACATGCCATTGGAGATAAATTCAAGGAGGACATTAGAATTAGTGTTTACACCCATACCACAGACAAGAATACGATCGGGGAAATTCAGCAATTTATTGCCAGTCAAGACTACGCCAAAAATGTAGAATACATTGACAAGGAAAAGGCAAAAGCCATTTGGAACAAAGAGAACAATGAAGAATGGTCTAAGATTTTAGATATCAATCCGCTACCAGAAAGTATCGATTTTTTCGCCAAAGCAGCTTATGTCAATACAGATAGTTTAACTAAAATTTCGGCAGCCATTGAAGCCGAATTTAAAAATAAAATCGCCGATATTCAATACCCTAAAAATTTGGTCACCAGTTTAAATGAAAGAACCACTAAAATTGGTTTTATCTTTTTAGTATTGTCCATTATTTTATGCATCATTGTAATTATTAGCATCGACAATACCATTCGACTGGCCATGTTTAGCAACCGCTTTTTAATTAAAACCATGCAAATGGTAGGAGCTACAAGAAATTTTATTTCAAAGCCATTGTTGATCCGCGCTTTATTGAATGGATTAATTAGTGCTTTAGTGGCCATCTTCTTATTGTTTGGATTGATCCAATGGGCCACCAGTCAATTCCCTCAATTAGATAAATTGCAAGGCATTGGCAATAGCCTGGTGCTTTTTGGTGGCTTAATTGTCTTGGGCGTGGGTATTTCGGTTTTGAGCACCCAGCGCAGTGTGTTAAAATATTTGAAAATGAAATTAGACGAACTGTATTAACCAATATATTATTTACATTTAAGGATTAAAAAATAAAACTATGAATCAGAAAGCTAAAAATAGATCGCTTGATTTTTTTGGGAAAGCTAATTACACGTGGATGCTAGTAGGTGCCGCCTTAATTATATTAGGCATGTTTTTAATGTCCGGTGGAAAAAGTACCGACCCAAATGTTTTCAATGCAAATGAAGTATATAGTTTTAGACGTATTACTTTAGCTCCCATTGTGATTGTGGCTGGTTTTATTGTTGAAATTTTTGCCATTTTCAAAAAAGCTTAATTCACCTATTTAATACAAAAGCAATTTCGTCTCTAGTGATAGATCGGGGTTGCTTTTTAAATTTACGCCATGAATACCTTCCAATCCATTATCATCGCTATTATTGAAGGCATCACCGAATTCTTACCCATTTCTAGTACCGCACATATGAAATTTGCTAATCCATTTTTGGGTATTTCAAATGGCCCATTTGTGGAACTTTTTGAAGTAGTGATTCAATTAGCAGCCATTGCATCAGTCGTAGTCATTTACAGAAAAAAGTTTTTCGATTTTAAGCAGCTTAGCTTTTATTTAAAATTAATCGTAGCAGTTATTCCTGCTTTAATTTTTGGCGCTTTATTAAAAAAACATATCGATGCAGCACTTGGCAATTTATGGGTCATCTCTATAGTAATGTTGGTAGGAGGCATTGTGCTTTTGTTTATTGATCGATTATTTGAAAAATCAGCAACTGCCGCTGCCAACAGTGCCAATCAGGAGGCTATTAGTTATCAAAAATCTTTGATCATCGGTTGCTTTCAAGTGCTGTCCATCCTATTTCCAGGATTAAGTCGAAGTGCCGCTACCATTATTGGCGGGATGAGTCAAAAATTAACCAAAAAGGCTGCCTTGGAATTTTCCTTTTTTTTAGCCGTGCCTACTATGTTGGCCGCTTCTGCCAAAAGCACCTTAGATGTATATAAATCCAACCCCGAAGTATTTGCCAAAGACAATTTGGTATTACTATTGATTGGCGCCATCGTAGCTTTTGTTGTTGCCTTGGTTTCTGTTCAATTTTTAATTCGTATTGTACAAAAAAGAGGCTTTGCAATTTTTGGTTGGTACCGCATTGTATTGGGTATCACCATTTTAACTTTACTCTACACGCAATACCTGCATTAAGCAAATAGGAGAGTTGCCTTTTTATTTGTATTTTTAAAATACAAAACAATTGCTATGCAAACTGCTTCAAAAAAAGTTGTGAATGGATGGGCCATGTATGACTGGGCCAACAGCGTATACAATCTAGTCATTACCTCCACAATTTTTCCTGCCTATTACGAAGCGGTGACTGGAGATGGTAATGAAAATACATTAATCGATAAAATAAAAATAGGACCCTACGAATTTTCAAATACTGCTTTGTACAATTATGTGTTGGCCATTGCTTTTGTGATTGTAGCCATCCTCTCTCCTATTCTTTCTTCCATAGCAGATTACAAAGGAAATAAAAAACAATTTCTTCGTTTTTTCTGCACCATGGGAAGTTTAGCCTGCGCTTCGCTTTATTTTTTCGATAGTAACCACATCATCGGTGGTTTATTTTCAGTCATCATTGCCTGTGTTGGATTTTGGGGTAGTTTGGTTTTTTACAATTCTTATTTGCCTGAAATTGCTGCACCAGCAGACCGCGACCGTATTAGTGCTAAAGGTTTTATGATGGGTTATATTGGCTCTGTATTACTTCAGCTCATCTGTTTTGTTTTTGTATTAAAACCTGATTTATTTGGCATTACCGTGGGTAAGGCTTCTCAAATATCATTTCTACTAGTAGGTGTTTGGTGGATGGCCTTTGGTTGGTTATCTATTTCAAGACTACCTGAAGGAAGAGGCGTTAAAGGGGTACATAGTAAAAATTTAATTACACAAGGCTATAAAGAACTACATAAAGTATGGTTGGAATTAAAAAATCTTCCTGTATTAAAACAGTTTTTGCTTTCTTTTTTCTTTTACAATATGGGCGTGCAAACAGTGATGTTGGCAGCTACGCTTTATGGTAAAAGTGAATTAAATATTCCCACCACTAATTTAATCTTAGCGATACTCATCATACAAATTGTGGCCATCCCTGGCGCCCACTTAATGGCTAAGCTAGCTAGCAAATGGGGTAATTTTAATACCATCATGGTAGCCATTGTCATTTGGATTGGAGGCTGTATCATGGGCTATTACCTCCCACGCAATAGTGTTGTTCCCTTCTACGCACTAGCCATTATAGTAGGCTTTGTTATGGGCGGAATTCAATCGGTGAGCAGAAGTACTTATTCTAAACTAATGCCAGAAACCCATGATACTACAAGTTATTTTAGCTTTTTTGATGTAACTGAAAAGATTGCTATTGTGATTGGTATGTTTAGTTTTGGCTTCATCAATGAAATCACTGGTTCACAAAGAAATTCAATACTTGCTTTGTGTTTATTTTTTATCATAGGATTAGTTTTGCTTTACCGCACTTCTAAAATAAAGCAGCATGCAAGTATTTAGCATCGAAACTGGTAAATTTAAATTAGACGGGGGCGCTATGTTTGGCGTGGTCCCTAAATCTATTTGGAATAAATCCAATCCTGCAGATGAAAACAATTTATGCACTTGGGCACTGAGGTGTTTACTAGTGATAGAGGGGGACCGAAAAATTCTAATTGACACGGGCATGGGTAATAAACAAGAGGCCAAGTTTTTTAGTCATTACCATCCGCAAGATACAATGACCTTGAAGGAGGCCTTGGGAAAATTGAATTTTACAGTGGAGCAGATTACGGATGTACTACTTACCCATTTGCACTTTGACCATGTAGGTGGCGCCATTGTCAAAGAGAAAGAACAATATTTACCCTTATTTCCCAATGCTACTTACTGGGTTAGTGAGCCTCAATGGAATTTGGCATTAAACCCTAATAAAAGAGAAAAAGCCTCTTTTCTTTCAGAAAATATTTTACCTATTGAAGCCTCTAGACAACTTAAATTAATTAGCCTGCCCTTATTTACTAGTAAAACTCAATTGCAAGAAATATATTTTAGCCAGAATATCAGTTGTATTGTGGTCAATGGACATACACAGGGCATGCTCCTACCTAAAATAAATCTAGGCCAGGATAGTCTTGTATTTATGGCCGATTTATTGCCTAGTGTAGGACATCTGCCCATTCCTTATGTGATGGGCTATGACATGCAACCTTTAATTACCCTAGAAGAAAAAGAAATATTTTTAAAGGACGCAGTAAAAAATAATTACAGTTTATTTTTTGAACATGATGCAGTCAATGAATGTTGTAGGCTAGCCATGACCGAAAAAGGAATTCGTGCCAATAAAATATTTAAGCTTTCAGAGATTAAGGCTTAGTGATTATCCACTAGCTCTATCAAGGAACTTAAAGGATACCTCAGATTTTCAAAACCCACCATGTCTACTTTAATGATACCCACAATAATGGGCGTTTGAATGCGCACCGGAATATGGTTTTCATCGTCGGTGACCCAAATGGTCATTTTCTCTCCCCCTTCGAACATAGTGCCTTTGACTAATAAGGGTGCCAATTTGATGGCCTTAAATTTACCATACCTAGTGGTAATGATTTCCTTACCCAAATATTTAAAATAGGAAGGATAGAGTTCTTTGTCTAAGAAAAAATTTAAAAATATTTTATCGTTGAGAACGCTGTTTTTATAATTAAAATTTCTGGCTGCATAAATAGCACTCAAGACATCGTAGGTACATTCCGTTGTTTTATAATTAGCTACTTCATTGTTGACCGTCCTATTTTTTTGATTGAACAGCAGTTTTTCTTTGTGATGAAAGCTACCCTCATTGATTTCTCTTGTAAATTGATAAGGCAATAAGGTCTTGCTATCCACCACGCTCTCATACTTATCTCTCACTTTAAAAATCCAATCGTATTTGGTATTGGATTTTCCGATGGCGGTGAAAGTATACGCCTCTGCCCCATTCCAAGTATTGGAGCGAATGGTAAAATCGGTTTTACCCGCATTCACATACAAGCCCACCACATTATAAAAAATAGTATAGGTGATTTTCTCCCCCACTAAAAAGGAAGAATTGGATTGATTACATAAACCAGTTTCAGGAGCGGCAGGAGCACCAAATAAAGAAAATAAAAGAAGTAGGGGGTACATGCTTTTTTTTAACAGTGAATACTAGAATGCAAATTTATTGCTTTATTCTGAATCCCAATAATAGAAAAGAACCAATTATGGCAGGTAATAAAAAATTAACTGCCCATACAATAGTACTTAAGCAGATCAACATTAAACTATTGCTGTACCAAGGAGCTAGTAATAATACGATGAGCTGACCGCGAATGACCAAATCGGTAACTGCAATGGCTGGTATGATGCTCAAGCACATCAACAAGACAGCCAAGGCCACCCATAAATCTATAGAAGCAATAGGAATGACTAATATTTTAACTACCCAAGTATATTGTACAATAAAAATGCAATACTTAAGTAAAGAAAGTAAGACCAATTGTATTTTTAATTCATTGGAAATTTGTAAGGAAGTCAATTTACTTAGCCAACCTTTGTATGGCCCCTTGCTAAAATAAACTAAAATAGCTGCGATGGTCACTAGAGGCATTATCCATTTTAGCCAAGGCAAAAATGGTAAATTAAAAAATAAAGCCACCGTACCCATGGCTAAGGTAATTAATAATTGCGCATAGGAGGCCCAGGCCATTTGCGCCAAACCTTTTAATTTGTTTTCGGGCGCTAAGAATAAAATTCTACCCACATAATCGCCCGACCGCACTGGTGTAAAAAAAGCAAATGCCTGGCCAACCAACACAGTTTTCAAAGACTGTAGGACAGACAGGGGATTTAAATTTTTTAGCAACTGTCTCCATTTCATGGCTTCTACTAAATAGTTGAAAAAAAATAAAACTAGTAAGAGGGCCCATTGGATAAAACTGATTTTTAAGAATTGTTCTTTGATATCGGCTCCATACTTTTGAATATTGTCATTGGTGGTCACTTTGCTATAAATAGCCACTGCACAAACAATAAATAAAATTAAACCAATGGCTTTATTGGCTAAAGAAAATATGCGTTTCGAAAAGACCTCTTTCATAAGGGCCAAAGTTCGGAATTTGAAATGATATATGTAACTTTAATGTAGATGTCCAAAACACCCATTATTTTAGGAATTGATCCAGGCACACAAATCTTAGGTTATGCTTTGTTAAAAGGCGGGCCAAAACCTAGCTTAATTGCCATGGATGTTTTAAAGTTGACCAAGGAAAAAGACATTTATGCCAGGCTTCAAATGATTCATGCCAAAATCATTGAACTCATTGAAACTTATCAACCCCAGTATTTTGCCATTGAAGCTCCTTTTTTTGGAAAGAATGTACAAAGCATGCTTAAGTTAGGTCGAGCACAAGGTGTGGCCATTGCAGCGGCCATGCAATTCAAATTACCTGTGACCGAGTATGCACCTAAAAAAGTAAAGCAAGCCATTACAGGCAATGGGAATGCCGATAAAGAAATGATTTGGAAAATGTTGGAAAGGATTTTAGTCATAAAAAACCAACCTAAATATTACGATGCCACTGATGCCCTTGGTGTTGCACTTTGTCATCATTATCAAATAACTGGCTTAGTCCTGCCTAGTCCAAAAACTGTCAAAGGAAAAAAATCCTCAAAGAAAGCCAATAGCTGGGAGGCCTTTCTTACTAAAAATCCCGAAAGATTAAAAAAATAGAAATGGGCACTTATACCCATTAAAGCTTAGATATAATTAATTCTTGAATGGCTTTAAATTCTTCTTTAGTCAAAGAAAGTTTGGGTTGAGAAAATTCCATATCTGCTGCTGCATTGATGGGTATTAAATGTAAATGTGCATGAGGCACTTCCAATCCTAGAGTGACTATCCCTACTCTATTGCAAGGAAAACTAGCAGCGATGGCATGGGCAATGGGTTTTGCAAACAAGATCAACTCCGCTAAATATTCATCAGGAAGCTCAAATATTTTATCTACTTCTATCTTAGGTACAATTAAAGTATGTCCTTTCTGTAAAGGAAAAATATCTAAGAAAGCATAAAACTTTTCGGATTCAGCAATTTTATAAGAAGGAATCTCGCCATGTATAATTTTAGTAAAAATGGTCATGGCATTGAAATTAATTATACGGCAATATTATCTACCATAAATTTCATCACCCCATTGGGCGCTTGAATTTCGGCAATCTCCCCTATTTTCTTTCCCATCAAACCTTTGCCAATAGGAGAAGAAGCAGAAATTTTACCTGCTTTTAAATCGGCTTCTTTTTCTCCCACTATTTGATAGGTAATGGTTTTTTTAGTGGCCTGATTGGTCATGGTGACCTTGGTTAAGATGGTCACCTTGCTTATATCAATGGTACTGGTATCCACAATTTTTGCATTGGAAATAGTGGCTTCTAATTGTTTTATTTTTGCCTCTAACATGCCTTGTGCTTCTTTGGCAGAATCATATTCAGCATTCTCTTTCAAGTCTCCTTTTTCTCTTGCCTCTCCAATGGCCCTAGAAGCCGCAGGACGGTCTACCGACTTCATGTGTTGTAATTCTTCACGCATTTTATTAAAAGTCTCGATGGTCACATATACTGTATTCTCGCTCATACCCTTAGTTTAGTTATAAAAAAAATACAACGCCACCGAAGTAGCGTTGCATGAAGTAAAGATATAAAATATTGCTTAAATCAGGGCTAATTTTTCCAAAACTACGCTGGCCATCTTGTAGTAGGCCTCCTTGCTATAACCAGCAATATGCGGGGTAAGTAAGAAATTGGGAAAGGCCTGTAAATCAGCTAGTAAGGCCCTTTCTGGACTAGATAAATTGCTCAGTGGCTCGTTTTCTAGTACGTCCAATCCAGCCCCCCTTATTTGCTTCTTTTGAAGGGCTTTGAGCAAGGCACTTGTATCAGTTACCGCCCCCCTACAAGTACTAATAAAATAAGGACATTTGATTAACCCATTAAAAAAAGCTTCATTGGCATAATGCTTAGTCAGCTGGGTCAAGGGCAGGTGTAAACTAATCACATCGGCCTGGGCTTGTATCATTTCCAAACTAGCTGCTTTTATGTGCGCTGTTTCAAAACCAGTTGTATAAATATCGTGTGCTAAAATTTGTACATCAAAACCGCTTAATACTTTTGCAAAAGCAGTACCTGTATGACCAAATCCAATAATGCCCACCGTTTTCCCAGTAAGCTCATCTGCTCTATTGGCCTCACGAATCCATTTCCCGGCTTGCACTTCTATAGAGGAACTGTGTATGCGATTCATTAAACTTAACAATAAACCTAAGCTGTGTTCGCCCACTGTGGTTCGATTGCCTTCGGGACTACTTACGCATTTGATATTTTTGGTTGCAGCAAATTCAGTATCAATTAATTCCATGCCACTGCCAATTCGTGCAATCCAATGAAGTTGATTTGCCTTGGTCAATAGGCTTGCATCGATTTTTAAACGGGTGGTCACTATTAAACCAATAGCATTTTCAATGATTGCAGACAATGCCTCGTAAGTAATTTCAGGTTCGTACAATAGCTCAAAACCTTTGGCTTGAAGGGTTTCCAACAAGAAAGGATGTACAGGTGCCGTTATAATTACTTGGTTCGACATTTAAAGGGTATGCATTTTAAAAGTAAGTGCCGCAAAATCTTCTACGGTTAAATTTTCGGCTCTTTTAGTAAACAATGGATCCGTTAATTGTTCGGTAGTAAAATAAGGTTTCAATGGATTTCTTAACATTTTTCTTCTTTGTCCAAAAGCCATCTTGACTAAATGAAAAAATGCTTTTTCGGAAGTAAATGTAGGAAAAGATTTTTTTCTAGTAAGCATTATCACCCCACTCATTACTTTTGGTGGAGGGGTAAAAGCAGTGGGCGGTACATCAAACAAATAACTCACCTCATAAAAAGCCTGCGTCAACACACTCAATATGCCATAGGCTTTTGAATTGGGTTTTGCCGCAATACGTTCGGCTACTTCTTTTTGAAACATGCCCACCATCATGGGTACTTGCTCCCTCCATTCCAATACTTTGAAAACAATTTGCGTTGAGATATTGTAAGGAAAATTACCCACCACCACAAATTCATTGTCAAAAGGAATACCCGCTGCTAAAAAATCGGCTTCGATTAATTTGCCTTTTAAATAAGGGAACTCTTTCAATAAAAAAGCAATCTTTTCTCTATCTAATTCAATGGCCTTAAAGGACTCAGTGGGCAGGTCATAAATATGCTGTGTGAGCGCACCACCCCCCGGACCCACTTCCACCATTTGGGCAATGGGCTGTGCTTGCAATACCGCTTTGATATTCAAGCATACCTGAGCGTCATTCAGAAAGTGTTGCCCAAGGGACTTTTTTAGAGTGTATTGCATGAGGCAAAGTTAGGTTTTTGTGCGTACTTTTGCTGCCTAATCAAATGGATATGAACCCAGACATCAGAAAACCAATTATAGGCTTTACATGTGGCGATTTAAATGGCATTGGCATTGAATTAATCATCAAATCCTTGTCTGACAATCGCATTTTGGACTTTATTGTACCTGTTGTTTTTGCCAATAATAAATGCATCAATTTTTATAAAAAAGGGCTTCCTGAATACGCCATCAATTGCGCCGTCATTACCGATTTTTCAAAATTGAATCCAAAGCAAATCAATGTCTTGAATTGCTGGGAAGAAGAAGTAGCCATTACCCCTGGTGAAATGACAGAGGAAGGAGGAAAATATGCATTGATCTCTTTAGAAGCTGCCGTAGCTGCTTTAAAAAACAAACAAATTGACGGACTAGTCACCGCTCCTATTCATAAAAAAAATATTCAGTCTCCTAGTTTTAATTTTAGCGGACATACCCCTTATTTACAAGACGCTTTTGGGAATACCGAAAACTTAATGTTATTGGTTGCAGAAAATTTAAGAATGGCCTTGGTCACCGAACATGTAACCATTCAAGAAGTAGCCAAATACATTACCAAGGATAAAATAAAACAAAAGCTAGCTATTTTATCAAGCAGCTTGAAAAAAGATTTTGGTATTGATGCCCCACGTATTGCAGTATTAGCACTGAACCCGCATGCAGGAGATGATGGATTAATTGGTAAAGAAGAAATTGAAATTATCAAACCTGCTATTAAAGAAAGTAAACAACAAATGTTGGTCTACGGACCTTATTCTGCAGATGCTTTTTTTGCAAGAGGCGCACATGAAAAATTTGATGGTGTATTGGCCATGTACCATGACCAAGGATTGATTCCATTTAAATCATTGGCCTTCGGAGAGGGCGTGAACTTTACAGCAGGACTTCCTATTGTAAGAACAAGTCCTGACCATGGCACCGCCTTTGATATTGCAGGAAAAAATAAAGCCGATGCCGGTTCTTTTACAGCAAGCGTCTTCGAATGCCTAAGAATTATTCATGCCCGTCAAGGCTATAAAGACATGCGCTTGAATCCAATGAAAAAAATGAGCGCCCGCATGTTTGCAGGTGCTAAAGATGAGACTTTAGAAGAAATGGAATAATATAACTTATGGTTGATCCGTTAAAAAGGACAGGTCTTTTTTAAATCGATCAAAGATTGCTTACCCCAAGATGGCTCCACTGAATTTGATATGGTTTGAATATTAAAACACAATTCTGCTTTTTGAATCAATGGCTTTACTGACTTACATCCACCACCAAATATAAAAGGTAATTTTTGTTGGATATTGGCTTCCAACAAATAGGCCCGAGGATTATTTGGATTCAACTTCTTAGCAAAGCTTAAGGCTTTTTTAATTTTACCTTCATAGGTTAACCACCTCAATACAGGATTCACAGACATCTTTGCAGTATAGGCCAAACTTTCTGCGCAATACACTTCTTCATTCGTCATAATAGATTTTGCCCTGCCCACCCATAATAAAGCATCATTGGCTAACGCATCTCTATCGCCCATTTTCAAAAGACACATGATAGATCTAGTCATTCCAGCATAATAAGGGATCAACCAATTGGTTTTATTAACAGCATAAAGTTTTTCAAATTGTACATATAATTCTTGATAGTTTAGGTTTTTGTTTCCCTGATTGAATTGCATGACAGCTGTCTCTAAAGTCTTTTTTGTAGAGTTTACCTGCGCTTGCACCTTCAACAAGCAAATAGAAAAAAATAAAATAAATAAATAACTACGCATAGTTAAAAAATATTATTAGGCACGCCTTTGTTAATCGTATACTTTGAATAAGTGATTTCTATAGTTCCTTTTTTATTTTTAAGGGCCTTTTGTTTAGCAGTAGGGTCTTCGTCTCCAAATTCTAAAGTAATACCATTAGGCAATTTATAATCTTTGGTGTTAAAACTGAAAATAATTTTACTAGCCAATCCAAATTGTGCGTATTCACCATACTGCATCATAATTTCATAACTGCCGTTTTCCTTGGTGGTGGTAGCGGTCTTATATACCAAGGCTTCTACCGGATCAATCCATAAAGTAGAAATCACCCAATCTAAATTCTCATCAGTGGGGATTAATTTGATCACGGTTAAATTTTTACCATTCAACACCTGGGTGCCAGCAGGTATAGTGGTGTATTGCTTGGTATTTAAGAGCGTATTAATAGTCAATGAAACCCCACCCCTAGGTAATAAGGAAATGCCCCCTTCCTTTTTCACCTTTAATAAATTGGGCTTTTTAAAATAAATTTTCACTTTTCCTAAAGAGGCTTTAATAAAGGAAACATCGGTTTTCATTACCCCTTCTGCTACATAATCATTCACCAATGCTAATTTTTGCGCTAGTTTTTCAATCAATGGATCGGTTTGTGCATTGACCGAATGGCTGATAAAAAATAAGCTGCAAATAAAAAATAGAATGGTATACTTTTTCATGGTAGGTTTAACTAAGGATGTCTTTTTTCTTAATGATAATGATAGATGCAGTCACAAATAAAACAATATGTAGGCTAAGTACTATTAAGGAAGTTTTTATTTTAGGTATATTTAAAATACTTCCTCTAATGGCTTCGTTATCTAGATTCACTTTAATATCAAAAAATTCTTTCCAATTATTCATATGGGTCGTAAATAAATAAGGCTTCACTATATTGAATAAAGGAATATTTAAAGTACTTAAAATAGTAAAAAATACAATCGCACTCATAGTGCCAACAATGGGGCCAATGGAATTACTAGACAAGCTTGACATTAAAAAACCAAGACTGGTAACGGTTAGCAAAGAAAAGCTAGCAAAAACAAAGGCGCCCACATATCTCCAAAGCACATCATTTTGCTCTATCAAGACCACATAGTTGGACTTCATTAAAAACAAATCGTCGGTGCCAAATATCCACATGCTTACAAATAGGGCTAAGAAGGCCAACCAAATTAATAGTAAAATGGTATAAATACTGGCTGCTATAAATTTAGCGAGTACCCAATGGGTTCTACTATAAGGGGTACTAAATAATAAACGAAGCGTACCCAAATTTGCTTCGCCTGAAATCATATCCGCAGCAATTAAGGCTACCAGCAAGGGCACATGGACGAGTAACAACTGCAATAAAATATAACAAATCAAATAGCCATTCAATACTTTCCCATCTACCGTTAAAGTATCATTAATATCCTTCATTAAAAAACCAGCATAAGCATCCCCATCAATCTTTAATCCCAATTGAATCACTACAATCAGCGCCGCTATGGCGCCAAAAGCAATATAAGTTCTAGGCCTTCTGAAAATTTTATACAATTCTATATTGATGAGCGACCACATATTTAGGAGTTTGACGTAATTTGTAAAAAATAATCTTCCAAAGCATTTTTACTTTCAATGGCCAATAAGGCCACGCCTGCTTTTATTAAGGATTCATTCAATAAAGGAATTTCATAGGTAGGTATTTTTAAAAATATTCCTTCTTTTCGTGGCAATAAATAATTGCTAAAACTACCAGCCACAATCACTTGCAGGGTACCCGCATCGTCCAATGTTTTTATTTGTACAATTCTTTTTTGAGGATCCAACAATTCTTTGGTACCCCCTTCCACCATCTTTTTACCGTGATGGATGATTAATATTTGATTGGCCAACTGTTCTATTTCTGAAAGTAAATGAGAAGAAACAAATACGGTCTTGCCTTCTTCTTTGGCTAAATATTGAATCAGTTGTCTGATATCTGCGATGCCTTGCGGATCTAGACCATTGGTAGGCTCATCTAAAATTATTAAACTTGGATTATGCACTAGTGCGATGGCAATACCTAAACGCTGCTTCATCCCTAATGAAAATGTTTGTACTTTATCCTGGGCACGACCAGCCAAACCTACTTTTTCTAAAGTATCCAAAATTCTCCCTGATTCAATTTTTTGCTTTCTTACTTTGGCAAACAATTGCAAATGTTCTTTGGCACTTAAATAAGGATATAAATCGGGTCTTTCAATGATGGCCCCTACTTGTTCTAAAATGGCAGCTCTGTTTTTTTCAATGGGCTGTCCAAAAATTTCAATGCTTCCACTGCTGGGGTGAATTAGAGAAAGTAGCATGCGTATGGTAGTGCTTTTACCAGAACCATTTTGGCCTAAAAAGCCAAAAATCTGTCCAGCCTGCACTTCAAAGCTGAGGTCATCCACCGCCTTGAGGTTCCCAAATTGTTTGCTAATATGTTCTACTTTAATCACCGACATACTCTTATAACAAAAAACCCCAAACATAGTTCGGGGTTTTGTATCAATTTAATATTAACTACTACTATTTGTATTGAGGGATGATGCTGTTGGCTAATTCTACCATTTGCTTCAATCCATCTTCAGGCAAATTGCCTTTCTTAAATTCAGCTAGTACATTGGGTAATTTGTTGCTCATCTCTAATAAGAAATGGGCTTCAAATTCTTTCACCTTGCGTACAGACACTTCTTTCAATAAGCCATTGGTACCTAAATAAATAATGGCTACTTGTTTCTCCACAGAGAAAGGAGAGTATTGTGCTTGCTTTAAGATTTCTACGTTTCTTGCTCCTTTGTCAATTACTGACTTAGTAGCCGCGTCTAAATCTCCACCAAATTTTGAGAAGGCTTCCAACTCACGGTATAAGGCCTGGTCTAATTTCAAAGTACCAGATACTTTTTTCATGGATTTAATTTGCGCATTACCACCCACACGACTTACAGAGATACCTACGTTAATCGCTGGACGAATACCCGCGTTAAACAAGTTACCTTCTAAGAAGATTTGTCCGTCGGTAATAGAAATTACATTGGTAGGAATGTATGCAGAAACGTCACCCGCCTGTGTTTCAATAATAGGTAAGGCGGTTAAAGATCCACCACCTTTTACTAAATGCTTAATAGAGTCTGGTAAATCGTTCATGTTTTTTGCTACTTCATCATTGGCAATCACTTTTGCTGCACGCTCTAATAAACGACTATGCAAATAGAATACATCACCAGGATAGGCTTCACGTCCTGGAGGGCGACGTAATAATAAAGAAACCTCGCGATAAGCCACCGCTTGCTTAGATAAATCGTCGTAAACAATTAATGCTGGACGACCTGTATCACGGAAGAACTCTCCAATGGCTGCACCCGCAAATGGAGCGTAGAACTGAAGTGGAGCAGGATCTGCCGCTGGAGCCGCTACAATAATGGTATAAGCCATCGCGCCATTATCTTCTAATGTTTTCATCACCCCTGCAATCGTAGATGCTTTTTGTCCAATGGCTACATAAATACAGTAAACTGTTTTACCTGCATCATAAAATTCTTTTTGATTGATGATGGTATCCACGCAAATAGCAGTTTTTCCTGTTTGACGATCCCCAATCACTAACTCACGTTGTCCACGTCCAATAGGAATCATCGCATCAATGGCTTTGATACCTGTTTGTAATGGTTCTTTTACAGGCTCACGAAAAATTACCCCTGGTGCTTTACGCTCCAATGGCATTTCATACAATTCACCTTTAATAGGACCCTTACCATCAATAGGCTCTCCTAATGTATTAATAACACGACCTGTAAGACCATCTCCTACTTTAATAGAAGCAATCTCTCCAGTTCTTTTTACTTTATTACCTTCTTTGATCCCTTTACTATCACCCATCAATACCACACCCACATTGTCTTCCTCTAGGTTCAATGCAATTGCTTTAGTGCCATTCTCAAATTCAACTAACTCACCACTTCTAACACCATTTAAGCCATATACACGGGCAATACCATCACCCACCTGTAATACAGTACCTACTTCTTCTAAATCCGCTGTAGCATTAAAGTTGCTTAATTGTTGTCTAAGAATCGCCGAAATTTCATCTGGTTTAATGTCCGCCATAACAGTCTATTTTAATGTATGATTATTTATATTTTACTAATGAACTCGTTGTTCAAAAATTGTTTTTTAATGTCTCTTAAATCTCTAGCAATACTCGCGTCTACTAAATTATTATTAAACTCAAGTATAAATCCACCAATTAAACTTTCGTCTGTTTTAGTAGTCAATTCAATAGTGGCAAAACTAGTTTCAGCTTTTACTTTATTTTCTATTGATTTTTTTAGTTCCGCAGTTAGTTCTACTGCTGTAGTTAAAGTTACTTGATGGATACCTTTAATGGTATTGTATTGTTCAATAAAAGCAGTGGCCATTTCGGGTAATTCACTTTCACGACCTTTCTTTACTAGTAAGACCATAAAAGAATTGGTCAGCAAGCCTACTTTATTTTTAAAAATCTCTGCAAGGATGCTGTTCTTTTGATCGGCTTTAATAATAGGACTGCGAAGCACATTCACTAGTTCGCTACTTGCTTGGCAAACCGCTTGCAAATACTTCATGTCTGCATAAACCGCTTCCAATTGACCTTGCTCTGTAGCTAAATCCAATAAACTTTTTGCATACCTACCTGCTAATCTTGCGTTGGCCATTTCTTAAAATTTAATTTAACTTAACTCCCTCTGCTAATTGTTGAATGTATTTTTCTTGCTCTGCTTTGTTAGACAATTCTTTACGCAACACTTTTTCAGCTACTTCTACCACCAAAGAACCTACTTGATTCTTTACTTCAGTTAAGGCTGCATTTTTTTGTTGAGTAATGGCTAATTGCGCATCTGCAACTATTCTTTCATATTCTGCTTTGGCTTTGTCTTTTGCTTCGGCTACCATTTTTTCAGAAGCTTCTTTGGCTTCTTTGATAAGGGTCGCTCTTTCTTCACGTGCCTTAGTCAATAATGCTTCGTTTTCATTTTTCATCGCAGACAAATCGGCTTTCATTTGATCCGCTTTAGCCAAAGAATCTTCAATGCCTTTTTCTCTATCAGAGATGGCTTTCAACATTGGCTTCCAAGCAAACTTGCCTAAAACAACAAGTAGTCCAAGAAAGGCAACCGTATTCCAGAATACCAATCCGATATCTGGCAACACCAATGGGTTTATTTCTAACAACATAATCCTTAATTTATCTTAATGATTTAAATTCTTTTCTTCGTTTTTCAATTTGCCAATTAAAAAATTATAGGCCCATCGCCCTGTGCTAGGGCCTATAATGCTTTTGGAAATTTTTTTGATAGATTATCCGTTCCCCAATAGGGCAACCACCACCGCAAATAAGGCTACGGCCTCAACGAAGGCAGCCATTACGATCATGTTAGAACGAATATCATTCACTGCTTCTGGTTGACGAGCAAT
>Ga0214919_10001103_pt1 | contig 45340 bp, 37 predicted proteins | sample LL1503_MetaG_FD_177994 | JGI IMG/M metagenome (GOLD analysis project Ga0214919, IMG submission 177994) | Freshwater microbial communities from Lake Lanier, Atlanta, Georgia, United States - LL-1503 | ecosystem: Environmental > Aquatic > Freshwater > Lake | place: USA: Georgia | collected... | reverse complement strand
TTGGCGCCACGCTCGCGCATATCGCTGGCAAAACTGAGTAATCCGGCCTGAGCCGGACCGCGCGGGGCCAAGACCAGCAAGGGGTAGCCTTCATCGATCAGCGCCATCGGGCCATGGCGGACCTCGGCGCTGGAGAAGGCCTCGGCCTGGATGCCGCAGGTTTCTTTGAACTTGAGCGCCGCTTCCAGCGCAACCGGCATGCCCGTGCCCCGCCCGATCACAAACAGGCGGTCAGCGCCCTGCAATACGTCCAAAGCGGCTGACCAATCCATGCGCGCGGCGCGCTCCAGCGCCTCGGGTAAGGCGGCCAGTGCTGTTTGCATGGCGGAGTCGTTTTGCCAGGCGGCGACCACGCGGGCCCCTGCCACCAGCTGGGCGATATAGCTTTTGGTAGCGGCCACGCTGTGCTCCTGGCCCGCATGCAGCGCAAACGCCCATTGCGCGGCGCGCGCCAGCGGCGAGTCGACTTCATTGACAAAAGCGGCCGTAATCGCGCCGCCTTGGCTGAAAAACTTGGTGGGTGCCACCAAGTCCGGGCTTTGGCCGGATTGTGAAAACGCCAAAGACAGCAATCCCTGACAGCGCATTTGCGATTGGTAGAGCGTAATCAGCGACATCGGCAGCGATGTCACCAGCCGGCCCATGCGCGCCATCACCAGATAGGCCAGGAATTGGGCCGCGTGGTCCGAGCTGCCGCGCGCAACCGTCAGCACCGCGCTGGGGTCCCGGCTGCGCAGCAGGGCGCCAAATGCCGCGTATTTTTCTTGGTCCTGGGCCAGTTGCTGGGCCACCATCTGGGGCGCCTGCAAGGCTTCAGTGAGCATGGCGGTGCTCATAGCGGGCGCCCCAAGAGGTGGACCGATTGCAGGGCCAGGTCGCGGTTCAGCACCACCATGTCCGCCCACGCGCCGGGCTGCAGGCGGCCCCGGTCGGTCAGACCCATGAAGTCAGCCGCGTGGGTCGAGACGCGTTGCGAGGCCTCCAAAATGCCCAGGCCCAAGCTGTCCACGAGATTGCGCAAGGCCTGGTCCAGCGTCAAGGTGGAGCCGGCCAGCGTGCCGTCCTCAAGCCGCACGCCGCCCATGCATTTGTAGACGGTGTGTTGCCCCAATTGGTAGGGGCCATCGGGCATGCCGGTGGCGGCTGTAGAGTCGCTGACACAGTAGAGGCAGGGCACTGCGCGCAAAGCCACCCGGATGGCCCCCGGGTGCACATGGATGAGGTCCGGAATAATTTCGGCGTACTGGGCGTGCGCCAAAGCCGCGCCGACCATGCCTGGGGCGCGGTGGTGCAGGCCGGTCATGGCATTGAACAAATGCGTAAACCCACTGGCGCCACGGGCCAAGGCCTGCACGCCGTCCTCATAGGTGCCGCTGGTGTGGCCGATTTGCACGCGCATGCCCTGGGCACACAGGGCGTCGATCAGATGCATATTGCCAGGAACCTCGGGCGCCAGCGTGATGAGCCGAATGGGCGCCAATTGGCTAAGTTGCTGCAGTTCAGGTGCGGCCAAAGGGCGGGCAAAAGCGGGTTGCGCGCCCAGCTTGTCTTCGTTGATATAGGGGCCTTCCAGATGCACACCCAAGATATGAGCACCGTCGCGGGGCATGTCGCGGCATACGTCTTGAATGCCTTGTAATGCTTGCGCAATGTCTGCCAAAGGCGCAGTCATGGTGGTTGCCAGCAGCGCGGTGGTGCCGTGTTCGGCGTGGACTTGGCAGATCCTTCGGGCGGCATCGCCCCCTTGCATGATGTCGCGCCCGCCGCCGCCGTGCACGTGCAGGTCGATAAAGCCGGGCAGCACCAGAGGCAGCCCTGATTCCCGCGCCTGCGCCTCGCTGACGGGCACGCCCTCGATGTGCGCGATCCGTCCCTCAGGCGTGCAGCCCATGCTGCCCTGGACGAATCCAGAAGGTGTAAGGATGTTGCCGCTGATCGATTCCACTGTTGTGTCCTATTTAAAGCGCAAGCTTAGCATCCCCATTTGTGGCGATCTCTGGTGGCTATTTGCCCGGCGGCCGACATATTTACTTTACAGGGAAAATATTTCTACTAATTACAATTAATTTGGAAAAATATTCTATGTTTGACCCATATCAATTCGGACGAAGGACTCCAGATGTGTAATGCATTTAGTCCGGTTTTATCACTTCTAAAGATTGTTCGATGGGCTTAAGGCAGTCATTCAATACTAGGAATATTTATGAAAAAATCTCAGTTCAAGATGGTCGCTGTGAGCGCCGCAATCGTTGCATCCGTGTCGGCTTCGACTATCGCATTTGCTGCTGCGGGGTTTAACGTGACGCCCGAGCAAGAGGAAACCATAAAAATCGGCATGACCGTCGCTGAAGTACGCGCTGCCATCGGACGACCTGCGCATAGTCTGAAATTTAGAAAGACGCCGGGCGGAACTTGGATATATGACGTCAAGCAAATCGATATTCCTGCCACTCACACAGTTTTTTACGTGGATTTTGGTGCGGACTTGCGCGTAGTTGCAACTAGCGAGCGTCTGGAAACTAGAGATACGGAGTTTTGATAATCATCCGTTAAATACCAAATAATGATGCGCCGGATATATCTTTGGGCGGGCAGCCTGGTGGTGGGCTGCGCGATCGGCTATTTGGTTTACCAATGGCTTATCGGCCCTCAGATATATCTGGAACCCGTAGGAACGAGTACATTGGTGCATACGATTGTGGCCAGCGGTCGGGTGCAGAGCGAGCACCGCATTAATCTGGGTGCGCAAATCACGGGGACGGTTAGCAAGGTGCTGGCCGATGAAGGGCAAAAAGTGGTGCGCGGGCAGTTATTGCTGGCGCTGGACAGCGCAGAACTGAGCGCCAGCGTAGCCCAGGCGCGCGCTGCCCAGCAACTGGCGGCGAGTAATGTCCGTATGGTTCAGGAGGTCAAGGCGCCGCTGGCCAAGCAGGCCTTGGTCCAGGCGGAAATCAACGTTTTGAGCGCACAAAGGGCTGTAGTGCGCGCGCAAGCGCTGTTTGCCCAAGGGTTTTATGGCGGTGCAAGCAATGAGGACGCACAGCGCGCACTGGAGATCGCCCAATCCCAGTTCAGCAGCGCCCAACATCAATGGACCAGCGTGCAGCCTGGCGGCAGTGAAGCTGCCAGCGCACAAGCGGCTTTGGTGCAAGCGCAGGCGGCGCTGCAAACCCAGTTGGCGCGATTTCGTTACAGCCAAATCCTGGCGCCCCAAGCGGCTGTGGTGATGGCCCGCAATGTAGAGGAGGGTGACGGCGTGGTGCCCGGCAAGGTCTTGATGGTGTTGTCGCCCCTGGGTTCAACCCAGCTGATCTTGCTCATTGACGAAAAGAATTTGAAGTGGCTGCGGCTGGGTCAGCGCGCTACTGCGTCCGCCGACGCCTACCCGGAGCGCAAATTTGCCGCCCACGTGGCCTTTATCCACTCGGCGGTAGACGCCCAGCGCGGCGCCATTGAGGTGCGTCTCGATGTGTCAGAGCCCGTGGACCTGCTCAAGCAGGACATGACGGTGTCGGTCGATATCGAGGTGGCACGGCGCCCGCAGGCGGTGCTGCTGGCGCAGACGGCCATCCATGATTTTGATTCCGTAGCCCCTTGGGCCCTGGTCGTGCGTGATGGAAAAGCCGTGCGCCAAAGCCTGCGCTTGGGCCTGGTCAGCCAGGGAAAAGTCCAGGTGCTGGCGGGTTTACAAGCCGGCGAGATGGTCGTTCCTACGGCGCAAACCGGCGCGCGCGAGGGCGGGCGCATCCGCCAGGCGCTGCCATGACAGCCCAAAATTGGCTGCCTTTTGAGGGCGTCGTGGCCCTGCGGTTTTTGCGCGAGGGGCGGATTCAAACCTTGTTTATCGTGGTGGGCATCGCCATCGGGGTGGCTGTGATCATTTTCATGTCGGCTTTGCTCAACGGATTGCAGGCCAATTTTGTCAACCGGGTGCTGACTGGGCAGGCCCATATCCAATTGCTTGCCGCCAAAAACCGGGTTCTTCCGCTGGGTACGGCGCAAGATGTCTTGGAGGCAGCCACCGTGCAGATACCGCTGCAGCGCGCCCAGGGCATCGACCAGTGGCAAAGTGTGATGGAACAGCTCCAGCAGATGCCCGAGGTCCAGGTCGTCTCGCCGGCCGTGCTGGGCTCGGCCTTGATCACGCGCGGCGAGGCCAGTCGCTCGGTGTCGGTGGTGGGCATGCTGCCGCAGCGGTATTTCCGCATCATCCCCTTGCGCGACAAAATGGCGCAGGGCTCGGCCGAGGTGGGTAGCGACACGATATTGATCGGCACCGAATTGGCGGCCGACCTGGGCGTGGCGCTGGGCGACCCGCTGCGCGTGTCCACCGTGAACGGTACCGTGCTCACGCTGAAAGTTTTAGGCATTTTTGACCTGGGTAACAAGGGCGCCAATAGCCGTAACGCATTTATGGCCATGCGCACCGCGCAAAGCATGTTTGGCTTGAGCGGTGGTGCCTCGATTCTGGATGTCACCCTGACCGATATTTACGCTGCAGAGCGCATCGCCCAGCAAATTCAAAGCCACACCGGCTTGCAAGCCGATAGCTGGATGAAAACCAATGAGCAGTTTTTCACCGCCGTGCGTGCACAGACCACGGCCAATACTGCGATTCGCTTTTTTGTAGGCCTGTCGGTGGGCTTTGGCATCGCCAGCGTGCTCGTGGTGTCGGTCGTGCAGCGCTCGCGCGAGATTGGCATCTTGCGCGCCATGGGCGTGCGCCGGGTGCAGATCATGCGGGTGTTTTTGCTGCAAGGTGGGCTTTTGGGCCTGGGCGGCGCGCTGATGGGGGCGCTCATCGGCGCGCTGGCGATGGTTGTGTGGCAGCGCGTCATGCGCAATGCCGATGGCAGCATCATGTTTGCGATGGTGATGGATACCGCATTGTTCGTGCAGTCCCTGGTTTTGGCGAGTTTGACCGGCCTGCTTTCGGCATTGGCGCCTGCGCTGCGGGCTGCACGTTTGGATCCTGTCGTGGCGATCCGCACCTAGGGTGATCTTGGCCGTGACCGCGCAAAGCAACACGCCCGTCGCCCAGCCCATTTTGGAGTTACAGGGTCTACGTAAGTCCTTCAATGTTGGCGCGGACAATGAGACCGAGGTCTTGCACGGCATTGATTTGAAGCTGTATCCGGGCGACTTTTGTGCCGTCATCGGCCCCTCGGGTTCTGGCAAGAGCACTTTGCTCAATATTGTGGGGTTGCTGGACCGGCCCAGCAGCGGCAGTTTGTGGATAGACGGCATGCAGACCACCGCACTCAACGACGCCAAGTTAACGCAGCTGCGTGGGCACCGCATAGGCTTTGTGTTTCAGTACCACCACTTGCTCAGTGCCTTTAGCGCATTGGAAAACGTGATGATGCCGCTCTATGCCGACCGCGGTTTTCGTGATGCACAGATGCGCGAGCGGGCGGCCGGTCTGCTCGATAGCGTCGGTATGTCGCCCTGGCTGCATGCGCCCGCCAACCGGCTCTCGGGGGGGCAGCAGCAGCGGGTGGCCGTCGCCCGCGCCTTGGCCATGCGCCCCGGGCTGATCCTGGCCGACGAGCCCACCGGTAATTTGGACACCCAAAGTGCTGACGGCGTGTTTGCGCTCTTTCGCAAGGTGTGTAAAGAGCAATCGACAGCGGTGCTTTTTGTCACCCACAACCCTTTGCTCTCTGCCCGATGTGAGCGCACGATTGAAGTGGTGGACGGAAAAATCAAGGGTGAGGGTTTTCCCTAGGGAAAAAATTCCGGGAAATTCCTTCAATCTTCAACTATTCAAGCTGAAATTACCCTATTCTCCGGCCTAGGCTATCAACGAGGAGTGGGGATGAAAATCGTGTGTATCGGCGGCGGTCCGGCGGGTTTGTACTTTGCACTGCTAATGAAAAAACTCGGTCCGCAGCATGAGATTCGGGTCGTCGAGCGCAACAAGCCCTATGACACTTTCGGCTGGGGCATTGTGTTTTCAGACCAGACCATGGAGGCGATGCAGCGCTGGGACCCGGAGTCGGCCGGCCACATCAAGCAGGCCTTTAACCACTGGGATGACATCGAGTTGCACTTCAAAGAGCGGGTTATCCGCTCGGGCGGCCACGGTTTTGTGGGCATTGGGCGCAAGAAGTTGCTCAATATTTTGCAAGCGCGCTGCGAGGCGCTGGGTGTGGAACTGGTTTTTGAGCACGATGCAGGCTCGGACCTGGACTATCCCGAGGCCGATCTGATCATCGCCAGCGACGGCCTCAACTCCAAAGTGCGCACGCGCTTGGCGCAGGTATTTCAGCCCGATATCGTGACCCGGCCCAACCGCTACATTTGGCTAGGCACCAACAAGCCATACGACGCCTTCACCTTTTTGTTCGAAAAGACCGAGCACGGCTGGGTGCAGGCGCATATTTATAAGTTTGACGAAAACACCTCGACCTTCATCGTCGAATGCCCCGAGGAGGTCTGGCGGGCCCATGGGCTGGACCAAGCGGACCAGGAGCAGTCCATAGCGTTTTGCGAAAAAGTATTCGCCAAGAACTTGCAGGGCGCCAAGCTCATGACCAATGCGCGCCATTTGCGCGGATCGGCCTGGCTTAATTTCCAGCGCGTGACATGCAAGCAATGGTCGCACTTCAACGGAAACAGCCACGTGGTACTAATGGGCGATGCTGTGCACACCGCCCACTTTGCCATCGGCTCAGGCACCAAACTAGCTCTGGAAGACGCCATCGAGCTGGTGCGCCAGTTCACCGAGCGGGGCGATAGGGCAGAGTGCATTGCGCCGGTGCTGGAACAATACCAAGGCCTGCGCGCGGTCGATGTGCTGCGCCTGCAAAACGCCGCCTGGAACGCCATGGAGTGGTTCGAGGTCTGTGGTCAGCGTTACTGCGATCCTTTAGAGCCCGAGCAATTCATGTACTCCATGCTGACCCGCAGCCAGCGGATCAGCCATGAAAACCTGCGCTTGCGGGATGCCCGTTGGCTGCAGGACTATGAGCGCTGGTTTGCCCGGGGTAGCGCGGTGTCGGATGGACGCCCGCCCATGTTTACGCCCTTTAGCCTGCGTTCTGTGACTCTGAAAAACCGGGTGGTGGTCTCGCCCATGGCGCAATACCAGTGTGTGGACGGGCGGGTGGCCGACTACCACCTGGTGCATCTGGGCGCCCGTGCCCTGGGCGGCGCGGCCATGGTCATGGCCGAGATGACCTGTACCAGCGCCGATGCCCGCATCACCCCCGGCTGCCCGGGCCTATGGACTGATGCGCAGATGCACGACTGGGCGCGCATCGTGGCCTGGGTGCACCAGCACTCGGATGCCAAAATCGCCATGCAAATCGGCCATGCCGGTGCCAAAGGCAGCACGTGCGTGCCTTGGCAGGGCGGCGGCATGGACCAGCCGCTGCCCACAGACAACTGGCCTCTGGTGGCGGCCTCGGCCAAGCCCTACCTGGACGGCGGGCCCTTGCCCCGCGCTATGGACCGCGCCGACATGGACCGCGTCACAGCCGACTTTGTGGCCTGCACGCTGCGCGCCGCCCAGGCCGGCTTTGATTGGCTGGAGTTGCACTGCGCTCACGGCTATTTGCTCTCGGGATTCATTTCGCCATTGAGCAATCAACGCACCGACGACTATGGTGGCAGTTTGGAAAACCGCTTGCGCTACCCGCTGGAGGTTTTTGCTGCGGTGCGGGCGGCTTGGCCGGCGCACTTGCCCATGTCGGTGCGGATCTCGACGCACGACTGGGTGCAAGGCGGCATCACACCGGCTGACGCGGTCCTTATCGCGCGGGCTTTCAAGGCAGCGGGAGCGGATATGCTGGACTGCTCCAGCGGCCAAGTCAGCCCGCACCAGCGGCCAAGCTACGGCCGCATGTACCAGACGCCGTTTTCCGACCGGATTCGGCAAGAAGCCCAAATCGCGACCATGGCGGTGGGCGCCATCAGCGAGGCCGACCATGTCAACAGCGTGATCGCCGCAGGCCGCGCCGATTTGTGCGCCATTGGCCGGCCGCACCTGGCCAACCCCGCCTGGACTTTGACCGAGGCGGCGCGTATTGGCTACCCCGGTTTGGCCTGGCCGCAGTCTTATGTGGCGGGTAAACCGCAATTGGAGGCCGGCTTTGCCCGCGAGCGTTCTTTGCAGGCCCAAAGTGCGGCCAGCCAGGAGCGTGTCGCATGAACGCGCGCCAAAGCACCGATATGGAGCAGCGCGCGCATGCTGACCACCATGCCTCTTTGCGCCTGTGGCTGCGCCTGCTCTCGTGTACCACCCGCATCGAGGACACCATTCGCCAGCGCTTGCGCGAGCAATTTGGTATCACCTTGCCGCGCTTTGACTTGATGGCCCAACTGGAGCGAGAGCCCGAAGGCCTGACCATGGGCGAAGTTTCGCGCCGCATGATGGTGACCGGCGGAAACGTCACCACTATCGTCGACCAACTCGAGCGCGAGCATTTGGTGCAGCGCAGCGCCGTGCCGGGCGACAGGCGCGCTTACCACCTGACGCTGACCGAGGCCGGGCGCCAGGCCTTTGCCACCATGGCCCAAGCCCACGAGGCCTGGGTGCTCGAACTGATGTCCCCGCTATCAGCCAAGGAGCAAACCCAGCTGGCCACGCTGCTTGGCACCCTTAAAACCGCCCAGGCGCCCGTGGCGCCACAACGCCCATCCCAGGAGAAACCATGAGTACCAACTACCTGCCCGGCAAGCCCCAGCAACTTCCGGGGCACAATGTTTCGCTACAAAACCATCGTACAAAGCACTTTAAGTTCAGCGTCCAAGATAGCGTCGCTACTATTAGTTTGAATCGACCGGAGCGCAAAAACCCGCTTTCCTTGGAGTCCTATGCCGAATTGCGCGACTTGTTTCGGACCATGGCCTACGCGAGCGATGTGCACGCCATCGTGCTCACCGGCGAGGGCGGTAATTTTTGCTCGGGCGGCGATGTGCATGAAATCATCGGCCCACTCACCACCCTGGATATGCCCGGCCTGCTGACCTTCACCCGCATGACGGGCGATCTGGTCAAGGCCATGCGCGCCTGCCCGCAGCCCATCATTGCCGCGATCGACGGCATTTGCGCCGGCGCCGGGGCTTTGTTGGCCCTGGCCTCGGACATGCGCTTTGGCACGGCACATAGCAAAACCTATTTTTTGTTCAATAAGGTCGGTCTGGCCGGCTGCGACATGGGCGCCTGTGCGCTTTTGCCCCGCATGATCGGGCAGGGCCGCGCCAGCGAATTGCTGTTTAGCGGCCGGGGTCTGGGCGGCGAGGAAGCCGAGCGCTGGGGTTTTTACAACCGCGTTTGCACGCCCGAGGCGCTGGCTGCCGACGCCCAGGCCATGGCGGCGCAACTGGCCGGTGGGCCGACTTTTGCCAACGCCATGACCAAGAAAATGCTCCAGCAAGAGTGGAATATGGGCGTTGATGAAGCCATCGAGGCCGAGGCCCAGGCGCAGGCCATCTGCATGGCCACCAATGACTTTCACCGGGCCTACCACGCCTTTGTCGCCAAGCAAACACCCGTGTTTGAGGGGAATTAGCCATGGCCCCAACGCCTACAGACCTTGTGCAGTGGCCGTTTTTTGACGCCAAGCACCGCCCATTCAAGGCCGAACTCGATGCCTGGTGCGCAGCGCACTTGGCCGACCAGGATCCTACGGAAGATCGTGCCGCAGTCGACGCCCGCTGCATTGCCTTGGTGCGGCGACTAGGGCAGGGCGGCTGGTTGGCCCATGCCGTGGCAGGCACGGCGCACGGCGGCAAGGAGGTGCAGATTGACACCCGCTGCTTGTGCCTTTTGCGCGAAACGCTGGCCTACCACGAAGGCCTGGCCGACTTCGCTTTTGCCATGCAGGGCCTGGGCAGCGGCGCCATCAGCTTGCTGGGAACGGCGGCGCAACAAGCGCAGTACTTACCGGGCGTGGTGCGCGGCGAGCGCATTGCCGCCTTTGCGCTGAGTGAGCCCGAGGCCGGCTCGGATGTGGCCGCCCTGCAGTGCAGCGCCACTGCGCTGGGGCAGGGCTACGAATTGAACGGGCGCAAAACTTGGATCTCCAACGGCGGAATCGCCGATTTTTACCTTGTCTTTGCACGGACCGGCGAGGCGCCCGGCGCGCGCGGGATTTCCGCCTTTATTGTTGATGCGGCAAGCCCCGGCCTGGAGATCGAAGAGCGCATCGACGTGATGGCGCCCCACCCATTAGCCACTTTGCGTTTTGACCGGGTGCAAGTGCACGAGACGGCGCGCATCGGTGCCGCAGGCGCTGGCTTTAAGGTGGCGATGGCGACCTTGGATGTATTTCGTACCTCGGTGGCCGCCGCCGCGCTGGGCTTTGCCCGCCGGGCGTTGGATGAGTCCTTGGCCTGGGCGAAGCAGCGAAAAATGTTCGGTCAAAGCCTGGCAGACTTTCAAATCACCCAAAGCAAACTCGCCGAGATGGCCACTTTGCTGGACGCTGCCGCTTTGCTGACCTACCGTGCCGCGTGGCTGCGCGACCAGGGGCAGGGCGTTACCCGCGAAGCGGCCATGGCCAAGATGAATGCCACCGAGAGCGCGCAGCGCATCATCGACATGGCGGTGCAAATGCATGGCGGCATGGGCGTCAAAAAAGGGGTGGTGGTGGAGTCCTTGTACCGCGAGATTCGCGCGCTGCGCATTTACGAAGGCGCCACCGAAGTGCAACAACTGATCATTGGGCGCGACCTGCTCAAGGGCTAAGCACCATGCGCGACTGGAACCTCCTTCTGCCCAGCGGCCACGCCGACAGCTTTGCGCGAGACCACCTTCCTCCGGCCGATCAATGGCCTGTCTTTGATATTGCCGGCGCAGCGTTGGACTACCCCGATTGGATCAATTGCGGCCAGGAATTAGTAGACCGCCATGTGCAGGCGGGCAAGGGCGAGCGTATCGCTATCCGGGGCATGGCCCCCGGGCCCGACGCTCCTGTGCCCGTGGCCTGGACCTACGGCCAGTTGATGCAGCAGTGCCACCGCATTGCCCAGGTCTTGACGGTAGATATGGGCTTGGTGCCCGGGAACCGTATCCTGTTGCGCGGGGCCAATACGCCGATGATGGCCGCCTGCTTTCTGGCTGCCTGGCAGGCCGGTCTGGTGGTGGTGCCGACGATGCCTATGTTGCGCGCGGCGGAGTTATCCGTTGTCATTGAAAAAGCGAAGATCTGCGCGGCTTTGTGCGACGCCGCTTTGCTCGAGGAGTTGCAACACTGCATGGCGCCAGAGCATGTGCATTACCAGCCGGTGTTGCGTACCATCATGCCCTTTCGCAGCCTGGCGGCCGATGCTTTGGAGGCGCGGATGCTGGTTCACAGCGGCCCCTATCAGCCCCAGCGCACCAGCCGCGACGATGTCTGCCTGATTGCCTTTACCAGTGGCACGACCGGCAAACCCAAAGGAACCATGCACTTTCACCGCGATGTGCTGGCCATGTGCGACCTTTTCCCGCGCTCGGTGTTGCAGATGGGCCCTGAGGACGTGGTGTGCGGAACGCCTCCGTTGGCATTTACCTTCGGGCTGGGCGGGCTGCTGACATTTGCGCTTCGCCATGGTGCCAGCACGGTGCTGCTGGAGCGCCATACGGCCGAGTCTTTGCTGCAAGCCATTGAAACCTATGGGGCCACGCAGTGTTACACCGCGCCCACCATGTACCGCCAAATGGCCGCCTTGCTGCCCCACTACGACGTTTCGCGCCTACAGCACCCGGTAAGCGCGGGCGAGGCCCTGCCGCCGGCCACCCGGGCCGCCTGGACAGCGGCAGGAGGTCCTGAGATTTGCGATGGCATTGGTGGCACCGAAGTAATTCACATCTATATTGCCAGTGCGGGCGCCCAGGTACGTGAGGGCACGATTGGAAAAGTCGTGGCTGGTTACATCGCGCAGGTGGTCGATGCGGCGATGCAGCCTGTGCCCCCGGGCACGCCCGGGCGTTTGGCGGTCCGCGGACCGACGGGCTGCCGCTATTTGCAAGATACACGTCAAAAGGAGTATGTGGCACAGGGCTGGAATTTGCCTGGCGATACTTTTGTGATGGATGCCGATGGCTATTTCCGCTATTGCGCGCGCAATGACGACATGATTATTTCGGCGGGCTACAACATTGCCGGGCCCGAGGTGGAGGGCGTCTTGTTGCAGCACACCGCCGTGATGGAGTGTGCTGTGGTCGGTATGCCCGATACAGAGCGGGGTCAGATTGTGCAAGCCTTTGTCGTACTCAAGACGGGCCACCGCCGAGACGCTGCGCTGGTACTGGCGCTGCAAGAGTATGTCAAATGCAGTATTGCGCCTTTTAAGTACCCGCGCAAAATAGTATTTATGGACGCGCTGCCCCGCACTGAGACGGGAAAACTGCAACGTTACAAATTGCGCCAATTGGCAAACTAGGAAGCTTTATGTTCCAAACATTACAACCACCCGGCTGGGCGCCTGCTAAAGGTTATGCCAACGGTATTTCCACGCGGGGCCGGATGGTCTTTGTGGCCGGCATGATCGGCTGGAATGCCCAATGCCAATTTGAAACCGATGATTTTGTACAGCAGTGCCGTCAAAGCCTGCGCAATATTGTTCAAACCCTGGCCTGTGCCGATGCGGGGCCACAGCATGTAGTTCGAATGACCTGGTATGTCACCGATAAAAAGGAATACCTGCGGCGCAGTCGCGAGTTGGGGCAGGCATACCAAGAAATCATGGGGCGCAATTACCCCGTGATGACGCTGGTCCAGGTCAGCGCCTTGTTGGAAGATCGTGCGCAGGTGGAGATCGAGGCCACGGCCGTCGTGCCTGATTGAGGCGCGGACGCGCCTAGGCGACACCCGGCGCACGCTACGCGTGTGGATTGGCGCTATATTGGAAAGCAATCTAGCTTCCCACATTCAATTGAGGCGCGTTATCCATGGAATTTTCAGAACTGATCAAGGCCCGAAAAAGTATTCGTGGTTACCAGCAAAAACCGGTTGCGCGCGAAACCATCGAGGAAATTATTGAAATAGCCAAATGGGCGCCATCGTCGATGAATACCCAGCCTTGGTATGTCCATGTGCTGACCGGAGAGCCGTTGGATCGGATTCGCAAGGGCAATACCGACAATATGATGAGCGGCGTGCCACCCAAAAGAGATTTTCCGATGAAGGAGTCTTACGAGGGTATACACCGGCAACGCCAAGTCGATATTGCTGTTCAGCTGTTTGATGTGATGGGCATTACCCGCGACGACAAAGTGCGGCGCACCGATTGGGTCATGCGCGGCTTTCGCCAATTTGATGCGCCCGTGTCTCTGGTGCTGACCTACGACAAATACCTGGAGCCTGCGGCCATCAGCCAGTTTGATTTAGGCGCTATTTCGCACGCGATTGTGCTCGCTGCCTGGGAGCGGGGATTGGGCTGCGTGATTAACGGGCAGGGCATTATGCAATCGGCGGTAGTGCGCGAGCATGCCGGCATTGCGGACGATCAAAACATCATGATTTGTATTGCCATGGGTTACCCCGATGAATCCTTTGTCGCCAATTCGGTCAAATCGGTGCGCGAGGACAATGACAAATTTGTGCGTTATGTGGGGTTTTAGGCCGGTACCCCATCGTTAGCCTGGCCTGCCATCCCTCCGTGGTGCCCCAGCGTGGGATTCTGGGTATCTTTTGATGCAAGTCAACTGGGGCTAAATTGAGGTTTGCACAACCTGCGCCTTGCTCCTGGTGCAACTAAACCATGATCTAGCGCATAGAAATAGCCGCCTGTTAAACCTAAGCTACAGTTTCCAATTACCTAGGAAACTGCTATGCATATTCTTGTTGCTGTCGATGGTTCACGCAGCGCTTTACGCGCCACCCAGTATGCCGCGCAATTAGCGCAGGCTTTGCGCGAAAAGTCCAAAATCACCCTTATTTCCGTGCATGATGACACTGGGTTTAAACATCTCAGAAAGTTTACTCCCAAAGGTGCGCTAGCAGATTACTTGCGCGAACTGAGCGATAAAGACCTTAAGGCGTCGCGCAAATATTTGGACAAACTTGAATTAGCCCACGACATGATTATCAAAACCGGCCATGTGGCTGAAGAAATCGTGAATACTGCTAAGGCAGGAAAATTCGATTTAATTGTGATGGGGGCTAAAGGCCGCTCTGCCTTTGGTGACTTGCTGCTAGGCTCGGTTTCCCAACGGGTTGCAAGTACCAGCAACGCGGCAGTGGCTTTGGTGAAGTAGAGGGCGACGCCGTGCCGCAAACTTTGGGCCCGGGCCGTCCGAATCATCAGTGGGGTTTGATTGCGCTGATTCGGCGCTCACGCCCTATCAATTTGATTACCGGTCCGATTATTTACAGCGTCATTTTCCCGCTGCTCTTGCTTGACGCCTTTGTATGGGTGTACCAATATACCTGCTTCCCGGTTTACAAGATCGGGCGCATTGACCGGGCGCAGTTCATCTTATTTGATCGACAGGCCTTGCATTACCTGGACTGGGTATCCAAGTTTCACTGTACCTATTGCGCGTACGCCGTCGGGGTGGCGGCATTTAGCACGGCCGTTATCAGCGCAACGGAGGCCTACTTTTGCCCTATCAAGCACCAGCACAAGACGGCCGCAGCAGTGGCGTCCACGGTTGCATATATTGATTATGAGGAGCCCATAGGCTTTGATTTTGACCAAAAGCTAGAAAGCATTCGCCAGATCCAAGAACGCCACCCTTCAGATGGCACTGCACAGCCAGTCCCTTGATCGGTGCTTTTTCGCGCTGCGGCGGGTGCAGGCTAGGTGACCGGTGCGGGGTTAAAGAGCACCAGCGCATTTTTGAGTTTCCAATGTTCTGCCCAGGTTTTCTTGCGGCCACTGGCCACTTCCAGCAAGACATGGAATAACTCCCAACCCACGTCTTCAATAGATTGGTGGCCATCGGCAATCGTGCCCGCATTAATGTCCATCAGGTCGTGCCAACGTTTGGCCAGATCGGTGCGCGTGGCCACTTTGATAACCGGCACTTCGGCCAATCCATAAGGCGTGCCGCGCCCGGTGGTAAATACGTGCAAATTCATGCCTGCGGCCAACTGTAGCGTTCCGCAAATAAAGTCGCTGGCCGGCGTTGCGGCATATATCAAGCCTTTTTGCTGCAATTTCTCGCCCGGCGACAAGACACCCGTAATCGGCAGCGTGCCGGATTTCACAATCGAGCCCATCGCTTTCTCCACAATATTGGACAGGCCACCTTGTTTATTGCCTGGCGTCGTGTTGGCGCTGCGGTCCACCTTGCCACGGCCTAAATAGGCGTCATACCATTGCATTTCGCGGATCATTGCCTGGGCGACTTCAGGGGTACTGGCCCGCGCCGTTAACTGCGCGATGCCGTCGCGCACTTCGGTGGTTTCTGAAAACATCACGGTAGCGCCCGCGCGCACCAACAGATCCGTGCAAAACCCCACCGCAGGGTTGGCGGTGACGCCCGAAAATGCGTCGCTGCCGCCGCACTGTACGCCGACTACCAATTCGCTCGCGGGTACTGTTTCGCGCTGCCGGGCATTGAGGCGCACCAAATGGGGACGGGCCGCTTGCACGATATGGTCGATCATGGACATAAACCCTTCGTGCGCTTGGTCTTGCAAACAAACCACGTCCAATGCGCCATCCGGTCCTTGAAGCTGGGTAAGAGGTATGGAGCCTGCGGGCATTAGTTTGCCGGGCGGGAGTTTTTCGCAGCCCAGGCTGACCACCATAAGCTCGCCGCCAAAATTGGGGTTCATACTGATATTGCGCAGTGTGCGAATAGGAATTTCCGCGCCGGGCGCATCAATAGCGACGCCGCAGCCGTAGCTGTGCTCCAGGCCAATGACATCGTCTACGCAGGGATAGTCCTGAAGTAATTCCCGCTTTATTTTCTCCACGGCAAATTCCACCACGCCAGCTACGCACTGAACGGTGGTGGTAATGGCCAGGATATTGCGGGTGCCCACCGAACCGTCGGGGTTTTTATAGCCCTCAAAGGTGTATCCAAGGAGCGGGGCGAGCGCGGGCACTGTGGCAGTGCACAGGGGTAAATCGTCCAGACTGCGCGCGCCTGGCAGTTGCAACAAGCGCTCATGGACCCAGGCGCCAGCGGGAATGTCCCGCAGCGCGTAGCCGATGGCCACACCGTAACGCAAGACCGGCGCGTTGGCGCCGATATCGACCAAGGCCACTTTGTGGCCCTGCGGAACTTTGTCCCGAAGTACCACGCCGTTACTGAGCACAGCGCCCATGGGCAGGCCGCCATCGTTGGCAACGATGGCGACGTTGTCGTTTGCGTTCATCAAAATGGTATGGGGGTGCATGCGTACTCCTGCGCCTGGCGCCGGGTTCATTCCGGCCGGGTTGACTACCCCTAAATGATAGCGCTATCATCGCCCTCAAAAATATACTATGACAGACAAATCGATTCCAAAACGCAGCCGCAGAGGTAGCGGGGCCATTACCCTGAAAGATGTTGCCAGGCTGGCCGGCGTGGCGCCCATTACCGTGTCGCGGGCGCTCAATTCGCCTGCCCAGGTTTCCAAAGAGGTGCACAGCCGGGTTCAAGAGGCCATCGAGCGCACCGCTTATGTGCCCAATCGCATGGCCGGTGGTTTGGCGTCTTCGCGCAGCCGACTCATTGCGGCGATCGTGCCCAGCATGGTTTTTTCGGTGTTTAACGAAACGATTGAGGCACTCAATGGAGCCTTGTTTGATGCAGGCTATCAACTGATGCTGGGTTTGACCGGATATTCTGAAGAGCGCGAGGCGCTTTTGCTCGATTCGGTCATTGGCCGCAGGCCTGACGGCATATTTATTACGGGCATCATGCCGCCGGGTCGCTCGCGCAGCCGCCTGATAGCCGCAGGCATCCCCATCGTCGAATCCTGGGATTTAACGCCGACACCCATCGACATGCTCATAGGCTTTTCGCACCAGGAAATCGGGCGGTCGGTCGCCCAATTTCTGATAAATAAAGGCAAGCGCAGTTTCGCGATTGTGACGGCAGGGGACGAACGCGCCCAACGCAGAAATACCGCGTTTATCGACACCGTACGCGCGCTTGGGCTGGACGAAGTGGCGGTCCATAACGTGGGCGATATACGCACTTTGCGCGCTGGGCGCGCGGCCCTTGCGGCCTTGATTACAAGCCAACCCAGTATCGACGCCATTTTTTGCAGCTCAGACCTGCTGGCTTTGGGCGTCATTACCGAGGCGCGGGAGCGAAAAATCAAGGTGCCCGCCCAGTTATCGGTGATGGGTTTTGGCGATGTACCTTTTGTGGGCGACATGATTCCGGCGCTGACGACCGTTCATATCAACGGCGGCAAAATCGGCCGGCTCGCGGCCCTCCATTTGATGGCGCGCTCGCAAGGTAATGCCGTACAACAGCCTATTGTGAACCTCGGGTTCTCGATCGTCGAGCGCGAAAGCGCCTAATTGCCATAATCGACCGTCCGGAGCCCTTGACCGACGATTATGGTAACGCTACCATTTGTAAAAGGTCTTCTCTTTTCCGTCAACCCACCAGGTACAGTTATGAAATATTTAGTCAGCACTCTGTTTGCATTATTAACATTCTCCTGCGCCTGGGCGTGGCCCGAGAGACCCGTCACATTGTTAGTGCCTTTTCCGCCTGGTGGTTCTACCGATCTGATTGCACGGGTGCTAGCGCCCAAGCTGCAGGAAAAACTGGGCGGTTCATTCCTTACCGATAACAAAGCCGGCGCAACCGGCACCATTGGCGCCGCATTTGTGGCACGCGCCCCGGCCGATGGCTATATGGTGTTGGTATCTTCCTTGGGGCCTTATGTCATTGCGCCGCATTTGATCGAAAAAGTTTCCTACGACGCGCTCAAGGATTTTGACTACATCACCGTCGCTGTGCAGGCGCCCAATGTATTGGTGGTGCCTGCAAGCTCGCCCCATAAATCCATGGCCGATGTTATTGCCTTTCATAAAGCCAACCCCAATAAATTTACCTTGGCATCCTCTGGCAATGGCAGCAGCGACCACCTGACGGCAGAATTGTTTTGGCAGCAAACCGGTACCACGGGTATTCATGTGCCGTACAAAGGCGGTGGACCGGTAATGAATGATTTGCTGGGCAGCCAGGTCGACGGCTCGTTTATGAATATCAATACCGCGATGCCGCAAATACAGGCGGGAAAACTACGTGCCCTGTCCATTACCAGCGTGAAGCGCTCCCCCTTGTTGCCTAATGTGCCGTCCCTGGAGGAGTTGGGAATCAAAGAGGCCAACGTGTATTCCTGGCAGGCCGTAGCGGCGCCCAAAGGTTTGCCCGCCGATATCAAAGCCAAATTGCATGCGGCTATTGTTGCCGGGTTAAACGATCCGCAGGTCAAGACCAAATTATTGGAACTGGGTTTTGAAATCGTGGGCAATACGCCGGAGCAATTTACCGCTTTTCAGGCCTCCGAGTTTGCACGCTGGAAAAAATTGATTCAATCCAGAAACATCAAGGCTGATTGATCTTATGAACCTTGCATCCGTGCGGGAGCGAACACCGCGGGTAGTTGATCTGCGCGTTATTCCGGTGGCCGGGCATGACAGCATGCTCTTGAATTTATCTGGCGCCCATGGGCCATTTTTCACCCGCAATATCCTCATACTTACGGACAGCGCCGGGCGCACGGGTGTTGGAGAAGTCCCGGGCGGCGAAAAAATACAAAGCACCCTGGAAGACGCACGACCGTTTGTGGTGGGACATAGCATCGGCAATGTGCAGGCCATACTCCATAGTTTGCAGCGCGAGTTTTCGGGGCGGGATGCGCAAGGACGTGGTCTGCAGACTTTTGATTTGAGAATCACGATACACGCTATCACAGCCGTGGAGTCGGCGCTGCTCGACTTATTGGGCCAAGAGCTGGATTTGCCTGTCTGCGCTTTGCTCGGAGAAGGTCAGCAGCGCAGCGAAGTGGAAATGCTTGGCTATTTGTTCTTTATCGGCGACAAGGCCAAAACAGATTTACCTTACCGCGATGAGTTTCAATCCTCTGACCCATGGTTTGCACTGCGTAATAAAGAAGCGCTGACTGCAGAATCTATGGTTTGCCTGGCCGAGGCGGCGCACGCCAAATACGGTTTCAATGATTTCAAATTAAAAGGCGGGGTGCTTAGCGGCGAGCAAGAGATAGAAGCAGTGCAGGCCCTGCACCAAAGATTTCCACGCGCTCGCATCACCATCGACCCCAATGGCGGATGGTTATTGAAGGACGCTGTGCGCTTAATGCAAGATATGCAGGGGGTATTAGCCTATGCGGAAGATCCTTGCGGCGCGGAAGATGGTTTTAGTGGTCGCGAAATATTGGCCGAATTCCGACGCGCAACCGGACTGCCTACGGCGACCAATATGGTGGCGACCGATTGGCGCCAATTGGTGCATTCTTTGTCTTTGCAAAGTGTCGACATTCCTTTGGCCGATCCGCATTTTTGGACTATGGCTGGTTCGGTGCGCGTCGCCCAAACCTGCCGCGATTGGGGCTTGACCTGGGGTTCGCACTCCAATAACCATTTTGATATCTCGCTGGCGATGTTTACCCAGGTGGCTGCCGCCGCCCCCGGCAAAGTCACGGCGATCGATACCCATTGGATTTGGCAAGATGGCTATGGTTTAACGCAGGCCCCTCTGCAAATTATCAATGGCCATATTCAGGTGCCAAAGGCACCTGGCCTGGGCGTTCAATTGGACATGGACAAAGTAAATGCGGCGCATGATTTGTATTTGCAACACGGCCTTGGCGCGCGCGACGACGCTGTTGCAATGCAATACCTGCTACCCGGCTGGAAATTTGACCCCAAAAAGCCCTGCATGCAGCGATAAATTTCCAGCGGAATGACCGTTGAACGGTGACGCCTAATTCGCCTTGGCATAACCGGCAAATAGGGGTGGGCGGCGCATTTGGCTGGCTTGCTCATAGGCATGGGCCATGCCCAGAAGCTTTGCATCATGCCAGGCGGGAGCGCCCATCGAGAGCCCCACAGGCAAGCCATTCGTCAGGCCCATAGGCACGGTAACGTGGGGGTACCCGGCCACGGCAAACGGACTTGTAAAGCCGCCGCGCTGGCTGAAATCGCCTAAAACATGGTCAATGCGCCATGCGGGGTTACCGCTGGGCGAAACAATCGCGGCGAGTTGATGGTCTCCAAACAAGGCGTCTAGGCCTTCTGACCGTGCGTAGCGATGGTTGTGCGCCAAAGCTTTTTGGTATGCCGCTGAGGCTAGACCTCGAGTTTTCTGGGACAAAAGAAGCAGCTCTTGGCCAAAGAAAGGCATGGTTGTGTCTGTATGGGCGGTATTCCAATCAATCAAGCCCTGCAGATCCTGGGCGGGGGCGTCGGGCTGAAAATTGCGCAAATAGTCCCCGATTCCTGTTTTGAACTCGTGCAGCAAAACGGTCAGTTCGGTACTGGCATATTTGTCCCGGTGAGGAATCTCAAGCCCCTCAATCAGCACCGCGCCTTGCGCGCGCAATACGTCAAGCGCCTCTTCAAACAAGGCCACGGTTTGCGGGTGGTTGGGCAAGTTTTGACGCACAACCCCAATGCGCTGCCCCGCAAGGGCATGGGCTTGGAGCGCTGACATGTAATTGACCCTTCCCACGGGTGCGTTTTGGCAGGCTTGGTCGCGCCTGTCAGAGCCGGCGATGCTCGCCATCAGCAGCGCCGCGTCGCGCACGCTGCGGGCCATAGGGCCGGCAGTATCTTGCGAGGCAGCGATGGGGATGATTCCGTGGCGACTGACACGACCCAGCGTAGGTTTAAAGCCTACGATACCGTTACGACTGGCCGGCGAGATGATGGAGCCGTCTGTTTCCGTACCCACTGCAAAAACACACAAGCCTGCGGCCACGGCCACCGCCGAGCCAGAGCTGCTGCCGCTCGGTGAACGGCCCAGGTCATAGGGGTTCAGCGTCTGCCCTCCACGGCTACTCCATCCGCTGCTGCTGCGCGTGCTGCGAAAGTTGGCCCACTCGCTTAGATTTGTTTTCCCCAAAATCACGGCGCCTGCGGCTCGCAGTCGGGTCACTAGGTGCGCGTCGGCTTTCGCTTGGAGACCAGCTAGCGCCAAGGATCCCGCCGTCGTTGCCATACGGTCAGCAGTAGCAACATTGTCTTTAAGCAGCACGGCCAGGCCGTGCATCGGTCCCCGGACCTTGCCGGCTGCTCGCTCGGCATCCAGCGCGCGGGCGTGGGAGAGGGCATCGGGGTTGACTTCAATGACTGAGCGCAGCGTGGGGCCGTTGTGGTCGACGCGGTTGATGCGTTGAAGGCAATACCGGGTGAGGGCTGAGGCGCTGGTGGTGCCCGCCGCCATCTGGGCTTGCAGCGCCATGGCATCCAAGCCTTCAAATTTGGACGCCCGGATGCCAAAGGCCGATCGCTTTTTCAGTATGGCTGTGAACATCAGCGGCCTTGTGGTAAGGGGTAGACGGCCAGGCTGGCGTGACCGCGCGCTGAAAGTGCTTGTACGCCAAAAAGTACGTTGTCCTTAGAAACTGGAATGGTGGTTTGGCCCACACGCCCCAAATCTTGGCTGAACTGCCATGCCGTCGCATCCGATTCGCGCCAGACCACCCGATAGCCGACAACGCTAGGGTCGTTGCTGATGGACCAACGCAAGGTGCTGTCATTGGTCAACTGCGTGGTGTCGATGCGCACGTTGGTGGGCGGCGCTGGCGCGAGTGCCAGCGTGGCCAGCCCTGCGGCATTGACACGTGCGACGTCAGCCACGTATTCAAATTCGACAAATTCGGGCAAATCGCCATAAACCATGCTGCCTTCGCTGCGCACGTTTTGGTGTTGGTGTCGAAAATTTTCAAACGGTTCCGTGAAGCGCACTGCCGCGTAGCCTTGCTCAAGGAAGGGAATGTGATCGCCACCACGCAGGTAACGGTCGCGCCGCTGAATCAGCTGGACCATGAACCCGGGCATATAGCGTTCAGCGCTTGTTTTGAGGTGGCGTCCGAGTTGGTGGGTCGGCAAGTCTGCGCCCCCTCCGGCGAGCGCAATGCTTTGCATTTGGCCGCGAATTACTTGCGTTAGGGCCTGCTCGGAGGGATCGGGCGCTTGGCCTGTTTGACTCTGGACCATCATGCGCAAAAGCGGGTCAAAACCGTCAGCGAAAAGGCGCAGACGTTTGGGGTCGCGTTGCCCGGCGTCGCCTGTGGCGCTGCCAACGATGTCGTTGGTAACCATGGCCTCAATGTTGAGCCCCAGTCGTCGCGCCTCTCGGGCAAAGTGAGCTGCACCAAGCAGGCCTTGCTCCTCGCCAGGCACTGCCATGAACACCAGCGTGGCTTCAAAGTGGTGCTTGGCCATGACGCAGGCCAGCTCCATCGATACGGCAGTGCCAGAAGCATCGTCGTTAGCGCCAGGGGCGGCGCCCACGCTGTCGCTGACCTCTGAATTAATCGTGTCGTAGTGGCCACTCACGATGAGCAGGCGGTCCTTGGAGGACTGGGAATCACCGGGCAAAGTGGCCACAATGTTGACCAGTGTGGTGGGGCGCGAAACCCGCCGGCTCACCGGCTCCAGCCACTCCTGAGTGCTGACTTGCAAGCGTCCGCCGCTCGCCTTTGAGCATGCGCGCAGTTCAGACTCAATCCAGCGGCGCGCGGCGCCGATTCCCCGTACATCCGAATCGGTTTGTGAGAGGGTGTGCCGAGTTTCAAAAGAAACTAGTTTGCGAATGCGCTCTTCGATCCGGACACTGGAGACATCAGCCAGTATTTTCTGGACGACTGGGTCGGGCTTGGCATCCGCGGACAGGGCCGATACGCTGACCAAGATGTAAAAAAACGGGACTAAACGGAAATGGCGAAAGGCAAGTGGCAACATAAAGGTTTTTGCTAGGTGATGTGAAAAAACAACATAATTTTCCTTCTTATCCAATCGAGGCAATTTACTAATGGGCGTACAAACGGGACAAATCTGGATTTTTGTTACAAATAGTTTACAAACTTAGATATATTGGAGTGTCACCTCGGAAAATTCTTGCCGGGGGATCCAAACATTCAAGGAGGAAAAAGTGATGAAAATGCGTTTCCGGCTTTCCCAAATCGCCAGTGTCACGGGCCTGCTCATGGCCCTGTCATTTCAACACGCCGCCTTTGGGCAGCAATCGGGTGCCACTGACATGGGGCGCGTTGAAGTAACGGGCTCGCGCCTCAAAACAATCGTAAACGAGGCAAGCAGTCCTATTTCGGTGGTTAGTAAAGCCGAAATTGACGTTACCCAACCGGTTTCAGTGGAAGAACTCATTAGAGGTTTGCCTGCCTCGTATCCGGCCATCGGACCCGGTATAAACAATGGCTCCAATGGCACCGCTTCCATTGATCTGCGTGGCTTGGGAAGCAATCGCACTTTGGTTTTGGTGAACGGTAAACGGTTTGTACCAGCCACCCTCGGAGGTGTGGTGGATACGAATAATGTTCCGGTATCCCTGTTAGACCGCGTCGACGTCGTCACGGGTGGCGCCTCTGCCGTTTATGGCGCGGACGCCGTCGCTGGGGTTGTCAATTTTGTGACCAAACGCAGCTTTTCCGGCATTGAGGCCACCTCTACCTATAGTCAGTCGGCCATAGGTGATGCGATGCGCCGTAAGAACGACGTGACTATGGGCGCCAATTTGGCAGATGACCGTGGCAACGTTGTGTTGCATATTGGGGCGACTCGTACTGATCCGATTCGCCTCGCCGATAGAAGTTACGCAGTGACCGCTTTGACGTCGACCACCGGTCGACCCGGCGGTTTTTCCGGAACCTCAGTACCATCCATCATCAGTGGCATGCCCGCACCCATCAACGGGAGCCAGGTTATCGATGCGACGACGGGCTTATTGCGAACTGCTGTGAGCTCCGGACCACCCGACGGATACAACACAAACCCACCCAACTATTTTGAAACTCCCCTTGATCGTACGCAACTGACGGGTATGGGGCGCTTCAAAATCAATGACTACGCAGAAGCCTATGCTGAACTTTATTCCATTCGCAGCAATGTGACGCTGAATCTGGCGCCATCGGGCACCTTTGGAGTTGGTTTGACGATGCCCATCGGAAATCCCTATATTCCCGATGCGGTGCGTCAGCAATTGTGTTCCGCCTATGCCATCTCGGCTGCAAATTGCGTGGCTGGAGGTACAACCCCGTTTACTGCTGCTTACGCACGTCGTTTCGTAGAGGCCGGTCCTCGCATTTATTCGTATGACAACACCGTAATGCAATACACAGGCGGAGTTCGTGGAGAGGTTCCTTTCGTTAGCAACTGGAACTATGATGCCTATTACTCCTTTGGGCGTTCTGAGCAAATCCAAACTACGGGCAATGGTTTTTCTTTTAGCAAGCTGCAGCAAGCGGCAAATGCCGTGAGCACTACCAACTGCTTGGTAAATACTGGAGGCTGCGTACCGATTAACCTGTTTGGCCCTGCTGGCTCCATTACGCCTGCGATGTTGGCATACCTCAGTGTTCCCACTTACGGTACAACCTTGGTGGAGCAGACCGTATTGGCCGGCTCTGCAAACGGCGAAATCGAAGCGATCAAGAGCCCCATGGCCAAATCCCCCTTGAACGTGGCCTTTGGTTACGAAAACCGGAAGGTGTACGGCGGCAATAAATCCGATTCGATTATTCAGACCCAAGGCGAATTGCTTGGAAGTGGATCCCCAACACCGGATCGGAACGGCACATTGACGTTTAGTGAGTACTACACCGAAGCTAAATTACCGCTCGTACAGGACCAAGTCTTTGCCCGATCTGTCAATCTGGAAGCCGGGTACCGTCAGACCTCTTTCTCTACATCGCTTGGCGGTAGCCAAAGTTATGGCAGCTGGAAATACGGCATGGATTGGGCTCCTATTAAAGCGCTGCGCTTTAGAGGTGAGCAGCAGTTGGCCATTCGCGCGCCCAATGTCAATGAGCTGTACGCCCCTGTGACGACCGGCCTGTCGTCCCTCACTGCTGACCCTTGCCAATTGGCCAAAATCAATGCCGCTGATGCAGGCAAAGCCGGAACACTAACCAGCCTTTGCCAAGCGACCGGTGTTCCGACTAGTCAGATTGGTTCAGTCGCCGCGCCATCTTCTAGCCAAATCAACAATACCAGTGGTGGTAACCCTGACCTTGGACCAGAAAAAGCCCAAACGACGACCCTGGGTATTGTTTGGGAGCCCGATTTTGTAAGCAACCTATCAATTACTCTAGATTATTGGAAAATTGCGATTGACTCGGCTGCTTCTTCCCCAACCGCAGGGCAGGTCATTAGCGGCTGTTTTGACCCCGCACTTAACCCTGGTTTTGCCTATAACGTGTTTTGTCAACTCATCCAGCGCGACCGTATCAACGGCGGTTTGAATGGGACGGGCAGCAAGGGTGTTATCACCCAAGCCTCCAACCTTGGGGTCTACGATTACAACGGTATCGATGTGGGTGTGAATTACCGCTTGATGCTAAAAGACCTTGGTGCCCCGCAATTGGGCAAAGTTGATTTAAGCCTGCAATTGAGCCACCTGAATACGGCGGACTTCAAAGCCTTACCGTCTGTCCCCACGCTTGAGCAAGCAGGTCGTTTTGGTGTCGACGTGGGTATGCCGTATTCGGTCGACCGGTTTACACAGCGTGCACTGTGGAGCTTTGGTGACTATATGCTCGGCTACAACTGGCGTTATATCGGACCAACATCGGTTCAAAAAACCACCACCACCTACTTGGCTGATTACACGTCCATCAAACCCTATAACTATGTGGACTTGAATGGATCTTGGCAAGTTTCGAAAAATTTGAAGGTTGCGTTGACTATCAACAATGCGTTTGATGTGGCGCCGCCGATTATTGGTACGGGTATCGGACCATCGTCCTCCAATTATGGCAACACCTTCCCTATGGTGTATGACGTGATTGGTCGTCGATACACATTTACGGCGCAAGCGAACTTCTAAGGCTTCTAGAGTCTAGGATTCTTTAGTTCAACTCCACTTAAGCAACCCGCATCCGCGGGTTGCTTTTTTTGGTGAACCGATTATTGAATGTATCAATCCTTGAATCGCTAGCCTGGTTCAAAATTCATCACCTTCTATCATGGTACGTGTCTACCCCCTTCCTATTCCGGACTTTTCGAGCTTTTATAAGCACGACGCGCTGACCTCACTGCTTCAAGAGTACGAAAAGGCCCGACCCGATATTCTTGAGTTGCGCGAGTTGGGCAGGAGTTACGAAAACCGGCCGATATGGTTGCTTGTCATCACGCGAAAATCGAGTGGTCCTGATACCGATAAACCTGCATTTTGGGTCGATGGGAATATTCATGCGGCCGAATTAACCGCCAGTACTGCCTGCCTGTATTGGCTTCATCAATTACTCAGCCTTGACGGTGTAGACCCCTCGATTAGCAAACTCCTCGATACCCGGGTTGTGTACTTGGTACCGCGCCTTAATCCTGATGGCGCTGAACTTGCGCTGGCAGATAAGCCTCGCCATATTAGATCGTCCACGAGAAGCTACCCGTGGGATGAGCCGCACGTGGAGGGGTTGACCGTCGAAGATATTGACGGCGACGGGCGAATCTTGATGATGCGGATCGAGGACCCCCATGGTGGGTGGAAAATTAATCCGGACGAACCCCGTCTACTGACGCCGCGTTTGCCCGGAGAATATGGCGGGGTGTATTACCGGGTTATCCCGGAGGGGCGAATTCAAAATTTTGATGGTGTCAATATCAAGCCCAATCGTGATCGTGAGGGCTTGGATCTCAATCGAAATTTCCCGGCGCTGTGGCGCCAGGAGTTTGAGCAAACAGGTGCGGGCCCTTACCCGACCAGCGAGCCTGAAGTTCGTGCCATGGTGGACTTTGTTGTCAAGCACCCCAATATCGGCGCCGCCGTGAGTTTTCACACCCATTCGGGTGTCATTCTTCGCCCGATGAGTACGCAAAGCGACCAAGACATGACGCCGGAAGATTTGTGGATGTACCAAAGGCTCTCAGACATCGGCAGCAAAATGACAGGGTATCCGACGATCAGTACTTTTCATGATTTTAAGTACCACCCCAAGGAAATTATTACCGGTACGCAAGACTGGCTTTACGAACACTTGGGGGCCTTATTTTGGACCGTCGAAATATGGGCCCCCAACAAAGAGGCCGGCATTGAAAAATATGACTGGGTGGATTGGTATAGAGAGCATCCCCCCAAGGACGACCAAAAATTACTAGCTTGGAGCGATGCACAATGTCATGGCAAGGCCCACGTCGATTGGTACCCCTTTGAGCACCCTCAGTTGGGGAAGGTCGAAATTGGCGGATGGGATCGTCTAAATTATTGGCGTAATCCGCCTGCACATTTGCGAGAACGGGAGGCCGCACGTTTTCCTGGCTGGCTGACGAGTATTGCACTGACTTTGCCTAAACTTGAGCTTATCAGTGCGACGGCGGAGTCATTGGGAGCCGACCAATGGCGCATCCGTATGGCAGTGGCCAATAGTGGTTATCTTCCCAGTTACGTGACAAAAAGAGCGCTCGAACGAAAGGTGGCCCGCCCCTGTATTTTTGAGATCCAATTGCCTGCCGATGCGCAATTGGTAATGGGCGCGCAGCGTATTGAAAGCTCCCAACTCGAAGGTCATGCTGCGACAAATTCGCTCCAAGCGTTTTTCCCTAGTAAAACATTATCGGCCGATCGCGCCACTGCAGAGTGGATTATTCATGCCCCGTTGGGCAGTGCCATTACTTTGCACTCGCATGCCGCGCGTGCGGGTCATGTGTATGCCCAACTAGTCCTACAAGTAACCTAATTCATTTATTTAAACCTTGCACTGGAAAAAAATAATGCCTTCCACCCTACGTGCGATGACGATCGAAGACCTTTGGGCGCTCAAGCGCATATCTGCAGGAAGTATTTCTCCAGATGGGCAGTGGATTTGCGCCACGGTGACGAGCTTTAACTTAGAAAAAAATAATAGCACCACCCAATTGTTCTTGTTTTCCCGTGATGGGAAAATGAAGAAGCAGCTCACAAAAGGCAATAACGATAGCGATCCACAGTGGTCGCCCGACGGCAAGTCGATCGCCTTCGTTTCCAAACGTGTACAAGGTGATTCTGTGGACGAGGCGGGGCAACTTTATTTGATAGCCATCGATGGCGGCGAAGCTGCAAGGGTTGGTTATCTGGCGACAGGTGTAGCCGCTCTGCGATGGTTCCCTGACAGTAAGCGTATCGCCTGTGTGTCCTGGGTTTGGCCTGAATTAGGCAGTCCGGCGGCCCAAGAAAAGCGGCTCAAGCAAGAAAAGGACGATAAGGTCAAGGCAATTATTGTTGAGAATAATCATTATCGTTACTGGGATCATTGGTTTGCACGGGGTCGCAAGCCGCATATTCACACGGTTGATGTTCGAACAGGGGCCTACCAGGATTTATTTTCAGATTCTCCATTTCACTTGCCACCGCAGGAGCCCGACGCATCGCATTTTGATATCAGTCCTGATGGCAATCAGATTGCCTTTGCATTTGACTTCAATCCTGACCCCAGAGAGTACTCATGTACCGATATCGTAGCCATGGATTTCAAGACCCGCTTGACTCGCAGGATGACGAAACGGACCAAAAAACACCCCCGCTGTTCATTCGATTGCCCGCGTTACTCGCCGGACGGACAACTGATAGCCTTGCTAGGCACGAATTTTGGACTCCAACATAACGAACAAAACCGTTTGTGGTTGTTAGAACTACAGACGGAATCGCTCAAAGAATGGACTGGCAAGTGGGACCGGAGCGTCAATGGCCCCGTGTTGTGGGCGCCAAACAATGATGCCGTGTATTTTTCTGCAGAGTCCGGGCTTGCCCAGCCTATTTGGCGATTGGCGCTCAAGGATGAGCTTCCTACTGAAATATCGCGCGGCCCGGCTTATGGCGGTGTGGCCAGCGATCTGCGGCTCAGTGCAGACGGCAATACCTTGGCATTTACCCGCTCCAGCATGGAACATCCTCCCACTGTATATGCCTTGGATATTGCAACGCAGCGTGAGGTTCAAATTGAAAAATTAAATGATCGCATTCTTAAAAAACTGAAAATTCACCAAGCTGAGTCTGTCCAAATTAAAGGCTTCGGTAAAGATTCGGTACAGATGTGGGTCGTCAAGCCGCAGGGATACATGCAAAGCCGCACAAAAAAGTGGCCCCTGATGCAGGTCATCCATGGCGGCCCGCATACTTGCTGGAACGACACCTGGCATTGGCGATGGAATATGCAGCTATTTGCAGCCCAAGGCTATGTCGTTTGCGCAGTTAATTATCATGGTTCCAGTGGTTTTGGACAGAAATATCTGTCTTCCATCAATGGTGATTGGGGACGGCGCGAACTTGCAGATGTAGAGGCGGGTACAGACTACATGCTCGCTACGGAACGCATTGACAAAAACCGAATGGTGGCGACGGGCGGCAGCTATGGTGGCTATATGGTGGCCTACATGAATGGCAATCTACCCCAGGGACGATACGCAGCCTATGTATGCCACGCCGGTTGCTATGACTGGGTTTCCATGATGGGCTCTGATGGCTATTTTTGGTTCGGCCATGAGTTGGGCGCATTTCACTGGGATGATGAGAAGCGTGTGCTTAAACAGTCACCGCACCATTATGCGAATAAATTCTCTACGCCCACGCTGGTGATGCATGGCGAGCTAGATTATCGCGTCCCTTACTACCAAGGCCTTGCGTATTACAACACCTTGCGCGCCAGAAATATCCCATCCCGGCTCGTGTTTTTTCCTGATGAAAATCATTGGATTTTGAAGCCCCAAAACTCTAAACTTTGGTACAAAGAATTTATTGATTGGTGTAATCACTATACCCAAGCGCGGCGCTTTGCAGGCTGAATCGACCCCAGGTGGCCACTGCGTCAGGCAGGCACAATACGCCTTGCTAACGCGCTGGCTCTAAGGAAAAAGTATGTCGCCCGTCATTTTGTTCTCGATTGTGATGCTGTATTTCGGCTTGTTGCTGGGCGTGGCCTGGCAAACCAGTCGCAAAGGGAGTAACGCCGGTTTCTTTATCGGTAACCGCAATAGCCACTGGATGCTGGTGGCCTTTGGCATGATTGGCACGTCCTTGTCCGGGGTGACCTTTATCAGCGTTCCGGGTGCCGTCAGCCGAGACGGGTTTTATTATTTCCAGATTATTTTGGGGCAATTTTTTGGGTATCTGGTGATTGCCTATGTCCTTCTACCGCTTTATTACCGCTTGCAACTGGTATCGATTTACCACTATTTAGATGTTCGCCTGGGCCGGCGCAGTTACCAGGCGGGCGCCAGCTTTTTCATCCTCTCGCGCACCTTGGGTGCGACGGCGCGCCTTTACTTGGTCGTGCGCATATTGCAAGACGTCATCTTGAGCGACTTGGGGCTTCCGTTTTGGTTTACCACCTTGCTGATACTGCTCATGATCGTGCTCTATACCTACCGGGGCGGCGTGAAAACCCTTATTTGGACGGATACTCTGCAAACCATGTGCATGCTGGCGGGCTTGCTTATTTGTGTGGCGTATATATTGGGGCAGCTCGATCTTCGTCCCCTGCAAGCACTGGATCAGTTGCAGACCCAAGGTCTCGCCCGCATTTTCAATACCGACATTGACAGCCGGTTTTTCTTTGCCAAACAAATAATCGCCGGCGTGTTTATCGCCATTGCCATGACTGGCATGGACCAGGAGATGATGCAAAAAACCATCTCCGTCACCACGGTGCGAGATGCCCAGAAAAACGTTTTGTTACTCAGCGTAACCATGCTTGGCGTAGTGCTCTTGTTTCTGTATTTGGGCGGATTACTGAGCCTGTTTGCCAGCAGCATGGGTATGGCGGCGACGGGCGACAAATTGTTTCCGGCGGTAGTTTTTGGCTACTTGCCGCCGATGGTGCAGGTATTGTTTGTGATTGCGCTCATTTCCGCTTTATTTCCGAGCGCTGACGGCGCAATAACAGCACTGACCTCGAGTTTTTGTATCGATATATTGGGCATTTCACGCAATGGCGCCTTGGATGAAGCAGGTAAAACCCGTATTCGCCATCGCGTACATCTGGGTTTTGCGCTGCTGTTTCTGGTGCTTATCATGGGGTTTAAATGGGCGGATAACGCGAGCATGATTGGCCTCATCCTCAAACTCGCCGGATTTACCTATGGCCCTTTGCTGGGCTTGTTTTGCTTTGGTATCCTGACGCATCGCCAGGTCCAGGACCGCTGGGTACCGTGGCTGGCTTTGGCCGGCCCCCTCATTTGCTTGGGCTTGGATCATTACCAAAGCGCTTTGCTTGGAAGCTATCAAATTGGCCTGGAAATGCTGTTGCTCAACGGCGCGCTGGTATTTGGATTGCTGTGGGTGTTTTCCAAGCCCGGCCCTAAGGAGCCGGATACTGCGGTGCAAGGTGACTCCGCTGTGCATTGGTAATTGAAAGGTCCCTATGGCAGAGCAAGCACTAGACCGTTCGCAGTTTCGATTTTTTCACCGCCTGCGCGTGCGCTGGGCTGAGGTGGACTTGCAAAAAATAGTTTTTAACCCCCACTACCTGATGTATGTGGACACCGCCCTAGGTGACTATTGGCGCGCCCTGGCCTTGCCCTATGAGCCCAGCCTGAAGGCCATGGGCGGCGATTTGTATGTGCGCAAATCCACCTTGGAGTTCCACGCCTCCGCCGAATATGACGATTTGTTGGATGTCGCTCTGCGTTGCGCGCGCATAGGAAACAGCTCTTTGCAGTTGGTGAGTGGCATTTTCCGCGATGAACAGTTGCTGGTGGGCGCAGAGCTGGTCTATGTGTTTGCCGACCCGGTGGCTAAACGCGCTTTGCCGGTGCCCGCCGTGCTGCGCGACTTGCTGCTGGGATATGAAGCGGGCCAGTCCGTCGTGCAAACCCGCATTGGCTCTTGGGGCGAGCTCCAAAATCAGATAAAGGCCTTGCGCCCAAGCGATGGGCAAGACGAGGGCGCTTTGCACTGCGTTTTGAGCAACGCGTTGGGAGAGCCTGTCGCCAGTGCGCGTTTACTTGAGACAGCCCAGCCGCGGCCTGACGCATTGGCCGTGGCGCGCTTGCTGCGCGGCTCGGGCTGGGAAGATGTGGCCGCGCAGGCGCTGCTCGCAGGCGGCGCTAACTAAATATCCTCGCGCAAAGCGTAGGGCAGGGGCACGATGTGCAGCGCAGGCCCTTGGGCGCTGCCGGCGTGCAAGAAGCCTTGGGCCGCCGCCTCGGTTTGCAGCGAGGCAATGCAAAACTGCTGTCCTGTGGGAGCCTGCGCTATTTGCACCACGATGCCGCAGGCCTGCTCGGCGTCCAATGACGAAAACAGCGCTTGGCCGGGCGCGAGGCTTGCCTTCGCATCGCCGACCAAGATATATGCGCGCCGCTTGAGCGTGCCCCTGAACTGGCTGCGGGCCACGATTTCCTGGCCCGGATAGCAGCCTTTCTTGAAACTCACGCCATCGACCGACTCGTAATTAAGCATTTGTGGCACAAAGGCCTCGACCACGGCCGCACTCACGGTGGCCACGCCGGACAAAACCTCACCCAAGGCCCATTGTTGGGCATCCAACAGGGCTGCTGGCGGCGGAGCCTCGCCGCCCGAGCCCATCCAAAGTTGTCGAGCCTGTCCATTGGCCGGGTACAACTGCACCAGATCAGCGCTTCCAAAGCGGGCGCAGGTCCAGGGTGTGTTGTGCGGCATGGGCAGGCAGGCCTGACCGCGCAGGCCCCAAAGCGCGAAGTCCTCGCTCGCGTCGCGCAGCGTCGCCTTAGCCCGCAGTACAAACATAGACAGACGCTTGAGGGTGGGCGCCAGCAAATCACGGCTGCAAACCAGGCGGATATCGCTGCTGTTGTTCCGAATGCCGATAAAGCTGGCCTGCATGCGCCCCTTGGCGGTGCACAAAGCTGCCAAGCGTGCGCCGCCGTCGGGCAAAAGCACAAAATCATTGCTTAACTGGCCATGAATAAAGCTGGCTGCATCGGCACCCGTAATCTGGATAACGCCCAAGTGGGCGAGCGGTGCATGGCCCGAGGGGATATCTGGCAGCGACTGGGGCGTTATCAACGGTGTGGAGGGCAGGGACATAGGCCGCAATTATGCGACGCCAGACCTTGCCCGCCGGCTGGTGCGGTTTTTGCCTGCCCGGGCGAGATGCGCCTAAAGCGGCTTATTCCACTATCAGCTTGCAAGGGGCCTTGATCTTCAGGAGCTTTGTTCGTTCGGTGCACAACTCCACCGATTTACGCTCGCCTTGGGCCGACAGGCGCACATAGATGGCGCAGCTGATGGCCATTTTCATGCCGTCCGTGCGGCTGTCAAACCCGGCCGCGCAATGGCCATATTTGCCGAGCTCGGGGCGGTTTTGGCCGTAAATGTCCTGCAGGTTTTGCGGCAAGTCGCTCAGCCTGACCGTCGGTAGGTCAGATGCCATGGCCGGTGCAGCCAGGCCCGCAAGTATCGAAAATACCATGGCCACTACCGCCAGGAATTGGCGGGCTATCGCGGCACTCGAGGCAGAGAGGGCTGTATTTTTCATGCTTCCAGTGTCGCACGGCCGTCGCCCTAGCGGTTTTGACCTAGGTCAAGCGCTGCGTTTAGCCGCAACTTCCCAGCCAGCCGCAGGCGCTGCAATGCTCGCAGCCGTCGCGCTTGATCACGGCGTGGGCCCCACATTCCTGGCATTTTTTGCCGCCCATGGCATGCGCCGCTGGCCCGGAAGTGCTTTTGTGATCAGGCTCCGTTACCGAAACGCCTTGCCGCTGGGCAATGATGTTTTGGATGGCGTAGGCCATGGCGGCAACCTCCGAGTCGTGCCACAGCGCAATCTGGGCACCGTCTGCGCGTTCCAGCGTGCCTAAGCGCACGGGGCCGCGGTCCCAGGCCACTTTGCGCATGTCGGCCAACGCACGCTGCAAAAAACCGCCGCGCGCGGCCAGCGAGAGCAGGCGCATGCTCGAGGTCATCCATTGCTGGGACTCTCCGCTTTGACCTACCGGCATGAAAAACTCAATGGCCCGCTCCACCGTCGGCCCGCCCTCCGAGGCCGCGACGGGCAAAAAGGACACGACCAGGTACACATGTTTGCGCCCCTCCTGCGTCCAGTACTCGATTTTTTCGGCGACCGCAGACAAGGCGCCTTTGGGGCGACTCTCGATGACGCTGCGCATCGGGTCTATATTGGCGTCCGTGGCGGCTGCGCTGATCACGCTGGCCGGGGCGCCGGTATCGAGCACCGAGCCCAATATCGGGTTGGGCCTGTAACTGGCCAGGCCTTTGAGGCCCGCTTGCCAGGCCTGGCGGTACAGCTCGCTGAACTGGGCAAACGGGTAGTCCACCGGCACATTCACGGTTTTGGATATAGCGGTGTCAATATAGGGCTGCACCGCCTGCATCATGGCGATATGGTCTTGGGCCGACATCTCTAGCGCGCTGACAAAGTAGTCAGGCAGGGCGTTGACGTCGCCGCCCAGATGCTTGAACACGCGCCAGGCGTGGTCCTCGACCGCGTAATCTTGGGTGCTGCCGTCGGCCAGGCGTTTTTTGCGCCGGTACACCCAGGAAAACGCGGGCTCGATGCCGTTGGACGCATTGTCCGCAAAGGCCAGGCTGACGGTGCCTGTGGGCGCAATCGAGAGCAGGTGGCTGTTGCGAACGCCGTAGGTCGCAATCGCCTCTTGCAAGGCGGCGGGCAGGCGCGAGGCGAAGTTGCCATCGGCAAAATAGGTCTCGGGGTCAAACAACGGGAAGGGCCCGCGTTCTTGCGCCAGCGCCACCGAAGCGGTATAGGCCGCATCGCGCATCTGGCGGGCGATCAGCGCGGCCATGGCGCGGCCGTCTTCGCTGTCGTAGCGCAGGCCCAGCATGGTCAGGGTATTGCCCAGACCGGTAAAACCTACGCCAATGCGCCGTTTGGCGGCGGCCTCGGCTTGCTGTTGCGCCAGCGGCCAATAGGTGAGTTCCAGCACATTGTCCAGGGCACGCACCTGCAATTGCACGGCGCTTTCAAAGGCTGCAAAATCAAATGAAGCTGGCCCGCCTACGCCGAAAGGCTTGTGCACAAAACGCGGCAGGATGACGGGCCCTAAGTCACAGCAGCCGTAGGGCGGCAAGGGCTGCTCGCCACAGGGGTTGGTGGCGCTGATGGTCTCGATGGCCGATAAATTATTGTCCCGGGCGATGGTGTCCAAAAACAAAATGCCCGGTTCAGCATAGTCATAGGCCGAGCGCATAACGTGGTCCCACAGGTCTTGCGCCGGTAAAGTGGCATACACCCACAGGCCATCGTCGCGGCGCCATGCGCCTTGGGCGATGCGGTCACCGCCAGGCTTGGCGGGGTGCACCAACTGCCAATCGGCCTGCTTGGACAATGCTTGCATAAAGGCATCGGGCACGGCAACCGATACGTTGAAATTATTCCAACGCCCCGGCGTGCGCTTGGCGCTCATGAACTCCAGCACATCCGGGTGGTCGATGCGCAGCACCCCCATCTGCGCGCCCCGGCGGGCGCCTGCGCTCTCTACGGTAGCGCACGAGTGGTCAAACACGTTGATGTAGCTGCAGGGCCCCGAGGCGATGGAGGCCGTCCCTTTGACCTGCGCGCCGCGCGGGCGGATACGCGAAAAGTCGTAGCCCACGCCACCGCCTCGGCGCATGGTTTCGGCCGCTTCGCGCAAGGCTTCGTAAATGCCAGGGTAGCCTTTTTCGTCCATGCCCTGAATGCAGTCGCCCACCGGTTGCACAAAGCAGTTGATCAGCGTGGCATCAATGCCCGCGCCCGCTGCGCTCATGATGCGCCCGGCGCCAATGGCGCCGTTTTCTAAGTTGGCCAGAAACAGCGCCTCGTACCGCGCTTGACTATCGGGCGATTCCACCGAGGCCAGCGCCCGCGCCACGCGCACGTAAAGGTCTTGGGCTGTGTGTTCGCCAGGCTTGAGGTATTTTTCCTGCAGCACGTCGGTGCTGATGGTTTGTGGCGCCAGCGCGTGCGCGGCGGCGCGCTCTATGGCGTTCATAGCGCCTCCGGCGCAAGGGACAGGGGCCGGACATCGCCCAGCAGCCACTGCATCAATTCGGCCACGGATCGAATGTGCTTTCCAAAGGGTAGTGGCCCGGCGCCCCTGAAAAACAGGCCGCGCTGGGTATCGCCCTCCAAGGCGTGGCCCAGTTGCTGGTCAATACAAAACTGGCCAATCGTGGCCACGCCATCGCGCAGGCCGCAATGGGCCAGGCAGTCAAAGGACATATTGCATTTCTTTTTCTCGTGCGCCGCTGCTTGCAGCTTGGATTCGATGCGCAGGTATTTATTGAGCCAAGGCGTTCGCACGGCACGCGCGGGCAGGCCCGATACGCTCATGAACTCCACAATGTCTTGCGGTCTTGCACCCGCCAATACATGTTTGAACGCGGGCGCGGCGTCGCACTCCTGCGTCACGGCAAACGCCGTTCCGAGCTGCACCGCCGAAGCACCCAGACCTTGCAAACGCAAGATATCGGCGCGGCAGGAGATGCCGCCGGCGGCGATCAGCGGTATGCGTCCCTCCAGCCCCGCCGTCTTAAAGAATTCGAGCACCTGCGGAATAGCGACATCAAAGTCAAAGCGCCGGTCATTGAGCTCGGACACTTTGGCCGCGCCCAAATGGCCACCGGCCAAGCGGGGGTGCTCTATGACCACAGCGCTAGGCAAACGGCCGCGCTTTTCCCACTTGCGCACCACCAGTTGCACGCCGCGGGCGTCGGACAAGATCGGAATCAGGGCGGCGTCGGGAAAGTCGCGCGCCAACTCAGGCAAATCCAACGGCAAACCGGCGCCCACCACAATGGCGTCGGCCCCACTTTGCAGCGCTTGCTGCACATAGGCACTGTATTGGCTTACCGCTTTCATGATGTTGACGGCAATAGCACCCTGGCCCTTGGCGATAGCGCGGGCCCGGCGGATTTCGCGGTCCAGCGCGACCAGGTTGGCCGCCTCGATGGTTTGGCGCGCGTCGGGTTCTTTGTCCAGGTGGCCGGTTTGGGCCATCAGGTCGGTGTGCAGGCGACGCAGGTCAACCGCAGATACCGTGCCCATGGCGCCCGTCGCGGCCACGGCGCCGGCCAGTCCGCCGGCCGAAATGCCCACCCCCATGCCGCCTTGCACCACCGGGAGCAGCGGGTGGGCCCCGAGCTTCCAGGTTCCTAAACCCGATTGCACACACATGCGGGCCAAGTCGGCAAATCCGCCTGCGCCGACGCGTTCACTGGTTTCCATCGTCCATACTTTCTTCAAGGCACTCGCCCTGGACGCCAAGGCTAGTCCAAGTTGGGCGGATTTTGGGCTTGGGCGGGCGCTGTTTAGACCATTTGTGCAGGCCGCTTGATCCTGATCAAGCTTGGGCGTTGGGCCTTCGGGCCATCCTTTATCATGTGGTGATTCAACTGACCGGAGCCCCCCAGGCGTGCGTATTTCATTGAGCAAAGTCTTAGGCGCTTGCGTGTTTTTGCTGGCCGTGGCCGCAGGCGCTGGCGTGTGGTGGCTGTTGTCGCCTGTGGCCATGCCCCAGGGCGGCGTGGAAGTCACCGTTGAGCCGGGCACCTCGCCCAAAGAGGTGGCATTTGCCATTGCCCGCAGCGGGGTGGCGGTCAACCCTTATCTTTTGTATGGCTGGTTCCGCATGTCGGGCCAATCGCGCCTGATCCGCGCTGGCAGCTACGAATGGACCGCTCCCAGCAGCCCGGCCGACATGCTGGAAAAACTGGTGCGCGGCGACGCCACCTCGGGCAGCGTGACCTTGGTCGAGGGCTGGAACATCCGCCAGATGCGCCAGGCACTGCGCCAGGCCGAACGCCTCAAGCCCGATACCGCCAGTTGGAGCGACGCCCAGCTTATGCAAGCCCTGGAGCGCCCGGGCGTGCACCCTGAAGGCCGGTTTTTCCCGGACACCTACACCTACGCCAAAGGCTCTAGCGATTTGGCCGTGCTGCGCCGCGCCCTGCACGCCATGGACCGCCAATTGGCGCAGGCCTGGGAACAGCGCAACCCTAAGATACCGCTGAGCACCCCAGACCAGGCGCTGGTTCTTGCCAGCATCATCGAAAAAGAAACCGGTGCGCGCAAAGACCAAGCAGCTATATCAGCCGTCTTTCACAACCGCCTGTTGCTGGGCATGCGTTTGCAAACCGACCCGACGGTGATTTACGGCCTCGCAGAGCGTTTTGATGGCGACTTGCGCAAAGCCGACCTGTCCAGCGACACGCCCTACAACACCTACACCCGTGGCGGATTGCCGCCTACACCGATTGCCATGCCGGGCAAACCAGCAATTTGGGCTGCGCTGCATCCCGCGCCGAGCAAAGACCTGTATTTCGTAGCCCGGGGCGACGGCAGCAGCCAATTTAGCGCGACCTTGGAAGAGCACAATCGGGCTGTCAACAAATACCAGCGGGGCCATTGAACCGGTCTTGCACACATCTCCCATTCAGTCATGACGCCAAGCACGGGTTTATTTATCAGCTTTGAGGGCATCGACGGAGCCGGCAAGTCCACGCACATCGAGGCCGTGGCCCAGGCTTTTGAGGCCCAGGGCAGGGCGGTGATTCGGACCCGCGAGCCCGGCGGAACGCCCTTGGCCGAACGCTTGCGCGAGCTGGTGCTCAATGCGCCCATGGACGCGCTGACGGAGTCGCTCTTGGTGTTTGCTGCGCGGCGCGACCATATTGCGCAGGTCATCGCCCCAGCGCTGGCCCAAGGGCGTGTGGTTTTGTGCGACCGCTTTTCGGATGCCACCTTTGCCTACCAAGGCGGCGGGCGCGGTTTTGACTGGCAGCTGTTGCAAACCTTGGAGCAATGGGTACAGCGGCAAGGCGCACCCGGCGCGAACTTGCTCCAACCCGCATTGACGCTCTGGTTTGACCTGCCCGCCAGCGTTGCAGCCGCGCGCCTGGCCACAGCGCGTGTGCCTGACAAATTTGAAGCCCAGCCGCAGGCCTTTTTTGAGGCAGTCGCTTCTGGCTACGCGCGCCGTTTGGCTGAGCAGCCCCATCGATTTGCCCGCGTCGATGCCGATCAGCCGCTCCAGGCCGTGCGCGCGCAGGTCCTGGCTGCATTGCGCGAAACAGGATTTTTGGCATGAATCAAGAGCCGCAAATACCGCCTTGGATCGCCCGCCAGGCGAACGGCCTATTGCAGCAGCGTGGCCATGCATGGTTGTTGGAGGGCCCGGCCGGCTTGGGCCAATACGGACTGGCACTGGCTTTGGCGCGCGCTTGGTTGTGCGAGCAACCGGGCGAGGGCGGCGCCTGCGGCCAATGCGCCAGCTGCCACGCGATCGATGTGCGCACCCATGCCGACCTGTGCGTGCTCATGCCCGAGACCTGGATGCTGGACTTGGGCTGGCCGCTAAGCGAAAAAGCCCAGTCCGACCTGGACGACAAAAAGCGCAAACCCAGCAAAGAAATCCGCGTCGAGGCCATGCGCGACGCGGTGGAATTTTGCCAGCGTACCAGCGCGCGTGGCAGAGGAAAGGCGGTGCTGGTTTTCCCGGCCGAAGACATGAATGCGTTTACCGCCAACGCCTTGCTCAAGACTTTAGAAGAGCCGCCCGGCGATGTGCGCTTTGTGCTCGCCAGTGAATCGAGCCATCAGCTGCTGCCGACCATTCGCAGCCGCTGCATGGGCCACACCATGGTCTGGCCAGAGGCAGCGCAATCGCTGCAGTGGTTGCAAAGCGCGGGCTTGTCTGCCGCCGATGCCCAAAAAGCGCTCGCTGCTAACGCGGGCCGTCCGCAAGACGCCTTGGAGTGGTTTCGAGCAGGGCGTGATCCGGCGCATTGGGCTGCCTTTCCGGCCGCCATGGCGCGTGGCGATGTGCAACTCGTGCGCGAGTGGGCGGTGCAGGAGTTGGTCGGGGCGCTGCAAAAGCTTTGCCACGACATGCTGGCGCGCGCGGTGCAGGCCGAGCCGCGTTTTTTCACTGCGCAAGACCTGGGGCCGCCTGTTTCCTTGCCAGTTTTGACACAATGGAGCCAATCTTTGACTGCGCAGCGGCGCACCATGGACCACCCTTTCAATGCGGGTTTGTTTATCGAGGCTTTGGTCTGTGACGCACAGGCCGCGCTGTCGGCCCGCCCCCACTAATTTTTTGTGAGTATTGCCATGCCAGCCACCACCACCACGCCAGGCGATTCCATGTGGAGCGACTCCACGCTGGCGGGCAACAGCTCGCGCCCCGCGATTTTGCAGCTGCGTATTGAGTCGGACCAAGAGCTTTATCAGGCTTATATCCCGAGTTTTCAGGGCGGCGGTTTGTTTGTGCCCACCAGCCGGCCTTACCAGTTGGGCGACGAGTTGTACGGGCTTTTGAGCATTGGCGAAGACCCGCAGCGCCACCCGCTGGTGGGTAAAGTAGCCTGGGTCACGCCGGCCAACCATTCAGCCACGAGCCAACGCGGCGTGGGCATTCGCTTTCCGGACGATGAGCGCGGGCAAAAGCTCAAGAAACTGATAGAAGACCGCCTTGGCAATACGCTGCATTCGGGCCGCGCAAACCATACTTTTTAGGCCCTCGCGCCTGCACCGAAAAGTACTACGTGTTTATTGATTCCCATTGCCACCTGAGCTTTCCCGAGCTGCGCGATAAGCTTCCGAGTATCCGCAGCGCTATGGCGTTGGCCCAAGTAGATCGGGCTATTTGCATTTGCACCACCTTAGAAGAGTTCGATCAGGTCCATGCCTTGGCCACCGGGCATGACAACCTGTGGGCTACCGTGGGGGTTCACCCCGATAACGAAGGTGTCACCGAGCCCGATGTGGCGGGCTTGGTCGCCAAATCCCATCTGCCTAAAGTCGTCGCCATTGGCGAGACGGGGCTGGATTACTACCGCCTGAACGGCCGCAGCGGGGCCGATATGCACTGGCAGCGGGAGCGCTTTAGGGTGCATATCCGGGCGGCCCGGGCCGTCGGCAAACCGCTGGTCATCCACACCCGCAGCGCCTCGCAAGACACTTTAGCCATACTCAAGGAGGAGGGTGAGGACGGCAGCACCGGCAGTGCAGGGGGCGTGTTCCACTGCTTTACCGAGACCGCTGAGGTGGCCCGGGCGGCGCTGGAGCTGGGCTTTTATGTGTCGTTTTCAGGCATCGTCACCTTCAAAACCGCCCAGGATTTGCGCGACATCGCCGCCTGGATGCCGCTGGAGCGACTCTTGATCGAGACCGACAGCCCCTATTTGGCGCCAGTTCCGCATCGCGGAAAGACCAATAACCCGTCGTTTGTACCCTTGGTGGCGGCGCAGATTGCGCAGGTCCGGGGTTGCGCGGTGGAGGACATTGCGCGCGCTAGCAGCGCCAATTGTGAACGTCTTTTTGGTCTCCCTGCCCTTTAATTCCTTAAAGTGATACATGAGATTTAAATGAAGTATTACATTCGATATATTTTATATCTAATTGTTTTTATTGGTTTTTCGGGCGCGGGCGCTGGATCTTACGACGACTTCTTTAAGGCGCTGCAATTTGACGATCAGCGCACTGTTAGCCAGCTCTTGGCGCGGGGTTTCGATGTCAATACGCGTGATCCACAGGGCCTGCATCCCCTGATTTTGGCCGTCCGACAGCCCGCGCCGGCGGTTTTGGAGCACTTACTTAGCGCGCCAGGTTTGCAGGTGGAGGCTCGCAACCGCAATGACGAAAGCGCGCTGATGCTGGCGGCGCTGGCTGGGATGACGCAGGTTTGCCGCCGCCTAATCGCCTTAGATGCCGATGTAAACAAGCCGGGCTGGACGCCACTGCATTACGCCGCTACGGGCGGGCACGCCGAGATTGTGCAGTTGCTATTGGAGCATTCAGCCTACATAGACGCGCAGTCTCCCAACCAAACCACGCCGCTCATGATGGCGGCCATGTACGGCAACACGCGGACTTTGACGGCCTTGTTGGATGCTGGCGCTGATGCCAGCCTAAAAAACCAAAAAGGCATGACAGCCATGGATTTTGCCCTTGAGGCAGATCGGTCAGGGGCGGCAGAGCTGATCGAGCGCCATCGCAAAGCGCTTCCTAAGCAATAAAATATACTTTATACGATGTATCTTATGTTAATAAAACTAAGGGGAGCGTCGTAAGCGCTTTCCCGTGTGGTTTAGAGATGTCCCCAGGCGATCAGCACTTCGGTGCCGTCGAGCATCACGTCCACCTTCGCGCCCACCGGTAGCAAGACCTTCGTCGGCACATGGCCCATAGGCAAGCCCGTGAGCACGGGGATGTCCAGTTGGCTTCGGATCCACTGCACCACACTGGACAAACGAAAGCCGCGGTCGTTGGGCAAGGCATTCATACCGGTGAACTGACCCAGAACCAGCGCCTTTTGGCTGGCCAACACGCCGCTGTGCAGCAGCTGCGTCAGCATGCGCTCCAGGCGGTATGGGTGTTCGCCGACATCTTCTAGGAACAACACGCCTTTGCGCACTTTCGGGAAATACGGCGTGCCCAGCATGGACACCAACACCGACAGATTGCCGCCCCACAAGGTGGCGCCATGGATCTCCTGCGCAGGAACGGCGTCCGCACGCGGCATACGCCAGCCAACGCCCTCGCCTTGGGCCTGCGCCAAATCGTCAAAACAGGCGTGCATGATCTCGTCGGGCTCCTCAACCCGGCCGAAATCGTCGCGCACGGAAGGACCTTGCCAGGTGATGCTGCCGGTTTTGGCCATCACCGCCAGTTGCAGCGCGGTGAAGTCGCTAAAACCGAGAAAGTCGGTGCCCGAGGCGATGGCCGACTCGAGCGCGGCGTACGGCAGACCGGGTACAAGCCGGGTGAGCCCGTAGCCGCCGCGCGAAATCATGGCGATATCGGCGCCGCTGGCCGCCGCGCGGCTGATGGCTGCGATGCGGGTGGCATCGTCGCCGGCAAAGCGCTGGTGGCGGCTCAGGGTGTCGGCGTCGAGATCGACTTCATGGCCCAAGGCGCGCAGACGTTTGACGCCACGCTGAAAAGACGCCTTGTCCTCGATGGCGCTGGAGGGGGAATAAATATAAATATGGCTCATGCACAGATTATCCGCGCCCTGCCAGGTCGGCAAAAAACGGTACCGCCGCCTGGGCAATTTGGGCGCCATGCTCCTGAACAAAGTGCCCCGCTTCTGGCAGCAGCATGACGTGCTCGCAGCCACGAATCTGGTTTTGGAGCGCCCGCATCACCGGCTCGCCCAGGACAGGGTCTTGCTGGCCGATGGCCATCATGCTGCGCCCTGCCCAACTGTTTTGCCAGAAACTGCGCGCACGGCGTGCCACATCGGCGCCCGGACTGTCGGCAAACTCCGGCACCATATTCGGGAACACGCGCAGCGCGGCGCGGTGGCCGGCATCCGGGAAAGGCGCGTTATAGGCCTGCCATTGGCTCTCGGGCATCTGCGGGTTGCCCCGTGCAAACAGGCGGCCCACGTCAAATTCGGGGTTCTTGGCGCACCAGGCACGCCATGCCAAAAAGCCGGGTGACAGCGGTGCGTCGCCGCCAGCGAGCATGGTGTTCATGGCCAGCATCCCGACGTAGCGCTGCGGTGCTTCCATCGGCAAGGTAAGGCCAAAAATGCCGCCCCAGTCTTGCACCACCAGCACGATATGGCGCAAATCCAGGCGCTCGATGAACTGCAGCAGCACCTCGCGGTGGAATGCAAACTGGTGCGCGCCCTCTTTTTTGGGCTTGTCGCTCTTGCCAAAGCCGATTAAATCGGGCGCCACCACGCGGTGGCCGGCTTGCGTGAATACCGCAATCATGTGCCGGTACAAATAGCTCCAGGCCGGGTTGCCGTGCAGGCACAGGTAGGTAAGCCCGGCGTCCGCTGGCCCCTCGTCCAGGTAGTGCATGCGCAGGCCTTGCAGCGCGGGCAAGTCGGATAGGTAATGGGGTTGCCAGGGGTAATAGGGCAAATTTTCAAACCGGGCCTCGGGCGTGCGCAGGGTGTCTTCGCGCAAGGGCTTGTCGTTGGCACGGCGGGGTTTGAAGAACTCCTGGAGGACGGCCGCGCACTCCCGCGCCAGCACCCCGCCCTGCACTGCGGTTTGGTGGTTGATGGCCGGCATGGCAAACAAATTGAGCAATGAGCCCGCCGCCCCTGCCCGGCTGTCGGCAGCGCCATAGACCACGCGGGCCAGGCGCGCATGCAGCAAGGCGCCACTGCACATGGCGCAGGGCTCCAGGGTGACGAAGAGCTCGCAGCCGTCTAGGCGGTAGTTGCCCAGCGCTTGGGCGGCGGCGCGCAGCGCGACCACCTCGGCGTGCGCGCTGGGGTCGTGGTCGTTGATGCAGCGGTTATGGCCGGTGGCGATTAACTGGCCGTCTTTAACCACCACGGCGCCGACGGGCACTTCGCCGGCTTGGGCGGCTTGGGTGGCCTGTTGCAGGGCGAGGTGCATCCAGTGAGGGTCAGTGAGAGAGGTCTGCGTCATAGCCGCAACTTTAAGGCTTGATATGTTGCGTTTGCAACTGCACCTTCAGCCGCACCATATGCTCCAAATAAACCAGCGCCTCTTGGGTCGTGGTTTTGTCGTTAATTCGGGCGGTGTAGACCTCTAGCGCCCCTTGCAGCACCACCGGGTCAGTGGGTGCGGCTAGCCAGGCCCAGTCGGCCAAGGCGGCGGCGGTGGCCGGGTCGGTGGCACTGAGCCCCTTGGCGCGCACCATCAGGTCCCGAGGGCCGCCGGCCAGTTCGGCAATCGCCTTGGCTTGGGTGGCCATGGGCGCGGGGTTCCAGTGCGAGGGGATGTCGTCCCACCAGCCGGTGTATTGCTTGACCACCATGCGGGCGATGTCTTTGGCGCTGCCGTAGTCCTCACGCAAGTCGTGGCGCTGTGCCAGCGCCGGTGGTAGCGCCACACCGTCCACCACCTGATCTATGCGCAGCCCGGCGTTGAGCCCATCGAGCACCTGGGTGGCTATGCTGTCCAGCGCGGCGGCGTGGGCGCGCAGCTTTTCCTGAATTTGGGCAGGCTCCGTCAGGGCTGCGCCGTGCATGGATAGCAGGCGTTGGGGCTGCAGGTCGGCCATTTGGCGCAGCGCGGTCGCCCAGTCCTGAGGGTAGCGTTGGCGCCGCTTGCCGTTGCCAGCGTTGGGCATAAAGCCCTGAAAGTAGTCTGCGCTGACCACCACCAGCCGCGAAGGCACCCACACCCAGAGCTGGTCTTCGGTCTCGCCGCGCGCGTGGGTCAGGCTAAATTGCTCGCCGCCGATGGTCAGCGTGGTTTTGTCTGAAAAGGTCAGGCTGGGGCGCAGCACGTCGGCCCAATCACGGGGCACGGTCAGCTGCTGGTTGTTGCGCGCCACCAGACCATGGCTTTGCAGGTCCTGGTCGATTTGATCCAAAAATGCTTCGGTGGTCACGA
>Ga0214919_10001102_pt1 | contig 45345 bp, 39 predicted proteins | sample LL1503_MetaG_FD_177994 | JGI IMG/M metagenome (GOLD analysis project Ga0214919, IMG submission 177994) | Freshwater microbial communities from Lake Lanier, Atlanta, Georgia, United States - LL-1503 | ecosystem: Environmental > Aquatic > Freshwater > Lake | place: USA: Georgia | collected... | reverse complement strand
TCCAAGAACATTAGGTATGGCGATGGAAGGTTTACGAGAACTTTCTATTATTGCTACCGCACCCCAAAAACGCTTAGCCATTAAAACGTTTGTGCGCCGCGAGGGTGATGATGTCATCTGTGAAGCCGTGTTGCGGGAAATTAAACGGGGTGGTCAAGTTTATTTTCTCCATAATGAAGTTGAAACCATCGAAAACCGCCGCCTAGCTTTACAGGAACTTTTACCCGAGGCGCGCATCAGTGTGGCGCATGGTCAAATGCACGAGCGGCAACTTGAAACCGTGATGCGCGAATTTGTTACGCAACGTAGCAATATTCTATTATGCACAACGATTATTGAAACTGGTATTGATGTGCCCACTGCAAATACCATCATCATGCACCGCGCCGATAAATTTGGCTTAGCCCAACTGCATCAACTGCGCGGGCGCGTTGGCCGTTCGCATCATCAGGCCTATGCCTATTTAATGGTGCCCGATCCCGATGCCCTGAGTAAACAAGCGCAATTACGTCTAGATGCAATTCAGGCCATGGAAGAATTGGGTTCAGGCTTTTATTTAGCCATGCATGACTTAGAAATTCGTGGAGCTGGTGAAGTTTTAGGTGACAAACAGTCAGGCGAAATTCATGAAATTGGCTATCAGCTCTATACCGAAATGCTCAACCGCGCAGTTAAATCATTAAAAAGTGGTAAAGAGCCCGACTTATTGGCACCTTTACAAGTTACAACTGATGTGAATTTAGGTGTGCCAGCCTTACTACCTGAAGAGTATTGCCCAGATGTACATGAGCGACTTTCCCTCTACAAGCGCTTTGCAGCAACCCATGACTTTGCAGAGTTAATGGGCTTGCGTGAAGAATTGGTCGATCGATTTGGTGACTTACCCGATCCGGCCAAATCATTTTATGAAACCCATCGCTTACGTTTAGAAATGGCGGGCTATGGGATTAAAAAAATTGATGCTAGTCCATTAGCCATTCAAATGCATTTTATTCCCAATCCGCCTATTGATCCTCTGCGTATTATTCAACTTATTCAAACCCATGCGCATATTCAACTCAATGGCCAAGATCGTTTAAAAATTATTCCTCCTCAAGCTCATGACTTTGATTTATTGGAAAAACGCTTAGAGCAAATTCGTCAAGTGCTAAAACGCTTAAATGAATCTGCCCTCAGCATGGCTTAACTCATGCAGCTCAATTTATATCTTCTTCTCAGTAACGTTTCATGAACTTGAACCCGCAGTTAGTTGCCCTTTCACCCCAAGTGTTGCCATTGGCATTCGATCTCGCAGTAAACGAATGGATGCAAGAACGGGGCATACAGATTAAACCTTTAAAGCAAGCTAATAGCGCAACATTAACTGTGCAGTCTTGGCATCTCGATCAAGTCTTATCTGCAGAGCAACGCCCCCTATTGCGGGCATTACTAAACGACTTTCAGGCCGATATGGCCCTCTTGCCCGCTCACTTTGATCCAGCACAATTGCGGGTATTGGCCATCGACATGGATTCGACCTTAATTAATATTGAATGTATAGATGAAATTGCTGATTTTGCAGGTCAAAAAGCGGCTGTAGCCAAAATTACCGAAGCCACGATGCGGGGCGAAATTAGGAACTTTAGCGACAGTTTGCAACAACGAGTCGCCTTATTAGCAGGTGTCTCAGAAGCTGTTTTAGAAGCGGTGTATCGCGAACGCTTAAGACCCAACCCTGGCGCTGCCGAACTCATTGCCCAAGCTAAACTATTAGGCCTACATACCCTACTAGTTTCTGGTGGCTTTACATTTTTTACTAATAAATTACAACACGCTTTAGGTTTTCATCAAGCTCACGCAAATAGCTTAGAAATTCAAGCCGGTTTTCTTACGGGCAAGGTATTGGGTAATATTATTGACGGCGCTGGTAAGGCTCACTGTCTCGAACAAGTCTGCCAAACATTGGGCTGCAATAAAACGCAAGCTATGGTAATTGGCGATGGTGCTAATGATTTGCTAATGATGGCTGGCGCAGGGCTGAGCATTGCTTATCGCGCTAAACCATTAGTAAAAGAAAAAGCCGACGCGGCTTTTGACCGAGTCGGCTTAGATGCTGCTCTGGCTTTATTGCGCTAAATTACATGCGCTCAAAAATGGTTGCTATTCCTTGTCCACCACCAATACACATCGTAACTAAAGCATATTTTCCATTCACCCGCTGCAACTCATAAAGCGCTTTAGTTGCAATGGCCGCTCCCGAGCAACCAATTGGGTGACCCAAAGCAATTGCGCCGCCATTCACATTGGTTTTTGCTGGATCTAAACCTAAACCCTTGGTTACCGCTAAGGCTTGCGCAGCAAATGCTTCATTCGATTCAATCACATCGATTTGATCTAATTTCAAGCCCGCACGTTGTAACGCAATTTTGGTTGCTGGAATGGGGCCTTCACCCATAATTTCGTTAGGTACGCCGGCGATAGCATAGGAAACCAGACGCGCCATTGGCTTATGGCCAGCCTTAGCCGCTGCTTCAGCTGCTGCTAACACAAAAAAGGCTGCTCCATCATTAATGCCTGAAGCGTTTCCGGCAGTAACAGAACCCCCTTCTTTTTTAAAAACAGCTTTCATTTTGCTCAAGGTTTCCATCGTTGTTTCTGGCTTGCAATGCTCATCGGTATCAAAAACCACATCCCCTTTACGAGTTTTAATGGTAATTGGCACAATTTGCGATTTAAATCGTCCTTCTTTAATTGCAATGCCAGCCCGGCGATGCGATTCAACCGCCAAGGCATCTTGCTCCTCACGCGTTAGCTTCCACTTCTCCACCAAATTTTCAGCAGTCACGCCCATATGACCTACACCAAAGGGGTCGGTTAATACCGCCACCATCAGGTCGAGCATTTTGCTGTCACCCATTCTCGCGCCACTGCGCATTGCTGGCGAGCCATACATGCCTCTCGACATCACCTCTACACCACCGCCAATACCGTAATCGCAATCATTCAACATAATCGCTTGCGCCGTTGTCACAATGGCTTGCAAGCCTGAACTACATAAACGATTGAGAGCCATGGCCACCGATTCCATCGGTAAACCCGCTTGAATTGCTGCAACCCGTGCCACGTAGGCATAGCGGCTATCTGTGGGAATAGTATTGCCAACCGTTACGTAATTAATTTCTTTCGGATTAACGCCAGAACGAGCAATTGCCTCCTTCATGACAATACCGCCTAACTCGGCTGGCTCAAAACTGCTTAAACCACCACCAAAACTGCCAATTGCAGAGCGCGCTGCACTTAATACGACGACATCCCGACTCATCTTGAATTCCCCTTATTTATCACTGTTTATCCCCATTATTATCGCTCTTATAATCAATTTGCCAAGTTTTTATATTTCTACCAACAAATCATGTCCTTGGGTCTGCAGCACGGTAGCGCGTACAAAGTCACCTACCCGATAGCGTTTAGACGCTTTAGTGACCGGCAAGATTTTGACCAAGCCATCAATTTCGGGGGCATCTCCTGCGGTTCTGCCAATGCCCCCGCTGCCATCGACCCGATCAACCAAAATACGCAGGCGCTGACCCACCAGCTTGTGTAACTTAGCAATCGAAATCTTTTCAGCCCGTGCCATAAACTGGCTACGCCGTTCTTCGCGCACTGCCTCGGGTACCGCATTGATTAATTCATTGGCTAGAGCACCAGCTACGGGAGAATACGCGAAACAACCGGCTCGATCAATTTGCGCTTGATCTAGAAAATCTAATAAATGCTCAAACTCAGCTTGCGTTTCGCCAGGAAAACCCGCAATAAAAGTACTGCGAATAATTAAGTCAGGACAAACCGCCCGCCAAGCCTGAATGCGCTCCAGATTTTTTTCCCCGCTCGCCGGCCGCTTCATCCGTTTTAAAACCTCAGGATGTGAGTGCTGAAAAGGAATATCCAAGTACGGCAACACGCCATAACCAGATTCAGCAAATTCAGCCATTAAGGGCAAAATCGTATCAACATGAGGATAGGGATAGACGTAATGCAGTCGTACCCAAGCCTCATGCCTTCGCGCCAATTGATTGAGTGCTGCGACTAAATCGAATAAGCGAGTTTTAAGCGGTTTACCATCCCAAAAGCCCGTCCGATATTGAATGTCAACGCCATAGGCGCTAGTGTCTTGAGATACCACTAATAATTCCTTAACGCCCGCAGCGAATAAACGCTCTGCTTCGCTTAAGACCTCGCCAATTGGTCGGGAAACCAAGTCTCCGCGCATGCTAGGAATAATGCAAAAGGTGCAGCGATGATTACAGCCTTCAGAAATTTTTAAATATGCATAATGTTTTGGTGTGAGCTTCACACCAATCTCGGGCACTAAATCAATAAAAGGATCGTGGGGTTTGGGTAAATGCAAATGAATGGCTTGCATTACTTCTTCAGTTGCATGGGGGCCAGTAACCGCTAGTACTTTGGGGTGCATGCTTTGAATTAAATCGCTACCATCGGCATTTTTACGTGCACCTAAGCAACCCGTAACAATGACTTTGCCATTTTCGGCTAAGGCCTCGCCAATGGCATTTAAACTTTCCTCTACGGCCGCATCAATAAAGCCACAGGTATTGACGATGACTAAATCAGCGCCCGCATAGTCCTTGGCGGTTTCATAGCCTTCGGCACTCAAGCGAGTAAGAATTAATTCAGAATCAACTAGCGCCTTAGGGCATCCTAAGGAAATAAACCCTACCTTACTCGACACAACTATTCTTTGTCAGTGGGTTTGGCGCTTGGGGCAAAGGGAAAACCGCCAAATAAATTTTGTGAGCCCTTCATTTGTTCTTGCATATTAATAAATAACTCTTTGCTCTGATCGAGGTAATTGCCCATTAAGCCCTGCATTAAGGGATTTTGCAAATTCATCATTTGTGCCCAAGCTTCGCTACCTACACCTGGTACCACTTTCGATTGATCATTTAATTTATTATGAATGTCCATAAAGGATTCAAGGGTTTTTTCTAAATAATTACCCATCAGACCTTGCATTGAATGGCCATAAAAACGAATAATTTGCGAGAGCATTTGACTTGAAAATACTGGCTCGCCAAGCGCTTCTTCTTCTAAAATAATCTGCATCAAAATATTGCGGGTTAAATCATCTTCAGTTTTGGCGTCGACCACCTTAAACGCCTCACTAGCCATCACCAGATCTTTAATATCAGCTAGGGTGACATATGCGCTAGTTTGCGTATCGTACAGGCGTCGATTGGGATATTTCTTTATCAGCCGCTCTTCGCCGGCTCGTTTCAAACGTGCAACCATACCATTTTCCTTGCGTCCATTTCTAACATAAGGGCTAGTGTAGCGTGCTTAGCCTAGCCCGTATGAATTCCGCCATTCAGAGAAAAATCAGCGCCAGTGGCAAAAGCAGCATCTTCCGAGGCAATCCAAGCGCAAATAGAGGCAATCTCATTCGGCAAACCAAGGCGCTTCACCGGAATGGCAGAAACAATTTTCTCCAGCACGTCCTCACGAATAGCCTTCACCATATCGGTTGCAATATACCCTGGCGACACTGTATTAACGGTCACACCTTTATTGGCAACTTCTTGCGATAAGGCCATTGTGAAGCCGTGTAAACCCGCTTTTGCAGTTGAATAATTGGTTTGTCCAAACTGTCCCTTTTGCCCATTGACCGATGAAATATTAATAATCCGTCCCCAATTCGCTTCAACCATGCCGTCAATCACTTGCTTAGTAACGTTAAATAAGGAATTTAAATTGGTATCGATTACCGCTTTCCAATCATCGGGATTCATTTTACGAAAAACCGTATCGCGGGTAATGCCGGCATTATTGACCAGGATATCTACCCGACCGACATCGGCCTTCACTTTTTCAAAAGCACTAACTGTGCTTGCCCAATCGGCTACGTTACCTTCAGAAGCCACAAAGTCATAACCCAGCACCTTTTGCTCCCCAATCCAGCGGTCTTTACGCGGCGAGTTTGGCCCACAACCAGCAATGACCTTATAGCCATCTTTAGCTAAGCGCTGACATATAGCCGTGCCAATGCCGCCCATCCCACCTGTTACATAAGCTATCTTTTGCGACATTACGTCTCCTTAAAAATCTGTATTAACAACAAATTAAAACTAACGATTAAACCCATTCTTAAATTTATTATTTAAATTAGCCCGTAGGTTTAATTTAGCATAGCTTAAAAAAATGACTCATCAATGACCTGCGCCTTTTCCTTCACATACTCACCTGGTGCAGCAGTAAGTTTTTTGTAGAGAGCATTACCAAATTGATTGCTAGCAGGTTTGCGTGCCCCACTAAATTGAGTCAACCATGCTGAAAAATCGGGCCACCAGCTGCCTGGCACTTCTTTGGCTCCAGCTAACCATGCCTCGGCATTTTTAGGCAATTGATTATTTAAAAAATGGTAACGTTTCTTTTTTGCAGGGGGGTTAATTACCCCAGCAATATGGCCTGACGCCCCCAAGACAAAACGATTTTTACCCCCAAGAATTTGCGTCGAACTATAAGCCGATTGCCACGGAACTATATGGTCTTCTTGCGAAGCAAAGATGTATGCTGGGCAAGTAATTTTGCCTAAATCAATTTTTGCGCCGCATACTGTTAGTTTGCCAGGCTTCACTAATTCGTTTTGCAAATAAGTATGCCGTAAGTACCAACTGTACATTGGACCCGGTAAATTAGTTGAATCCCCATTCCAATAGAGCAAATCAAATGGTGGCGGCGAATTGCCTTTTAAATAATTGTCGACGACGTAGTTCCAAACTAAATCGTTGGGGCGTAAAAATGAAAAAGTGTTACCTAAATCACGACCAGACAACAACCCCCCCTCTGGACCACCCATCGATTTTTCGCGCATCTCAACCATGCCTTCATCTATAAAGACATCGAGAATTCCGGTATCCGAAAAATCAAGCAAGGTAGTTAATAAAGTCACACTGGCTACAGGATTTTCTTTGCGCGCTGCTAAAACTGCCAAAGCATTGCCAACTAAAGTACCGCCAACACAAAAACCCAATAAATTAATTTGCTCAATTGCGCCAATTGCCTTAGTTACCTCAATCGCTTTAATCACGCCTTTACCAATATAGTCATCCCACGTGGTGTGGCGCATTGAATCATCAGGATTTTTCCAAGAAACTAAAAAAACAGTATGGCCCTCACTCACCAAATACCGTACCACCGAATTTTCGGGCTGCAAATCTAAAATATAAAATTTATTAATACAGGGTGGCACCAATAAAAAAGGCCGCTCGTATACTGTGTCAGTTAGAGGCTTATATTGAATTAACTCGAATAAGTCACATCGAAAAATGACCGCGCCTTCAGACTGGGCTAAATTTTTACCAACCTCAAAAGCAGTTTCATCGGTTTGAGAAACTTTGCCCTTTTTTAAGTCGGCAAGCAAATTTAAAATCCCATTCTGAATCGATTGGCCCTGAGTATTAATAATGTTTTCTAACACTTCTGGGTTAGTAGCCACAAAATTAGCTGGTGATAAAGCATCGATTAATTGCAAGGTGGCAAAATTAATTCTTTGTTTAGTTTTGGCATCACTCTCAACTGCATCGGCTAATGCTAGTAAATGTTTTGAGTTAATTAAATACATACCTACAATCGAGCGGCTCCAGCCCGATTCCCAAGCCTTACCCTTGAAACGTCGATCACTAATAGGAAACGCCATTGGGTCTGCAGTGAATTGGCTTACCTCATCAAAATAGTTTTTTTGAATTTCAGTTAAGCGCTCGGGCGGAATGAGGGCCATGTGCTGAGGAGAAAGCGTTGGGGATTTCCCCGAATGGGCAGTGGCTAACATCGGTTTCCTAAGTCAATTTCCTAAGTCAATTTCTTATAAATCTAAGGCTCATTCTCAACGGAATATGGCTTAAGGGTTATCGGCACTAACCCTAGCTTGACTATTTTTACCTCTTAAGCGTTTTTTTAGGCACTGTAAGCCAAATTAGCGCGGCAAAGCGCCCCGAAACCCCATCGCGCCGATGTGAAAAAAAATGGTCTGGTTGCGTAAAGGTGCAACACTCAGAACCATAAATTGCATGAATGCCACAATTTTGTAGCCGCATACGGGCCAATTGATATAAATTAGCCCAATATTTTTGCGGCTTACTTGGTATGGCTTGAAAGGCCTCAAGCGGAAGATTTGCCCCGGTTAATTCTGCCGCAGCAATAAATTGCTCGCGTACTTCATTGCCAACCTCAAAGCAACTAGGGCCAATAGCGGGACCAAGCCAAACCAAAATATCTTCCATTGCTAAGGTTTGACCTAGTAGCCGTGATTTTTCAGCAAGTGCTTGCACGGTATTTTCAAGCACCCCCGCGCATAAGCCTCGCCAGCCAGCATGCGCAACCCCAACTAAATTGCCCGCCCGATTACAAAATAGCACTGGCATGCAGTCGGCCGTTAACACTGTAATGACCTGCTCTAGTTCGGCGCTAATCGCAGCGTCTGCTTGATGAAGTGCGCCAGATTGCCAGACCGTCGTACCATGCACTTGCTGAAGCCAAACGGGGTCATTGGGCAGTAATTGCCGCAAACGAGCACGGTTTTCAGCAACCTGTAGAGGCTCATCTCCCACATGGTCGCCTAAGTTCAACTCGGCGTAAGGAGTTGAACTAACCCCACCCGCGCGGGTCGTTACCAAGGCCCGCACCGAAGCAGGTGCTGGCCAATTTGGCACCAATATTGGTAATGATTCTAAAAATTGAAAGGTAGCCGCTGGTAATTTTTCGCTCGCGTCAAGCCTCATCATTTATTTTGCCTCCAGAGCAGCGGCAGTGGGTAAGGCGCTAGCGTCAATTTCGACTAGTTGTAGTAATTCCAGCAAATCATTAGGTGGGGCTTGAAACCAATTACACAGTTGTTCTGTTTGTGGGTGTTGTAGTCCAAGGGCATACGCATGCAAGGCTTGACGATGAAAGGGCAATTCTTTCGCCAGATGATGAAGTTGTTTGCGGTAAATGGGGTCGCCTAATAAGGGTAGCCCAATTGATTCAAGATGGACCCGAATTTGGTGGGTTCGGCCGGTCTCTAGCCGACACTCAAGCAAGGCAACGGGTTTACCCATAAAAGTGCCTTGAGCCAAGCGTCGAAAATGCGTTAAGGCCGCTTTGCCTTGATCTTTGCCGACTACCGCCATTCGCAACCGATCGCGAGTATCGCGCGCAATGGGCGTGGCAATTTTGCCTAAAGCTGGCGCAACGCCCCAAACCAAGGCCAAGTAGTGCCGATGAACTAAATGGGCCTGCAATTGCCGTACTAAAGCAGTTTGGGCAATAGCGGTACGAGCCACGACCATTAATCCCGAGGTATCTTTATCTAAGCGATGCACAATACCAGCGCGGGGTAAATGACTAAGCTCTGGATAATGAAAAAGTAAGCCATTAAGCAAAGTGCCAGACCAATTGCCTGCCGCAGGATGCACCACTAAGCCAGCGGGTTTATTAATTACAAGGAGGCTCTCGTCAACGACCTGCAGTTGTAACGGCAAGTTTTCTGCTGCAAAAGCATGTTGCTCAGGCATCTCCTGGGGATAGACTCGCACTGTCTCGCCGCCCTTCAATAGATAGCGCGCTTTACGCACCTCGCCATCAACGGTTACGGCGCCAGCCTCAACCCAAGTTTGTAAGCGGCTACGCGAATAATCAGTTAAGGTAATGGCCAGCATTTTGTCAAGACGTGCGCCTGCACTGTCCCACGGAATTTCAAAAGCAATGAAATCCTCATCATCGATATAATCAATCCCATTGGAATTCGGAGTTTGCGGCAATGCCACGGTTGAAGTACCCTCTCGCAGTGAATTTAGCTCAATTAGCCCCTAGTTTACGGGCTAGACCTCGGCTATTGCTGATTACCTTGCTAGCGATGATGGCACTCAGCTCGTTCATCTTGGGTGGCTGTAGTAGCACCCCAAAAGATGAAACCGATGGCTGGTCGGAAAATAAGCTCTATTCAGAGGCGAATGCTAAGTTAAAAGATGGTGATTTTGATAAGTGTGGCAAGTACTTTGAAAAACTAGAGGCTCGCTTTCCCTTTGGCGCTTATTCACAGCAATCCCAAATTAATGCGGCTTATTGTTACTGGAAAGCCAGTGAACAAGCTCAGGCTTCAGTTGCCATCGATCGTTTTATTAAGCTCTACCAAGGTAGCCCCAATTTAGACTATGCCTACTATTTAAAAGGGTTAATTAGTTTTAATGATGACCTTGGCTTCATGGGTCGCTTTACTGGACAAGAGCTGAGCGAACGTGATCCGAAAGCGGCGCGCGAAGCCTTTGAAGCCTTTCGAGTAGTTGCAACCCGCTTTCCCGATAGTAAATATGCTGCCGACTCAATTGACCGTATGCGCTACATCGTAAACTCTTTAGCTGAAGGCGATATTACTGTCGCGCGATTTTATTTTCATCGCGGTGCGTATTTAGCTTCGGCAAACCGAGCGCAATTAGTTATTCGTGATTATGATCGTGCGCCCGCGGTTGAAGAAGCCCTCTACTTATTAATTCAGTCGTATGAAAAATTGGGTATGACAGAATTAGTCACTGATGCCACGCGGGTATTTCATTTAAATTTTCCTAATAGTGATATTTTAGAAACGGGTTCCCGTGCCAAAAAAGAAGCTCGCTGGTGGCAAATCTGGAATAAATAAGCCCCTATCTAATCACCTGCACTGGAACGCGTGGCGCTAAGGCGCAGAGCAATTCATAACCAATGGTGCCGGCCTTTTGTGCTACCTCATCGACGGGTACTTCATGGCCCCATAACTCAACCACGCTGCCGATATGTGCTTGCGGCGCAGCGCGTAAGTCAATGGTAAGCATATCCATCGAAACTTGACCTGCCAAGGGGCAAATCACACCCTTACCCGTGTCATCGGCATCTGCAACCCAAACAGGGGTACCATCAACTGCACTACGGGGATAGCCATCAGCATAACCGCAGGCAATGACGCCAATACGCATATTCTCTGGTGCCGTATAGCGGCCACCATACCCAATTCTGGCCCCCTTTTTGACTGTTTGAATGCTGATAATTTCCGAGCTTAAGCGCATCACGGGTTGCAACTGTGCATGGGCAATGTCGGCATAACGCCCTGTGGGCGATGCCCCATACAACATGATTCCAGGCCGTACCCAGTTGCCTAAGGCGGTTCGGTGCCACAAAATTGCCCCTGAATTTGCTGTCGATGTATCGCCAGCTAAACCAGTAATGGTTTCGTTAAATAAGTCGTACTGTGCACCTACCGAGGGCAGGCAATCGACCCGATCAGCATTGGCAAAATGGGTCATATGGTGAACGTGATATCCAGCTGCATGTAAACGGTGATACATCATGCGATAGTCGTTGGTATTAAAGCCTAAACGATTCATGCCGGTATTCATTTTTAAATAAATGGGCCTTGGTTTAGCTTGATGTTGAGTTAAATCGAAGGCCTCAAGTGCGGCCACTTGGCTTTCTGTGTGCACCACCAAAGTGCAGTCAAGGGTAAATGCCAGCCTTAAATCGGCCACTGAAAATACCCCTTCTAAGAGCAAAATCGGGCCTTGCCAACCCATTTCTCGTAAGTGACGCGCATCTTGCAAATCGAGCAAGGCAAAGCCATCAGTCAACGATAAACCCTGCACAGCAGCAGCAAAGCCATGGCCATAGGCATCTGCCTTAACAACTGACCAAACCCAGGTTTGAGGGGCAAGTTCACGAACGCGGGTTAAATTATGGCGCAAGGCATGGGTATCCATAGTTGCCAAAATAGGTCGCCCCATAACGTGAACTCCTTTCATGATCTAATCTAACCAACACTAATAAAACGATTGTACGAATGAACCGTAGTTTTTACATCATCATGGCAGCACAGTTTTTTTCATCGCTAGCCGACAATGCTTTGCTTATTGCTGCAATTGCGCTTTTGGCTCAATTACACGCACCAGCCTGGATGACCCCTTTACTAAAATTATTTTTTGTCCTCTCCTATGTTGTCCTTGCTGCATTTGTGGGTGCTTTTGCTGATTCTCGCCCCAAGGGCAACGTCATGTTTATTACTAATACGGTCAAATTTATTGGTTGCGTGACCATGCTATTTGGTAGCCATCCTTTACTTTCTTATGCCATCGTTGGTTTAGGTGCAGCAGCATATTCACCAGCTAAATATGGAATTTTAACTGAGCTACTCCCTCCCGAAAAATTAGTCGCTGCAAATGGCTGGATTGAAGGCTTAACTGTCAGCTCAATTATTTTAGGCACTGTTTTAGGCGGCATCTTAATAAGTCGAACAGTTTCTACCGATTTACTCAGTTTTGATATGCCCTTTATTACTACCTCGGTTGATACACCGGCTGAATCAGCGATCTTAGTTATTATGCTCATTTATGTTATTGCCGCCTTAATCAATCTGCGTATTCCCGATACGGGAGTGAAATATCGGGAACAAAAAACCAATCCTATTGAACTCGTTGTTGATTTTGCAAAATGCTTTAAAACACTTTGGGATGATCGTTTGGGGCAAATTTCACTCGCGGTTACGACCTTATTTTGGGGCGCCGGCGCAACCCTGCAATTTATTGTTTTGAAATGGGCGCAAGTTGCCTTAAATATGAATCTGTCACAAGGCGCAATTTTGCAAGCCATATCGGCCTTTGGCGTGGCGGGTGGCGCAGTCTATGCGGCGTGGAAGGTTCCCCTCAAACAATCTTTGCGCGTCTTGCCTCATGGTATCGCCATGGGATTAGTCGTCTGCACCATGGCTTTTTATAACGCTGATATGCTGCCTGCAACTAGCTTGTTGCAAATTGGCAAACTCAATATCACCCTCAATTTAGTACCGCCCTATTTACTTTTAATTCTAGTGGGCTGGTTAGCCGGATATTTTGTGGTGCCAATGAACGCCCTCTTACAGCATCGGGGCCATGTGTTAATGTCGGCGGGCCATTCTATAGCAGTGCAAAACTTTAATGAAAATTTATCAGTCCTAGGAATGTTATTAATTTACGCATTATTAATTTGGCTCGATGTCCCAGTGCCAATCATGATTGTGGGCTTTGGTATTAGTGTTAGTCTCATTATGTGGCTAGTCATAAGACGACATGCGGCCAATCAAGCCGAATACGATTCCTTACATTTAATTGGCGAGGCCAAGCACTAAAGTAAGGCCCGAAAAAGGCGCTGCAGTCGCGCTGCAGTTATTCACCGCTGGTTACAAATTATGCAAAACCGAATGCGCTAATAACAAGTCATTCCACAGTAAAGCCTTATCTTTTGGCCGGGCCAGCAAATGGGCTATTTCAAAGCTGGCAATTAAAGGCACTTCAAAAGCATGCTCATTAGCCTCACTAGTAAGCGTAAGAACAATGTCGCGTAGTTGTAAAAGCGGCTCTTTCTCACCACTAAGGCTTTGCGCAGCCATTGCACCAAAGGCCACTGCAACCAATGGGTAGGTTGGTACGGTAGTTGTAATTGGATCGAGCAGCTGCTTACCATCGAGACGAAACCAGCGCCATTCATTGGCACTTAAGCCTAAGACGCGCAGACATTGATTAAATAAGATCGCCTCATCACCCTCTGTTGTTTTACCAAAAAACCACCATTGAAATTGTGGCTCAGTTTGCGAGGTAACTGCATTGGATAAAGTTGCCAGCGGTTGCATGTTGGACTCAGCAGATTGTGAGGTCGGGGTAATGGTATCCCGAGCAAGCCACTCAGATACGCCCATTTCTTTTAGGTAGGCAGAACGTGCTTGGGTCATAGGGTATTGATTTTAAGCGATTTTGCTAATACATAAGCATCTTCGCGTTCACCCAATTGTGGGTCTAGTGGGTAATACTGCTTTCTTTGTCCAATGAGTAAAAAGCCTACCTGGGCATATAACTGCAGAGCTATGGTATTGCTCGGACGCACTTCTAAAATAATACGTTGGCAATGACTTTGTCGAGCAATATTTTCAATTGACGCCATTAACCGTGTGCCAATACCGCGTCGACGTACCGCCGGATTCACCGTAATATTTAATAGATGCAACTCATCTACTGCCGGAAATAAAATAAAGTAAGCCAATAACTCCTTACTAGTATCACTCTCGATGCAGTAAGCCCAATGGCCCGCTGCTAACGAATCGGTAAAATTTCCCCGTGTCCACGGATGCAGGTGCGACTCGAGCTCAAGAGTCAAAACCCGCTCTAAATCATCTTTTTGCATCGCTCGAAAAGCCAAATTAGCCATACTGTATTTCGCTAAAAAACATTTCTACTGGGCAGCAGCAGGCAATGCATTACGAGCGCGTTCGGCGCTGGTGAAAGCAACCTTATTACGCACATATAAAGGCTCTAGCAAGCGAACATCGTGTTGTAGGCCTGCAGTCAGTTGGGGCCTCGCGCAGCCTAAAACACCTAAGGCATGAGCGCTAATTTCCGTCTTATAAGCAAGTGCTTGCACTGCCCCGCTGCATAAATGAACCCCACTGCCAACGACCCAAGCAATGTCTTCAAGCGCTATCTGACTTGGCAAAGCTAATTGAGGTGCAGTTAAGCGTACTGGGCAACCATCTTGCAGAATATATTTAGCCCAATAGACTTCATGCATCCGCGCATCTAAAATCACTAAAAATTGATCGGCATTATGACTCAGTAAATTCATCTGCTGCAGAGCTTGCCAAGCAATACTATCTAAACTCATTACCGATATAACGGGTATATGAGCACCACAAGCCAAGCCTTGTACGCAAGCAATGCCCAAACGCACTCCCGTAAATGCACCAGGGCCAATATCAACAGCAATGGCATCAATCTCAACTAATTCTAATTCAGCTTCTTGCAGTAGCGTATTTATCCAGGGCAATAAATGCAAACTTGCAGCCGCGCCTAGGTGTTCATGGCGCTGCAAAACAGTGTGTTGATTCAATGCTAAGGCCACCGAGCACCATGCACTTGAAGTTTCAATTGCTAAGATGCGCATGCGTAAGCCATTAAACTGCAACTCTAAATGACTGGATAACGTCAGCAGGAGCTTGTACCAATTCGATTAAAACACCTTCCCCACTAAAGGGAAAGGCATCGTTCGCTTTGGGATGAATAAAAATGATGTCATGTCCTCCTGCGCCTGCGCGAATTCCACCGGGGGCAAAGCGCAATCCCTGCGCTTCAAGCCATTGCACCGCCAAGGGCAAATCATCGACCCATAAGCCAATATGATTTAATGGCGTCTGTTGAACTGCTGGCTTTTTTTCAAAATCGAGAGGTTGCATTAAATCGACCTCAACTGTATTGGTACCACTACCAATTGCGCAGATATCTTCATCGACATTTTCACGTGCCGACACAAAGGAATTTTTAAATTGCAAGCCTAATAAATCAAGCCAGAGATGCCGTAATTTATTTTTATCGCTACCTCCAATGGCAATTTGTTGTACCCCTAAAATTTGGAATGGGCGTTGTTTTACTGTAGACATTCTGGTTTTCTCAATTAATAATTCAACCTTATTCAAAGCGCATAATCAGCTGATCAACCGACAAACTATCGCCCTGCTTAACCAACAATTCGGCAACGACGCCGTCTTGCGCAGCGACTAAAGTATTTTCCATTTTCATGGCCTCAATCGCTGCTAACTTTTGACCTGCGATAACAGAGTCACCCACTTTAACCGCAACTTGAGTTAATAAACCCGGCATTGGCGAGAAGAGCATTTTAGAGGTATCTGGCAAAGCCTTAATGGGCATGCGCTGTTGCATTTCTCCGCCAAAGGGGCTTAAAACCATACAGGCATACTGGGCGCCATCTAAGACCAAATGGTAACCAACCCCGCGACGTTCCACTTGTGCAGTTAACTTACGGGTGCCATTAATGGTGGCGCGCAAGCAAATTGCGCCAGGGCGCCATTGGCTCGCTATATCGTAGCGGCTTAAGCCATTCGCGCCATCTACATACAGTGTATATACGCCCTCTTTAAGCTCAATGCGTGTCGGTAAAATGTATTGATCATCGCTTGCCCCCACACGCTTACCAGTAACGACCGCAAAACGCTTAGCTATCACCATTTCATGACCAATTAATTGGCCGTCGATTAGTTGAATATGCTCGAGGTAGCGGTGGCGCATAAATGTAGCTAGCGCGGCAAAAAGGTAGGGGTCCTGCGGTTGAACTGAATCGGGATGAAAACCATTGGGATATTCCTCAGCAATAAAGCCGGTATTAAAATCGCCTGAAACAAATCGTGGATGCTGAAATAAGGCAGCCTGAAATGGAATAGTCGAATGAATTCCCCGAATCACAAATTCATTTAAGGCGCTGCGCATTTTTTCAATGGCTTCTTGCCGATTGGCGCCATGAACAATTAGCTTAGCAATCATTGAGTCGTAATACATTGGTATTTCACCACCCTCAAAAACGCCAGTATCTACTCTTACACCGTTGCCTACTTCAGGCGGGCGATATTTCACTAAACGTCCAATAGAAGGTAAAAAATTACGAAATGGATCATCGGCATTAATTCGACATTCCATCGCCCAGCCATTCAGTTGAATTTCTGCTTGCGTAAAAGCCAATTTTTCGCCCGCCGCCACCCGAATCATTTGCTCAACTAAATCAAGCCCCGTAATGGCTTCGGTAACAGGGTGCTCTACTTGCAAGCGGGTATTCATTTCCAAAAAATAAAAAGATTGGTCGGCACCAACCACAAATTCAACTGTACCGGCAGATTGATATTGCACTGCCTTTGCTAAAGCAACCGCTTGTTCGCCCATGGCCTTGCGGGTTGCCGCGCTGATAAATGGGGATGGCGCTTCTTCGATGACCTTTTGATGACGACGTTGAATTGAGCATTCCCGCTCCCATAAGTACACGACATTGCCATGGGCATCGCCCAGAATTTGAATTTCTATATGCCGTGGCTCAACCACAAATTTTTCAATAAATACCCGATCATCACCAAAATTATTGGCAGCTTCAGTTTTACAGGTCACAAACCCAGTCAGCACCTCCGCATCATTGTGTGCTACCCGCAGACCTTTACCACCACCTCCGGCGGAGGCTTTAATCATGACTGGATAACCAATGTCTTGAGCAATTTTGACCGCTTCTTCTGGGCTTTCAATCACCTCGTTGTAACCAGGAATCGTATTAACATGCGCAGCTAAAGCCAGTTTTTTTGAGGCAATTTTGTCGCCCATTGCAGCAATCGCCGGAAATTTTGGACCAATAAAAGTAATTCCTTCAGCTTCCACGCGCTCCGCAAATTCGGCATTCTCGGATAAAAAACCGTATCCTGGATGAACTGCATCAGCGCTAGTATCTTTGCAGGCCTGAATAATGCGCTCAATTAATAAATAGGATTCGCGTGATGGCGCAGGACCAATAAAAACAGCCTCATCGGCCATCCGCACATGCCTTGATTCGCGATCCGCGGCTGAGTAAACGGCTACTGTTTTAATGCCCATACGCTGTGCCGTACTGATAATCCGACAGGCAATTTCGCCCCGATTAGCAATTAAAATTTTCTTAAACATTTTTTTAGTCATGATGAATTTACCTTAGGCTTACAGCGGAATATTGCCGTGCTTACGCTGCGGATTCAGTAATTCTTTATTTTTTAACATCATCAGCGAACGTGCAATTCGCTTGCGACTTTCGTGAGGCAAAATGACGTCATCAATATAGCCACGCCGTCCTGCAACAAATGGATTAGCAAATTTAGCTTTGTATTCGGCTTCACGCGCATTGATTTTATTAACATCGCCCTTTTCTTCGCGAAAAATAATTTCTACCGCACCTTTGGGGCCCATTACTGCAATTTCTGCTGAAGGCCAAGCGAAGTTCACGTCACCGCGCAAATGTTTTGAAGCCATGACGTCGTAAGCGCCACCATATGCTTTACGGGTAATTAAGGTAACCTTTGGTACTGTGCAATCGGCATAGGCATATAGTAATTTAGCGCCATGCTTAATAATGCCGCCATACTCTTGAGCAGTACCCGGCATAAAACCAGGCACATCTACTAAGGTCACAATGGAGATATTAAAAGCATCACAAAAGCGTACAAACCGTGCTGCCTTGATGGATGATTTAATATCTAAACAGCCTGCTAAAACTAAGGGTTGGTTAGCCACAATACCAATCGTTTGGCCTTCCATCCGCCCAAAGCCAATGATGATATTTTTTGCAAAATCGGGTTGCAATTCAAAAAACTCGCCATCATCAGCAATTTTTCGAATTAATTCGTGCATATCGTAAGGTTGGTTTGGATTCGCTGGCACTAGGGTATCGAGTGAATAGTCGGGCTCTTCATTGCGTTTGGCCGAGCGCACAATAGGTGGTTTTTCGCGGTTGGAGAGAGATAAATAATTAAAAAATCGCCGCAACATCATGATGGCTTCGACATCATTTTCAAAGGCTAAGTCACAAACTCCCGAAACTGTTGAATGAGTTAAAGCCCCCCCTAATTCTTCAGCGCTCACATCTTCATGCGTAACGGTCTTCACTACTTCAGGGCCTGTAACAAACATGTACGAGCTATCTTTCACCATAAAAATAAAATCGGTTAAAGCTGGTGAGTAAACCGCACCGCCTGCGCAGGGCCCCATAATGAGCGAAATCTGGGGAATGACGCCGGAAGCGGTGACATTACGTTGAAAAATTTCTGCATAGCCTCCTAAAGAGGCCACACCCTCTTGTATTCGGGCTCCACCAGAATCATTTAAGCCAATAACAGGTGCGCCGACTTTTAGCGCTTGGTCCATAATTTTGCAAATTTTTTCGGCATGCGCCTCAGATAAAGAGCCGCCAAGCACAGTAAAGTCTTGTGAAAACACAAATACCAAACGCCCATTAATCATGCCGTAGCCCGTCACCACACCATCGCCGGGCACGGTTTGCTCACCCATTCCAAAATCGTGGCAGCGATGTTCAACAAACATATCCCACTCTTCAAAACTGCCGGCATCAAGTAATAGTTCAATTCGTTCGCGCGCTGTTAGTTTGCCTTTGGCGTGTTGCGCTTGAATGCGTTTTTGACCCCCGCCTAAACGCGCGAGTTCGCGCTTAGCAGCGAGTTGTTCAATAATTTCTTGCATAAAAAATTCCTTAATAAAGGGTTATTTTGCTAACAATTCCAGTAAGCGTCGCGCTGCTACCGAGGCTGCCATGGTGCCTTGATTAACCGCCGCAACCATTTCTGGTAATGCAGCTTGTACTGCGACATGCTCACGGAAGCTGGCCTTGAGGCCCGCATCAATCCGTTCCCACATCCAGGCCCCAGCTTGTGCCTGCCGTCTAGCTTGTAACTTTCCATTAGCAGTTTGTAACTGCTGAAAATGCTGAATATGCGCCCATAACTCTGGCACCCCTTGGCTATGTAGAGCACTCATCGTCATCACTAATGGATGCCAAGAATCTTTCGCATGGGTCGCATGGTCGGGGTTTCCTTGAAACCCTAATAAACGTAAAGAACTCGTAATGAAAGCCTGCGCACGCTGGGCTGCATCAGGATCGATATCAGCCTTGTTAATCACGATTAAATCAGCCAATTCCATCACGCCTTTTTTAATCGCTTGCAAATCGTCACCAGCATTCGGTAATTGCAATAATAAAAATAAATCGGTCATCCCAGCCACAGCAATTTCGCTTTGACCTACTCCAACAGTTTCAACAATGACCACATCATGGCCAGCAGCTTCTGCAACCAAAAGGGCTTCGCGGGTTTTTTCGGCTACACCACCGAGCGTGCCAGACGAAGGGCTGGGGCGGATAAAAGCCTGCTCATGCACCGATAATTTTTCCATGCGGGTTTTATCACCCAAGATCGACCCACCTGACAAGCTCGATGAAGGATCAATTGCCAAGACAGCTACGCGGTGACCACGCGCAATTAAATATAAGCCCAAGATTTCAATTAAAGTTGATTTACCTACCCCAGGAACACCTGAAATACCCAAGCGAAATGACCGACCCGTGTGCGGTAACAAGGTATTTAAAATGCCATCAGCCCGCGCTCGATGATCAGCACGTGTCGATTCCAATAAAGTAATCGTTTTGGCCAGAGCCCGACGCTGCGCAGCACTTGGCGGCGCAATAATAGCGTCGACTAAAGCTTGATCGGCAGCCAGCAGCGAAGAATTGGCAGACATGGTGTCTTAAGTTAAGCTCTGCCGAATTTGCTCAAGTATGTCTTTGGCTGATGCCGGTATTGGCGTGCCTGGCCCATATATGCCCTTCACGCCGGCTTCATACAAAAATTCATAATCTTGCTTCGGAATGACCCCACCTACAAACACAATAATGTCGCTACCACCAAGTCTTTTTAATTCCTCAATAATGGCAGGCACCAAAGTTTTATGGCCTGCCGCTAAAGTTGAAATGCCTAAGGCATGCACATCATTCTCGATCGCTTGCCGGGCGCATTCTTCTGGCGTCTGAAATAAAGGGCCAATATCAACATCAAAGCCCAAATCAGCAAAGGCCGTAGCAACTACTTTGGCGCCACGATCATGGCCATCTTGTCCCAGTTTGGCAATCATCACGCGCGGGCGACGCCCCACGTCTTTAGCAAATTGATTAATTTCGACTTTTAGTTTTTCCCAGCCCTCGGCTGAGTCATAAGCAGCTGCATACACTCCGGTCACCTTTTGCGTATCGGCGCGATGGCGCCCGTAAACTTGTTCTAAAGCATCAGAAACTTCACCAACAGTCGCGCGTAAGCGTACCGCAGCAACTGCTAAAGCTAATAAATTACCTGAATTTTCTTCTGCCGCCTTTGTTAACGCAGCCAACGCCAAGACAACCTGCGTATTATCGCGTTTAGCTTTTACGCTTTTTAAGCGCTCAAGTTGGTTATTGCGCACCTTATCGTTATCAATAATCAAAACATCAACTAAGTCCTCTTCAGGTAATTGATATTTATTTACGCCCACAATAACATCGGCGCCAGAATCTATTTTGGCTTGTTTCTCAGCAGCAGCCGCTTCAATTTTCAGTTTTGCCCAACCGCTCTCAACCGCTTTAGTCATGCCACCGAGGGCATCCACTTCAAGAATAATTTCCCAGGCCTTATCAGCCATTTCTTGAGTCAAGCTTTCCATTAAATAGGATCCAGCCCAAGGATCGATTACGCTACTTATATGCGTTTCTTCTTGCAAAATTAATTGCGTATTTCGAGCAATACGGCTTGAGGTAGCAGATGGTAAAGCAATGGCTTCATCAAAAGAATTGGTATGCAAGGATTGGGTGCCACCAAAGACAGCAGCCATAGCCTCAACCGTAGTGCGCACTACATTGTTATAAGGATCTTGCTCGGTTAAGGACCAACCTGAAGTTTGGCAATGGGTGCGAAGCATTAATGACTTCTGATTTTTAGGATTAAATTCTTTCATCATGCGCCACCACAATAAGCGCGCTGCCCTTAACTTAGCAACTTCTAAATAAAAGTTCATGCCAATCGCAAAAAAGAATGACAGGCGCCCCGCAAAGCCATCAATATCAAGCCCTTTGGCCAGCGCCGTTTTAACATACTCTTTACCATCTGCCAAAGTAAAGGCCAACTCCAGAACTTGATTGGCGCCTGCCTCCTGCATGTGATAACCCGAAATAGAAATCGAATTAAATTTCGGCATGTGCAAAGTGGTGTACTCAATAATGTCACCAATAATGCGCATCGATGGTTCAGGCGGATATATATACGTATTACGCACCATGAACTCTTTTAAAATATCGTTTTGAATCGTGCCAGATAACTCTGCCTGACTCACGCCTTGCTCTTCACCAGCAACAATGTAGCCCGCCAAAATAGGTAGCACTGCGCCATTCATCGTCATCGACACAGAAACTGTATCGAGGGGAATTCCGTCAAATAAAATTTTCATATCTTCAACTGAATCGATTGCCACTCCGGCTTTACCTACATCACCGGTAACGCGGGGATGATCGGAGTCATAGCCACGATGGGTGGCTAAATCAAATGCCACTGAAATACCCTGACCACCTGCAGCAAGCGCCTTGCGATAAAAGGCGTTGGAATCTTCCGCCGTAGAAAAACCTGCGTATTGGCGAATTGTCCATGGTCGCACCGAGTACATCGTAGCTTGTGGCCCACGTATAAAGGGCTCAAAACCTGGCAATGAATCTTTAAACGGGAGGTCGCGGACATCGGCCTCGGTATATAAGGCCTTCAGGTGAATGCCATCAGGGGTTTGCCAGCCCAGTTGATCAACTTGGCCCGCTGGTGCCGATTTTTCAGCTAATTTACGCCATTCCTCTAGGCTGGGCTTAGCCCTGCCAGGCCAAGCGCTAGCGGTAGTTTGCGGCGATTTACGCCCAGATTTACGATCTTTACTCATTAATGGCTCCTATTTAGCCTTTTTACTGATTAAAGCAACTAATGGTGTAATTGTGCTTGACAAATGTCCTCCTGTCTAGCTATTGTATACATAATTATGAATACAAAAATGAATTCACGGCCATTATATGAAGAAGTCGCAGAACGACTTAGAACCCAAATCTTTGCTCACGACTTTGCCCCGGGTAGCTGGCTAGACGAACAAAGCCTCGCTGAAGAGTATGGAATTAGCCGCACCCCCATGCGGGAAGCCATTAAAGTGCTGGCTGCTGAGGGTTTAATTACCATGAAGTTACGGCGGGGGGCGTACGTTACCGAAGTACATCAAACCGATTTAGCGCAAATCTTTACGGTGCTCTCGCTTTTAGAAGGGGAAGCCGCTAAAACAGCAGCCCTCAAGGCCAGCGAAAGTGACCTCAATCGCTTAGATGATCTGCATTTAAAGCTGGAAAAGGCTGCTGCCGATCGCGATTTAGAGCAATTCTTTGCAATAAACGTGCAATTTCATGAGCTTTTACTCGAAATTACCGCTAATCCATGGATGACGGGGGTCATCGCCGATTTACGCAAGGTACTGAAGCTACAACGTCGCAATTCCTTAGATCAAACCGGGCGCCTCCAAAATTCATTACTCGAGCATCGCAACATCCTCAAAGCTATTTTGCAACGTGATGGCGAACTAGCAGCCAAAGCTATGCGCGCGCATTTAGCACAAGGCCTAGTAGCTAGCCGCTAATTAGTATTTGCCGCCCCAGTTTATTAGGGCCTAAATCAATTATTTTTTTACGAGTAATGGACCAGGTAAAGAGGCCAAATAAGCGGCGATATTGCGCATTTGTGGCTCGGTCAAGCCTTTGGCCTGAGAACCCATGATGGCATTTTTACGTCCGAAGTTCGCATTCGTCTCAACTTGATACGAGCGTAAAGCGTAGTACAGATAATCTTCATGCTGCCCAGCCAGACGAGGATAAGTCGGTGCAATCGAGGTGTAAAAATCGGGGCCATGACAGGCGGCACAGTTACGTTCAGCAACTAATTTTTTCCCGCTCTCAATATCCGCTGCCGAGGCTACGCCCATGCTGGCAAGAAAAAGAAGGCTGATAACTATAAATTTCATAAACAAACCTTTAAATCAAAATCACTTCATCGAATTAATCGGGGAACTACTACTTTGCGCGGCATAGTATTCGCCAATATCAGCCATATCTTGATCCGATAGGCTAGTAGAAATAGCGCGCATCGTGGGGTGTTTACGCTCGCCTTTTTTGTAGGCAAGTAAAGCGCTGGAAATATAGGCTGAATTTTGCCCCCCTATTTTAGGTACGTGATAGACCAAGGGGTAATCCGCACGGTAGTCGGGAATGGAATGGCAGCCTGTACACAACCATACCTTGGCTTTACCAGCTTCAGCAGAGCCTTTAAGGTCTTGGGCTTGCGCCCTCACACTAAAGCTCGAGAAGGCAAAGCAAACCCCGCCTAACAAAAGCACTAAGGGGTAAAGTCGATTGGCAGAGTTAGGCTTGGCGGCAGATAATTTATTCATGAAAAAATATACTAAGCGGTTTTAAGTTGCTCAGATTATAGCGGACTAGACGTCCACTGCCCCACTCTCCCCCCTTGCTCCCTATGTCATTCCTAGGCAAAATGGCTACACCCTCTCCTTATTTAAGCGAATTTAGATGAAGCAAACCCCACCCCTCTCTCCCAGCACCTTTAACGGCTCAAGCACTTATATCGCTACAGCGGACCTCAAGCTCGCGGTGAATGCAGCCCTTACCTTACAGCGCCCTTTATTAATTAAGGGGGAGCCAGGCACTGGCAAAACGATGTTGGCCGAAGAGGTAGCCTCAGCTTTAAAAATGCCGCTCTTACAGTGGCACATTAAATCTACTACTAAAGCCCAGCAAGGCCTCTATGAATACGACGCAGTAAGTCGCTTACGCGACTCACAACTAGGTGATGCCAAAGTAAATGACATTCGCAATTACATTATTAAAGGGGTGCTCTGGCAAGCTTTTGAAGCCGAGGAACCGACGGTGTTATTAATCGATGAAATTGATAAGGCCGATATCGAGTTTCCCAACGATCTCCTGCGAGAAATTGACCGGATGGAGTTTTATGTTTACGAAACCCGTGAACTCATTCGGGCTAAACATCGTCCTTTGGTTATTATTACCTCAAATAATGAAAAAGAATTGCCTGATGCATTTTTACGCCGTTGTTTCTTTCATTACATTGCCTTTCCCGATGCGGCCACGATGCGCAGCATTGTTGCGGTCCATCACCCAAACTTACAAGCCGATTTATTAGCTGCTGCCCTGCAATCGTTTTATCAAATTCGGTCTTTGCCGGGGCTGAAGAAAAAGCCATCAACTTCAGAATTAATCGATTGGTTAAAACTACTTTTAGCTGATGGCGTTTCGCCGGCAGCGCTTTATCAAAGCGAGGAAAACGTATTAATCCCCCCCTTGCATGGCGCCTTACTCAAAAATGAACAAGACTTACAGCTATTTGAGCGTTTAGTGCTCATGAATCGGAACCACCGCTAACGTGCTCATTGATTTTTTCAGCCAATTAAAAAAGGCCAAAATACCAGTCTCAATACTGGAATTTCTTACTTTGCTTGAAGCGCTTAAGCAAGGTGTTATCACCCCTTCGATCGATGCATTTTATCAACTTGCCCGTCTGACCTTAGTCAAAGATGAGCAATATTTCGATCGCTTTGATCAGGTCTTCGGGGCCTATTTTCAAGGCATCGAAAATATCATCACCTTACAACCTGAAATTCCGCTCGCTTGGCTTGAAAAACAATTGCAACGGGTATTAACTGCTGAAGAAAAAGCCGCCTTGCAAAAATTAGGTGGGCCCGAGGCTTTAAAAAAACGCTTAGCCGAACTCATGCAAGAGCAAAAGGGTCGCCACGAAGGTGGAAAAAAATGGCTCGGTACAGGCGGGTCATCGCCCTTTGGAAATGCTGGTTATCATCCAGAAGGCATTCGCCTCGGGGGTGAAAGTGCTGGCAATCGCACCGCCATTAAAGTCTGGGAAGCGCGTGAATTTAAAGACTATGACAGTAATTTAGCCCTCAGCTCGCGCAATATTAAGATCGCCTTACGCCGCTTAAGGCGCTTCGCTCGAACTGGTTCAGCGCTCGAATTTGATTTAGATAAAACCATTCACTCGACCGCTGCTAATGCGGGCATGCTCGATATTCAAATGCGCCCAGAGCGACATAACCAAGTTAAAGTGTTATTACTCATGGATGTCGGCGGCTCAATGGATGATCATGTAGCGCGAGTGGCTGAATTATTTTCGGCTGCCAAAAGTGAATTTAAACATTTGGAACATTATTATTTTCATAATTGCGTTTACGAGCGCTTATGGCAAAGTAACCGCCGCCGGCGCGATCAAATATCCGCTACTCAGGATATTATTAATACTTACTCGGCTGATTACAAGCTCATTTTTGTGGGTGATGCCACGATGTCACCGTACGAAATACTTTCCCCTGGAGGATCAGTCGAGTTTGATAACCGCGAATCGGGGGCCGCTTGGCTAAAGCGTTTGCTTAATCATTTTCCACATTACGCTTGGCTTAACCCAGAGCCAGAAGCCGTTTGGCAATATCGTCAGTCGATTGAAATGGTCCAAAATCTACTGCAAGGAAAAATGTATCCAGTAACATTAGCGGGCTTAGAAAGCGCGATGCGCCAACTGTCAAAATAATATATAAATTTAAAGGTCAAATTATGTCTAGTGCTTTAATTGATAATCGCTTACAAACCCTAGGCATTCAATTACCAGCAGTTGGTGCGCCAGCAGCTGCTTATGTCATGGCAGTACAAACCGGTGAATTGGTTTTTCTTTCGGGTCATATTGCTAAACACGATGGCAAGCCTTGGGTGGGTAAGCTAGGTAAGGATATGGATACAGCTACCGGAAAAGCTGCCGCCCGAGCCATTGCAATCGATCTAATGGCTACTCTGAAAGCACAAGTGGGCTCGCTTGATCGGGTCAAGCGCATTGTGAAAGTAATGGGCCTAGTGAACTCGAGCGATACCTACACCGACCAGCATTTAGTCATTAATGGTTGCTCAGAATTGCTGTTTGAAGTTTTTGGCGCTGCTGGCCAGCATGCACGAAGCGCCTTTGGGGTAGCGCAAATTCCCTTAGGCGCTTGCGTAGAAATTGAATTGATCGCAGAAATTGAATAGTACTGATTTAAGTGTACTAAAAACCGCAGTTGCTTGGCTGCAGGCGGGCGAGCGCATCGCCATTGCTACGGTCGTGCAAACCTGGGGATCTTCGCCCCGGCCGGTAGGTTCTTGGTTAGTGATGCGTGCCGATGGGCAAGTTGCCGGATCGGTATCAGGCGGCTGCATTGAAGATGATTTAATGCGGCGCGTGCAAACTGAAATACTGACTCGGAGTACTCCTGAACTCGTCATCTATGGGGTCAGTCAAGCAGAGGCAGCTCGCTTTGGGCTGCCTTGTGGTGGCACCCTTCGTTTATTGGTTGAGCCGCGTCCGCAATTATCTATTCTAGAAAATTTATTAAAATTAATTTCTAATCAACAAATAGTCCGACGCATTGTAAATGTGCAAACGGGTGAATCTATTTTAGAAACCGGTGCGCGTAATGATCTATTTACCTTTGCCGCAGACCATATGCAAACTTCATATGGCCCGCGCTGGCGCATGATTCTAATCGGCGCAGCACAGCTATCACTCTATTTAGCCGACTTTGCAATTGCGAGTGATTTCGAAGTAATCATGATTGATCCACGTGAAGAATATGCAGCTGGATTAGAAGCAAGCCTTGGCAAAGATAATCTGCAATTTATTCAAGATATGCCTGACGATGCATTATTAACGCTTGCCGTTGATCCCCATACTGCTGTGGTGGCGCTTACTCATGATCCAAAGCTCGATGATATGGCCCTCATTGAAGCACTCAAGTCGCCAGCATTTTATGTAGGCGCTTTAGGTAGTCATACTAATAATCAAAAACGCAAGGCGCGTTTGCGTGAATTCGATTTAACCCAAGCACAGGTAGACCGCCTATTTGGCCCAGTTGGGCTTGCCATTGGCGCATTAACCCCACCAGAAATAGCCATTGCAATCATGGCGGAAATTATTGCAGTACAACGCGGAGTAGCTGTGCCTCTAAAGCGCCTTTAAGCGCCCTTCTTTTAAGCGCGGATCTACATAGTGACCTTTGCGCGCGCGATTGCCCGCAAACGACTTCAAGGTTTTACTATCTAAACTCCGCTCAGTCGGTTTACCGCCGCGACCAATGCCCGAATAGTTTGCCCCGTCAACGCCAACTGCAATTGCTGCGCTTAAGTTCTCGCCATCATCCAGACCCATGAGAATCATGCCTTTACCGCCAGCAGGCAAGCGCTTTAATTCATCTAAAGGGAAGACTAATAAACGTGAACTTGCTGATAAGCAAGCTACTTGACGCATGCCCTCAGACACTTTCACTGCAGATAAAGGCGCGTCACCACCCGGATGCTTGGTATCGACTCCAATAAAGGCTTTACCGGCTTTATTGCGGGTACTCATATCGGCTACATTGGCTAAAAACCCATTACCAGCGCGGGTGGCTATTAAAACTAAATCGTCAACCTGTCCAGCGTAATAAGACACCATCTGCGAGCCTGGAGCTAAATTAACAAAGCTTGTTAACGGTGCACCGTCGCCACGGGCGCCGGGTAACTCGCTAACCGGAATGGTATACACCCGCCCATCGCTACCAAAACCTTGGATCACATCTAAGGTGCTGCATTCATATGTAGCATACAAAGCATCGCCAGCCTTAAATGAAAATTGCTGATCGTCATGCTCTTGTCCTTGGCGCACTCGCACCCAGCCTTTTTGCGAGACGATGACGGTAACTGGCTCATCGAGTACTTTGGTTTCAGCTACTGCGCGCTTATCTTCTTGAATTAAGGTCCGCCGCGCATCGCCAAACTCTTTGGTATCGGCTTCAATTTCTTTAATAATGCATTTACGCAAGGTAGCATCACTTTGTAATAAGCCTTGCAAATCATCACGTTCAGTTTTTAATTCTTTCAATTCTTGTTCAATCTTGATACCCTCAAGACGCGCTAATTGACGCAAACGAATGTCAAGAATATCTTCCGCTTGACGATCGCTTAATTTAAAGGCTTTTATTAAATCAGCTTTGGGCTCATCGCTTTTACGAATAATTTTAATCACTTGATCAATATTCAGAAGAACAGTGCGACGTCCTTCTAAAATATGCATCCGATCTTTTACTTTGCCAAGCCGGTGAGCAGTACGACGAGTAACGGTTTGCACCCGAAACTCTAGCCATTCTTGTAAAATATCGCGCAAGCCCTTTTGGCGAGGACGTCCATCGTTACCAATCATTACCAAATTAATCGGCGCATTCGACTCTAAAGAGGTGTGCGACAGTAATAAATTAGCGAATTCATGCACGTCAATATTTTTACTTTTTGGTTCAAAGACCAAACGCACTGCGGCATCTTTACTCGATTCATCACGCACACCGTCTAACATACTCAATATGGTTTGGCGCGAATTGATTTGATCTGTACTTAAAGCTTTTTTACCAATCTTCACTTTCGGATTAGTAAGCTCTTCAATTTCCTGCAAGACCCGTTGGCTTGACGTGGCGGGGGGCAACTCGTTCACCACAATTTGCCATTGACCGCGGGCCAATTCTTCTATAGACCAGCGAGCACGCACTTTTAAACTGCCCCGCCCACTTTCATAAATTTGCGCAATTTCAGCCGCCGGTGAAATAATTTGGCCGCCACCAGGAAAATCGGGGCCCGGCAGGTAAGTCAATAAATTAGCGGTGGTTAATTTAGGTGACTTCATTAGAGCAATTACAGCACTTGCCACTTCGCGTAAATTATGTGCAGGAATTTCCGTTGCCATGCCCACAGCAATTCCCGATGCGCCGTTAAGCAACACAAAAGGTAGACGTGCTGGCAGCATTTTTGGCTCTTCAAACGAGCCATCGTAGTTCAGCGCAAAATCGACCGTCCCTTCATCAATTTCACTCAATAAGAGATTCGCAATTTTAGTCAGGCGAGCTTCGGTATAACGCATCGCTGCTGCACCATCACCATCACGTGAGCCAAAATTACCTTGTCCATCAATTAGGGGATAACGCAAAGAAAAACTTTGTGCTAAACGCACTAGCGCATCGTAAGCCGACTGATCGCCATGCGGATGAAACTTACCTAAGACATCACCTACAACACGTGCGCTTTTTACCGGTTTTGCATCTGCCCGTAAGCCCATTTCGCTCATTGAAAATAAAATTCGCCGTTGCACGGGCTTCTGGCCATCGGCTACTTCAGGCAAAGCTCTGCCTTTGACAACACTAATGGCGTAATCTAAATAAGCCCGTTCAGCGTATACCGCCAGCGTTAAATGATCTTCACCTTCGTCGCCTAATTTACTCCCGCCCCCACTAGCTCTGGTTCGTAGTCCTTGAGGGCTAGTCAAGACCTCAATCTCATCAAATAAATCGGCCTGCCCTTTTTTGCTCGGTGCTTTCTTCTGAGGTTTTTTACTTGCCATTAAATATCTGCCTCGACTTCATTACCGCGTTCCTCTAACCAATCCCGACGCGCACCTGATTCTGCTTTACCCATCAACATATCCATCGTCTTAAACGTATCTAATTCACTCAGCTCACCCAACAGCACCGGTAATAAACGGCGAGTATCTGGGTTTAAGGTGGTATCCCATAATTGCTCAGCACTCATTTCTCCTAAACCCTTAAAACGGGATATTTGCCAAGCTGCTTCACGTACGCCATCTTTACGTAACTTATCCTCAATGGCAATTAGCTCACTGCTATCTAGTGCATACATTTTTTGTGCTGGCTTTTTACCTCGTGCCGGTGCATCAACCCGAAATAAAGGGGGACGGGCAATATAAATATGGCCTAAGTCAATTAAACGGGGAAAGTGTTTATAAAATAAAGTAAGTAATAGCACTTGAATGTGCGCACCGTCTACATCGGCATCCGACAAGATACAAATCTTGCCATAGCGTAAGTTTGATAAATCGGGTTCATCATTCGCGCCATGCGGGTCGACCCCTATTGCTACGGCAATATCATGAATTTCATTGTTAGCAAATAATCGATCACGCTCAGCTTCCCAAGTGTTAAGTACTTTGCCGCGTAAAGGTAAGATGGCTTGATATTCTTTATTACGACCCATTTTGGCCGAGCCGCCAGCAGAGTCGCCCTCAACTAAAAAGATTTCATTGAGGGCTGTATCTTCACTTTCACAATCGGTTAACTTGCCGGGCAAAATTGCCACGCCCGAGGACTTTTTCTTTTCAACCTTTTGACCAGCACGAGTCCGCGCTTGAGCCTGCTTAATAACAAGTTCTGCCAAGGTGCGACCATAATCAACGTGCTGGTTTAGCCATAACTCCAAGGCCGATTTAGCATAAACGGAAACTAAACGAACTGCATCACGCGAATTTAAGCGCTCTTTAATTTGTCCTTGAAACTGAGGGTCTAATACTTTGGCTGACAAAATAAAAGAGGCTCGAGCAAAGACGTCTTCGGGCATGAGCTTCACGCCCTTCGGCTGTAAAGAATGCATTTCAATAAAGCCTTTTACTGCATTAAAGAGACCTTCGCGCAAACCACTTTCATGCGTACCACCAGCTGGTGTAGGAATTAAATTAACATAACTTTCTCGAATAGGTGGGCCATCTTCAGTCCACGCCACAATCCAAGCGGCGCCCTCACCCTCGGCAAAATTATCGTCAGCTCCTTCCCCCGTAGAGTATTGTTCACCTTCAAATGGCGGAATCACTTCAGCGCTATGGCCACCCTGCGCCATCGCTTCATTTAAATATCCACGTAAGCCTTGGGTATATTGCCAAGTTTGGCTTTCGCCCGATTTTTCTTGAATTAAGGTGACTTTGACACCGGGTAAAAGTACTGCTTTTGAACGCAGTAAGCGAGTCAAATCGACCATTGGAATAAGGCCGCTATCAAAATATTTGGCATCAGGCCAAACGCGTACACAAGTACCATGATTTTTATCGGCTTTACTGCTCGCTTTGGTTTTCAGTTTTTCAATGAGATTGCCATTGGCAAAAGCTAGGCTAGAAACTTGCTGGTCGCGCCACACCGTAACTTCAAGGCGCTTAGACAAAGCGTTGGTGACTGAAACACCAACCCCATGCAATCCTCCTGAAAAGGCATAAGCGCCGCCCGAACCTTTTTCAAACTTACCACCTGCATGCAATTGGGTAAACACAATTTCGACAACAGGTAATTTTTCGGTTGGATGAATCCCAATTGGAATACCCCGCCCATCATCTTCAATGCTCACGCTGCTATCGGTATGCAAAGTCACCATAATTTGCTTCCCAAAGCCCCCTAAGGCCTCATCTGCAGCGTTATCAAGCACCTCTTGAATGACGTGAAGCGGGTTATCAGTGCGGGTATACATACCCGGGCGTTGCCGCACAGGCTCAAGACCCTTGAGGACCTGAATTGAAGATTCGCTGTATTGAGCGGGTTTACGTGTAGCCATGCGCAGAAATTGTAGTCATATCTGGGTAGGAAGTCGTAAATTTGCTTTCTGCGCACTAAAACCCTGATAAGCCCCAGGGATCTAAACCACTACCACAGGGGTTTTGGGTCGAATTTGCGATCCGTGACAAAATTGGGTCATGAGCACATTGAGTAATTTATGTAGGCAAGCTCCTATGGGGGTAATCTAGGGCATGGTTAATCCTTCCCAAGCTAACTATCAACCACCAAAAAATCACCTCCCTCTAAAACAGGTATTGATTTTTGGCGGCCTCTTAGTCACTCTCTCAATGGGTATTCGCCATGGCTTTGGTTTATTTAATTTACCGATTACCAGCGCGAATGGCTGGGATCGTGAAACCTTTGCCCTCACTATTGCTTTGCAAAATTTAGCTTGGGGTGCTATTCAACCGATTACAGGGGCTATTGCCGATCGGTTTGGCGCCTTCAAAATCATGGTTGGAGGGGCACTACTGTATGCGCTTGGTTTGGTGGGAATGGCTCTATCAACCGAAGTGCTGAACTTTACGCTGGCTGGAGGTTTGCTGATTGGTCTGGCGCAAACCGCTACGACTTATAGCATTGTGTTTGGCGTACTCGGACGCAATGTCTCTGCTGAGAAACGCGTTTGGGCTATGGGAATTGCCGCAGCGGCAGGATCGTTCGGACAGTTTTTAATGATTCCAATTGAACAGGGCTTAATTAGTGGCTTTGGCGCCCAAGATGCCTTGCTCATTTTGGCCCTCATGGCCACTTTAATGTTGCCGGCAGCCTTCATGCTGCGAGAGAAAAATTTTAGTCACAACCAGAAGTTAGGTGAGCAAACATTAAAGCAAGCATTGCATGAAGCCTTTGGCAACCCTAGCTTTCGCCTACTGACCCTAGGTTATTTTGTTTGTGGTTTTCAAGTGGTATTTATTGCGGTGCACTTGGCGCCTTATCTTAAAGACATGTCTACACTTTATCCTGCCGTGGGCAGCCCAATGGTTGCAACTACCGCGCTTGCGCTCATTGGTCTATTTAATGTGGTCGGCACTTACTATTCCGGTGTAATTGCGCAAACCATTCCCAAGAAATTTTTACTTAGCGGCATCTACCTCACTCGCTCCGTGGTAATTGCGGCTTTTATTCTACTTCCCATTACCCCCATGACGACCTACATTTTTGCTGCTTTTATGGGGGTCTTATGGCTCTCTACCGTACCCTTGACGAATGGCATCGTGGCGCAAATATTTGGTGTCAAATATTTAACTACCCTGTCTGGCTTAGTCTTTTTCTCGCATCAATTAGGGAGTTTTTGTGGCGCATTTTTCGGGGGGTATTTATTTGATAAAACTGGTTCCTATCAAATTGTTTGGTTCATAGCAATTGTCTTAGGAATCTTTGCTGGCCTCGTTAACCTGCCCATTCGTGAACAAGCCATTGCGCGTTCAGCCTTGGCATAAGTACAATGCAAAGATGAAACGCACCCTTTTTATTGCGGATAAAAGCCGCAAACTATGGCTTACCCTCTTGGCTTATGCCTTCATTACAATCGCACTTGGCCTTAGTTTTGCTGCATATTACGCGCCCACAGTCATGGTCAATATGACCAATCAGGTCTGGGCATTTTGTGGTTGGTAATCGTTGTGCACGATTACCAAAAAAGTAAAGAGCTTGCAACGGTAATTCTGCCCGCCGTAGCACAATGGATAGTGCAACCGCCTCCTAAGCGGTAGATCCAGGTTCGACTCCTGGCGATGGGACCACCCTAAGTTATCCACAGCTTTTGTGGATAACTTTATAAAAGCGCATGTAAGTCCTCAATTTGTAAAGATTGATCTTGTTTGCTAAAAAATTAAGCACAGGTATTTTCTAAGTAGAAATTGAGCACCAAAATTGTGAATTGCTGATTAGAAAAAATATATTTTTACTAGCCCTTGCAGAATCGTTTACATTGTGATCTAGACTGTACTGAAATAGTCGATAAATACATAATTGGAGAAACTTCATGTTGCTACAACTTCGCTACGGCTTGCTTATTGCTGCACTCGTCTGCAGTGCTTTTACGCCGCTTGCGTTTGCGCAAAGTACCTTTCCCAATAAAGCCATTCGCTTAGTGGTGCCGTTTCCTGCTGGCGGAGCGACTGATAATATTGCCCGACCCCTGCAACTCGAACTACTTGTTAGTGACAAATGGAATGTGATTATTGATAACAAGCCAGGAGCAGGTGGCAATATTGGCGCCGATGCGGTGGCCAAAGCACTGCCCGATGGTTATACCTGGCTCATGGCTTCGGTAGGTACGCATGGTATTAATCTTCCCTTATATACGCAAGGCGGCGGCAAACTACCCTTTGACCCCATTAAAGACTTCACGCCAATCAGCTTGGTAGCCGAACTACCCAATGTACTCATCCTTAATCTTGATTTTGCTAAACGCCACAATATTAATAGCGTGAATGATTTAATCGCCTATGCGCGTGCCAATCCAGGCAAAGTGAACATGGCCTCAAGTGGTAATGGCACATCGATTCATATGGCTGGGGAATTATTTAAGTCGATGACCAAAACATATATGGTGCATTTACCTTACCGCGGCAGCCCACCCGCAATAACTGATTTAATGGCGGGTAATGTCGACATAATGTTTGATAACCTGCCCTCGGCAATTAGTTATATTAAAGCGGGTCGACTCAAAGCTTTGGCAGTAACTAGTGCAAAACGCTCGCCCGCCTTCCCCGATTTACCCACCATTGCAGAAGCCGCAAAATTACCGGGTTATGAAGCGACCTCTTGGTTTGGTATTGTTGGGCCAGCCAATTTGCCCCCAGAAATTTTGAAGCAAACTAGCACCACTTTGATGAAAGCAATTAACAGTCCAGCAGTGCGTGAAAAATATTTAGCCATGGGTGCAGAGCCAGTAGGCAATACGCCCGCACAATTTGCTACCTTCATTAAGAATGAAATTGCTAAGTGGACGAAGGTTGTAAAAGATTCAGGCGCTAAAGTTGACTAAGTAAGCTGTCAGTTGTTAACTTAATTTTGATAATAATTTACTTGGGCTAATTATTTCAGGATCAAGAATTAATTCAATGATTGCGCCTGTTTTACTTTTTAAGGCGGCCGTAAAGGCGGCGGCAAACTCAGCGGTTTTGCTTACCCGATATCCCGGCATTCCAAAGCTTTCAGCTAGCTTAATAAAGTTAGGATTTGTTAAGCCAGTGCCTAGAACACGGTTCTTAAATTCGCGCTCTTGGTGCATACGAATGGTGCCCAAAATGCCGTTATTCACAATAATCACAATCGGATATGCAGCGTAGCGCATCGCAGTAGCCAACTCTTGACAGGTCATCATAAAATCGCCATCGCCACAAAATGCAATGGCAACCCGCTGCGGATCCAAAATTTTGGCCGTAATAGCAGCAGGCAAACCATAACCCATTGAGCCATTGGCTGGCGCAAGTTGCGTGCGAAATGGGCCGTACGGATAAAATCGATGCAACCAAGTAGCAAAGTTACCAGCGCCATTACATAACACTGCATTACGCGGAATAAGTTGGGCAAAAGAAGCCACAATTTCAGCTAACTGCAAGTCTCCTTGCACGGTTACGGGGGCAGAAAATCTCACATATTCAGCATGGGCAGCTACCATTTGAGTTTGATCGTAATCCCGCGGCATCCGCACTGCATCTAGGGCTGCACAAAAAGCAGCAGGGCTTGCATTGACAGCAAATTCAGGGCGATACACGCGACCCAACTCTTCTGCTCCAGCCAAGACGTGAATTAAGGTAGCCTGTGGGGTAGGAGGCGAAATAATTTGATAGCCAGCGGTAGTCATTTCACTTAAACGCTCGCCAATGACCAGTAACACATCGGCGGCTTTGACGCGCTTAACTAATTCTGGGTTGGCACCAATACCAAGGTCACCAGCAAAACAGGGTCGTAAATTATCAATGTGATCTTGCGAGCGAAAACTAGTGGCAACGGGTACTCCCTCGCGTTCGGCCCAAGCAGCAATATCATTGCACGCCGAGGCATCCCAGCCGCCGCCACCAATTAAGACTAGAGGGTGCTTAGCCTTGCTAAAGGCTTGCATGGCTTGCTGAAAATCGGTTTGATTTAAACCTGGCTGCACAATGTGCGCTGGTTTTACGGGGGATTCTTGCCCAATAGCAAACAGCATATCCTCTGGTAAAGCTAGCACTACAGGTCCTTTGCGACCCGCCTGGGCAACATGAAAAGCATGTGAAACAAACTCTTCAATCCGCTCCACCCGATCAATGCTGCCCACCCATTTAGCGCACTCTGAATAAAGCCGGCGGTAATCCATTTCTTGAAACGCTTCGCGTTCCACCATATTTGTACCCACTTGACCAATTAGCAAAACCATCGGGGTGGAATCTTGATACGCCGTATGTACCCCAACCATGGCATTACTCGCGCCTGGGCCACGGGTAACCATCACTACGCCAGGTTTACCGGTTAGCTTAGCGTAGGCTTCAGCCATATAAGCAGCGCCACCTTCATGCCTACAGGTAATAAATCGAAACCGTGTGTCATGATCAACTAAACCATCGAGCAGGGGTAAAAAGCTTTCACCCGGAACGCCAAAAGCCATCTCAACCCCTTGGCGAATGAGTGCGTTGGCTAAAATTTGGCCCCCATGGGGTAAGCCAGCTTGAGGTAAGTCAGTTTGATTGTTACTGGGGGAAGATAAATTCATTAAAACACCTACTCCTTCGTTTTTTCTCTTACACTCTCACGACATGGATTCGCTAAACACCAGCACGCAAGCCGCTTTGGAAGAAATGCTCCAAAATACTGCGCGTACCCCACCGGTCGACTTTTTGCCCGTCTACTTTAACCATAGTTTAATTGGTTGCATCAACCCCGAGTTTATTCCCTACCTTCAAGAAACTTTAAATAAAGCACCTATTGCCCTTATTCAACTTGACCAGCAACGACTGTCCATTGCCCAAGGGCGCCCCATAGAGGTCAGTCAAAGCTTGCAAACTTTAACTGAACGCCTCCGCTTAGGCGGTCTAATTCCAGGTTGGCGCAATGAAGAATTTGCTTGGCTTGATGCCGATGGGCACGAGCACTTTCGCCTCGAACGGGCTGCCTTTAAAACCTTTGGCTTTCGTAGTTTGGCTGCGCATATTAATGGCTACACCAAAAGTGGCCTTATCTGGCTGGGTCGACGTAGTGAAAGCAAAAGTATCGACCCAGGCCGGCTTGATAACCTGAGTGCTGGCGGAATTAGCGCCGATGAAACTCCATGGGTGTGCGCTAAACGTGAATTATGGGAAGAAGCTGGGGTACCTATTCAGTTGGCGCAAGCCATTCAACCCGCAGGGCGAATCCCCCTGCGGCGGGTTAGCCCGCCTTTTGGCTTTCATGATGAATTACTCTATGTATACGATTTAGAATTACCCGATCATTTTGTGCCTACCAACCACGATGGTGAGGTTAGCGGCTTTATAGCCGTTAGTTATGCCGAGGCGGCAGCCCGTATTTTGGCCGATGAGTTTACAGGAGATGCCTCTTTGGTCACGGCCGATTTTATTTTGCGCCACAGTAAACTAAAATAAATTAGCAGGTTTCACTTAGCGGCCATTTTTCGTGGTTAAATAAGACTTAAGGATGAAACAGGGGTGCCCTCCACATGAGTTGGTGGGGCTGAGAAAAACCCTCGAACCCGATCCAGGTAATGCTGGCGTGGGGAGTTCCATCAAACCGACACCCGGTTTCGTCCATCTAAATAATGTAAGGAGATGGGCATGAGCACAAAACACGAGATTCCTAGTCTAAAAAGTCTTGAGCGCGACTTTGGGCAAAAATTTGCCTACCCCGCCTCAACTAAAACCTATCTCACTGGCTCGCGCGCGGATATTAAAGCGCCCTTGCGCATGATTGAACAAGTGCCAACCCAAGTTGGAGATGTTGCAGTTCCCAACCCCCCAGTTCCCGTCTATGACACCTCAGGCCCCTACAGCGATCCCGATATTGTAATTAACCTAGAACAAGGCTTACCACTACTCCGTACGAACTGGATAAGCGAGCGCAATGACACGATTCAATTGGCTGGTCCAAGCTCTGAATATGGTGTCGCCCGCTCCAATGATGCAGACACCAAACATTTACGCTTTGCCCATATTGGCGCACCACGCGTTGCCAAATCTGGCCACAACGTCAGCCAAATGCACTATGCCCGCCAAGGCATCATCACCCCAGAAATGGAATACATTGCTTTGCGCGAATCGATGGGGCTAGAGCAGTTACGCCAAGACCCCCGTTATAAACAATTGCTGAAACAGCATCCTGGCAAAAGTTATGGCGCTAATTTGCCAGAAAACATGACCGCAGAGTTTGTGCGCCAAGAAGTTGCCGCTGGGCGCGCCATTATTCCTGCCAATATTAATCACCCCGAGCTTGAGCCGATGATTATTGGGCGTAACTTCCGCGTAAAAATTAATGGCAACTTAGGTAACTCGGCCGTTACCTCTTCAATTAATGAAGAAGTGGAAAAAATGGTTTGGTCGATTCGCTGGGGTGCCGATACCATCATGGATTTATCCACCGGTAAACATATTCATGAAACCCGCGAGTGGATCATTCGCAATTCGCCAGTACCAATTGGTACAGTACCCATCTATCAAGCGCTCGATAAAACCGGTGGTGTGGCCGAAGATCTCACCTGGGAAATGTTCCGCGATACCTTGGTTGAACAAGCTGAACAAGGCGTTGATTACTTCACTATTCATGCAGGCGTTTTATTGCGCTATGTGCCCATGACTGCCGATCGCATTACTGGCATTGTGTCGCGTGGTGGCTCCATTATGGCGAAGTGGTGCCTAGCGCATCACAAAGAAAATTTTCTGTACACCAAGTTTGATGAAATTTGCGAAATCATGAAGGCCTACGATGTCTCGTTTAGTTTAGGTGATGGCTTACGGCCTGGTTGCATTGCCGACTCAAACGATGCGGCTCAGTTTGGTGAATTGCATACGCTTGGTGAGCTCACTGCTAAAGCATGGCAGCACGATGTACAAGTAATGATTGAAGGCCCAGGCCATGTGCCAATGCAACGCATTGAAGAAAACATGACTGAAGAACTCAAGCATTGTTTAGAGGCGCCCTTCTATACCTTAGGACCACTCATTACCGATATTGCACCTGGTTATGATCACATTACCAGCGGCATTGGGGCGGCGCAAATTGGTTGGTATGGTACCGCTATGCTGTGCTACGTAACTCCTAAAGAACATCTCGGTTTGCCCGATAAAGAAGATGTGCGTGAAGGTATTATTACTTACAAAATTGCTGCACATGGCGCCGATTTAGCTAAAGGTTTACCAGGTGCACAAGTACGCGATAACGCTTTATCGAAGGCGCGCTTCGAGTTTCGCTGGGAAGATCAATTTAATTTAGGGCTCGATCCCGAACGTGCGCGTGAATATCACGATGCTACTTTGCCGGCCGAAGGTGCAAAAATCGCTCATTTCTGCTCGATGTGTGGGCCTAAATTTTGCTCGATGAAGATTACTCAAGAAGTACGCGACTACGCCGCCACTTTAGATGCTGATGGTAATCCTAAAGTCATTCCCATTACTCAGGATATAAAGCAAGGCATGGAAGAGAAATCAATTGAGTTTCGTCAGCGTGGCAGCGAAATTTATCAGTAACTCAACCGATATCTGCGCGCGATGAATTTAGCACATCAACACTATGCTGTTTTGGGCGCTGGTCTTCTTGGGCGGCTGCTGGCGGTCACGCTGGCGCAACGCGGTGCCAAAGTCGAGATCTTTGATCAAGGCGGCCCAGCGGCTGAGCATTCTGCGGCACATGTTGCCGCTTCCATGTTGGCGCCCTTGGCCGAATCGGCAATTACCGCAGCGAATGTGGTCAATATGGGTATGTATAGCCTAGCACGTTGGCCTAGTATTTTGGCGCAATTAGCTAAGCCCGTTTTTTTTCAACAAGCTGGCACACTCATTCTGTGGCATCGTCAAGATGTAGCCGAAGCAAAACGCTTTGCCGCTAAGCTAAATTACAATTGTGAACAGAATTCAGCACTGAGTACGCCACAATCACTTGGACTAGAAGATATTTATGCTTTAGAACCTAGCCTAGGTAATCGCTTCCAAGACGGTTTATTTTTACCCCATGAAGGTCAGCTCGATAATCGCCAATTATTAGCTTCCTTAGCTGAAGAATTACATCGCTTAAAGGTCAATTGTCATTGGTATCAAAGTATCGAGCCTCACGAATTACAGCAAAATCTTTACACAGGCATGATTGATTGTCGGGGCTTAGGAGCAAAGGCAGCGTGGGCCAAATCTAGCAATGAAACCAATCCATTACGCGGCGTACGGGGTGAGGTAGTCCGTTTGCATGCGCCTGAAGTTAAGCTCACTCGACCCATTCGCTTCATTCATCCGCGCTATCCCATTTATATTGCTCCCAAAGAAAATGATATTTACGTTATTGGTGCAACTGAAATTGAATCGGAAGATTTATCACCAGCAAGTTTGCGCTCAACCATGGAGTTACTGAGTGCCGCGTATACCGTACACAGTGGCTTTGCAGAATCCCGCATTCTTGAAACCCTCACCCAATGTCGCCCAACCTTAAAAAATAATTTGCCTGCCATTCGAATGACTGAAACTGGCGTTATGGCAATTAATGGTTTATATCGCCATGGCTTCATGATTGCACCTGCTATTGTCGATTGCGCTATCGAGTTGCTTGAAAACCGCGACTCACAGCAGATCGATCGGGTTCATAGCCCCTTAGCCGCGCAATTGCAGCTAGCCGTATTACCCGAGCGAGCTTTATGCGCATCGTAGTCAACCATATTCCCCGCGAAATTCCTGCACAAAGTAAAGTCAGCGATCTTTTGCAATTTATTGCTGCACAGCCGCCGTATGCAGTAGCCGTTAATTTGCTCTTTATTCCCAAGACCAAACATTCTGAGCACGTTTTAAATGAAAATGATCAGGTCGAAGTCATTGCGCCAGTAACGGGTGGTTAATCATTAATACTGCTATTTCAACGCTGCCATGACCGCACTCCTGCCCCTCCATTCAGCCGACAGCCTAGTTTTATATGGTGAAGTATTTGCCAGCCGTTTATTACTCGGGACCTCACGATATCCCTCGCCACAAATTTTAGAAAACACCATTCGTATCGCCAACCCCGCCATGATTACGGCGAGCGTGCGTCGCCAAGGCTCGGGACCTGCAGTTGCTGAAAGTGGTTTTTGGCAGCTCCTCAAAAAAATGGCGGTGCCTGTTCTTCCCAATACAGCCGGCTGCCATAGTCCACAAGAAGTCATTACCACCGCGCAAATGGCGCGTGAGGTATTTGAAACGCCTTGGTTAAAGTTAGAGCTCATTGGCGATGATTACACCTTGCAACCTGATACCCTGCAACTTGTACAAACTGCTAAGCATTTAATTAAGGATGGCTTTAAAGTGCTGCCCTATTGCACTGAAGATCTCATTCTCTGTCAGCGCTTAGTTGATGTGGGTTGTCAAGCTGTGATGCCTTGGGCTGCCCCCATTGGTACAGGTCAAGGCCCGCTGAACCCCTATGCCATGAAATTATTACGTGAGCGTTTGCAAGTTCCCCTCATCGTTGATGCGGGCTTAGGCTTACCATCCCACGCTTGTGCGGTCATGGAATGGGGTTATGATGCCGTACTACTAAATACTGCAGTAGCTTTAGCAACCGACCCTATCAACATGGCGCAGGCGTTTGCCCAAGCAGTTAGCGCTGGGCGAATGGCTTTCTTGGCGGGCGCGATGACCGCCCAAGATTCTGCACAAGCCAGTACCCCCCTTATTGGTACGCCGTTTTGGCATCAAGCTTAAAGCCCAGCGTTTATTTTATGGGTACAAGCTAATGAGTTTAATTCGTGATTTAGCCGATCAAATTATTGCAGCCCATCACAATGATGATCTATGCCTGCCCATTCCTCAAGCTACATTGGCAAACCCCCCTCCCACAATTCATCATGAACATACCCTAGATCATGTCGAGTTAGCAGGGGCCATTGCTGCAGTAGCCATGGGCTTTACTGAAGCTGACGCCAATATTGTTGGCAAAGCATGGTCAAGAATGACACATCTAGATGGCGGCTTTCATCCTCAAGCTTGGCCCAACCGACCAGAGCATTTCGATTTATTGCCTTGGTCTCGCGCGATGAATCCACAAGCGTTTCCAGAGTGTCCAAAGCGTTTGGGTCTATATGCAGTAATGCCCGATGCAAAATGGGTAGCACGCATGGTTGAGGCTGAAGCACCGACCATTCAACTGCGTTTTAAATCAACCGATCGCGCCGCAATTCACCGAGAAATTAAACAAGCTATTGCCGCTGTAAAAGATAGCAAATCGCTATTATTTATTAATGATTACTGGGAAGAGGCGATCGAGCAAAATGCTTATGGCGTTCATTTGGGCCAAGAAGATATTGCCAGCGCAAATTTAGAAGCGATTCGTCAAGCAGGATTACGCTTAGGGCTTAGTAGCCATGGTTATGCTGAAATGATTGCTGTTGATCGCTTATGTCCCAGCTATATTGCCATGGGCGCAATTTTTCCGACCAATTTAAAAGTGATGCCAACTGCCCCCCAAGGTTTAGGTCGCTTATATCAATACGCCAAACTGATGAGCGAGTATCCCCTCGTTGCTATCGGCGGCATTGATGCTGATAGCATTCATGCGGTAGCGCAAAGTGGGGTTGGTTCGGTTGCTGTAGTGAGGGCAATTACTCAGGCTAGCGACCCCAGCGCTGCAGTAAAAAAATTGCAAGAATTAATGAAAACATAAGCACCTTAACTTGCCAGTTTTACTGGGGATAAAAAGCATGCATATGCCATAAGGGCCCCGCACCAGAACCAAGGTTAAGATACTGCCCTGCGCTAATGCCTGCCGCAACGTATTCAATTGCTTTAGCTACTGCAGTCTCAAGCGATAAACCTAAGGCTAAGTAAGTAGCAATTGCCGCAGCAAGCGAACACCCCGAGCCATGGGTATTCAGGGTATCAATTCGCTGATGATGAAATTCTTGATGCTCAATACTGCTCGCACTTTGCCATAATAAATAATCAGTTAACTCGCTTGGTGTATTTGGTAAATGGCCGCCCTTAATTAGCACTGCTTGTGGGCCAAGTTGCATTAGCTCTTGCGCAGCCACGGGAAATTCATGCACTTGTGTAATTGCGCGGCCCAATAAAATCGAAGCTTCTAATAAATTTGGGGTAATTAAGCTTGCCAAAGGAAATAATTCGGCCCGCATAGCAGCAGCGGTTTCATTACCGCCTAAGCTAGCACCCGAGGTGGCTTGCAACACAGGGTCTAGAATAATTTGCTTCACTTGGTGACGGCGTAAAGTTTTAGCCACCACGTGCACAATTTCTGGGGTTGCCAACATCCCAATTTTGACTACATCAACTCCCATATCCGCAATAACGACATCAATCTGCGCCTCAATTACGTCTAAATCAATTGCTTGAATCTGCATCACCCCAAGGGTATTTTGTGCAGTAATCGCCGTTACTGCAGTCATCCCATACCCCCCTAGGGCGGTAATCACCTTCAGATCAGCCTGAATACCTGCACCCCCACTACTATCAGAGCCAGCAATACTGAGTACAAGGGGAATATTAGCGGAGGAAAAGTCAGTCATGGTCTATAGATCATAGTGTTTACAGTTAATGGAATTAATAACTACATAGAATTGGCTGAAAGAAATAAGTTAGTCTTCATCAGCTGCACCTAGGTATTAGCTATCGTGAAGCTTGCCACTCTGAAGAGCTTGACAAAATAACTCATAATCTTGCAAATTTTGTTTTGCGTACGTAATTGCAAACCGATATAAAGCATCATCAATTGCATGCGACTTTCCCAGATATCCCGCAATTTTTGCGGCATCACCAGAACGCGCATGACCTAACGCTAAGGCCCAGCCAAACATTTTGGCATAGTCTTCAAACGCCTCTAGGTCGCAACCGCCCTCGCCAAAAGTAAGGCCCCCCTTCATATCACGCAGTTGTCGTACATAATAGAATTTAGAAGCAGACGCCACATAGCCTAGAAAAATATCAGGTGCACCCTGAAGTAATCTTTGCCCAACAACTACACGGTGTGCTTGGTTTTTATAAATAGATGAGCCAATGTAAGGCGATAAGACGGATTCCTGAGCCTGTTTATATTGTAAAAATAAAGGGTCATCTAAGCTAGCGCCTTCAAAATACAGTATCCCACAAATGGTTCCCACACTACCAATGCCAACTACTTTTCGAACATAATCTTTTAATGAATAGCGATTAAATAAAAGTTCCTTATCGGGCAACAATGTTTTTTGATACTTAATTAATGCAACCTCTAATACCTCACGCATCGGCAGACCTTCCAGAGTAACATCCGCACGCTGAATTAAGGGTGGGTTCTCAACAAATTTTCTATCGCTACCAATTAAATCGGTAAATTTCTCTAAAACACCTAAATTGCATTGCCCCTTTGTTTTTTTGATGAATTGATCAAAAAGTTTTAAATGAGACTTACTAAAGTTATCCCGTACAACCCGTTCACCGAGAAATTCATAGGCTAAATTAACATAGCTTAATGAGGCATATTCTGTTAACTTTTCTCTGTAACTACTGATAATTTTACGAACTACTAATTCACTATCAGACTCGCTCCCGCCAAGTTCTTCGCAAGCAATAACTGCACTAGCAACTAATCTTTTTATGTCCCACTCCCAGCTACCAGGCAAGGTTTCATCAAAATCATTAATACCAAAAACTAATTTATGTTCAGTGGTAGCAAAAAATCCAAAATTTGAAACATGCATATCGCCACAAAGTTGCACATTGATATTAGTGGTTGGTTGACAAGCTAAATCTTGCGCCATAATTGCAGCGCCACCTCTATAAAAAGAAAATGGCGACTCCTTCATTCGCTGATAGCGAATCGGTATAGCAGGATGAAGACGGTTTTTTTCTTGTTTCTTCAGGATTTCGATAAGCCCTATTCTTTTTTTGGGCAATATAAAATTACCCTGCTCTGCTAAGCTCACTTTATTACGCAACGATTTTCCAAGGGCAAAACGATCAGCAATCGAAAGTTTTGCTCCGTTATTAGCGCTTGGCGTATCTAAAGTTGCTTTTTTAAGTGGTGGAGAAGCGCTTTTTTTAGGCATAGTTAAGAATATAGCCTATCCTATTTAAATTGTTTTGAAGGCTTAATTGCAGCCTACAGCATCGCCACCAAGGCAACTTCTGCTAGAATATCGGCTATTCCTCGATAGCTCAGCGGTAGAGCAGCAGACTGTTAATCTGTTGGTCCGTGGTTCGATCCCACGTCGAGGAGCCAAGGTTACGGAGCTCGCTTTTTGTTAGTTAAGTAGTTCAGTTTTAAATCTAAACTATTGCACCTTAGGCACGTCAAAAATAAC
>Ga0214919_10001101_pt1 | contig 45381 bp, 50 predicted proteins | sample LL1503_MetaG_FD_177994 | JGI IMG/M metagenome (GOLD analysis project Ga0214919, IMG submission 177994) | Freshwater microbial communities from Lake Lanier, Atlanta, Georgia, United States - LL-1503 | ecosystem: Environmental > Aquatic > Freshwater > Lake | place: USA: Georgia | collected... | reverse complement strand
GCGGGGCATTTCTAACGCAGGTTATACTCTCTATCCTCCTGACCTGTTTAAATCATAAGCGGTGGAGGGCACTCATAACTATGAAACAAAAATGGTATGGATTCGCCAAGTCGTGTAAAATAGCAGTGATATTGGAGGCAACACACATTTGTACATGTTCGTAATCTACAGTAGAGATTCTATCTCGCATTCGCCTCAGCAATGTAACATATCTAAGTAAACATGGAGGATGATCGTTTGCGATCGCAATCATATCGCGAACAATATAACTCAAGAAAACTTGATATTCAGACTTTGTGAATCTAGAAAACAAAGACGGATTCACATCTTCAAATCCATTCTCATGAAGAACCTGACACGTTCTCAGCCAATAAAGATCTATGATTTCGTAGAAAGTCCGCTTCGGAACAGAGAAGAGGACTGGCAAGTTGTGCCGCATTCTGTAGACGTATACCGTCCTCAGTCTTCGCCGAGTTTCAATGGATAGAGGTTGACGAGTATAGGGATTTGTAGGAGTCAAAGACGAACTGAGACACGAGAGTATGCTCTTCACGTCAAACCACCACACCTTTCCACCTTCCTCGAACGCGAAGTATTCAAAAGGATGCTGAGAACTTTTTGGTTCTGCAGATACTAACTCTTCTTCGTTGTGGCATATGGATCGTTTCAATACACCTGGGCCTGCGTGTTTGAGACGTATCCGAACAGCATGACCTCTCCACATTCTAGATAAAAGAGTGGCTTTCGCGTCCAAGTTGTTGACAATATGCCACAGCCTCGGCGTTTTGGATTTAATATGGTGTCCGCACATAGTGAGCCCATTGATGCTTTTGCTCTTACACCTTTCGTTGCTCGTCTTATTTTTACACGATAAACACGTGTTCATTTATAAAAAGTGGAATTCTTCGTTGAAAACGGATTTACATCGTTCAGGATACTACAAGACACATACAACAAGATGAGTACCAACGCAATCGTGAACGTTCGCAACATTGATACTAGCCGCGTGAGTTTCGTTATCGGACAGGCAAAGAATGGTCGTAATCCGCCAGTAAGCATCAAGTACGATGGTCAGAACCTACAGCTGCGTCTTCCTCGCATGGCATTCCCTGGCGGAGTTCTTCAGCGCGAGGCAGAGGGCGGAAACACTTCTTACACTCTCATTGGGTCCATGAAGGGTTGCGATCCTTACGGAAAGGAGCGTGCGCCGGATACAGATGATACCACAAAGCTGTACAACTTCCTGCTGGATATGGAGGACAAGATCATTTCTTCTGCAGTTGAGAACAGCGTAAAGTGGTTCGGCAAGAAGCGGTCTGAGGAGGCGATTCGCGACGGTTTCAAGAAGCTGATGCGTCTCTCTGTGGACAAGGTGGATGGCGAGTACATTCCCAACGGGAAGTATCCTCCTAGCCTTACAATCAAGGTTCCTGTTTACGACAACCGGGTCAATGTGGATATCATTGATTCAAAGGGGAACCCAGTCTATGTGTCTCCTACCTCTCTGAATTCCGTATTCCCCAAGGGAGTGGATTCAAACCTCGTAGTCAGCGGGTCCATCTACATTATTGCAGGAGGCGGGTTTGGAGTTACTTGGCGTATGACGTATGCGCAGGTGTTTCCTCAGTCCCGCATGAATGCACGTAGTGTCTTCATGCCAGACGAGGAGGAGGGAGAGGATGTGGAGGAGGCTTCTCCGGTGATTCCAGATGCTCCTCAGAACTCGGTGACTGAGGAGATTCCTGAGGAGGCACCTGCTCCTGCTCCGGCTTCTGCTCCGGCTTCTGCGGCTCCTGCTCGCCGCCGTCGTGCTGCAGGCGCAGTGTAGACCAAATAAATGAACCGGGAGGGGGGTGATACATAACAAACGAATCGTCTAAAAATACGTAAAACTTTCCATTAAAAGAGATCTTTTTCACTGCAGAGCAACTGCTCGGCGCTGAAAGAGTTCGTTTTTGACACGACGAACATTCGTAGAACTCGGTAATCGGGTTTGCGAGCATCTGAGGCAAAATGATTCGGGTGTCTCCGTTCAGAGACATCTCCACAATATTGTTAAAGTCGTTTTCCAAGCAATCCTGGTAAGCCTCATTGGAAAGTCGTGACCATATCGTGCTACTCGTGGTAGTCCAGCCTGGTTCCTGCAAGTAAGTGGCGTAAGGGTTGTCGTAGAACCATAAGCACTCGTGTATCGTTCGGTCGTGCGATTCATGTTCAATGAGCCCCACACGCTTCAAAGAATCGTCGTATAACCAATGAACGTCCAAATTGTATGAAGTGAACCTGGGGTCTATGGAGCCCTGATACACATCTCGTCCTTCAATAGTAATCAGGTCTGCGTCAATATCCTCGTCGTGCTCCACAATCTCGCGGCTTGTGTCTGAATACAAAAGATCTTTCCGAAGTTGCGAAAGCATTTTATGTATTGTGAAGACGTTCTGAGAGTAGAGGATACGCGCGCTCAATTAAACTTATAAACGATATTCACGTCGTGTCGCTTGAGAGTGTTTGTCGCAGAGCGAGAGAGTTCGTGGCGCTTTCTAGGCGAATCTGCTTCCCTTTCTTCGTGAATACGAGTTTCCATGTCTGCATGGATCTCGTCGTGATGAGCTTCAAGATACTTAAGGACCTCATCGGTGAGCGCCCATTCAAAGAAGTTCAGTTGACCAACCGTAGTGTCAATGTCGTGGAACTTGATGCGCTTCCATCTGCAGAAAGGATCAAATCGCTTCTTACTGTACGCCTTGAGATGCGACTTGTAAGAGAGATAGACAACGACGTGCTTCCCGGATTCCGTGAGATACGACACGTTGTATTTCTTTGAGTAATTCGTCACGAACCAGTCTATGAGACGAAGAGAAAGACCAGACTCTCCGCGAATGATTTTTCCGATGCGTTCCAAATTGTCGGAAGAAGCGTAGAACTTTTCCAGACGGTAAAGAACCCATTCCTCCTGAGATCGTATTTCCATTTGAAGTTCCAAAGATTCTTGCCTTAAAACGAATTACAACGTGGCGGCATATGAAGAGCAATATGGATATCAAGGAGAAGGTCAGCGCCCTTATTGCTACGTATGGACAGAACGATCAGCGGACGGACGCATGGCATCTGAAACGTGGCGAAATGCTTACTGCTTCAGAAATTTACAAGACAGTGGCGGGGGCGAGTCAAGCAACGCGGCGTGAACTGATGCTGTCAAAGTTGCTGCCAAGAGACTCTGGGAATGGCGGAGGGGCACGATCGCTGATGTGGGGAACTCAATTTGAGCCCATTGCAAAGCAAATTTACGAAAAGATGTTTGGAGTAAAGATCGTGGACACCACATGTATCCCGCACGCAGATCATTCGTTTCTGGGTGCGTCGCCCGACGGTATTCAGACCGACAATGAAGAGAGATTCGGGCGTTTGCTTGAGATCAAGTGTCCTATTTCACGGGACTTTGACGAGACCACGCCTGTTCCGAGCATGTACGTCCATCAAATGCAGCTTCAAATGGCCTGCGCAGGATTGGATGCGTGCGACTACGCAGAATTCAAGTTCAAGGTCGTGAATTATTCGGAGTGGGTTGATACCGCCACACAGCATAAGTCTGCGTTTCTTTCTATGAATGACGGCTCGTTTGTATATTGCGATAGTCCAGACGCCAAAGTCATAGTGGAATGGAAGAAGGAAACACTCAAGAATCTGGGGTGCGAAGACCCGGAATCGTATCAGCTTGTGTGGTGGGTTCTCTTAAAGACGCGATTTCATTCGGTGGACAGAGACCCGGAATGGCTTAGCAACAACCTTGCTGCATTTGAGCAAACGTGGACCGAAGTCGTGGAGCACCGCAAGAACGGAACGATGCCGGAACCTCTCAAGGAAAAACCGACTACTCTCACGCTTTAATACATCCACAATCCAGATGCGTTTCGAGCGATTGCTACAATAGGCGATTGATAATGGACAACCGTTCCGTTAATGGTTTGCGCAGGTAGATTTCTGAATCCAGTATTGCTTAATACTCCGCTTATGGTGGTTGAATTTGTTCCAATATTTTTCATCAAGACCCATTCGCCAGAAGCGAGAGTGGAAGGGGTTAAGTCCACGACAGTTCCAGAAATAGATGGGTTCAATAAGATTGTTCTGAACCTAGATGCTCCAGAAATGTTGAGTGATCCGCTTGCGTTGATCGCCACTGTGTTTATGGGAGCACCCTTTGGACCTGTTGCTCCAGTTGCTCCCATTGATCCGGCTGGTCCAGTTGGACCAGTAGATCCTTGGTGACTTCCGGTTGGACCCGTGGGGCCAGAGGATCCGATTGAAGAAGGTCCAGTAGGTCCAGTAGGTCCCGTTGACCCGTCGGCTCCCTTGGGTCCTTGACACCTCAAAGCTGTGTTCAGTCTAGTCCATTGACTTGCAGTCAACATCCGTTCTTATATCTGTTCTAATAAAGATTCAAAGTCGTTCCGTCCCAATACACATAGATGAGATTTGTAGGGTTCGTCTCTGTTGCCACAGGTAAAGTGCCGAGTATGCGAGCAGTATCTGATACACTAATCTTCCATGCTATAGTAACTTGATACCTCAAAGAAGCCTTTATCATCCACCACGATCCCGTAGAAGCTCCAGACACATTCAGAACTATTTCCGGTGAATTTTCAAAAGAATTGTTGTTTATGAGGATTAGACCGTTTACGTTGTCTGTAGTCAGAATGTATTCTTGATACCCTCCACCTATTTGAGCGTTTAAAAACGTGAGCGGAAAGGATACCGGACCAGTAGGTCCTGTAGCTCCTGTTGACCCGACTGCCCCTTGAAGCCCAGTAGGTCCCGTTGGTCCCGTTGGTCCCGTTGGTCCAGTCGGTCCAGTCGGTCCAGTGGGTCCTCGTGCTCCATCGGAACCACTGCTTCCGTTGGGTCCAATTTTTCCGACACACAATACTGCACGGTTTTGAGCCGTCCATTGACTAGCTGACAAAATAGACATTATTTATACTGCTGTTAGACTACTTCCGTCAGAATATACAATAGCTGTAGGATTATCAATAGTCTGCGCTGGAAACAATACTCTTGAGTCTGTGGTCCGCAATTCTTGTGGCAAGGAAGTAATGTTTTTAAATTGAACCCACTCATTTGCATTTAACGACCCAGATATTCGGATGGAGGAAGTCATGAAATAACGCTCAAACGCGTCAGAAGGCGTAAGCGCAATATTTGGCGGAGTGAATGTTATGTCTGCAACTTGGCCATTCAGGATATTGGTATTCGTCCAGGGTGCTATACCGTTAGACGAATGTAATACACGACCGTCAGACCTGAGGTAATAAAACTTCTTTCCAGACCACAGTATCTTTACTGGATCGCCAGACAGACTAGAATACACCGTGGTAAATCCACCTGATAAAGTATTGCCAGACGTTAAAAGGTCTGTTGCTCCAGCACTGTTTGGAACTGTAGCCGCCAACCAACGAGTTCCATTGTTTACAACTCCTGCACAATCCGCGAAAGAAGGTGTGGAAATATTTGTCCAAGACATTCCAGACGCATTGATAGGCGACGTTACAAATACTCCACTATTTGCTGGACGTCCACAAACTAACCATTGGGTGTTATAGTAAGGAATTACGGATCTGGCTTTTGTTAGTGTAGCACTGTCTCCAGAGTTGCGCATGTTTTGAGGAGCACTCCAAGTTGTTCCGCCGTCAGAGGATAGAATAAATACGTCTGTGTTCTCGTTGATAACTAAGCTTCCGCCAGGGTATGTTGCTTGTCCGCCAATTACGATTATATAATTTCCGCTGCAGGCAATATCGGTTACGCTATACATGTCGAACTCGTTGCCGCTGCTTCCCTTTGTGCCACCAGTTATACGCGACCAATCGTTGCCGTTAGGCGAAGAGAATAACGCCACATAATTGCTTAGAGTATCGGTAGCTTTAAAAGCTACAATAAATTTCTGAGAATACGGGTTCCATATTATTCTTGTAGGTAAAGAAATGCTATAGTCAAGGTTTCCACTGCTCCAACCATTTGGAAATGTGCTAGAATATGCTAATGGACGAACGTTTCCTCCTCCGCCAACGACAACGACTTTGCCGTTTGTTGCAACACATGTAAGACTGCTAAAATTAAAGTTAGAAACTCGGCCAAAAGAAAACCAATTTATTCCAGAATTATCAGAATACGCGACGATATTGCTGCCCGAAACTCCACCGACTGCAATAACTGTCTGTGTTCCAGAAACGTTCGTGGTTAAATCGGAGTTTGCAGGAATAGACGTCGGTCCTGTCGGTCCTGTAGGACCCGTAGGACCGGTAGGACCCGTTGAACCTGTCGGGCCTTGATGTCCAATTGAACTAAGACCAGTCGGTCCTGTAGGTCCTGTGGCTCCAATAGATCCGGTTTGTCCCGCATTGCCTACTGGTCCTAGCGAAAGTCTGTCTATGTAAGTTTGGGTCTCCGACATTCTCTATTATTGTTGTCGGTTAAAAACACTTTCAACGAAATAACAAGTGACTACAAATGGAGCAACCATTGACGTACCAGCAAATACTTGCTCAGCAATACGAAGAGAACGCAAAGACGATATTGACGAATCAGGAGAATTCGTTCCACGATGTCGTAAGTAGAAACTCGGACGTGGATCCACAGACACACGACCGCGGAGTAGTTCTGGAGGACCAAGAAGCATTTCGCAGGTTTGCAGGGAACAGACACCTAGATGAAGACATCGTGAAACCGCAAGATTTTGACGATAAGAGTAAGTTGAGCGTGAGATACAACAAGGACGTGAGAACAAGTGTCTTCAACATAGACACCAGGTATCGTGCATTTTATACCGGCGACACATCTATTACACAAACAGTTTCGGCGAATCCGAACTATATTTCTCCTGTTCTTTCCACGGCTTCAAGCGTTGCTAGTCATTTTATTTTTCGGTTAAGTCGTGTCGTGAAGAACGCAATGTCCGTGAAATTGACGTCTCTTGAACTGCCGAACAAGTTTTACAATATTTCAACAGCCAGAGGAAACAGATCTTTCGGATTACGCGTGAATGGAATCTCAGGGTTATCCTTCAGCGGAGTACAGTTGTCAAACCAGTTGCCAGATGGACGTGTATACGTTCCCTCGGGTTCACTTGCGTCTCTTGTTCCTGGAATGTCTGCGACATTCTACAACTTCACGACGTTTGGAAACATCGTTCAAGGCACAACGTATTTCATAAGAACAGTCGAAGGGAATTATGTAACTCTCAGCAACACATTGTTTGAAACATCGTCTACTCCCTTTTCGGTTGGAGTTTCTAGAAATACTGCAAGTATGGATGTTTTTACTACGGTGAGTGTCCCAGAAGGATATTACAACGACGCAAATATCCACGACAGAGTAACACAAGCCCTAAAATCTTCCGGTATTTCAGGAGCGGCGACATTCACAACCACGGTGGACTCTATGATGAGAACCACGATAACGGCTTCTGGATACGCATACGACTTTCACTTTGGAAACCCTGTCACTCCGCAAGTATACCCGACTCTTCTTAGTATGCTCGGATTTTACAAGCAAACGTCATCAAATGTCTCTGGTCTTGCTGTCACGACGTATTTGAACGCGCAAACTATTGTTTCAGAAGAGCCGGTAAACACGAACGTAGACCCTTACATTTATTTGGCAATCAACGATTGGAATACTGTGGAGCACCAAACGAAGAACGATTCGTTCTTTACGGTCTTTGCAAAAATACCAGTAAGTGTGGAGAAGGGAAAGGTTCTGTATGATAATGAATCCACAAATACTACAACAAAAACCGCGAGGTTCTTGCAGCCGACCAATATCCAAACCCTTGAGATAGAATTGCTGGACGGGTTCGGCAACCAGCTTACATTCAACGACAACGTCAACTATTCAATCACTTTGGAGATTGAGGAGGTGTTGAGTCAGTCTCTCTACGAAAAATTACGTGAGTTGTAAGTAAGATGAACGCTCTGGAACGAATTGGGATCCCGGAAGTTAGCAACCGATACAATATGACTTCCACGTCGCAGCAGTATCCGCCGTCGCCACACGGTGGACATGTTCCGAACATAAACGATAATACCGTGTTCTCTGCGAGACCCTACAAGGTGTATTCAGACACTAGATCGTTATTTGAAGACGACGCGAGGTCAGATCTCGTCGGACACATACACAGCATCACCCCCCTCAACTCCGTCTTCTTCAGTTCTGACAATATGGATTTGTTGCAGCGAAAGATTCACGATCAGGTGTCTGCCATGAGCGGAGGAAAGTATTCCATCAGTCGTCAGAGCGACGACGAGTTGCGAGTGATTATGCGGAGCTATTACCTCATGTTTTCTCGAAATGATCCGAGCAACGTGGCAGGAGAGTTGGAAGAGCTGAACAGTCGTGTCGTCGGATACGCTTCTGGTAAGATCTTTTCAGAGGTGGATTTCCACATGTTCTATCGCAAGGATTTGGAGGAATTCGCACCTGCCATTGCCAATCCGGTGAATGTCGGAGTCCGAGGCACGCGGACGGGTGAACTGAAATCCTTTTTTTGAGTGAAGTAAGATGGACGTCTGCGAGTTCAGAGACAGGATTTATGGAAAATACAAGACACAATTGTTCGTATTGGAACCCGCATGGGATTCGCTACGACCTATTTCGTTTGTGGGGTGGAACGGAACAGAGCTTGAGATAGTTGACAAACAATACAAGTCTGATTTGTTGAGTGAGACTTATGGGTATGGTTCTTCAGAAATGAAACAAGTGTGCAAGCATCTTCTTGAAACGACAGAACTCGGAGAACGGAAGGTATTCGCAGACCCTGGGTCGTTCTGGAAGTGGTGCGGACATACGTCTGCTAGTTGGTGGCGCGATCGCCCCTGCGTGTTCACGTCTGAATGTGTTTCTAGAGATATTCAGAGCTGGAAGCGGTACGTGAATCACCTTCAGTCAAAGCCAAAGACTCTTCGCAATAAGGTGGTGAGGCGTGCGACAAAGCGTTTACTAGTAAAAGAGCGTTCCAACATAAAATGAGAATCAATATCGTTTCGAACTTTCAGGCGCACACGGGATTGCACAAGGACACTCAAATTCTGCGTGGAGTTCTTTCGGCAGTGTTTGGAAAGGAAATCAGTCTGGCGTGCGTCCCTCACGTACATCCTCACTGCGAAGAGGCTGATGCGAATATCTTCTTGGAAGTCATGAACCCTTCGTTGCTTCCTTACGCCCGTAAGAACATTTGGATTCCGAACATAGAGTGGACCTACAAGACGTGGAAGCCGTATCTTGACATGGTGGACGAAATTTGGGTCAAGACGAAGGAAATGGAGGAATCGTTTTCTGGAATCACAAAGACTCTTATTCGCAATATCGGATGGACGTCTATTGACAAGGTCTGGGACACAGACATGAAAAAGAACTACTTTAAGGGAATCGTTCCTGTCGGAAAGAACATTTACAGACACCCTCGCCCGCTGTTCCAAGCCTATATGCGCATCCAACAGGAGAACTCGCAGCTTTACTCAAAGCTCCCTACACTCAACGTTGTCTTTTCCCCAGATCACATCGCGGTTACCGTCCCTCCTCAAATTGAGGACAAGGTCGTTCTGAAATCCGAGGTTCTCAAAGAGAAGGACTACGACGAGCTTATCAAGGAATGCGGACTGTGTGTGTGTCTCAGTCTAGCGGAAGGGTATGGACACGCAGTGAACGAAGCAATGAGCGTGGGATGTAATCTAATTCTGTCTCCGATTCGTCCTTTCAAGGAAGGGCTTGCATTAGAGGGGGCAGGTATCCGATACGGAGAGGTTCTGAACACAGTGGAACAGCCCGAGTGTTTTGGGACGCTTGTGGACACGAAGATCGCATCTATCGTCACTGCTTTGGAGGAGTATGTGGACATGACCTTCAAGGAGCGCCGAGCAGGTTCAGAACATGTTAGGGCACAGTACGAGTCGCGTCACAAGGCGTGGGTAGAGAAGATGCAGGATATTCTGCCTCTTGCCCTCTCTACTTCCGAGCCTACATATACTCTGAAGGACTCGTTCCCGAAGGAAGAGGACTTGCCCGATATTTCAATTATCACGGTGACCAAGGACCGCCGTCCGTTCATGGCTCTTGCAAAGTATTGCTACCTTCTCCAGACCTACCCCGAAGATAAGTTGGAGTGGGTAATTCTGGACGACGGCGACGATCTGATTGAGGATACGTTGATTGGAATCCCGAACGTTACGTATATAAAGTGCGACCAAGGAATGACGATCGCAGCAAAGCGAAACTTGGCGGTTGAGAAGGCTATGTATGATGTGCTTGTGAACATGGACGATGACGACGTATACCCCGAGAACAGCGTTCTGCATCGTGTGGCAATGATGCTCAAGGATCCTGCAAAGGAATGTGCTTTCTGTACGACGATTCCGTGCTACGATATCACGAAATACAGCTCGTTCATGAACGTTCCGCCAAACACTCTTCCCATGTCTCAGCGAGTATCGGAGGCTACGCTGATATTCACACGGAAGTTCTGGGAAGAGAATCGGTTTGACGAAACTGTGAAGGTGGCAGAGGGTGACGCATTCATTCGCGGACGCGAGCAAATGTGCAGGGAGGTTTCTCCCCAGGAAGTGATTGTAAGTTTAGTTCATCCGAAGAACACGTCGTCGCGCAAAATCCCGGACTTCAAGGAACCGAATGGATGCCATTATGGCTTCAATGAAAAACTGTTCGCGCTGGTCTCGGAGATCGGCGTGAAGTTACTGGAGGATATTAGCGCAGGAGACGACCGAACAGGGAGCGGCGAGAGCGCGACTTGTGGCGACGAGTCCCGCGGTGACGGCGACCACCTGCAGGCGCAGGAGAAGATTCTCCACCAACCGCAGCAGGAGACAGAGCAGCGCCTCCCTTGAGCACCATGCGGCCCTTGGGCTTAATTCCAGCCTTGCGGAGCGTGCGGCGAATCGTCTTCGCAGAAACCTTCTTCAGACGGCGAGCACCTTCGAGCTTCTTTTGCATGTCGTTCATTTGTTTTATAATTTACAAGAGAGAGTTTTTTACGCAGAGCAAGTGAGACACGATGGCTCGACCGTGAACTTTTGTGCTCCCGTGGCCGCCTTTGTTCTCAAATAATAGCACCCTGTCTTCAACCCCTGCTTCCAAGCATACATGTGCATAGACGATATCTTTGCATATGTGGGCTCGGCCAGGAACAGATTCAGCGACTGCGACTGGCAAATGAACGGGGCTCGGTCGGCAGCCATATTAATCAGCGTCTTCTGGGGAATCTCCCATGCGGTCTTATACAGCTCCCGGATCTCTGCAGGAATTTCCGTGATTGTCTGAATGCTTCCGCTGTGCTCAATAATTTGAGACCGGACGTCGCTCGTCCATAATCCAATGTTGGTAAGGTCGTCCACCAAATACTTGTTCACGACCATGAAGTCTCCTGCAAGCACTCGGCGAGTATACAGGTTTGACGTGAACGGCTCAAAGCACTCGTTGTTCCCTAGAATTTGAGATGTGGAGGCAGTTGGCATCGGGGCAACGAGGAGGGAATTGCGGAGACCCTTTCGTGCTCGCTCCTTCAGTTCTGTCCAATCCAAGTATTCCGTCTCCTTCGGCTCGTCCTTCCACAAATCAAACTGAAACTGTCCCTTTGACATCGGCGACCCTGCGAATGTCGGATACGACCCCTCTTCAACGTGTCCGAAGTGAGGGATTGTAAGGCATGTCTCAATCACACGATTACGACTCTGAAACACTGCGGCGTAGTAGATGTTCTCAAAGATTTCGCGATTCAGTTTCGCTGCCTTCTCGCTGTTCCAAGGAATCCGAAGAATTGCAAACACATCTGCGAGTCCCTGAACGCCAATCCCGATAGGACGATGACGCTTGTTGGACTTCTCGCACTCTGGAGTCGGATAGAAGTTCTTGTCAATCACGATATCAAGGTTTCGTGTAAGGATAGACGCGTACTGGCGCAGCTTCTCAAAGTTGAACTTGCCGTCCTCCACGAACTTTGGAAGGGCGAGTGAACCCAGATTACATACGGCTGTCTCGTCTGGACTCGTGAACTCCATGATTTCTGTGCACAAATTTGAACTCTTGATTGTGCCCAAATGCTGCTGGTTGGACTTTGAGTTCGCTGCGTCCTTGTAGCACAAATACGGAGTTCCCGTCTGGATCTGGGCGTCCAGAATCATTTGCCACAACTTCTGGGCTGGAATAGACTTGCGACCACTTCCCTCTGTCTCGTACTTGGTGTACAGCGCCTCAAACTCCTCTCCGAAACAATCGGACAAGCCAGGGCATTCCGAAGGACACATGAGCGTCCAGTTCTCGTTCTTCTCCAAACGCTTCATGAAGAGATCCGGGATCCAGAGTCCATAAAACAGGTCCCGCGCCCTGTCCTCTTCCGCCCCCTGATTGAGCTTCAACTTGAGAAATTCCTCAATGTCCGCATGCCAAGGTTCCAGATAGATCGCGAAGGAACCGTTACGCTTTCCGCCCTGATTCACGTATTTGGCTGTGTCGTTGAAGACCTTGAGCATCGGCACGATTCCGGTAGACTCTCCGTTGGTTCCGTTAATCTTGGATCCCCGAGCACGGATGTTGTGGATAGACATACCGATACCTCCCGACCACTTTGAAATCTGGGCGCAGTCGCCGAGTGTCTTATAAATCCCCGTAATAGAATCGGCGGACATTTGGAGAAGGAAGCAGGATGAAAGCTGAGGTTTCAGTGTTCCAGCGTTGAAGAGCGTCGGAGTTGCGTGGATGAAGTAGCCCAGCGACAGAGCATCGTATGTCTCCTTCACGTGTGCGAAATCATGTCCGTGAAGTTGAATTGCCACGCGCATCCACATATGCTGGGGGCGCTCCACAATCACTCCGTTCTTACGCAGCAAATACCCCTTCTCGAGCGTCTTGAACCCGAAGTAATCAAACATGAAGTCGCGAGAATAGTCAATCATCGGTTGGTATATGTTCCGGTGATTTGTCACAAGGTCATGATACTCGTCAGTAATACCTTGCGTGGGAGTGTGATACAGTGCCTCTATACAATTCAGAAGAGTAGAGGGCGTGTTCTTCTGGTGATTGCTGATGACGATGCGAGCAGCGAGCTTCCCGTAGTTAGGGTGGTAGCGCGCCTGCATCATGGCACACGTCTCTGCTGCAAACTCGTCCAACTGACTCGTGTTCATTCCGTCCTGGAGCTGATTACAAACTTTCTGGGCAACTAGGTCGGGGTTCACATGCTCAAGACCCTCAGACAAGGAACGAATCCGCTGAAGGATCTGGTCAAAGGATACAGGAACACGCTCGCCATTACGCTTGACTACGTAGATATGCTCGGACATTGTGATGTTGTATTGTATACCCTCGCTATACGAAAATTCGTTTTTACGAAGAAATGAGTTTTACGGACAGATGGTTGGCCTCCAGCTCCTTTACCAGAACGCCCAAAGAATACGGGAAGGACACTTTCACAGTTTCAGTGTCCGCCTTTGCGTCAAGTCGCCCTGTTTCTGGATCCATAAGCATCGTAGATCCGTCGCTGCGATCCATCATGCTTTCGTTGAGGAACTTTGAAATTCCGTGGGCAATCAGAACGTCGCGCTCCATTTCTCCAATACGCAATCCGCCGTCGTTTGCACGTCCATCGGTAGGTTGATGAGTCAAGAGCTTCTTTGGACCTGTCGCGCGATAATTCAGCTTGTCTTCCACCATATGCTTGAGTCTCAAATAATAGGTCGGTCCCATAAAGATTTCCGATTCTATCATTTCGCCAGTTTGTCCGTTGTAAAGTATCTCGTGTCCATACGGATGAAACCCTGCCTTCTCCAAAAGCATTTTTGTTTCTGGAACTCGGTTCTGGGACGAGAACGGCGTTGCGTCCACCGAGCATCCCATGTGAAGTCCTAGCTTTGTGGACATTGACTCTGTGAACTGACCTATCGTCATGCGAGAAGGGAACGCGTGCGGGTTCACAATCATATCCGGTCGCAGTCCATTAGATGTATACGGCATGTCCTCCTCGGGAATACGCATTCCCACAGTTCCCTTCTGTCCGTGGCGCGCAGAATACTTGTCTCCCAGCACTGGAACGCGGGACTCGGCGATTCTGACCTTTATTCCCAGCAGTCCGTCTTTCGTCGTGTAGCGATACACGGAGTCTACGATTCCATGCTGACCACGCTTTGGACTGTAGGATGAGTCCACGTATGCTATCACTTCTCCGTTGTTGTTCATTTTGGGACTGACGATTCCTGCAAGGATTGTCTTGTCGTCAATTTCAACTCCCTCGCGAATGAAGCCGTCGCCATCCAGCAAATCGTAGTTGTATCCTTCCTTTCTTGCAACCGTATCGCGAAACTTTGAATTTGCAGCCACGTTTCCAAACTCTGTGTGTGTCTGCGCCTCCATATCAATCATCTTTTCGGTGATGTCGTAGGAATGATAGTAGGTCGTGTTAAAGAGTCCACGTTTCAAGGCTGTGTCGTTCAGAAGAATAGAGTCTTCCTGGTTATATCCAGAATAAATAGCCAGTGCGACAATGGCGTTCTCGCCGTAGGGAAGACATCCTAGTATCTGGTTGTACGTCCAAGTGGTCGACAAGGGCCGCTGAGCATAGTTAAGCCACGTTGAAAGGGTATCGAAGCGCTTGTTGAATGCAGTATTGTACCACGAACACGCCTGTCTTGTTTGCTGACAACTAAAAACGTTTCTTGGCGCCTGATTGAAGTCCGAGTGCGGAATGATACTTGTCGACGGCGAGAAGATCGCAAGTCCGTGTATTTCCGAAGGAAGAGTTTGAGAGAACGGTTCCATAGAAATGCGTATCGTGTCGCTTTCTTGGGCGTCCACGTAATCAAATAGATTCTTCGCCATATCGCTCCATGTTTTTATCTGCTTCACTTGATTCGGTCCCACTCCTTCGCGATATACGGGACGAATAGGACGACCTGCGTCCGTGAAAATATTGTATTCGTTCTTCGTCCGATTCCATGCGAGAGATACATCCGACGGAATATTGCCGGATCTGCGCAACTCTAAAAGCATTCCGTGAATTACTTCTGTGTTCTTATCGGGAATCACCCCTGCGAGGTCAGAATTCACAAAGACTTTTGTCCATATTGGGTTCCAAGTGGAAGGGTGGATGAGATGAAGAGGAATAAGTTTCATCTGCTTCAAATACTGAATTATCAATTGAGAAGGTGTGGCTTTAGATAGCGTACAAAACATAGTCATGGTCTTGAACAGTCCATCGTCGGGTCCGTCGGTTGGACACATGAGCCCCCACGAACTCCCGTGGACTCTGCGTGGTTCAAAGCCGATCTTCGTGTCCTTGTTTATTTGAAGATTCACGCGACGCAGGTGAGATACGCTTCCGAGGTAAGCCAGTCTGCTCAGTTCCTGCGAAATCCCGTCCTTTCCACCCCACTGTTTCTTGAATGACTTTTCAAACTCTGACAAGAATGTGTACGATCGCCAAATGGAGCCTATGCGTTCCTCTTGAACGAGCTCAGGGAACTTTGCGCCCTCAAAGGCTTTCGTCTGGTAGTGCAGTGTGCTGTCCAGTTTCGTCAACATAGACTTGGACACCTCCTTGAACACCCTGCGGAACTCCTGGAAACATAGCTCTCCAGACGAGTCTATGCGTTTGTATCGGTAATGATCCCGATCCGACGGCTTTGCAATTCCAACCGCAATATCCATTGCCATCTTCGTCATGTGTCCGAGAAGATACGCCTTGCGTCGCATCTTTGACTCTCCGTGCTCGCAGTGCGGAAACATATCGTCCGTCAAGTTCATGAACACTCCGGCTTCACTCCTGGTTCGTGTCTGCCGAGCCAGAAACAATAAGTCGGGGTCCTGATCGCTATCTTTTTCCTTCATCATTTCCTGCTCCGTGAACTTTTGGTGAGAAAGAACCAGCTCGGCAAACAGTCGGTCGTAACTCTCCTTTTCACTATCCGGCAATCCTGCAAAGATAGTGTCGTATAAATCTCGGTCGCTAGTTACTCCTAATGCGTAAAACACGCTGAGAAGTGGAACAGGCTGCGTGAACCCCGGCAACGTGATGATCGCCAATCTGTCCGTCTGGAGTTGTCCGTAGTCCTTTATTCCCGTTTCCTTTTCCATATTCTTCAGTTTCAGCAGAACCTTGTTATCTTCCAGGTTGGTGTTGTTCTGTGGCGGAATCACCAGAAAATGAGAATAGGGTCCTTTCGTTCCGTCCTCAGACGCAGACCTGACTGCAGAAAAATACTCGTCAGGTTCTCCTTTGATTGCGCCCTGTAATTTACTACTCTTCTCCTTCTCGACGAGCGTTCGCTTACCGTCAGATCCAGCAGGCTTGTGTGGTCGTTTCCCTGCATAAAACATGTTGGTTCCGAGATGTTCTTGGGAAAGCAAGACCTTCTCGGCTCCGCCAATAATGAAATAACCTCCCAGTTCAAATTTACATTCGCCAACGCCATACATCTCTTCGGAAGTCATCGTGGATAAATAGCAGAGGTGACTGCGAACCATAAGAGGCATCTTTCCAATAAGGACGTTCTCAAAAGACCTGACCTCTTCTTTCTTGTCTTCAAAAGTGTATACGACTTCAAAAGTGGCACGAACGTCAAGAGCGTACGTCTTGTTTTCAAGTCTGCAAGTGTGTGGCAAAATGGCGTTTCCGAGTTCGTCTACTGGAGGAAGGTAGGAAATCTTAGTTCCGTCCCTGCCTCCAATGTAAACGTCCACCGCCCGATTGTCCACCAAAGTCAATCTAGATGGGTTGGATCCCCGAATGTAATCGGGGAGTTTCGTATTTAACAAATCCGCATACGAATCCAAGTGGTGTCTCACAAGTGGATTCGTCGTGTCTTTAAAATAGGTGTCAAATACATGTCTTGCGATATCCATACTCTTTACTTATTTGTATAAAAGAATGCTGAAGGTGGGGATTGAACCCACGACAACGGACTTATAAGATCCGCGCTCTAACCACTGAGCTACGTCAGCATTTGAACTATTCGTGGATTGTGTAAATCAATTTACGGCATCGCAACCATAGAACGATAATGTTATCTGAAACATTGCGACCTATGACTTTGAGAGATGTGGTTGGACACGAAGAACCAAAGCGAGTTCTGAAAGATTACCTTGTTCGTTCACCGTATAAGTCTAGCGTCTTTCTTACTGGAACTCCTGGAATTGGAAAAACGACATTGGCTCTGTGTGCTGCACGAACGTTCGGGTTTGAGCCGCTGGAAATCAACGCAAGCCGGAACATTAGAAGTTTTGTGGATGTGGAGAAATTGAAGGACGCATGCAGATCCTCCATAAACATCCACTCGTTCCTACGCAATGAAAAGTCAAAGGTGACATGTGTGATTCTGGATGAAGTGGACGGAAGTGATCCGCATGCCCAACGCAAAATAGTGGAATGGCTAAAAGATCCCGAACGCAGAGTTCCAGTATTGTTCACAGGAAACGACATTCCGATGACGTTCAAACGGAGCCCTGAATTTGTTCAAATTGTAAAGTGTTTTCCTCCCCGCGCAAGTGAATTGACTGCCCTGTTTCCAGATACAGACATTCTTCCGTTTGTGAAAGAATGTCAGCACGACGTTCGTCGGCTGTTTCATCGTATTCAGTATGGAAAATCCGATGTGTTTCCAAAATACGTTCTTCCTCCTACTGGGCTGCCGGCGGAGGAGACGTTTCTGCGGAAGCAGAAGATGTTTGGGCTGGAGGATGTGCTGAGCGAATATCGTGGCGACAAACAGGGCACCGGGAACTCATCGTCAACCAGTTCATAATACAGGAACGATGGTATACGTGTGTGCACGCCCGAATCCGAGTTGCGTCCACCGTGATATTGTCTTGACAGATCGCGCACTGAGTTTCGCCTGTCGGTTGCGTCAACGTTTCCGTGGCGGCTGCAATCTGGGCCTGAGTAGGTGCGACGGGGACTGGATCCAGAAAGTTGGAAGGGAGATTGAAAACGAGGGACGCAGTGTTTTGAGTCGCACGAATGGAGTTCTGGAGAACTCGGTTGGTCAGCTCCAAAAACGAGATCTCGTTCATCATGTATCGCATCATAATAGAGTCTCGGACTGGCGGCCTGAACTGGTTGATGGTTCTACCGAAAAATTGGTTGCGTCCCTCCACGAGTCCATAAACGATGTCTGCGAACGTGTCGTCTTCCATATTGTATAGAGTTATACTCTGTCTTGAAAACCATACGATTAACTAGGCAAGTAGGTTGAGAGAAGACGATTTCTCCTTCACGCTCAATCCTGCCTTGGACGGAACTGCGTAGTATTTGTGAACTGCACTTGTGGCTTGGGAGAACATATCTGTGAGTTTCTTGATGTCGTCCTCTTCAATTGTAACAGTCGTGGACACATTGAATGTCAGCTTGTCTCCATTCCTTGAAACCTTGATGTACTGCGGAGTCGAGTTGGTTTCCGTGAAGTAGGCGAAATCATCGTTGACGCCACTCGTAAAGTCCGTCCACTTCTCGTTCAGTTTCTCTGCCTCTTCCTTCGTTGCCTTCATCTTGAAGGCGAATCGGAAACGCGGAGAGTTAAAAATGGTCTGGACGCACGGCAGTCCCTTGTCGTTTTTCAGCTGACTTGTTGTCGTAGATTGTGCGGAGCCCATTTGTTTTTAGTAGCCGCGTAAGCTCAAAGCACCTTCTTCCACGAAATATTATAAAAAAACCCAAGTCCTACTTTATTTACCAAATCATCAATGACATCGTCAGTAAAGTAATCGCACGGCTTGTGTGACAAATCCCCCGCCAAATGTCTTTTTTGTTTTACGAAATCATATTTGGCTCTGTATTTTTCGGTTGGCTTGAATCCGAAATACTTTTCATACCACGTTTCGCCAAACTTGAAAAAATACATCAATCCTAAGCGGATTTTTACTCCATTACACGTAACCGTAGACTTGTCCGATAACTCCACTGTCTCGGCTCCCTTTTCTTTCAATAGCTTCAAGAAGAAACGAATCATGTCGCGAGTCCCTTCGCCTCTCGCCATGTTTCCATCTACCGTACACCTCGGATCATAGTTTGCAGCGTTCAATACGGCAATCTTGTCGGCTTTGTCTATTGACGCATTCAAGCACGGTCTGTCGGGGTTCCATATAATTAAGTGAGCATCAAACTCGTCTTCGGTGGATTCCACCATATACTTGCCGATTTTAATAGAGTCTTTATATGCGCCTCCTCTGTATCTGGAAAGCTGAGCGTCCTTTCCAAGAGCGTACAAAGACTGAAAAAGCCCAGTGTGAAATTTCGAGTAAGACACCATTTTTTGTGTTATATGAAGCCATATTGAAAACTACATTGACCCAAAGACTATTAATAGCAAAAAGAAGAGACCGATTAGAAGCCAACCACCGTTCATTTATTATTTTGGGTTGATAAGTTGAAAACGGAATCAAAACACGGAGTTAAGAGATAGTAATCATTTATAATGTCATTCGTTGAAACTCATCCTAATGTTGTATCTCAGTGGCATCCTACACTCAACGAAAACTTAAATCCAAACAAGTTTCGATCAAACTCACACAAACGTGTAGTTTGGTTATGTCCAACAAAATGCGAATACGGATGCGAACATATTTGGAAAACAAGTATTGGTAATAGGTGTGGAAAAAATAATTCTACTGGGTGTCCCTTCTGTTCTGGTAAAAAAAAATGTTACCATGGGTCTTTAGCATTTAACTATCCAGACATCGCAAATCAGTGGCATCCAAACAAAAATTATAGAAAAGATGCTATTGAAGGTGAATATTTTCCTGGCAATCAAATATCACCTAGTGAAATTTCTAGAGGTTCTTCAGATGAATATTGGTGGTTATGTAAAACGTCGAATTGTAATGAATCGTGCGAACATACATGGTATACAAGAATATCCGTAAGAACTAAACAAGGAAGTGGATGCCCTTTCTGTTCCGGTAGACAGGTATGTGTTCATAATTCTATAGTTCATACACATCCTCATGTAGCAAAGTTATTTCATCCAACAAAAAATGATGTTAGTATTGAAACATTAGCTCCAAATTCTAGTATTAGGCCCTTCTGGTTATGTCCTAATACATGCGAATATGGATGTCCTCATGAATGGAAGACATCTGTACACCATGTTACAACAGATACTGCATGTCCTTGTTGCAGTGGTCAAAAGCATTGTATTCATGATAAAATTCCATTTACACATCCAGATTTATTATCTGAATGGCACCCAACAAAGAATGGCGAACTAAGTCCAAATGATATAAGTGCTCATTCTCATAATAATATATGGTGGCAGTGTTTAAAAAATAAGAACCATATATGGAAAACACAGATTGGTGTAAGGGCAATCGGATGCGGATGTCCATTCTGTAAAAACAAAACAGAAGCAAAAGTTCTAGACTTTCTTAAAAAGCATTATCCAGATGTATTTACACAGCTGAAGTTAGAATCTTGTAAAAATATAACATACCTTCCATACGACTTTTGTATCCCTTCAGTAAAAGTCATTATTGAATTAGATGGAAGACAGCATTTTAAACACATCAAATTATTTAAAAATAATGTACAAAACTCAATCGAACGAGACATATATAAAATGCAGAAGGCAGAATCAGAAGGATATAGGGTCATCCGTATCTTTCAAGAAGACGTATATGATAATAATGAAAAATGGCTAGAAGAGAACCTACTCTCGCACATTAAGAGCGAAGATAGAAATCCTGCATTCATTTCAACTATTCCAAATATGTACGATCGTCATAAAGAACTATATAGCCGCAAGCTAGAAATCGTGGTTGAGGATGAGTCTATCTTCTCATAAACCTGTCCATAGGACCGACCTTGTGCTTCTTCAAATACTGAGCCCCAAGAAACATCAAGGAATCCAACTCACGCTCCTTCTTCGCCAGAATTTTCAATGTGGCTTCCTCCTCGTCCATTCCATCGTCCAGAAACGCATGATACATCGCCTTGTAGTTGTTCTGAATGCTTGGGCGGTATCCCTCCAGCTGTTCCAGAGCAAGCGCAAACAGCTGTGCCACTGGATTCTGAATTTGGTTCGTGATATAGAACTCCACATCCGGCTTTAACCCTTTTTCCCTTGCATAATCAACATGCTCAATCTTGTCTCCCTGCTTCTTCTCGCCCTTCCGCTCCGCGACATACAAATATGCCAACCTATCGCCGACCTGGGGCTTGTTTCCAGGATCCCGTTCCTCCATTCTGTCTGCGAGGACGCGATGCGCAATCTGACCTGGAACTTTGTAGTCGTCGCGTAACTGCTTCGTGATAATATACTTATCCAGAGGCATCTTGTTCTGCATGACTTGAACCAACATGTCCTGGACGAACCGCTGGGCTTTCCGGATATCTCTGTCCTCCATCAGGATATCCAGAGCGCCTCCAAATATATCTTTTACGATTGGCGCATTGTCTCGTCTCTTGATTGCGATACCCATGGACTTGCGCTTACATTTTTTTACATCATCCTCGTACATCATACCCATATACCGCTTGCGACAGAACAGGATGAATGGGAGGAACGTCTTCTCATACTCAATCTTGTGGGCCTTTCGGCACCGCGACGTAATGACTTCTGCAGCCTTCTTGGCCAAGTCCATTGATTCACGAAGGTCCTTCGTGGGAAACTTGATGAAGATGGAGTCTGTATTGTGGACGATCATTTGTCCCACGCCTGCTTGGAAATGGTGCGACGCAGTAGTGAGATCATAAACAAATCCTGAATAAGAAATTTCGTGCATCTTCTTGATTGCGTCAGCGGGTCTCCTCTGGGACTTTGTAGTGCAAGTCATCCTGCAAATGTATGGCTTGTCTGTTCGTGTGTTTATGGAGACAGAGTATCCTAGTCTGGAAGCGAGAAGCGATATTTGGGCGCATGTGATTTGATTCTTTTGGTCAATGCGGACATACCCATTCATGTCCTTGTCTCCGTCCGAATCGTAAAGTCCGTCCCAGAACGCCTGCTTCACCTCGGGCGTTCCATTCAGAATCCAGTCAGGAATGTTCTTGCGCTGACCCACATAATACATATCTCTGAACTTCTGGATGAACTCGGTTGCACTGCCGTAGTTCTTGGAAAGCATCGTCAGTTTGTAGACGCCAGACGAAACCAGTGTCGGATTGATGATCCATCCAAACTCAGGATATACTTGTTCGCACATCTTCTTGTAGCTTTCCAGCATGTCCAGGTTCGAGTTATTCAGGGCCCAAGACGACTTCTTTCCGCTGGGGCACTCGTATACTCCGCAACTTCCGTCTCCCACAAAGAACCCTGCGATCCTCGCAGTAACCTCACACCCCAGGAACGACTCCGTCTGGGAAGGATAAGGTGCGTGAAGAAGCGCGTCGCCGACTTTTAAGTCCTTAGACGAAACTTCGGTTCCGTCAAGTTTCAAGAGAGAATGGTCGTCCGTGACGTCCACCAATCCAGTGTGGGTGAGAACCCGGACCATCTTCTTGTGTGGAGCGAGCGTGTGACGAATAATTCGCTCTACGGGCGTCCACCCAGTCTCCGTCCAGCTATTAATGTTTTCAAGCTCGCAGTATTCCTTGTCGGAGTCGGCACACTTTCTCCACTCCCCGAGGTTCCCGAGTTCCTCTATCCCCATGATGGTTTGAACGCCGTTTCGCTGAATGAGGATGGGAGTATACGACGCAACACTGTCGCCATAAATAACTTCTGCGCCAAACTCGTTCACGACGATTCCACTAGCAAACTGAATCCTGTCTCTGCCTAGAGCAGTCGTGCACGCCGCAACCTCCAGCTTCCGAATCGGCGACGTCTTGGAACCGCACTGGCCATAAATAGAGTTCGCAACAACCTTGTAAGCAAGCTGAAGACCGTTGAGCACCGACTTCTGAGCATCGTCTTCCGTTGCCTCCATCAACTTCCTCGTGTCCTTTCGCTTCTTGAGAAGGGTTTCAAGTGTCACTGGAAGCAACCCCATTGTTAGTGGGTTTGATGTTGGCTGAACGAACCCGCAATAGACTCGTCCTGCCTCATTTCCATCTGAGTCCTTGATATCATACACAATCTCGTCAACCTGGTATCCTTCCGACTTTCCATAAATGTCGTGTCGCGTCGTCTTTCCACTGCTGTTCACTTCCTTTACGTAGACCATCGTGTCGGGAGACAGATTGTAGGCAATCATGTTGGACGGATACAGAGAGTTGAAATCCAAAACAGGAATCGGTTGGTCCAGATACATCCCGATCTTTGGAGGCAGAACGATTGCGCCTTCATACCCCATATCACCTTCCACGCTTTCCTGCGTCATGATGATTTGGTTTCGCTTGGACGCGTTGTAAACGACCGCCGAGAAGATCTTGATTCCCTGACCCCTCAGGAAGATGTATTGAACAGGGACTCGGCACACGTCCGCCATTCCGCGAGCATTCACGAGAGTATCTAGCTTTGCCATGAGGGTGAGAACCAGGTCGCAATCCTGGATACAATACTTTGCAATATTGGCTCGGTCATCGGCGGTTCCGGTGTGTGCTGCAAAGATATCGTGATGGTCAACGTCGTCCTTTGCGAACGACCACTCCAGTTTCGTAGTGTCCAGTCCCTCAAATGTATCTTCTGTCTCAATCACGAACGAGTTCTTGCTCACTTCCACCACAGGAAACTTGAACCCTTCCTTGTATGGATTGAGTGTGTTTGTGACCACATCCAGTCGGACCAAATTCCCTACAAACAGTCCGCGTGTAGACTTCGTGTGGAGGCGTACGCTCATCCCACTCAGACGCTCAAACTTCACTACCTTGTCCCTGAGAAATGTCGATGCGATATTGTCAAGCTTGTAAGAATCCAGGTTCTGTTCGCGCCGCATGCTCAAATACAGGTCCAAGTTCAAGCGACCTGGAGTATCAAGGTATCGCACCGCGAACTTTCCACTTGCAAGCTCAAAAGTCTTTTTCTCTGTCTTCACGTTGTCCTGTCGAGTTCCCCATTGCTTAGATTCAATACGTCCAAAGTGTAGTTCCACGCCGCACTTTGCTGCCCGTTCTGCAATATAAGCATCGTCAAACCCGAACGTGTTGTATCCGCACAGAATATCGGGGTTCTCCGAGTGGATGTAATCGTTGAACTTTGTGAGCAAATCCTTCTCCGTCTTGCAACTTACAAACGTAACGCTTGAGTCCTTTGATGGTGTGACGGATCCCAGCACAAAGACGCGTCTGTCCTCCGTTTCCAGCATCTTGTCGTTCCAGCGAAGACTGATGCCGATCTGCGAAATCGCGTCGTTGGGGTTTGAAGATACTGGAAACTGTCCCGACTCCGAATACACTTCCAAATCGTAAGACCCTACAAGAAGAGGGATGGACGCGCTGGGATTGGCACTTACTTCGCCATACGGAACTTCGTAGCAAATGTCCACATTGCATCCCTCCGGCGTTTCCTTCACAATGTCTGGGAATTCAATCGGCGAGGCAGGAGAAATGTCGCGTTCGTGGAAGAGCCGAATGTAGGGAGGGAGATTGGATTCATATATGTCTTCCGTGTCAACTGTGCGTCCCTTTATTTTCAAATTATCCTTCAAGGTCTTTACGGCAGTCTTGAACATCCACAACGCCGGACACGAAATCTTCCACACCTTTGTTGGAACGAGACTCGTGAATCCACGCATGGCGTCTAATTTTTCTTCCTTTGTGATTCGCATACCCATCATAGATTTACCAGCAGATGCCTGAATGGCCGCCAGTATATCCTGAATGGTTTCATTCTCGTATGCCTTGAGGTAGAAATATGGCTGGAATCCAGTCAGACGAACTCGTGCAATGTCGCCACTAGCAGTCCTTCCGTAAACGTCCACAACATACTTGTAATTGGAGTCGCTTTCGATCCAATCGCAAGGTTGAAGGTATGTGGTCATTTTGATGCTGTATTCCTTTCCGAGAAAGCCTTTCCGTTTTCTTTCTGGTTTCTGTGTAAAGAGATGTCGTTATTTAATGCGCCTACACGCGATACGCATTTTCCTCCTACGAGCATTCCCTCTCAATCGCAGAGCCAGTCTGGATGTGGCGGCATCTCTATCTTTCGTTCTGCAGCGGAATACATCGGAATAATTCCAAAGGGAAATTTGGGAAACGCACCCGAAGACGGTTGTGCAGTGGACACGCAGTCTTCTCTCATGTGGGGCGACCCAGGAACGAGTCGCCAGCCTGGACCCAAGCAGACATTCCCTCGGCCGTATGCGACTACTCCCTTTTTAGCGATTGGAAATGTAGAGGGAATCGATAATCAGACCAAGGTTCTTCACGGTCACTCTACTGCGAATCGCAAGGAGATTCAGAGCGTTACGGATTCTCAGTTTCCGGTGTTTCAGCCTCTTCTTCCACAGAAGGAAGCTGACATTGCTGCTCACAACTATTTTGTTGAACCGTTTCTTCGTGGAGGGTTTGCGTCGCGACTCCAGGCAAATCAGCGGGTTGATTTGAAGCAGTAACCTTCTCCTGAATTTCAGCGTCCATTGCCTCCATTGTCGTCCGTAGGTTATTGAGATACGCTTCATCTTCCGTTATGTCGGTCCGCCTGAACGAACCTGGCTTGCGAACGTAGGAGTCTCCCTTTGGCAGAAGTGTTTGCGGTGTCAACAAGTCAATCGCGGAAACTGTATCCCCTGTTTTGTTCAAGGCATCTCTGGCCTCGTCTTCTGTGCAACCAACAAGTGAACGAATAAGCATAATAGGGTCCGCCATATTTTATATGTAGAGTGTAAAGAACGTGAAGATGCGTTTTATAGACTCACTTTGCCCCCCTGCGCTGCTCTATTTGTTGTTCGTGACGATTCAGATTGCTCTGGACATTTCGTTCGGGATGTTCGTAGTTGCAGGAATCAAGCTGGCTGTAGGAATCATCGGGGTCGTTGTTCTGGATGCTTTGTGTGGAGTGAAACTTGGGGTTGTCTCGTGGGCAATCGTCGCAGCTCCCTTTATCATAACATCTCTTGCCACTGCGATTGCGATGGGAATAGATCTGGATCGGCTTGCACTGAACACTGCAAAGGAGCATTTCACTGAGAAAATGCATCCGAAGAAAACGGAAACCAAGCCTAAGAAAATGGTCAATATGGGGTCAAAGAGAACGGAATCGTTTACTATGATGCCGACCGAACTGGAGGAACGTCAAGAAATAAACGCAGATGTGTCTGAGGAAGTTGACTACCCGTTTTCAACGACGACTCCCTATTAAAATAAAAATGTGCGTCAATATTTTGTACACCGCGTACGCATTCATGTTCGCATGCCGCCGAGGGTGTTTTCGGTTCTTTTTCCAAGAGGACGAGCCGAGGAAGCAGTTCACAGTTGAAATTCCAGGTCCAAAGTATCCTTGGCTATACATTTCTGCAGTTTGGGACGACGGGGAGGAAGAGGACGTGACCGACGAGGTAGAGGAGCATGTGGAGCCAGGCGAGGTTCTAACTCCTGCACGTCTTTTTGAAATCACACAGCTAGAACCTGAAGAGCGTTCTACAAAGCAGGACTCTCTAACGATTCTGAGAAAGTTGGTGAAGTGGAGCTACATGGACAGTCTGACGTTTGAAGTTCGCGAAATTACATCAGACGGTGTAGTAAATGTGGTCAAGCCCAAGTCTGACTAATTATTTCATACAGAACGCGTCCGATTATTTCAAAGACGCGGAAGAGTTCATTGACCTGAGAGACGAATACGCAAATCCATCTTGGGCTGTCATTTTTGACATGTATTTGAGCCCAGTTCTGCTGTTGGCGTCCATGATCTTAACGAAAAAATACACAGATATTCTTTCGTTAATTGGTTTTCAAAGGACCATTTTTAGGTGGCTGGATTATTATAGATTTAAGTATTTGCGAAGCAGGTTTTATCAGTGGAACCAGATTGTGAACGTGACTGGCGGTCCTTATATTTCAACGAACGACCCTGCGTATCATGCGTATGTCATCGCCGACGGAATGCAGAGGACGCAGAGCTCCATATTTCACCAATCAAAGCTGGCGCCGGGCTCGTCCCAGCCGGTGAAACCACGCTCGCAGCTGTAAACGCTTGACTGCGACATAACCTCTTCAAAGTCATCCGCCAACTCTGCAGCGTCGTATGCGAACGGACACCGGTCTTCTTCCGTGATGAAATACTTGTCGTCCTCAATCAGCCCAAGAATCCTATCAAAGCCGTCAAAACCATCAATATGAATGATCTCCACATCATCGTTGTCATTCCACCCCCACTTGGTCAGAAAGGAGCCAATATTGTTTTCATTCATTTGGGACATGTCACGAATCTCCTTGCGTGTATGGTTGATTATGAATTCCATTTCAAAGTGCATTCAAAACTATACAAAATGAAAATCCGTTTTTGACGCTATTCGGTCCGCACAACATCATTCGTCCCACCACGAATTACGGGGGTGTAAACGGCATTTCCGTTACCAGCGGATTCGCCGTTGAAAGACGCAGCTTTCACGACGCTCCATCCGCCCATTCCTCCGCGCATCTTGCGACTGCGACGGCTGCGAGAACGCTTACCTCCCTTAGGCACTTCAGTTCCACGAGTTACGCTGGCGGCTCCAGGCGCAACAGCTGGGCCCTGGGCGAATCCGTAATACCCGCCACGCTTCATCTTCATAGTCTTGCGACCGGTCTTCTTTCCACGACGAACCTTATGAGACTTTCGGTGAGGCATTTAATATCTGACTCACAAATTTTGATTTCTTCGTCGAAAACGGATTCGTAGGAATGGAACACCATCTCACAAGAAAAATGCAATCCCTCTTTACGCCCGCCCAAATGACTGAGCTCGTCACTGACCGTCGCAAGATCCGTGCCGAAAAGGAGGCAGAGCGTATGAAGCCGTTCGTTGATACCGCCGTGAAGTTCTACGCCTGCGAGATGCGTCCTAACTCTCAGCGAATCATTGATGACCTGAAGTACTCCAACTGGTCATTTGCGTTCGAGTTCAAGTCCTTCGACTTCCACAACATTCAAGGCTTCGGACATATGCGTAGCAGATTTGGTTGTGCCATGCGGCGCTCCCTGGCGGATGACGCCGTGCTTCTTAACAACTTCGTGAGTCACTACGATGTGATTAAGTTTGTTTGCCCTATTGGAACCGTAATCGATCACGGAGATGGACTCCACCATCAAATGTGGCGGATCTACTCGAGCACGGACTTCCGCCAGCGTCTCCTCGCCGAGCTTGGTCTGGACCCTCTCCACTTTGACTTCAAGAACCTGTCGGAAATTGTGAGTGCCGACGAGCGCCTTTTCAAAGACGACGAGATCATTGAGTATCGCAACAAGGTCCACCTCGTCTACACGGAGCGCCCCACAAAGAAGAGCCTGAACCCCCTCGCAGATGCGTGGGCACAGCATGTGGACCCGATGCAGCCGCTTGAGGAGATCTAATAATCAAAAAACAAAACATCATTCTAGAACTTTTTCACTGTCCAACTTCCGTCCTCTTCTTTGACTCCTGAAACCGAAAACTCGGCTCCAAGAGTCCGCAAATACTGCGACGTTTCCAAATCTGGAACACGAAGGTATCCTCCTCCTTCTACCTCATAACAATCCGGCAATGCCATTTTCTTTACACGAACCTTTTTGACTCCGTCGTCTTCCATATACACCCCTTTGGCTCCAATGTCGTCCGTATACATCTCGTATCCCCGGACTCTTTCTTTCGTCAGCTCCGACTTGTGAATGAACTTGGCGGTTCCGGGAATGTGAGAAACACAAACTTTCAACCACGACTGAAGCCATTCGTATCTCTGCTGGAACGACGAGCACGCAAACACACAGTTGGAATTGTAAACCCAAATATCCGCCACAACGAACTCCAATGGTCCTGTTCTTTCAACCCGCAAAAACGTGTCGTTGCAAACGCGTTCATCCACACAACACGGAATCTTCAAGCACTCCTGTGGCGTTATCCAGACGCACACAGGAATGTTTTTTTCATATGTAAATACGACCCATCCGGAACGTCCGATGGTCTGAGGAACTTTAAACATTTCACCCTCGGGAGACTGTTTCTTGAATACCGTTCGGAAGGCCGGTGTCCATGCGTACTGATGTTGTAGACGTTGGGATACGTGGTTCATATTCTGGCAGTTGTACCTCTTGCGTTTGTTGTGTGAAAACAGGGGGGGATTCAGTCATAGGGAACAGCGGCGTAGCCCCAGAGGACTCCCGTGGCGGCGGCTGGACGATGGGAGCAGGAGCCGGAGCAGGAACGGTACGATAAATCACCTGGGGCTCGGGCGGGTAGAGAATTCGCACTGCTGCAAACGTTATCAGTTGTAAAAGAGCCATGATTCCGATCGTAGATAAGGAGATGTAGAGAACGTCTAGGAAAATCATCTTTACTGTTGTAAGCGTTTTCTTAAACGTTTTTATTACGCATTAAAATGTCGGAAGAATACAAAATGGCAAAGCGAAAGCTAGAAGAAGCATTTACGGAAGCCGAACACGTTGCCAAGCGAGTGGCTGTTTCTGTGGCAGAGAAGGCCACGTCTGAAGAGATAAAGAAGGTGATCGTGTCTAATATCGTTGAGGAGGTCAACCGTGGAGGGTGCTCGTGTGGTCCTTGGTCTCTTCGTATCGTTCGCACCCCCACGACCAGCTCTCTTCCCAAACCAGAGGTTTCTCAGAAAGAAGAAAGTAGTTCACACGTTCCTCATGAGCCGGAAGCGGCATAATCCCCTCCCACTTCTCACTCTTGAACTCAAACACATCTTTCGCATCTGTAGTGAAAAAACGTTGACGGACTTTCAGGTCAGGGATATAACACCATCCGTCGTTCCCCCAATTGCGCGTGATTAGAGTTGTCTTATTACATGTAGAGGATACTACCAGCTTCTTTTTGATCCTCATTAGGTCTTATTGCCGGCTTTGCTCTTAAACCGATTTTCGCCCGTAGAACTGGACTTGCGATCAGTATATCGGCGAGGATTTTGGCATCATACATAGACCCATGGAGTTGAGCAAGGATCGGCTTTGTCCTGAATACGTGCTCGTAAAGTTCGCTGAGTTTCGGAGACTTGTAACCGTAACCGAATCTCTTCGGAAGCTTACACATTTCCGTGCTTGAAACCATCGTACAGAACTTTGGCGGCTCAAATCCGTAAAACCGATGATTCTCCAAATCCCAATACATTGCGTTTATCACCACGTTCTCGTCAAACTCCAAGTTGTGCGCCACAATCATGTCTCGCGGCGTGTCCAGAAACTCGCGCATGACATCTTTCAAAGGAGCCCCTGTCTTCTCTGCGAACTCTGTCGAGATTCCGTGAATTTTTGTAGACTCTTCGGGAATTTCCCATCCGTTCGGTTTCACAACATAGGACTTCTGCGTAAGAATCTCGTTCGTGTTGCTATCCATTACAAGCCACGAAATTGAAACGATGTGGGGCCAATTGTTGCGCTGAAGAATTGCCTTTGCGCGCGTCTTGGGAAGTCCAGTTGTCTCGGTGTCAAAGATTAGAACCCTCATTTTGAAGTTGGAATCAGTAACCATTGCTCCAAGAATCCGTTTTGCTACGAAAACGTCTTTTTCGTCTGTAAAATTGCAGAAATCCATTGAGGGACATTGGTAGTTAATTGCTGGACGACGGAAATATCGCCAGGAACTCGGGCGTGAATGTCCAGAGTCGTGCTTTCGCAAATGAACATCATGGCTGTCACTAGGAAACATGTTCTTGATTTCAGAACGGCGGGAGCCCAACGAAGACAGTGTAGTTTGAAAAGTGCATCTATGTAAGGAGCCAGAACACCTGCTTGCGGGGAATCCTTAGATGCGTCCAACACTACACTCCACAACGCCCAAATTACGTGGTTGGAATATGAGTGATCCACGAACATATTGGTTCGCGAATGGCACAAAAAATCAACCTTGGACTGCTTTTTGAACTGCGATGCGTATTTCAGCATCCATGCCGTCCAATACATCGCACGTGCGTAATCTCGCGATTCGGGACGAAGACAATACACGAGTTCGTTAAGGGGGACGTATAATTCCAGCGGATCGTTTTGGAGAGTCAAATGGCGTGCGTAGTTTGCAGACGGCGCCTTGAGAGATTCTTGTATCGTCAAGTGCTGAAAGTCGTGCTCTGGCTTTATTTTCGGAAGAGGCGGGATCTTGTTTTTTCTGCACAAGGAGACGGATGCGCCGACCTCGCAGATCAACGTACGCACAGCGGAATTGTTCCGAATACCTGTCATTGCGAGAGTGGAATACTGTCCCTCATACGTTGAGAACAGTTCATATTTCTGAACCAAATACAAGAAAACGTTCGGCGCTGCCCTGTTTATGTGTTTGGCAGCCGATTCAAACAGAGTGTGCCACATGGAATGAACTAGACCAGAACAAAGCAGCTCTAACAGCCAGTAACATGTGTAGTCTGCGTGTCCGAGTTTGATATTCTCGTCTATCACCTTGTATACGTGCGATCTCAGATGTCCAGAAAAGGTAAACTTCTGGAAATCCGCGATTGTGCGGGGGTCATGAATGTCCATTGATACTCTGAAAGTTTAAAGATGTGTATTATCACCGCATTAAAGGGGCTCCAACCATGGGAACTGCAGGAGTCGTGGACCTGCCGATAAAGGCGTTCCACATGCTCCAAACCACGAGAACTCCTACGACAATAGAGGCACCAACTATCACTACAATTCCAAACTTTGCAATTCCAGACGCGATGACAGACAAAAAGGATCCATACGTGCTCTTGGCAGTGCTCGCCAGAGAGTCCTTGAGTTCATCTACAGTTGCGATTTTAGAGATGTAACCACTCAAATCTGTCCTTCCAGCCGTAGACGTGTTGGACGAAGGCGTTGGTGTTGGGGGTGCAGCAGGACCAGTCGTAGTCGCAGCAGCACCAGTCGTAGTCGCAGCAGCACCAGCAGCAGGCAACGGAGGCAAAGCAAAGGTGCGTGTAACTATAGCTGATGTAAAAACACCAGGGCCAGCCGATTCGGTAACGGCTCCAGACTTCAAATGGCAGTTTTTGTTTTGGGTATGATACGTATAACCGTTGCAGCTAGCATTCTGGCAGCACCTAGTTCCGCAATCCGATGCGTTTGCAACTCCAGGAATGGTTGCTAAATCTCCTCCGTCAACGACACTGCTTGTCTTTGCGGCCCCAGGCGAGCATGAAGCAAACCCTTCTCGCTGGACCGACGTTACGTAAAAAAGCACTAGCATAGCTACGCCTACACCTGCTAGTATATGTGACTGTTTCATCTGCTTATTATATTAGTCGGAGCAGAATTAATCGTGGAAGCCGATGACGATCCCATAAACATTTTCCACGCAAACGCTGCTATGATGACGCCTATTACAATGATAGCAATCACACTAAGTATGTACCCAAAGCTAGACGCTGTAGAGCCAAGAAGTTCAGAAGCAGACGAAAAAGCGCTGCTTCCGCGTTCCGACGCAACTTCTCCGATTCCCTTCATTTTCGCAGCAAAAGAAGTCATGGCTCCTGTTGGGTCCATCGGGTTTGAAGCGATGAAGGCATACATGTTCCACCCCGAATACTTGCTTCCTACAGGGTCCGATGGATTATTGCATCTCCGAAACTGGCAACCGCCAGTTGGGACGTGGTAGTTTATGTTTGTGCACGCAGGGTCTGATAAACACGCGGACTTACACGCGTCAAGACTTAAAGACGAACTTGAGACGAAAACACACCCCGGTTCAACGGCTGCGATGTCGTCTCCGCCCTTCTTTACGAACGTTCCGTTCTTGTTGACAACCTGACTGCTTTCCCTGGGAGGTTGCGAGCCGGTACTAGAGCCACTGGGAGTGCCCGTGCTGGTGGAGCTGGGCGTGGCTGGTTGCGCGGGCTTTTCTATTTGAGGAGCAACTGTATAGCAAGATTTACTACTTCCGTAAGCAGGATCATTGCCGAACTCATTATTGTCGCATCTGAACATATAGCCCTTCTTAAAGTCCTTTTTTACCCACCGAGTGTCTGCACCGTATTTTATTGTTACGTCTGTAGGTAACGGTATTCTTAGGCCGCTACCTGGTTGACCCTCTCTCATCAAGAAGAAGTCGTCCTGCGAGGAGAAGGACATATGCTCTCTACTAGTGAACGCGACATACACAACGGTGAGCGCCAGTATCGCGACTAGTAAATTTAGTCGCCGTGACTTCATTGTTATAACTCCCAGACATTAATCATTTGGCTGGAGGCCGTATGTAAAGCGAATACCCTACTCCAATCGCCAACACCACAAATGCAATCGCATGAACGTGTTCGTACCAACCTAGAACGATGTAGATTCCCACGACTCCCATCACAGTTCCTAGAAGAACTTGAAGAATGGTGGATCGCAAATCACCCATTTTCAAATTCGTGGTTTCATCGTTTATTTTCGTCTCAAGCTCGCGAGCGTGCGAGTGAAGCCTTTCAATCTCTCCTTCGTTCGTCGTCAATAAGTTCTTGTGTGTATTCGCACTATCCACCAGCTTTTTTGATTTGATGGCGTTCAAGGTCTTGTCGTCGTAGTCCATCAAAAGATGTGACACGATTGTTTGCCGCCCTCTGTCGCCACCAGACGCCGAATTGAGATGGTTGAGAGGGTCTCCTTGGTTTCCAGCATCTCCTGCCTTGCGGATATGTGAACTCACGTCATCGGACAACCCAACGTAATCCATCTACTTACTAAAGAACACGGAAAAAGCTAAATCCAGCGCCTCGGGTTAGAAACGTAGTTCGTATAGCAGATTCGTTAAATCCGCGAATGCTCTGACCGTCGACGACAGCTCCGTTTCCTTTCCGACCCTTCGGGTTGGATGTAAGATCCGAAATAATCGCCGCCTGGCGTTTCATCTGAGTTATCATAGAGGCATCTACGGCGGGATACAGAGCTTTCTTTATCGCAGTCCTGTCACCTACATCTTGCATGGCAATAACGTTCGGCATTTATTCTATCTAGACAAAATGTAATGAACCCCTCGGAATTCAAAGCGTCAAGGGACGCAAACTTAACTGCATTCCGAACGAAATACGACCAACTGAAGTCTGAGTATACCGACGCAATGAGCCAAGCAAAGGCCGAGACGGACAGGGCCAAGCAGTGTGTCCACATTCAAAAAGCACTGGACACGAACAAACAGATGACCGCGCACGTTGACGCGTTCTTGAAACTGGTAAGCGAAGGCGGATGTAGTCTATCCCAGGCAGATGTTGACAAGATTCGCGCGGATTCAGAAAAGCTCAAGTCTCAGCACTCAGCGCTCAAAGACGGTCGTGATAAAACTGCATCGCTGGAGTCAGTTCATTCAGACCTAACTTCAAAAATTGAGCACGTTACTGGGGTGAACCAGTTCTACTTGTTATTGCTCGGAGTGGCTATGCTGATATTGGTTGTTCTAATAATTTACTCAGGTGTCCGCCGAGCTTTCAACGCAAAGCCTGTAGCGCCTATTCTCCCCGGAGGACTCGCACAGCCCCGTTATTTCTAGAACATCGCCAGGTCTAGCCCCAATCCATCGCGCCATCGGATCCTGTGAATCAATCTTCGGAAACAGCGTGGGCGACTTTGCGTGGAAATTCTTCAAGACGTCGTCCACTTCGTCCTTTGCGAGAACGCGGTGCTTTGGAACCTTGCGGTGTGCCGAAATATCAAACTGGAGATGACGAAGTTCAAATACGAGAACGAGAGGCTTCTCAAGATCTGCAGCACGCCGACGAATTGCAGTCCACACAGAATCCGATGGTCTGGAAGGCGTAACGATGACGATACCGTTATTGTATCCGTTCTCCTCTGAGAATTCGGTTATGTTGTTGAACTCGTTTTCGGATACTCGGGTTTTCTCGCTGAATACAATGAGAATTCCGTCGTAAGTGAACATGTGCGTGTCCTTCATCGGCGCCCCCACTTTGTCGTAAGAGCTCCCGTCTTTTGCCCCACGATTCTTCAAAATGACTTTAAGCGTCGCAAGGGCTCGTTCCTCCATCTTATGTTATCCAAAGATATGGAAAAGGATTTCCGTTTTTTAGCTACTTGATATAAATGTGGACTGCACTCCTTGCAATTTTACTCGCCGCAGTTATAGTCTGGGTCATCGTTCAAGGGACAACACCTGCGTCTCCTAAGCGAGAAGCAGTCATGACCGCCATGAATTTGGAACCTGCGTCTTCCTACGAACAAAAGACGAACCATTTTCCAATGCAGCCTGTCGAGATGGGCCCAATCTCTGGGTTTGAAAGTCCGTTCCGAGTGAATGCGTATAATGCGTATATCTCATGAACTTAAACCGATGACAAACTGAACCTATAAATGCGTTTCCACGTTCTTTCGCTTCCACACACAATTACACGAAAGGATTACTCGGCGTGTGCATTCACTCAAAAGGCGCTGAAATGGTGCAAGATGATGACTGCGCGAGGACATACGGTCTACCATTACGGTCATAAGGACTCAGAGGTAGAATGTACCGAGCACGTGCCTATCATGTTTGACGCCGATCTTGAGAAGGCATACGGCAAGCACGACTGGCGAAAGAACTTCTTTCAGCACAACACTGGAGATCATGCACACCAAACCTTCAACATTCGTGCGATTGTGGAGGTCGGACTTAGAAAGGAGAAGCACGACTTTCTTCTGTGTTTTTGGGGATACGCCCACCAACCAATCGCGAATGCTCATCCCGACTTAATCCCAGTTGAGCCTGGAATTGGGTGCACGAACAACCCTTTCACGAAACAGTCTATCTTTGAGTCGTATGCTGTAATGAACGTTGTTTACGGAAAGTATGATAGATCTCCGCACTGGTATGACGCAGTGATTCCAAACTATTTTGACCCTGAAGATTTTGAGTTCAACGAGACCCCTGAAGATTACTTCCTGTTTGTAGGAAGAATCATTGACTGCAAGGGCCTTGGAATTGCGATTGATGTGACAGAACGACTCGGAGTGAAACTTCTTGTTGCGGGACAGGGGTCGGTTGCTTCTATCCGAAATCCAGTTCCAGCGCACGTAGTTGAAATTGGATATGTAGAGCCGAAACAGAGGTGTGAGCTGATGCGGAACGCAAAGGCCTTGTTTGCACCGACGCATTACAATGAACCGTTCGGTGGGGTAACAATAGAGGCCCTGTTTTGCGGAACCCCGAATATCACTACAGATTGGGGCGGGTTTGCAGAGAATAATTTGCATGGAGTCACCGGGTATCGCTGCAGAACTATTGAACAGTTCGTGTGGGCGGCGAAGAACATTGATAACATCAGTCGTCGCAGCTGCAGAGAGTGGGCGATGAAGAACTTTTCGCTGGAGCGCGTAGCACTCATGTATGAAGAATACTTTGAGACTTTGAAGAAGGTCTATGATGGGTCTGGCGGCTTTTATGCTGAGAACAACGAACGCAAGGACCTTGATTGGTTGACGCGATATGTTCCTACAAGCAGTTAAATACTGCTCTATACAATAGAGCAATGGCAGGCGGATTACTACAATTAGTTGGAAAGGGGGCTCAGGATCAGCTTGTTACTGGAAACCCGTCCTTTACTCACTTTCGCTCGGTGTATAAGCGCCACACGGAGTTTGCAATGGAGCATTTTCGTCTACCGTTCAAGACTACATCCCTCAAATTCCCTACCTCTGGGACATTGAAGCTGAGGACAAAGGTGGAGCGGTATGCTCAGTTGTTACACGATTGCTACCTCAACATAGACATCCCGGACATTTACTCTCCAGTCGTGCCTGTATCCCTAACTGGAATTTCGGGCGGGTCCATCAATTCTTCGTCGAAAGCGATCGGATACGAGTTCCAGTGGGTCCGCAATTTAGGATACAATATGATACGTTACGTCTCTATTCTCATAAACGGACAGGAGATTGTTCGGCACACTGGAGAATGGATGAAGATGTACGCAAATTTGACGTTTGACGCCAACAAGAAGGCCGTGCTGGATCGTATGGTCGGAAACACTCCAGATCTGTATGATCCTGCAAACGCAGACGACAGAATCAACCAGTATCCTCACGCAATTTCTGCTTCCACATCCTATCCCGAACCGTCCATTCGCGGACGCAATCTCCTTATCCCCCTTCACTTCTGGTTCTGTGAGACGGCTGGACAAGCTCTCCCTCTTGTTGCTCTCCAACTCTCTGAAGTTGAAATCGTAGTGGAGCTGCGAAACGCATATGATTTGTTCACAGTGCGAGATGTCCGAACGTCTGGGAATATATCTGGATCCAACCCGAACTTTGGAGAGCGCATATCTCCAGACACGAGCGTTTCAACATTCAATCTCTCGCACTTCCTGTCTCCACCGCTTTACGAAACTCCCACTGTAAATTCAATCCAATACTTGTCCTCTTGGAATTTTGATCCGTTCATAGAAGCGAACTACATTTTCGTAGGAGACTCTGAACTAGCTTACCTTGCAAAAACCGACCATTCTTTTCTGATATCGCAAGTCGACATGGTTCAGGCGGAAGGGCAATACGGCCCTGCGAACGACTTGGAGTTGACTATGAGAAACTTAGTGACTCGTGTCGTGTGGCTGGCTCAGCGCAGCGATAGCGTGGCGCGCAACGACTACGATAATTACACGAACTGGAAGGACTTCAATAAATCTCCTTTTACGCCAAATGCAATGGGGTGGTATACTACCGGACTCGTACAGCCAGACAACGTGAACCGACGCGACATTCTTTTGGAGTCAACGATAATACTGGACGGAAAGGAACGATTTGCGCCAAAAGAGACCTTGTTTTTCTCTGGAATTCAATTGTATCGCCATCAGACCGGCAATCCCATTCCAGGAGTTTACGAATACTCGTTTGCACTGAACAACGATGCAATACAGCCATCGGGACATCTGAACGGGTCCATGTTCAACAAGACGCTTCTTCGCAATACGTTCGTGTCCCCGCCTTACGCCGACGATGTTGAGAACGGGACTGCAAACACCGCGATTTGTGTTCTAAAATCAACGGCTACTTCAAAAAACCCTCTTGTCATCACGAACCCGAACGTCTTGGGGTCTGATGGAAAACCTATTTATGGTCCCGAAGATATAGTGACGATCGTTAGGAAGTCTGCGACTGGCGAAACATACAAATACACATACACGGTTCGCGCATATGTTCAATCCTACAATTTCCTTCGGATCATGGGCGGGATAGGAAATGTTGTGTTCTCTTCATAAGGAGAATGATTGAAATACTCAGCGCATCATACGGGGACGCTACCCTGACGACTATTAGCGGATCAAGAGTTGACGTCACAAAAGAGATTAAGGGGTTAATATCCCCTGATAAGCAGACGTTGACTATAAGTGTCTCCCCTGCAAACATCGGAGTTAAAGACCTTGCCGAAAACAAAGCAAAAAGTCTTATTTTGAAGTATCGCATCAACGGAGAAGAAAATTCAGTAACAACTCAGGACGGTGCTACTCTAGCGCTTTCGTCTCCAGCATATGTCCCGAAAACGCCCGCTGGATACGTATATTCTATGATGGGAAGTGTGTGGTCGAATGGAGCTACAGCTGTTGTTGTGTTCGTGTATACTTTATCAATTTCGCTGGCGTTTCATTACGGTGGATTCGCTATGGGCATCGCGGCGGCGGTTCTGCCATTATCAACATTCTGGTTGTTTGCGCCTGTGATATTCATACTTGCCGCTTTTAGAGGCAACCCTTCTCAGCCATCCGAGCAAGGTGCGACAGTCGGAGGACGCCGGAGACGCAGAAGGTAAAAAGGTTTTTTTGGTTTTGATTTTTTTTTAGTTTTTAGTTTTACTGGGCGACAACCAGGGTTGCGAACTTTCCGATACCGAGGAAGCCCGCAAACTCGTCCGAACCGTCAAGGCTCACGTAGACTCGCTTAGAAGAATCTCCGACAGCATACGTCGTGTCGTTCATCTGGGCCTCCGTGACTTCCTCTTCATCATCGGCGGAAGGACCCGTCACGAAGTTCTTGGTCACCGTGTTCCAGTAGATGCCCGGGCCATACGCCTCAACCAGAGTCATCTTCGTGGTCACGAGCTCTTCGTAGCGAAGTGTCTGAACATTGTGGTCTGCGGGCATCTCAGCGGGTGCGCCCTGGCGTGCGATGGACGCAACGTAGTCGCGCATGTGGTCAGACAGCGACTTGGCGTCAAAGTCGTCTTGCGTCAGCTCGTTTGCGTACTTCGCAAACTCCTGCGAGTTCTCCTTCTTCATCTCCATCCTGGCAGCATCAAAGGCATTCTCGAGCTGCTTGATGAACGTTTGAGACATGCGACGGATGCGCTTCTCTTGGGCAGGAGCCTTCTCCTTCTTAGGCTTCTCGGCTTTGGGCTCGGCAGGCTCGGCGGCAGCCTCATCTGCAGGTTTCGGAGCACGACCCTTCTTGATTCCGCGCGCCATGGCCTCGGTGACCTTAGCCTTCTGCTCCTCGAGCTTCTTCTCAAGCTCGGCGATTTTGGCAGGAGCGTCCACACCCTTGCGGACCTTTCCGTCGCGGACCTTGGCGTTGAGCTCGTCAAGCTTGGACTGCGTCGCCTCGGCGAGCTTCACTGCCTTCTGGTAAGCAGGAACGGACATCGCAGCCGCCTCTTCAACGATACGAATAGCATCCTCGGAATTGAATGCAAAGCGCGCAGAAAGAGTATTCACAACAAACTGAATAGTGGTAAAGTCCATTTCGGGTTGGTGTGTTTTTGAGAATGGTATATTCTGCTTAAAAATCCAGAATTCGTTTTCGACGATCAACTAAAAGGACGGCGTGCCAACGAACATATCCTGGACCGCCTGAGCTTCTGAAACCGCAGCCGACACGAGTTCTGAGACGGGTTCGGAAGTTGTAGCGAATACTACACCGGTTGTAACGAGTCCACCGAAAACGGAAATCTTCAGTGCATCTTCCCATATAATAGGTTCCTTCTTAGACCGGCGCTCCAGTGCGTATAATATGAATGCGACAAGGGCCACGCCGATTGACGCAACTACAATCATCATTTATTCGGCTATCAAGTGAAAACTTACAGATTTAGAACGAGGGACGAAGAGATTTTTGATTCAATCTCTTTCATCGGATCTTCGGGCTCCTCCTTTGCATCCAGAGATTCAAATTCAATCGTTCCTGTCTCGTCCGTAATAGTCAACGGCGGAGGAACGCTCTCGTCGTCAGTTTCCTCGTCCTCCTCTTCATCGCTACTTTCATGTTCAAAGGTTACGCGATTTCCAGAGGACTGAGGCGCAGGAGGCGTTTGCGTCTCGGAGAACTGTTTGGCGATGGTTTCCCAAGGCAAGAACGACCGAATCACGTGCTCAAGACGATCAAGAATGATCTTTTCGATATCTTGGCGATTCCTGGCTTGCTGTTCGGAAGAAACCCCGGTTGTCTTGAATAAGTAAGCCACTTGCCATATCTTTCGAGCAGACTGAATGTAAAGCTCGTGTATGAATTTTGAAATCGTAGGCCTGTCAAAGTCAATGTCCACGTGGGAAGCAGAACCGCGATAATGTAGGTTCGTGAACGATTTCATGTAGGATATGAACACTCCCATCAGCAAATCGTCCAAGTATGAGCACTTGGTTATCTTCACAATCCGATCCACTTCGGTTTCCAAAGTTGAGTCTGTCCATTCCGGAATCTTTGTGAGCATATTTTGAAACGTACGAAGAATCTGGTCGGTCTGTCCATTCCGTTCGCAAAGTTCCTTTGACGTCGTGTGAATGCTCCAAAATCCGTCTGAAAGTGGAGAAATCAGCAGAGTCGCAAGATGGTCTCGCAAGTGGGACTTTGCGAAATCGGTGTCTGTCATTTACTTTCGTATCAGTAAGTTTATTGAATATGGAAACGCAATTTACACCAGAACGACACGATTTCAATAAATGTATCAACCTACGAGTGTTTTGATGACAGGGTGTTGCGGGTTCATAGGATCAAACGTTATAAACTATATGTGCAATAAATATCCAACCGTCAATTTTGTAAACGTAGACAAACTTGACTACTGTTCATCATTGCGCAATATTTCTGGAGAGCTCTCCAATTATACATTCTACAAATGCGACATCCAGAACAGAGACATGATAAGCCACATTTTGAAATTACATTCTATAGATACCGTTATACATTTTGCAGCACAGACGCACGTGGACAACTCGTTTGGAAACTCTATCCAATTCACTGTAGATAACGTTATCGGAACACATAGTCTTCTTGAGTGCTGTAAACATTACGGAAACATACGAAGGTTCATTCATATAAGCACAGATGAAGTGTATGGCGAGGTTGGTTCAGACGAGGACGAGTGTTGCGAAACGAAGGTTTTGACACCTACAAACCCGTATGCTGCAACAAAGGCGTCCGCGGAGCATCTCGTATTTTCTTATTATCATTCGTTCAAGCTTCCAGTCATTGTTGTAAGGGGGAATAATGTATACGGACCTCGCCAGTATCCTGAAAAATTAATACCTAAGTTCATCACATTTCTGTCAGCCGGAAAGAAGTGCACCATTCACGGTCAAGGAGAAACGATCCGAAATTTCATACATGTTGACGATGTAGCTTCTGCGATTGATGTCATCGTGAAGAAAGGGTCTGATGGAAACATTTACAACATCGGATCCAAAAATGAGTTCAGCGTTATGGACATCACTCGGAAACTTGTTAAAATCATTAAAAATTCAGATGAAATTGAAGACCATGTGGAATTTGTAAAGGACAGAGATTTCAACGATTTTAGATACAGCATTTCAAATAAAAAGCTCGTTGACCTAGGTTGGAACGAGCTCGTAAAGTTTGACGAAGGATTGTTAAAAACTGTAGAATGGTATTTGAATGTTGACGAGAAACATTGGGTTCAATCTCTTTTATGATAAAACTACATCAAACTCAACCGAGTTAGGTTCATTGACTCCGAACACTTCCAGCAGTCCAGTCAGTTCTTTTTTGGGAATCGCCGTATCCTTGCAGAACCTAGCGATTGCCTTATAAAGATGAAAGCCGTGGTATCGTTCATGCTCGGCCTGCTTCTTTCCGAAGAGAACAGACGATCCGTCTTCCATCGTCATCCAACGAACGATTGTTTTGAAAATAGGGTTTGAAGCGTAATCCTTACATTCTGGTCCGTCTGGAAACAAATCCCAGAACATTGATGTTGCCAGACGCACGCAATCAAACGACGGGTTCGGCTTGATAGTGTCGTGCTTTTGGGCATAGAAAGGTTCCGAATTATACTGACCGCACGCTTCTTCGTCCATTGCAAAATGGTCGCTCATGAACACCTTTGGCTGCTTCATGCCTACAAGCTTTATTGACGCAATGCCTCTCTCAAAATCAATCAGCTTTATCAAGTATCCGTGCGTCGGAACTTTCATTGCGCGTCCATCTATCTTATACCAAAGGTGCGTCCTTGAGGTCTTTGTGTACATGACGTTGTTGGAATGGAGATCATTGTGCGTGAATCCAATCGTCTTTTGAGCGAACGCGAGAGCTGCAAGGACCTGTGTCATCCAACAGATATGCTTCTCCGTGTCTGTTTCCATAGACATGAGTTCATACAGCGTTCCCTCGCATTTCTCCATAACTGTAAGCTGAACAGGAACATTTGATAACGTGGCACTCGCGAAATCGTCGTCTCCCTCCTCTTCCTCCTCTTCGTCTTCGTCGGAACAATCGCAAGACCTGACTTCAAATACGTAGGACGTTGAGACGGACGAACTGTCGGACTCGTCGTCGGCTCCACTACTATCTTCTTCAAAGACTCGGTTCATTTCCGGTATAGAGACATCTCCCTGCGGAACAATTCCGTCTATTTCATCCACGGGTCCAAGCTCTGCAGTGTCTCCGACTTCCATCTCCAAACGTCTGGAGCGAGTATGGTTGAATTCGGCGGTATGCGATACGTGGTCGGCCAGCTGGATGTGAAAGTAAGTTCCGATGTGTTTAGGAAACCAAGGGCGAGAAGAAAGGTCCTCGTAATCGTCCGAAATATCAAACTTGTGTTTCTTTGCGATTCCAGAGAACACGCCGTATACTTTCGGAAAATGGATGCATCCAGACTGAGACAACATGGCAGAAACCAGACTCCCCACATAAGCGGAGTTGTGTGGCGACTGGACTTTCTCCATGAGTCGTGTTGCTTCTTCGCGGGTCGTAGAGAGCCCCATTGCAGTTCCGTAATCTCCTCGCATCCACTTGAAGGCGTTAATGATTACAGACTGCTTTATATGAACCTCTTTCTCGCCGGAAGATGTGAGAACCTTGTTATTTCCAAGAACCGACTCTAATTGTTCATCAAGCTTCAGACCGTGATCCTTCACGTTATCTAAATTTTCGGTCTTGAACAAAAGTTCCAAAGACGGAAAGAATGGCTGGAGATGATCCACGTTCCAATGTGTGCTGGCAGTGTCACGTATCTTTGCGATCTCCTTGTATCTGTGGACATGCGCAGGTATTGCAACACTTTTCAGTTCGGAGCTAGGTGCTCTACGCTTTCCCATTTCTTATTCAGCGTGTATAAACCAAAACCAAAATATTCACGCATATGTGTAATAGATGAATTTCCAGATAAAGAAATTCAATATAGAGACGCTCCAAGATAGGTGCGACATCGATTCAAGAAAGTCGCCGATGATAGTGGTTATTGGAAAAAAGGATACCGGAAAATCCTTCTTGGTGCGAGACATTCTCGCAAATACTCACGAATGTTTCCCTATTGGAACCGTGATTTCTGGAACGGAAGTCGCAAACGAGTTCTTTCAGCACATGGTCCCTTCCAAACTGATTCACGACAAATATGCTCCTTCTATTGTGACAAACGTCATTAAGCGCCAGCTCAGTGTAAAGACGGCGCGCAATAACGATAAAAAGACGCACGGAGGGAATTCGTCGGTAGACCCTCGTGCTTTTCTAATTTTAGACGATTGCTTGTATGATTCTTCGTGGATCAAGGAAGAGTCCACTCGCTATGTGTTCATGAACGGTCGTCACGTTGACTTGATGACGATTATCACGATGCAATACCCCCTCGGAATCACTCCGAATCTCCGCACGAACGTGGACTTCATATTCATTCTGCGCGAGACTATCACAAGCAACCGCCGTCGCATCTACGACAACTATGCAGGAATGTTTCCCACGTTTGAGATGTTCTGTCAGTTCATGGACCAATGCACAGAAAATTATGAGTGTCTGGTCATTTGCAACGGAATCCAGTCTAATAAGCTGGAAGACCAGGTGTTTTGGTATAAGGCGACGGATCACCCTCCTTTCAAGCTGTGCGACGAGTCGCTGTGGGCAGACAACAAACCGTTCTCAAGCGCCATGTTGGCGCAGGATGAATACTCTGCAGGATCCGTTCAAAAGAAAAACGCTGGTCCTTGGGTGAACGTGAAGAAAATGGGTTAATGACGCCGGGTATTTCACCAGAATTTAAAGATCACGCACGCCGCCTTCCGCAGGGTGAACCGGCGTCTCAATGCTGTCCTGAAGTAGCTGGGTCTCAGTCTCGGCCTCCTTATCGGCAAGAGCCTTCTTCTTGCGAGACTCGTTCTCCTCGCGCTGCTTGCGGATCTTCTCGCTCTTCTCCTCCTCAAAGAAGATCTCCTTGTTCACCTCGTTCTCCTTGTACTTGCGCATGAGCTCGTTCAGCTCCTTCTCGGCATACTCAACCTCAGGCATCATGTGCTCCGACGGATCCCAAGGCAGCCACGCGCCGACCTTCCCGACATACAGGTTGTCGCGGGGGTAACGACGCTGGAGAACCTTGGCGTAGGTCTGCGCCTCCTGCAGATCTGCAAAAATACGACGGACCTTTACGCCACGCACGTTCGTCTGGAACTTGACCTTCTCGGTGAAAAGCGTCTCCAGTTCCTTCTCCTTCTTCAGCATGAACACTTGGTGCTGCTCGTGGATGTCCGTCCGCCGAATGTCCTCGTTGTGAACCTTCGTGAAATCCTCTGTGTCCTTGAAGAGATCCTCCACCTTCAGATTGTATTTCTGTGCGATGAAGGCATTGTAGCGCTCAAACCCCTTGATCTTCCAGTCGTACTCGAGCCACTCAACGAACTTCTCGTTGTAAAACTCTGCCTTCTGCTTCAGAACCTTCTCCGGCGAAATGAAAGAAATGATGCAGTAGCGCTGCGTCGGGACCTCGGGATCCTCCTCCAAATAATCAATCGGAAATCCATCGTCTTCGTGGGTGGGGAGAGTCTCGCGAGGCATTTGTTTATAATCGACGGATTCTATGAAAACCAGTTATTGAACGAATATTTTCTCTAATGAGAACTATAAAATGCCTGAACAGAAACCCGCCGCACCGACTGTTGACCTGACCGACCTCGCTGGACGTTTCGTAAAGTATGCTCTGGAAGGTCTGGCCGTCGCAGTGGCTGCATATTTCCTGCCTGGAAAGGTCCTGA
>Ga0214919_10001100_pt1 | contig 45383 bp, 49 predicted proteins | sample LL1503_MetaG_FD_177994 | JGI IMG/M metagenome (GOLD analysis project Ga0214919, IMG submission 177994) | Freshwater microbial communities from Lake Lanier, Atlanta, Georgia, United States - LL-1503 | ecosystem: Environmental > Aquatic > Freshwater > Lake | place: USA: Georgia | collected... | reverse complement strand
TTAGACGAAGTGATTAGACGAAGTGATTAGACGAAGTGATTAGACGAAGTGATTAGACGAAGTGATTAGACGAAGTGATTAGACGAAGTGATTAGACGAAGTGATTAGACGAAGTGATTAGACGAAGTGATTAGACGAAGAGAGTATTATAGAAGTCCATGGCGAGGGAATTTTTAGACTCAACAAGTAGGTCGCGTAAAACATCTTTAAACAATACCTTGTCGCTCTTTCGGGAAATGGTAATGTCTTTGACGCCTTTGAATACAACCTTGATATCGTTTTTTAGGAGTTCCTGGTACTTTTGTGTCTTCTTAAAAATCTTAAACTCCTCAGTGTTTCCCGAGAGCGTTATTTTTAGTTTGCTGTTGTCTTTTTGCGTATCGACGACATACTCTTCGACCTTGTCCATGTCCATGTATATTATTTTTTTCCTAGGAATATTAAAATCAATTTCTCTGATATTCGGAGTATTATTCGGAGTATTCGGAGTATTCGGAGTATTCGGAGTGTTCGGAGTGTTCGGAGTCCATTCAAAAATAGCGATGATGTTGTGGTCGCTCTCTCCAAATGCGTTTTGGAGACTGGATCCAGTGTAGTAGATATTCGGTTGGGGTTGCTGCTGTTGGTGGATGTGACCGGAGATAATGAACGGAGACTCTACTTTCCAATTATCGCCTTTTTCCGAGACGAAGGCACCCATCTTACATCCCAGAAATTCCTGGTGGCAGAAGATAGATGTTGCGTCTTTCCAATCCTGGGGATTAGTTTCAAGCGCCTCGACGAAACGCCCCTCGGGAACATATGGGACAAAATAAAATGTTCTGTCCATTATTTTATCGGCGACGACCTTGTCAACAACGACACAATTTTCCCACTCTTTGATGCCGTTCATCCAGTGGTTCTCGGTCAAAAACTGTGAATTGTTGCGGTAATCGTGGTTACCGACCAGGATATATGTCATTGCGTATCCCCGACACATATTAATCAACTCGTACGCCTTATTGAGAGGACACTCGTCGATTGTTTCGTGGGTGTCGAGCACATCGCCGAGGATAACGATATAGTTTGGTTTTTCCTTAATAATCAGGTCGCGGAGTTTGGCAATCAGAAGATCGCAGTCGGGAATGTTCGTCTTTTTGAAGTGGGGGTCTCCCACGGTCAGAATCTTAAGATGCGACATTTCTACCTAACATTTTATAATAAAATCATTTTTTATTATAAAATGATATTAAATATTTTAATAAATGTCTGATCCTCTTGTTATCACGGCTATAATCGCGTCCACCGGAAGTCTGATTCTATCAATGATGACACACGTAAAGTATTCTGAATGTTGGGGTGCGAAAATCCTCATGAAGCGTAGTTCTCCTTCAACACCAAATGAGCCATACACAGGACTGTTCGTCCCAACCGAAGCAACGCCCATTATATCAGAACCAATACATATACCTATTAATAATAGTATTGCTCCCGTAGTTAAAAACTCGTTTTCTCCAAAAAAGTATTAGATATTGTGGCACGCCTCATAATGGTTTCCGGTCCACTCGAGCACACACCATCCGTACTCTGAGTTCTCTATAAACTCGATTTTTTTATTATTTGGAACACTCTTCACAAAGACGTTGAGATTGTATATTTTGCTAAAGGCGCGGATTTCTATCGCGCCTCCGAATGTCGATGGGTTGCGCATAAGACCGATATACGTGTCGGCAGCAAGACCTGTTTCGGCGAAAATAATAGTTGCGATGTCGGTGTCGTCCGACATCAATTTTGGATTAGTCGCAAGGTAATCACATATATTTTTGCGTAGAGACTCTCCAGTAATGTCAGTAACAAATCTCGCCAAACTGTTGAACAGGCAACTCATTTAATTATTTAAGCATTTTTTAATTAGATTAAAAAATACTTAATACTCTCCCAGGTTTCCCATACCTCTAAAATTTGTTTTAAAGATCGTGTATGGCGAGTTAACTACAGCTGGAGAGGTTACAACTACAGGGGGGGGGCGGAGAACTGTATGTAAATTGAATGGTTCCACCAGTTTGAGAAGTCGAAACATTTACAATACCTGGTAGTAGTAGTGGGACATAACACGTAAGTGTATGTCCTACAAAGGAAATAGCGGGTATGGAGACGGCACCAAAGTAAATTATAACACCAGTTTCAAAGTCCTCCGTCCCGGTAATTGTAATTATATCACCGTTTACACCATAATTTGGTGTTATTGAACTAAGAAAGTCCATTTATTTATTATTTATTTTTAATTAGTATAACATTTTCCGGCGCATTGGCGATCGAGGAGTACAAATAAGATAAGAATAACGACATTCATTGTGCCCATGCCGACCCATCGCGTGTAGTAAATCATGTCTTTATTCGCACATAGGACTTTACAGTTATCCAGCAGTTCTGTTTCCTCTGTTTGACAGTCGATGACTTCCTGTAACTTTTGTTTTTGCTGGCAGCCCAGATGCGTTACACATAGAAAACATACGATGCCCAATACTAACAAATAGGGAAATGTGATGACCTTCCCGTATATTCTGTATATGGCAACAATAATCATTACGAAAATAACTATGTCTTTGATATGGTCATACAAGTCTCCAGCGCGCGTTGTCATGTTATATTTCCGCGCATAGTGTCCATCCATACAATCAAAGAAATAGGACATGATATAGCATATCACAAACCCCGCCGGATAATGTTTATACAGGCACACTACGGCAAGCAAGCCGAAAATCAATGAATACGTTGTGATCATATTTGGATTATGCCCCATTTTATAGAAATATGGACACAGCGCCTCTGATATTTGATTCAAGAAGTTATCTATCGGATTATCCATCTCGCTTGGAATCTTTTTCATTTATTATAAAAAGATTTATTATAGCGCGTTTATTGTCTGTGTCATAACGTCAAGACTCAGTTGTTCGTAGTGCTCGACATTCGTCTTCAGCCACTCGATGAACGCTCGGTATTTCGACGGGTCGATAAAGTCCGAGATGACCGTCCGCGACAGATTTCCGCTTGTCCAGTCGATCATCTTCATCTCGAACATTTTCATCTCGGAGTTGGGAACTAAACTATTATCACGGTTATTTATTTTTAACACAAGCATCAACACGGTTTTAATATAATTGTCGACACTTGCGGGAGTTTTTAATGTGGGTTTCGCGTACTCATATGTCCGGTATAGGAGATCGCACGCCTGTATAGGCAGGTCGTTATTTATAACCGGAAATCTCTCTAGAAGTTTGTATAACACAGTATTAAATTCTGCTTTAAGTTTATCTGTTCCGAATATGACCGGGCGCTGGTTATTGACGACTGTCATATTGCCATCGACAAGTTTCTTTCGTTCTTTGAATAGATCGAGGTGGAGGAGAGATATGAGATTCAAATCGCGATTGCCGGGCAAAGGGTCCAGGAGTTTCAAGAGAAGAGGAATGTATGTGTCTGGGACTTTGCTTTGCTTTAGAACATTAACCCGTTCGGTAATAAATGTGTCGTATTTGGGAAATTTATGTGTAAGATAATTAGTTACGTTCGGGATCATGAGATAGAAAGTTTTTCCGAGCGCCCAGATGTCGTCCTGGTACTCGGTCGACGGCATTCGAAATAATGCGTAGTTGATGATGCCGGGGGGGAGAGGTCCGATGCGTCTTAATAATAATTGAGGACTCATATAGGTCTGGCACACATTATCGGTATCCAATCCTTTTTTGCCCACGAGACCGAGATCAGACAGAACAACCTTATCGCCGATCAGAAGAATATTTTCGGGTTTTATATCGCAGTGGTAAAACCCATTTTTGTGCATGAAATGAACTGCGCTAATCAACTGATAAAACCATTCTGTGAGAACAACGTCTGTCATGAGGTGTTTACACGCTCCGTTAGTCACGGTCATGTCTCCAATCGCGAGCGGCAAAATAATTCCTAGGCGCATTGGATCTACTGTAAACCCAACACATTTTATGATGTACGGATGGTCAAACCGTTTAAGATTGTTCAGTTCCCCAAGTTCTCTTAATCCATAGCGGTCGCTGTTGACACGTTTTATTGCGAAAACCTTTCCATTTGAGTCTTTCATACGATACACGGCGCCATAGGAACCTTTTCCTAGTAAGGTCCCCAATTCAATAGTAGATGGATTTATTTTTGCCATTTATAATATAAAATATTAAAGGAGTCATAATAATTATTATGACTAAGAGATTTAATTACGCGATTCTGGTAAGTTTGGCGGGTCCGGAGAGACCCGGTGTAATTTCGCGGCGGTACTTGCTGACAAGAGTCTTGTTTCCACCGTTGAACGGTTTGAGATATGTCGTGATATACTCATCGGTAAGCTCCTCGATCAGAGTGCCATCGTGGGTTTTCTGGAAGACCATGTCGGGTTTTTGCTCCGGGCGTTTGCCGTAGAAACACACGCCGCGATATCGGTAGCAGCGATTACACGGCGTTGTCTCGATATTCTTGAGAATGTTGGGAGACAGAGTCGCGAAGGCGTCCCAGTACTTTTCCAGTTCCTTTGCCACCGTCTTGTCGGTGTATTTGGCGCTGCGCTCAATCTCGAAAAACGCCTTTGAGCGGATCTTTCCGGCCTCCTTACATGCGTTGTCTGAGTCGGCTATGAGTTTTGCTTTTTCGGCGCGCTCCGTCATAAATTCCTTGTTGCGTTGAACCTCGCTCTGTATTTCTCCGTCGAGCAGACCCTCATCGATGCGAACAATCTTTTGTTCCGCACGAGCAATTTGTGCGCGCAGTTCCTCGATGTTCTTTGTTGCGTTTTCGATGCGGATGGCGTTGTACTCGGCATCGCCGCTTCCGCGGGTTTGGAAGTTCGAGATGCTCGTCTCGTTGACGTGAATCGAGCGCTTCATATCCGATATATCTTTTGCGACCAGCGATATCAGTTGCTTGCGGCGCGAAACCATTGTTGCGGCGACTCCTTTGAGAACTACTTGAACTTCTTTAATAGACATTTGTTAACTGGAGAAGTTATAAAGAAAAATCAGTATTAATAAGTCGGTAATAAATGAACTACTATATGATTATAGGTATTACGATTTTTGTGTACAGTTCTATATTATTATGTATTACTATGATTTTACAAATGCGGTCTATAGCGTTCGAGAGAGAGACGATCATCATCCCATCCAATCGCCCGTACATTAAGTCATACGAATTCTCAGCAATTCCAAAGATTATATGGACCTACTGGGACGGACCCACGATCCCAAAATCTGTTGAGGCGTGCGTTGAATCCTGGAAAAAACACAACCCTGACCACAGAGTAATTATTCTAAACAAAAATAATATCAGAGAATATACAGAAAAAGATATACATTCTTTTAAGTTCGCGACAACTAAACAGCGCACTTCAGATTTCGTCAGACTATGCGTTCTGGCAGAACACGGTGGGACCTGGACCGACGCAACAATTTTCATGAACGAACCGCTAGACAATAGCAACACAGTATTTGAATTTATTGGATACTACTTAAATGGGTATACAACCAACATGCGGTATCCCGTTATAGAAAGCTGGTTTTTCAGGTGCCGCCCGCGATCCGATTTTATCACAAAGTGGAAGGACTGTTTCCTACAAATAAACAATTTTGATACCGTTGCGGACTATGTTAAGTACATGGAAGATAATGTCGATCTTCAGAATATAAATAGCAAAGACTATCTCTCAATACATCTCGCTGCCCAATATGTGCTTCAGCACGAAAGAATAGATATGAGCAGACTTAATTTACTTCCTGCTGAGGATGGACCGTATAAATACATTGCTGACAGTAAATGGGATACCGAAGCGGCGATTGGTCAATTGTCTGACTACACAAATCAACCCATCATTAAATTTAGGGGAGCAGAAAGGACCAAAATCGACAAATCAAAAATAAATCTTGAAGAAGTACTAAAAGATTAATATATGGGAAGAAATCTAGTCTTGACTCCCGCCTTCTTATCTGCAACACCTGCTTTGCGTTTATACCATATGTCTCCCGTAGTTACATTTGGATCCGTTGATAAATTATTTGGATGGACTTGAATTTTGCCCGTGTCGGTCGTGTATTTTGGCGCCCCCGCAGCATGCCTCAGCGTATATCTCTTTTTATTCCATCTTTTTTTTGAATTCGGTCGCCAGTCCGTCCCGACGGTTTTCTCAGACATGCAATATATATCGCCTGGTTGTAAACGAAACGCCATATTGTACCCTCTTGGTCTGTCATTATAGTACCACATAAAATGGAGATTCATGGGGCGACCGAGACGGACACCTATAACCTTGCGCCGCTCCGTGTCTCCGTGATATCCGATGCCCGTTCCGACCGGATTGAAATATTTATTTCCTTCGCATTTAAGGCCCTGTCCAGCAGGACCAAATATGTCTGCCAATTTCAGTTTGATATCGTTTAGAATCGGAACTGTTTCCCACGCGACAGTCGTCCCCTTTCCCTGTGTGAAATCGGCAACCTGACTTTCATCGTCGAAATTAAGGTTGTGGCGGGCATTTTTATTCTGGACCACATCTCTCCTCTCGTTATAGAGTTTCGTATCCCAGTCATACAAGAGCATCTCAGTTGTTAATTCATCAACATCGGATATTACTCGCAACCCTCCTCTTGCGATAAGGACGTAGGCCTGATATTCGGGATCCGTCTTTGCCTGTTTTAAGAAACCTGCTTCGTCTGGATCGCTTGCGGTTTCAGGTAGATATTTGTTGAGGTGGATGATGGCCGTTTCGCAACCACGGTCGCTAAAGTATTTCGCGGCGCGTGTAATATCCTCTAGAGTGAAGCCGTGATCTGCCATCTTTCCTAGTTTTTGCATTCCGACATGCGACTCGGCAACATCTCCGAATGTTAATGTCATAGTTCCGCTGAAAGGTTTAAAGTATATGTCATTTATAAGTTTTCTTATCAACTTTCCCTGGTCGTTTGTTGACTTTAATGCAAAAAAGTGAATGAGTGATAGCATCGGAGACCCCACCTGTTTTAGATAACTAGATAACCGACGGGGATCTTTCTCGGTGCATATATGATCTATTACATCTACCATTTATTATTCGTAACTTTTATTAAAAGTTACTTATTCTCATACTTTAGTTTCGTGTAAAACTTCTTCACGGTTTCCGATGCAATAAAACTATCCTTTGCAATATCTATAAACTCGACGCCGCGCAATGTCCGGCACCGCGACAGCGCCACATACGCCTGTCCTTTTTCGAAAATCCGCTGTGCCAGGTTAGTGATGAGGCAATCCAGACTCGAACTCTGCGACTTGTGTATCGTCATCGCCCAGGACAACTTGAGAGGAATTGTCACTGCCCACATAATCTCGTCTTCGTCCATATACATGTGTTGCTCGATGAGATACTGCTCGCCATCGGTAAACTCGACAATTGCTCCGTCGGGTTCAAAGGCAACTATAATTCCTCGCGACCCGTTTGCGAGTCCGATATCGAGACTCAAATTGATTGTCAGCATGACCTGTGCGCCGACACAGAGTTCCGTCTTTTCCGGGATCTTGAGACTGTCCGCCCAAGCCTTTACATGCGAGTGCTCCGAGTATGTTGTCTTGTAAATCCTATCCTCGAATCCTTTACTGACAAGATCGTCATAGTTCTTAAAATTAATTCTGTCAACATCCATATTGGTAGAATACAATATTGTGGGACGAACAGTCCCGAAATCAGGTTTGGGATTGTTCTTTAGGGTCGAAAAATCCTCGTCTGTCAATTCTCCGATTCGCGCGTTTGACAGGATCTTGGCAAACGCTAAATCGTCCTGCTGGCGCACCTGGACATTGAATTCCACAAAATGGAAATCGATCTTCTCCCACGCCCCCGATTCAAACGCGAAATCGTCGTTGACAGGAGGAAGTTGGAAAAAATCTCCGGTGATGACGAGTTGTACGCCCCCAAACGGTCTAGTGTCTTTGCGGAGAATGCTCATATAGTCTGATATCTTGTCGAAGAAAATCTTGCCGTGCATCGATATCTCGTCGAGTCCGAGAATATCGAGTTGCTGGAGTTTCTTGACGAGTTGCTTGTTCTTGCGCATGGTCGCCCACGCGAGTTGGTCGGCGCTTTTCTGTGCCAGTCCCACGCCCATCAGCGAATGAAGTGTCCTTGCGCGACCCGATCCAAGGGTGAGTGCGCTTGTTCCCGTACTCGACGTAAGCGATAATTTTTTTCCGTTCGTTTTACACCATCCGTAGAGATAGGTGAGAAATGTCGTTTTCCCGGTTCCGCCCTGACTCAGAATAGCAACCGTCTTGCCCTCCTTTACCAACCCAAGTGCTATTTTCTGGTCATCGTTTAAAGTAATATTGTTCATTTTATACATTCATTAAATAAAGAAATCAGTATTAATAATAATTTCTTTAATAAATGGCAGATTGCGAACGATTACAACGAGAACTTTATGTTCTTGAACAACAGTTAGATCGTAGACTTAGAGACGGTAACATAAACGAAAACCAACTTAATAATCTCATGCGCGGAATTACGATCAAAAGAGACCAAGTCGCCAGCGCGTGTAACCAGAATTTTAACCAAGACAACGGTTTGGGAGAAGCCCTCGAGTTTAAATTCCGCACTTCCAAGCGGCGGTCTCAAAAGAAGCGTAAATCCAAGCGGCGGTCTCCAAAGAAGCGTAAATCCAAGCGGCGGTCTCCAAAGTCACGTCGTTAATAACCGTCGTTAATAAGCATCGTTAATAAGCATCGTTAATAATGATTTACTTTAAATATTTGTTAATATAAATAATGTCATCTCTCAGCGACTTCGAACGCCGTGTGTGTCTTGCGCAAATTGCGTATGTTTCAAAAACTGAAACGCCTGCCGACTCTCTCTCAAGCTACGGCGATCTGTATCCCTTTGTACAGAAATACGCCAATGATGCAATAGCGCTTAAACATTCTCCTCCTTTGTTCAAGGATGTTGTTCTTCCTACCAAAAAGGTTACAAAGGCAGCAGACAAGATCAAGCGCGACAATAGCATCCGGATGATTGAAGACTTTTTCTCGTCCAAGCGCAATGTTTTCGCGCATTCAAAAAGCGAAATGTTTCTCCAGAGCAGCAACATCGAATTGAAGGTTGTTGGTTTTTGTTATCTCTTCTATTCGCACGAGTATTCATCCGAAGAGTCTTCTTCTTTTATTTTTTCTGTTATCATTAGCGCCCAGCGGTTTTTGAAATATATAAAAACGCTCACTTCCGACATCTCTCCCACAGTTGTGAGCGATCTTGAATACTACTGTTCAAAGGCTATTAAAATGAGCAAGTATAGCGGATCGGCGCTCCAGACCCTTACCCCAGAACTCATTACCCTGTCGCCCTTTGACCAGTATATTCCCAAGTTTCCTCTTGAACCGTATAAGGCACAAAAACAACTCTATGATATGTTCTCTACTCCCGATTTTACCCAGAACGGCGGACTTGTGTTTCTTAGCACTGCCACCAACTCGGGAAAAACGTTCAGTATTGTGGGTCTGGCGAAGCGCATCGACATTCTCAAGAAATACATTCCTATCCGTCTGCTGTTCTCTTGCGTTGTCGCATCTGTCCGCGACAAGGTCGAAGAACTGCTCCGCTTCGCATGTATTTCATATGGCGTTATGCGAGAAGAAAAATGTCCTGTTCAAGGGTGTCAAAACTACTTCTCATGCCCTGCCCACGACCGTTCCAATCTCTACACCATCTACGATCCCACCCTCAAGGAAGAGATGCCGAATACTAATGCTAACCGCAAAACCCTTGAACTCGAGGGGTTTTCCATTGTCAAAAAAGGAAACAGGACCGACTCGTGGCGCATCGCCATTCTCGATCCCGAAACAAACATACTTACAAAGAATCCAACTGGAAATTTCACTCCGCGCGATTTCTCGATCATCGTCGCTCCTCCGCACCTCGCTGTGTCGTACATGTCCATTCCAGATAAACAAACCAACACGGCGCTGTTCCTCGACGAGTTTACTATCGGTGCCACAAATTTGGAGAGTTCGGTCCTTGAAACACATGTGAAGTTGATCAGACTCGCGCCAAAGTGGACTTTTCTCTCCAACGCGAATTTCGTCGGCGACTCGCGACTAGATCCATTGGTAGAGACGCGCGCCGTCCGCTTTCCCAATAGCAAGATGTACAATATCTCGTCGCAAACCGTCTATACATGCTCAGAGATAAAAACCCACGACGGTCTCGACGTTCTTCCCCATTATGAGTGTATTGACGTTCCCACCTTTTCCCAAAAACTAAAAAATATTATGAAAAACCAGTTCAAGGGACGCATGTACAATGTCTCTGCGCTAAAGGCAATGCACAAACGCGCAATTAAATGTATCAAGTACCATTTTAGTTACGAAGATGATGAAGAAGACACGGACCGTATCACTTTCTTTACAAATAAACTTCCAGACATCGACAAGATCTTCAGCGATGTCGCCAATCTATATCCCGACAACATCCGTAAACTGAGCATTGAAATTCTAAAGGTGATCGAGAGCATTCCCAACGACGAGGTTCCCAACGACGAGGTTCCCAACGACGAGGTTCCCAACGACGAGGTTCCCAACGACGAAGAAGAGGAAGAGAAAATACAGTCGCTCTTTTCAATTGGTCCAAAGTATAAATCCGAAGCAGAGACTCCAAACCACGAATACTCCGGAGGAATGAATTTAATAGGTGCTGTTATTCCCAAGGAATACGCCTTCGAGCACTTTTCGCGTTTACTAGAAAAAATAAAGAGTAAGATCAGTCTCGCAAAACTCGCATCTGACCACGACAAACTCGAGTCGGCATGGGAAAACCAGTATTCGCGCGCCTCATCCATGAAATACAAGGACGAGCAGGAGAAGATGATTGCTCTCTCGGATATCAGCGACTCAAGACCGTCGCTCCAATTCCCCGAAGAGTTTCAACTCGGTGTCAAGGAACGACTGAGGACTCCTATCCAGATCGCAAACATCGACTTTCTAAGAATGAAGAACCCGGATATGGTTCTCTTGTTGTTCGCTGGCGTCGGAATCTATGACGAAACCGAGACCGACAAACTCTATCTACAAACACTCTTTTCGCTTGGAATCAAAGGTCAACTCGCCTATATTGTCAGCAACGTGAGTTACGGAATGGACTACCCGTTTACGAAAGTCTATATTTCCGATGAGTTTTCAGGAAAAAAGAGCATGAACGAGGTCTATCAACTCCTTTCTCGCGGCGGGCGCGGGCAGATGAGCAACCTCGCAAAGATTTTTGTATCCTCTGGGTGCGCTCATAAGATTCTGGACGTGAATGAAGAGGGTGATACTCTCGAAGTCAATAATATACTTACGGCGTTCAATTCAATCTTGTAATTAATTACAAGAATTTAAAATTAGTACTTTTAATAAATGTCTGGAATAGTGTTGGGAAAACAATTGGGGCAGGGTTCGTACGGAACTGTCTATAAAATCGAGGGACAGGACCGAGCGATTAAATATATAAAATCATCTGGAAGCACCGGACTCAAAGAGCTTGGCGAACTAAACAATCTTAAACGCTTTAACCATCCAAATATACTAAAATGTTTTGGCTTTACGGTAGATTTTAAACAGCTCGGTATTATTTTACCATTTGCGACGAGCGACATGGTAAACGCATCAGATAACCGTAACGATGTGCAACTTACCAAGTGGTTCTATCAAATTATCAGCGCCGTGCATTTCATGCACGCAAATAGTTTTTATCACTGCGATATTAAGCCAGCAAATATATTATTAGTTAATGGAAATGCAGTTCTTTCAGACATGGGCCTTGTCGGAAAGAAAAATATCAACACCGATGACGTGTGCCAATCCTACACGAGCCCCCAGCTTTTGTACAGAAGAGAAAAAAGTCAAATAGAAAACCGGGGAAATGTCTTTGTATTTCCGCCGTCAATATTAAACGATCATGTCTTTGAACTACCCTCAAATGAATACCAGGACGATGTCTGGGCTCTTGGGCAGACATTCTATCTGATGTGCCCGGATGTTATCGACAATCTCGGGGTCAAGTTTGAAGGGTATGACGAATTCATATTAGACCCCGAAGGTGTCTTGCTGGACAGCAACATCCCACATATTTATATTCCTCTTCTATTGATGCTATTAGATCCGGTTGCCGAAAATCGCAGCGTCAACTTACTCCAAGTGCTAACTTTGGATTTATTTAAAGATAAAAATTCGTTGATTGACGGCGAGATGGTTGTTGTACATAATACCAGACCGGTTAAATTTAATGACGACATAAAAGTAAAATTCACGTTTCTTATTGCAAAGATTATGAATATGTTTAAAAGAAGTAACTATAATCTTGGAGATTTTATAATCCAAGCTATAGACCTTTTATACAGAACATATGAATTTGCACTTGAGAACCTCTTTAAGATGGACCACTATATTCACGCTCTTATTATTATTATTCTAAAAATAAATAATAAACGCGACTTAATTGATTTTCCCATCACAGTCGATATGAAAGAAATAGAACTCCTGATACTTAAGTTTACCGACGGACATCTTTCGCGTGTCATTATATCAGACGTTATTTTGCCATCCAAGTACCTTACATTTTTTAAATGGATAATGGACAACCCTGAGCGATACGAACAAGGTAGTGTCAACAAACTTGCACAGATTATCGGCTCTATCAAATAGGCAATATTATACTACAGGATCTTGTAATTAATTACAAGAATATTGGATAATTAGTTTAATGATCGCAAGCAGGAACGCCTCCACCGGCAACACCGCACCATCCGGTTAACCCTTTGATCTTATGACAAACGCATTGTGAGGTTTTAACAGGCTCTTGTTTTTCTTTAATAGGCTCTGGTTTTTCTTGGATGGGAGCCACAGAATTCTTTGATTGGCAAGAGCTGAACATTTTATTATTGATCAGTATAATAAAATCAATTTAATATAATTATGAATAATTGAATTTATAATTACATTAAATATGGATAACTGTAAAAAATCGCTTACTAATCGTAAAAACTATTGCCGGATTTGCGGAATTCGGGCATCTTTTAATACTGAGGGCGAAACAATTGGATTATACTGTGCAACACACAAAAAGGCGGGGATGGTCGATGTTAAAAGCAAGACTTGTGTTGAAGCAGGATGCCGAAAAATACCAACCTTTAACATTTATGGAGAGCCTGTCGGATTATACTGCGCATCTCATAAAAAGGCGGGAATGGTAAATGTTAAAAGCAAGACTTGTGGTGAAGAAGGATGCCTTAAAATACCAACCTTTAACATTTATGGAGAGTCTATCAGATTATACTGCGTCGCGCACAAAAAGGAGGGAATGGTAAATGTTATAAGCAAGACTTGTGTTGAAGAAGGATGCCTGAAAATACCAACCTTTAACATTTATGGAGAGTCTATCAGATTATACTGCGTCGCGCATAAAAAGGCTGGAATGATCGATGTGAAACACAAGACTTGTGTTGAAGAAGGATGTCTGAAAATACCAACCTTTAACATTGAGGGCGAATCTATCGGATTATACTGTACAACACACAAAAAGGAGGGAATGGTAAATGTTATAAGCAAGACTTGTGTTGAAGAAGGATGCCTGAAAATACCAACCTTTAACATTTATGGAGAGTCTATCGGATTATACTGCGTCGCGCATAAAAAGGCTGGAATGATCGATGTGAAACACAAGACTTGTGTTGAAGACGGATGCCTGAAAAGACCAACCTTTAACATTTATGGAGAGTCTATCGGATTATACTGTACAGCGCATAAAAAGGCTGGAATGATCGATGTGAAAAACAAGACTTGTGTTGAAGACGTATGCCGGAAAAGACCGATGTATAATATTGAGGGCGAATCAGCTGGATTATACTGCGTCGCGCATAAAAAGGCTGGAATGATCGATGTGAAAAATAAGACGTGTGTTGAAGCCGGATGTTATATAAGATCACGTTTTAATTTTCCAGGAATGTACCCCGAATTCTGCACGCGGCATAAAAAAGCAGGAATGATCACACAGCCAAGAAGGAGGTGTGATGAGTGCGACGAACTCGCTATATATGGGACGCTGGTCCAAAACCATTGCGATGAGCATAAGAAACCAGACGAGTATAATCTTGTCGAAAGATTATGCCAGAATATTAATTGCGTGGCTAAAAACCCAGTTGATATTCTTGATGTGTTCGGCAATTGTGTATCTTTTTGTTCGGCAATGAAGCAGTCAGTTATCTACCGGAAACACCAGAAAAAGAAAGAAGAGTTTATAGAAAAACTCTTATGCAGAGAGATCCCAACGCCGATGTATATGCGCGACGAGCGCGGGGATAACGGATGCTCGGCATCGCGACCGGATTTCGTATATCATCTCGGAACACATGTTGTTATAGTCGAGGTAGATGAGAACCAGCACAAGTCCTATAACAATTGTGGGAGTACAAAGAATGAAAAGCATCAAGCTGAAAATAGGCGCATGTATAATCTATCAAGCGAGTTTGACGGGCTTCCGCTAACATTTATTCGCTATAATCCAGACTCGTATCGAGTTAACGGACAGAGTGTAAAGATACCAGACCCGAAACGCCACACAACACTTATTAAATGGACACAAAAATATATTTCGGATATACCGAAAGAGGGAATATATGTAAAATACTTATTTTATGACGGATACAATGAGGCGGATATTACGGAAATCCAAATAACGGAGGCTGATTTTCCAAGAGATGATTTTATTTAAATACCGTGCTACGACATATCGGAATCGTTAATTTGTAACGATTAACTGTTTAATATGATATGGATTATATTTTGGGCAAGCTTATCAGTTTCCGTAAACGATTTATAATCGGCGTTGATGGTATCATCTCGGGCAATAGATGTTCTAATAAACTCATCCATTTATTAAAAAAAAAAATATATATAAATGCCAACAGTTCCAGAACTAAAAAAACTTTGTAAGGATCGTGATATAAAGGGTTATTCTAAGTTGAATAAAGCAGCGTTATTAGCTATTCTTGGTAGATCTCCATCTACGAGAAGATCCTCTAAAGGTGTTGCTAAAGTCAGACGTAGCGGTTCTAAAACCAGACGTAGCGGTGCTAAAGCCAGACGTAGCGGTTCTAAAGCCAGACGTAGCGGTTCTAAAGCCAGACGTAGCGGTTCTAAAGCCAGACGTAGCGGTTCTAAAGCCAGACGTAGCGGTTCTAAAGCCAGACGGAGTGCGTCTAAAGTCAAAGCGAGTCCTGCTAAAGTAAAAGCGAGTCCTGCTAAAGTAAAAGCGAGTCCAGTTAAAGTCAAAGCGAGTCCAGTTAAAGTCAAAGCGAGTACGGCGAAAGGCAAAGCGACTTCAAAACTGAATGTATATACGGTCATATTTGTTATAAAATATACCAGAAATAATGATGATTCAACAGAAAAAGATCCTACCGCAAGTCAGTTGGAACGCTATGTAAAAAATTCTAGCACAATCCCTGAGAATCCTACCTATTTTACGGAGTTTGAAATTATTAAACCCGTAACCTATATCGGAAAATTAAAATTTCAATTTACATGTGAAACGAAACTGTCCGCTAAAGATCTTGCGGAGGCGATAATACATCAAAGTCTAGCCGACGGCGAATGGGAAGCAACGCCCGGAGACGGTAGTTTTGTTTACCCAACAAAAGATGGGGATGAACTCGGTTTACTCTCTTTTAATTATATTACAGTCACTGATCATTCCACCAATAAAACTCAAAAATTCAATGGAGAGAGTGTCGGCTGGCTGAAATTACTTGCAGACGGTCCCTGAGAAACTCCGAATTGAGTGTATATTTAGTGTATCTCCCATTCGCGCTTAAATAATTAAATTATTTATAAATGAATACGGCTCTAGGAACTGAATTAAAATCCCTTAGCACGCGCCACTTTGTCATCACATCTGGACATGATCCTGGCAGTCAAGCATATGTAACAGATCTTTTCAACTTGATGGGGGTAGAGTTCGAGTTTTTTAATTTGTGTTCCGACGAAGACGTAAAACACGTTGTCTACAAGATGATCGGGCATTACGATACACGGATACCATCTTATTTTTTACGCGAACACAACTTTGTTAAGAGCAAGTACGCAAGAACTGTACTCATGATCACATATTACATCATCTGGACCCATTGTAGAACAGAATTTCCGACTGAAAATATTACGGTCTGGGACGAGTCGATCGTGTTAAACAATAACATTTCCCAAAACGACTTCGCAATCATACTTCAGAGTTCCGTGTCCTATCTCCCACCAACATATGACATTCTATTACTTGGGCATTTTCCCCAGAAATTCAAGACTTGTTATATTGACGACGGACGGTCTAGACTAAAGTGCGACATGCCAGTCACGGGGCACGAGTTCGTGTCCGATTATCTTCTAAAGCTAACGTATGGGTTCCCGAGCGGGGCGTGCGTATACACACCAAGAGGGATCGCTGCTCTTATTAATAAATTTAAGAAAGAGTTAGCATCTCGTATAATATATCCTTTTGAGTGTTTTATCGCGAACACGATGGAAGATCTCGAAGTGTACTGTGTCAACCCGTCGATTTTCGGGCAACTTCTCTCCGCTGATTCAATTGTATTCCGAAATGTAGGATGCGCTATTTAATTATGAATTATCATTTAATCGATGGACAATAAATATAAACACCATCGATGGAGAATAAATTAATGTTTCAAGTAGCATCAGATATTCATATCGAGAAGTATCCGCTGAACAAGCGCGGATACGATATTGGAAATACTTCGCCAACCGAAGACGACGATCCTCCCGCCGAGGAGGAGAAAAAATTACTGACAATCACAGACTTTATAGATGTATCGGCACCCAATCTTATCCTCGCTGGAGATATTGGATCTGCATACCACACAGAGAAACTCACGCATTTTATGAAGTCTTGTAAGGAGTGTTTCGAGACTGTTATATATATACCGGGCAATAACGAGTACTACCTTAGAAAAGGATTCCAACTGCGCCCGATGCTCGAACTCGAGAACACGCTCAAAAATATATGCGCCGAGACGGGCGTATACTATCTTAACAACTCGTATATAGAAACCGACACCCATATTATCTTCGGATCGACATGGTGGAGTCGAGTTGACGGCTCGCCCTCAATGAATATTTTGTATGACGACCACACAATCAACTCGGACGACTTTAGTTATATGCACTATCTTGCCCGCATTTCTCTCAACAAAGTAATTAAGTCAAACGAGATTGCGAAAAAGAAACTGATTGTAGTGTCGCATTACTGTCCAACAAAGATCGGCACGATGAGCGGATACCACAAACGCGACGAGTTTAGCGGTCTTGTCCCGTACTATTTTTCGTCGTCGGAATCATTCCTCAACCGCGGAGATATAAACACGTGGATTTACGGGCACACCCACCTTTTCAGGGATTTTTTATTCGAAGGATCAAACAACACGACAACCCGCATTGTTTCGAATGCGGACCCCCGGAAGAAATTCTTTAAAAAGAATTTTGTTCTTGAAATATAAATCAATAAACTTATTTATTGATTATAAATTTATTGATTATAAATGCCCCACAGAAAAAATATTATACTTGATCTTGACCAAACACTCATCTATTCGGAATTTACAAAAGACTTTAAGAAGAGTGCTAAGACAGACAGGTTCGTACACAAGAGACTTGACCGAGACTATATTACCTTCGAGCGGCCCTATCTCCAACCTTTTTTGGACTACATTTTCAAGAAATACAATGTTGCGATCTGGACCGCTGCGAACAAGTCATATGCCGTTGCGATCATAAACAAGTTTATTCTAACTAAACCTGGGAGAAAACTTGACTTTGTGTTCTATTCCGACCACTGCGACATGTCTAAAAAACAGAAGCGCGGTCTAAAGGGGCTTTCGATGCTATGGGAGTATTTTAAGATCCGCGGATATAACGAAGAGAACACATTTATTGTCGACGACAATAATGAGGTCAACCGCATACAGAAGAAAAACTGCTACCATATTCCTGCATTCGACTACAATAAGCGCGGCAGCGAGAACGACACAGAGTTGTTGCGCTTGCTTCAAATACTTAAAGATTTAAACTAATATGAAATGGCGAGAAATTTGTGTTTCCATATGGGATACGCAAGTCTGGATGGAGATATTTATGGGAGCGAAATAAGTCTCTTACACTTGGCAAAGAAAATGACAAGGTATTATAACGTGTACATATTTAGTGCCAACTGTAAGGCAGATAAGATCCTTGACGGGGGGATTTTTTATTCTAACTCTCAGACATTTGAAAAGTTCACAGAGGATAAGGTTATTGATGTCCTTATTGTTTCGAGATACCTCAATGTATTTGTAGACAACACACTTAAGGCAAACAAGATTTATATATGGGTTCACGACCAGTGTTTCCATGCAGCAGTCAACAATCAAATTATGCGGGACAGCGGAACGCATCTATACAACAATATAAGTCACAAAGTTGACGGGATTATTGTTCTATCGGAATTCCACAAGCAAAACATGATCAGGATCTACGGAATTCCAGAGAATAAGATACACGTTATCGGAAACGGCATTGACCCTATTGTACACCAAATAAAAAATGTAAAACGCCGCTTTATCTATACTTCGTGTCCCACGCGCGGACTCGATCTCCTACTTAAGATCTTCCCGAAAATCCACGATGAATTTAACGATGTTGAGTTGTATATCTATAGGAAGGTGTCGGATGAACAGCTGGCAGAGATTAATAAGTATCCCTATATCCACTCGTTCGGGTTCCAACCGAACGAAAAGGTCAGAGAGGCGCTCTTGTCGTGTGGCGTCTGGTTGTACCCGACGCATTTTGTAGAGACTTTTTGTATGAGCGCACTCGAGGCGCAACTCAGCGGATGTTTTTGTATCACAACCAATATGGGGAGTCTCGCAGAAATTGTCGGAAACCGCGGCGTACTGATCGGAAACTGCTATTACGGCAGCGACCAATATATCGACAATATAATGAAAACGATCCGAGTCTTCTTTGAGTCGGATCTGTATGACAACAAGATTGTTAAGGCGAAGGAATGGGCGGCGTCTAAGTCATGGGACAACATGTGCTCGGCGTGGCTCAAACTATTTGGGGGTAATATTGAATACAAGGAGTTGGTAAGTACACCCCCAATTACAACATTCGTCATTAATCTAGATACACAACCGCAGAAGTGGACAAAATGCCAGTCGGATCTTATACACTCCGGCTTTTCTGATATTTGTAGGGTTCAGGCGATTGACGGCGGAACTCTTGTGTGGGGTCCGGAATTACAGAAATATTTTGTTCTCCATGAAGACAGTTATAAATGGATTCCCCACAAGAACAATGCCGGAATTTTTGGATGTGGAATGTCGCACGTTAAACTGTGGGAAAAACTCGCCGAACTTGAAGACAATACAGTATGGATGATTGTCGAGGATGACATGGTTCCAAACCCCGACTTTGCGAAAAACTGGACGCGCGTGTACAATTCCATTAAAGAGGACAAGGCGTGGGACATGTGTTATCTTGGATACACGTTTTTTTCTGAAAATATTTTACCAACCGATAAAAAGATCAACGGTGATGTGTATCAACTCGTCAAATCAGATTCTCGGCAAAACTGTGGGGGGGCATTTTGCTATGTGTTGCGAGCAAGTGGTGCAAAAAGACTTTTGGATTTGATTAAAAAAAATAAAATACACAGGGCAGTTGACTGGTTTATAATTGACTTCTATGACCAGATTTGTGCCTATATTTGCTGGCCGCTTCTCGTCCACCACCACAATATTGATAAGACGATGATTCAGGGTTCTCAGAAAACTATTCCGGGAATTAATGGGGGTAGTCCTGATTTTTTTTCTTTTGCTGAAAAAATTGTTTATATAAATCTCTCGCACAGAACAGATAGAAACGCGCAGATTCTAAAAAATCTAGATATGCTCGATAAAGATAAAATCCTGCGATTTGACGCAATACTTGACTCTAACGGGGCAATTGGGTGTTTTAAGAGTCATATTGGGGCGCTTGAACTCGCGATCAAGAATCAATGGAAAAACTATGTTGTCTTTGAGGATGACATGCTTTGGAAAGATTTTTCTATGAGATACCCAATTCTAGAAAAACTTGTAGAAAAACCTTATGATGTTATTATGCTTGGTGCTAGTCAGTGCGAAATAGAAAGGGATACAGGGCGCCTATTAAAAGGTTTTGGAAGTCATGGGTACATTGTCGCACAACATTATTATGAAACTCTCCTTGCTAATATGAAAGAAGGATTAAAAAAACCGAGTGATGACTACAAACAATACGCTATGGATGTATACTGGTCCAATCTTAGGGACCGCGACAATTGGTATACAGTGTCTCCTCCCCTGTGTATACAGGGAAAAGACTATAGCGATATAGAACGCAAACTAGTTGACTATACATATCTATATGAAATACCGCCCACAATTGTCGAGAAGCGGTATTTTGGATTTGCGGACAAGGTAGTCTATATAAATCTCTCGCACAGAGTGGATCGCAAAGAAGAGATTGAGAAGGAACTTCAGACAGTTATTCCTGTTCAAAAAATAATTCGGTTTCCGGCGATTGAACACAAGATGGGAAACGCTGGATGTACTATGAGTCACATCAAAGTACTAGAAATGGCAATTGAAAATAAATGGAAAAATTGTGTTGTGTTTGAGGATGACATGATGTGGAACAGTTTTGACGACGGATATAAAGTTCTCGAAACGCTAGTTTCCAAACCATACGATGTCATTGCCTTTGGAACACATACTCGCGCTTCTATTTTAGATAGAAGTACATATAGAATGACAAAAGGGTGTTGTACACACGGGTATATCGTCTCCAGCAATTACTACGAAACGTTGTTGAATAACTACAAAAAAGGGTTAGAAAAACTATTATCAAACCCCGAACAGTACTCTTTGTACAATCTCGATATATATACGGACTCTATCAAGAGAAAAGACACATGGTTTGCTATTTATCCAGCGCTCTGTGTACAGCGCGCGAGTTTTAGCGATACAGAAAAAAGATTTACAGACTATACTCAATTATATAAATAATAAAATGATTTTATTATTTATATCAATAATAAAATGTTCGGTCCAAAAAAATCTAGTGTATCGGCGCCAGTCAAAGAAAAGGTAGCGTTGATTAAAGAAGAGTCACAGTGCTTCTGCCACAAAAAGAAAGGTTTGCCGGGGTGGTGCGGTGTTGCGGGCGGAGGTGTTCCTGCGTGCGATCATTAAATTATTACTTTAATTTAAACTAAGAATTATTCTTAGTTTACATGGGGGGTTTATTACTTTTTGGTCTTGATAGTCTATAGTCTCCTCCTGTTTCGTCTTCGTCACGTTCGTCTCCGATAGTGGGTTCTCCGCCAACAGAAAACGCTTTGCCTTCGAGTACCTGTTCGTCGATGGTACAGACCTTGAAACCGCGCCACCGCTTTCCGCGACCCGGTTCGCCCCAGATCTTGGAAAAGTAACTCTCGACGTCATTTTTATTGGGACACGAGTACTTGACCGTAAAGGTGCTCTTGACCCAATTCTGGAAGAACTGGTACAGTTCGGTGAGCGAGAGGTTCTTGCTCGCATCCTCGACAACACACTCGTTCATAAACTGACTATAGATGTCGTTGCGCTGCTGGTACTTCTTCGTCGCAATCTGTACCTTGTGCGGAATTTTCACAACGACCTGCCGCTTGTAGTAGTCGAGCAGGTACCAGATAAACGCCTCGATGAGTTCTGGAATCTGGTTGTTGAGGTTGAAATCCATGGGAAATTTCTTCTGTAGTAGTTGCTCTTCGTATGTGTCTGGATAGTCGCCCTTGTTGCTGTAAAAAGTCGACTCGAAGGGAAAGCACTGGGTGCGGTTAAAGGTCGCCTTGTCAATGCCGTTTCGGAAGCACGGGACGTCGTTGCAAATAAAGACGGTCTTGAACATCGGCACAAAGGACTTGGCGTCTTTGCCGCGCTCAAAGAGATCGCGGCCCCACAAGGTGTCGTTTCCCGTGAGGCGTTTATACACGCCGTTGTTGATGAGTTCGTCGGCTTCCAATTCGGTGAAGAAGATGATGCGCGTGCCGTCGCTCAGTCGAGCAATATCCGCCATCGCGCCGCCCATGTTCTTGTCCTTACAGGTGACAAGACTGGCATTGCTCACTTTTGACAAGGACGCGAGCGCCTTCTCAAAGAACTGCTGAGTGACGGTTTTCCCGCCGTTGCCTTCACCGGTCCAGAACTGTCCGATCTTGCGCGCGTTTCCTCCAACAAACACTTCCGAGTTTATAACAAAAAAATATTCGTATAATTCCTTGTCGGGAAAAATCTTTTCGAAAATGCTGATGATCTTCTGCACTTTCTCGTCGTCCATGCTGTAGTCGACATAATTGTGCGGGAGGCACTGGCTGAGATAATCTTCTGGTCTGCCCTTGCGGAACGCCGACTGCTTGGATTCGAGGGCAACCTGTAAGTCGTAGACGCCGTTCTTGAACGCCATCAGATACTTATTCTTGTTGAGTTTGTCCTCGAAGCGTCCGTCATAGAATAGCTCGCAGCACTCCTTCATGACATTATCTTTGAAGGGCGCCTGCTTGAGTTGAGTTATGATCTTGTTGATCTGCTTGGACTTTTCCGAGTTCTTCTTGTCGACATCGGTGGCGTCGTCGGCAACGCTGCCCTCGTCGCCGATCTTCGAGTTGCCGTAGATCTTTTTCAACTCGACTCGGAACCGCTTGACAACCTCGTTTGATATCATCTTCCGGAGCGTGGTGCCCATGCGATCCTCCTCCCAGTATGTGCCGTTGAAGCGGTGCCATGTCCGTGCCTTGATGTCGGAGCACTTGAAGATCTGCCCGCAGTCCTCGTGGATGATCTTCGCGATGTCGTTGTGCGTCCCACTCATACACTCGCCCATAATCTTCTCGACCTTCTTCGAGTTGTACTCTTTGTATTTGAGGGGATTGTCGAGAGCTGCGAAATACTTGAGCGTTCCGATGGTCATCTCGCTCGCGCCCATTTTTTCCCACAGGTAGGTACACTCTGTCTCGTTGGTGAACTTGGGCGACCGCTTCGAAAAGTCGATCCACAGCGCCAGTCCCTCCTCGCACCCGTCAGAGATATTGAAGAGCACCCATCCTATATTCATCCACTCGGTGTAGTCGTCGTTGCGGTGGTCAGACAGCATAGTCAACAGCAACTTCGCCTCGGCGAGATTCTCGTCGAGCGTCTGCTTGCTAAATATCTTCTGCTCGCGCACCCGCTCCTCGACACGCTTGGTATTGCTCGGGATCGGGATGTTGCTTTTGAGCGCCTTTGGTGCGCGACCCCACGGATTGATAGAAAGAATGCGCGGGAGGTTGAGAGCGATATGCCCCTTGATGGGGAACTGTGCATAGCGCTCGTCATAGACAATATACGACTTGAACGCTTTATCGATATCGACCTCGTTTCCGCTCTTGTCGATGATTGTCTTGAACAGATACGGACGCATATTCATGCCGCTCTTCTTGGATCCGTAGAGGAGCCAGTGGACCTTACAGCAGTTGCTGTCGATGATCTTGTCGTATTGCGCGTCGTTGTACGAGAGGTAGTTGAAGACGCCGCGATCTTTGACGAGTTTCTTGACGCGGGGAATGAGGTGTACGTCCTGCTCCGACCGAGCGAGGAAGACGTGGGGAAAGTGAATATGGAACCCGTGCTTGATGACGAGATTGGTGCCGCTCGCGACCTCGTAGGGATCCTTGGTGAGGATGACACAGTCGAGTTCGTTGTCGTTAATTTCGTCGCTGATCTCGAGGATGACTTCCTGGTAAATTTTGACGATGCTCTTGACGACCTCCATCGTGTACAACTCTGTGTTGTGGACCTCGTCGTTCTCAATCTCCATCTTGATGTCGATGTCGCCGATGACGGGGATGTCGTTGTAGGGTTTCTCGGCAATCTCGTGGAAGATGCCGTTCTTGATGTCGCGCGAATACACTTCCCAGAATTTATGCATGATTCTGTTTGAAAATTCGTACTTACCGCCCGACATGTTGACATGGGTGTGTCTGACATTCGCAGTATAAGTCTCCCTCAATATGCTGTCGACTGAACTGAATTTATCGTCATCCATTTTTAAACAAAAACTTTTTATTTAAAATCAAAATTATGACGCATGAGGCGTATACGGCAATTAAACTAATAAATACTAATAAATGGATGACATTTGTAAAACACTGCATATTGAGAATAAAGACATTGCCAGCATCGTTTCATCCGAGTACAAAACGTACGATAAGATGAAAGCCCTTGAATGTCTGGTCGAGGAATTGATAGTCCAAAATAAATTTCCTCTATCTACAATAAAATTTTTGGGGGAGGGGTCTACAGGACTTGCGCATCTCGTCGGTGGTTTTGCGGGATCTGTAAAACTCGTTGCAAAACAGAACGACGAGCAGCGCGTTACCGACGCTGAATATCTTGTTGGTAAACAACTTAATGTATTGCGGCAATATACGCCGTGTTTTTCATACGTGTTCGGAAAAACAGAAAACAAACTTATCTATGAATACGGCGGCAGCACGTCCCTCCATATGTGGAAGTATCAAAACCCAGATAGTGTCGGGGATTTATTAACAATCTTAATACAGGTTCTCTTGTCTTTATATATCGCCCAGCGCAAATACAATTTTATACACAATGATCTTCACGGGTCGAATATTATTATTAGAGATAAGAGGGACTCGTATACATTGCTTGTGGGAGATACGGAATATCGGTTTAATAATGTACTCGTTCCGTGCATAATCGACTATGGTTTTTCGTATATAGAGATTGGCGACGAGTATGTTCCAGACTACAGCGTAAAGCGCCGCCAGTTGTTTGTCCAGGGATTCGACCCCTGTTTTATGCTTTCCGATTGCGCCCTTGGTAATGCCGGAATAATTAAAGATACAACTCTGCGCTTATTTAAAACATTCTATAAAACGCAACTTGTATATAATTTTGTGCCCGAAAATCTATATCGAAGCATTGACGCAACGACTACGCCACTCGATCTGGCAATATTCATACTCAAGTCGGGTAGACTTTCCCAAATCACAATGAATAGGAGAAATGTTTATGTAGAGCAGAAACCACTGCACGGTGCAGTTGATTGCGGCGGATTCAAGAGTTTCATCATCTCTAAGTACTTTAAGTTTTCTGACAATACAAAATACGAGGGACTGGAGAACGATAGGCGGGCGTTGACAGAGATGCTGGAACTGTTCAAGACTACCGACAGCAACCACTTTTTGGCGATGTGTAAAATAGTGCTTGATACAAAAATAGAGCACGCACCAAAACTAACAAACGAAGAGACCGATCTAATATATAACCTAACATACTCGGTTAATATGTTTGGCATACTCTATTACATGGCGTACGAGATGCGCGACGTAATGGTCCTGCCGCTATTGCCGATCCTAGACGCGGGAAAAGCAAACATACATTTTGTGAACGGAGACTACTACAACAAAGTCGTTGGGTGGATGGCAACACTCGGTATTAATTAATTAATTTCCATATGCAAATTAATTAACATGTCCTTTGTACGAGAAGACGCGCATTCTAGCACAGAAGAAAATATACTTCTGGTGTATCCAGATTTGCTACTGTATAACAAGGACTTGTGGTCAGAGCGAAATTTGACCTTGTATGGTAAAAATATTTATTGTTAACAATAAGGATGGAAAGCACTTTTTATTCAATCGTGCAAAGAAGGAAAGAGTTTCTTGTAAATTAATTTACAAGAAATATTTATATACATACTTCAACATACTACTTACACAAACTCCAAATCCTCATGCTCAAGAAGTTTACGGGCGAGCCAAAGAAATGGCTCGCGGCATTTATAGTTTGTTTTTGTACTAATTTCCCCATATGCCGAGTCAATGCCTCGGCGGGCGAGAGAGAGAGGGATTGATGTATTAGATATGACTCGATCCTTTACAACATCCACCTTGGTCCCGCACACAAAGATGGGCGTATCTGGTACAACCTTGACATACATGTCAATCCACTTTTTGATATTTTTGCGCGTGACAAGCGACCCCACATCAAACATAACTATAGCCGCCTTGGCGTTGATGTAGTAACCCTCGGCCATTCCCCCAAACTTCTCTTGACCGGCCGTATCCCAAACATCAAACACAATTGTGCCGTAGGTTGTTTGGAAAACGAGTGGGTGCACATCAACACCCAGCGTTGCCGTATACTCGTTTTTGAATTTGTCCGAAATATGTCTCTCCACAAATGATGATTTTCCAACCCCGCCGTCTCCGGAAAGAACAATCTTGAACCGCTGAATCGCCTGAGCCATTGTAATTATATTTAAATTATAGATTTAAAAATCAAAATTATTGATTTTTAACCTAATGTGCTTCAGACAAAAGTTGTCAAGTATCTTGTTATAATTTGGTGAATTGGCATATCATGGAGCAAAAGAATTTTCCGTCTGGCACTGAAGACATGTTCATACATTTCATGTGGAATCCTTTGTTGCAACCGTCGCACAAGATAATAGGGTTGGAATCTAGCGACTCTACCCCCTTGCATATTTCACATGGGTCTGTCTCGTCTGTAAACTCTTCATCCTCATTTTTTTCCGGAGAAAATTTTTTGTAAATATCCCGAACGCGTAACGGAGTCCACGGTTTGTCACGGCACAGTTTGTTCTCGGTATTGAGTGTATCGGCAATGACATTACAGATACCAACGCCGGTCTCGTTTGTAATGGTGTCAAGCTCGGTGATTGTGTCAACATAGTAGATGATTCTGTTGACAATTGCCATTTCTGTCGGATTAGGAATAAGTTTGCGAGGACAATAGGAATGTCCTGCCCCCGACAGTCGCTCTGTCTTGTATCCAAAGGCGGGGGCGCCTATGTGCCCGTTCCGCGCGCGAATGTGCGAGATGGCCCCGCGCACTCGGTCAGAAATAACGTCAGACTCTTCGTTTGCGTCTACAAAGAGGCGTCGAAATGTGCCCCTGTCTGCCGGATACGATATGTGCTCAAAGACCGAGTAAGTGCGGACGTCCTGTCGACTAAGTGATGCAAGAATGCGCATCCCGGTGGGAGCATCGCGCGTAAGACGGGAAACACTGTAAACAATAATAATGTCGCCACTCTCCACTAGCGAGAGTATGATATTCAGTTTTTTCTGTTTGTCCATAACTCGCCCCGAGCAAATCTCCGTTATAGTAATTTGTACGATGTCCGGGTAGCGCGACCGGGCAAAGGCGCTACACTGAGCAAGTTGGAAGTCCAAAGACGTGCTCTCTCCAGTAGCCTGCGCAGCACTTGAAACGCGTGCGTAGATGTAGATTGTCATTTTGTGAATCGTGAGAGTTAAAAAAATCATTTTTAACTTGCGGAGCAAATGCGAAGGAACTTATCTTCTGCGGAGCAATGAAACGGGCGGGGCAATATCTTCGTCAGCGGGATAACAAGCTTCCGGTTTATCGGTCGCCGTTGGTTTATATGTTTTTTCGGCAAGATCCATCACCGAGTTTATTTTCGTTTGGAGTAATGCCATCATTGTTTGTATCTCGGCAAGCGCGCTATAAATATCTTTTCGATTGGATACTGGAAGAGTATCGACAAGTGGCGGAATGTCGTCGTCCGATTGCTGCTCTGCGATGAACGTTTCCAGAGTTTTCTTCATGTTTGGGAAGAAGATCCATCCGGGGCGACCCTTAAGATTTGAGATGTACTTTCCGCCCATCTGGGCGAGTTTGTCTGAGTAATTCTCTGTATCACCGAAGACGGCGAGCGACTTTTCGGAATATTTTTCGAGTGTTAGAACCATTTAATTTATTTATTAATAAAATCCAATAAATCAAAATAATAAATAAAAATTCTTATAATAAAATGCAGACAACAAACACTAACAATTATTCGACGTTTGGAAAAGCGATGTATGGAAGCGGGCAGTCTACAAGTGAATATGTCGACATGACGAATACCACGTCAAACGCAAATGCAATGGTGAACGTGTACAAGATTCCCAGTCAGTTCCAGTCAGCCGTCAACATGAACATGTTGAATCCTAACCAGAACGACCCGACAATCATTTCCCGCGCATACTACACGATCGACAAGGCGTACGGACCGCCCCCGACCGCCACTCAGCAAAAACGCACCTGCGGCGGGAGTTTATAAATTATTATTAATAATAATATAAGGATATGTTTATAATAAAAATGACAACAATTGTGTCGGAATTAGAAAACGATATCTTCGCACCTCGAACTGTCGAAATTAATAAGGAAAACGCGAGGTCGTATATCCTTGATTTCTCGATATCAATTGAAGATCGCATGCTTGCGCTTATCATTTATAGCGATCTTGTCGACGAGGAGCATTTTTCCGAAATGCTTTCGCGCATCGTCTCCATCTTTTCCATCAGCAATTCATATACAATACGAGAGTATATAATAAAAATATGCGCGGAGAAGACTTTATCCCTGGATCTTCGCTGCGAACTCGCCAAGAACTTTAGTCTGCTCAAACCCGACGACGATCCACAAGATCTCTTCTTCCGCCCCCTCTATCTCGTGTGTATCGAGTTGGATGCGGACGGGTGTACTATCAACACGTCTAAGAAAATCGACATGTATGTTTTATTGATGCAGAGCAAGGAGTACAAGGAGTTCGGCGGGCAGTTCTTCAACCGCTTTGTCAACGGAAAGAGACTCGCATCGTTGTTCAGGTATAAAAGCATCCTCTCTCTCAAAACATTATTTGGTGTATATAATAATAGTTGCGACTTGATTCGCTTCCAGACAGCGGCGCTTGTATCGTTTATGACGGGCGATAACGGCGTCAACGAGCGGATCCTCGCCGCCCAATATCTATTGACAACTCGAGACGAGGAGTACCAAATGTGTATTGATACAATGATATGTATTTCATCAAACGACGAGAATCCGTACAAATCGCGCGCCGACGCCGTCGACGTGCTTCTCAAGTATGGGAGGGATGGCATCGGCAAAGAAATGCTAGCCAAGCTTATTATTATCGGAAACGACAACAAGCAACCAGTCAATATCTACCAGAACCCGCAGAACGCGCACAGCGAAACAATCGAAGCGAGCGCGAACAAGATTTTAGAAATGATCATTTCTATTCCTCTCCAACCCAATATTGACTATGAGCGTGTAAGAAAGGAACTCCGTGGCGATAAACTTACAATGGAGAGGATTGATCTGGATACGGCGCTCTACACCAAATACAACACGACGCTCAAATCGGCGCTGGTGTACATGTACTCGTTCATACAGACGCAGGAAGCAGAGTTGAAAGAAATTCTTCTTGGGAGGTTGTCGGAAGAACTTGCCGAGAGCAGCGGACTGTGCTCAACCGGTATATTCGAGCGAATTATGAATACGGTGTCGGGGTTCGTCGGCGATCTGAAAATAACGATCTCGTTTGAAGAACAGATCTCGGGAAATCTCACGGGACGACTCAACGCCCGAATTCGCGCTATTCCAAGTGTGGGCGAGTGCCTCCACACAACTAAATCTGTGACATTTTGTAATTGTAGTGAAAATGTGTGTACATATTCATACACCAAAAAGTATATGCCGCACCGACTAAGACGGCTAACAACGGGGGCGTGCGGCAAGTGCTATTATTGCAACGATGAAAAATGCGTACACAGCTGTATCATCAATGAGACTCAGTCTAACAAAGAGACTAACGTGTGCAACACGGAGTTTATGTATCTGATTCTTGAAGAGATGATTGTGCCGACACACGAGTATGACAAGAGGCGCAATTTCCTTAAGTTCTTCAGGTACATCCTTCCGAACATAATGGAGGAGTTGAAAGAGGAGTTTAAACCGTATGTCGACGACGCGACCTTCGAACTCTACATGCGAAAAGCGATCCTCGCGTACGAGGGAGACAATTAATAAGATTATTAATTGGACGTATACATCTTATAAACATATTCGCCCTTTGCGTAGTGCGGCAAACTGTTTATTTTCTCAATCTCCTCGGGAAGTAACTGGAGTTTACAAGTTCTTTCGTTCACCGAGTCGTAAACGTTGATGATGCTCTCGCTCGTGTACACATACGGGTCTTCGAAGTTGATGTTGAAGATCTCGACGATCTCGTTGCCGTTTTCGGGTGCAAGCGAACTATAAGCGCTAGTAATCTCGGAGTATGTTCTGTCCAAATATCGCTTTAGCAAACCGGTGTAGCAGTATGCGAGCGAGTAGAGACTACACAGCATTATTTCGTAATTTATGCGCGGGAGGCAGTACTTTGAAATGCGCATGAACTCACACTCGACGGCGAGCTTAAACTTTTTAACTGCGGAACTGCGCGTATCATAATCAAGATACTCTTTCTTGACGAGTTTAGCGCTATCAACAATTGTTTTCAACATATTGAGTTTGTAGACGGGAACGGTCATTTCTTTCTCGATCTTGGCAAACTCGTTCAAGAAAACAGGATAGCAGACGCGCACGTCTTTCTGGAATGTGGTTGTCTCCTGGAGCGGAAACGACGAGAGAGAGATGATGATGTCGAAGCATGCGCGCGGAGAGTCGCGGAATAGACCGCCTTTCATGCGCGTGAGTTCCGACATCCTTCGGGTCGTCTTGTCGGTCGCCTCCTCCTTGTCATACTTGTCCCATCCCGAGTGCCAGCTGATATTGAGCGGTTTGAATATGTTCTTGACAATTGTCATAAATAAATTATTTTTTGTATTAGTTTCAGAGTCGGAATTTGTCTCGTCATCGGAGAAGACCTTTCCGTCGTCTTTTAGCATATCCTTAAGATCGGAGAAGAGCGACACAAGAAACACCTTGTAGTCGGTCAGCCATGAGTACCGGTCGCAGAAATATCCGCGGTCAGAGTTTGAGAGATCGACATTGACATCGGTGCCCGCCATGCCGTTGGCGTACGCGAATCCCATGTCGATGATCTTTGGTCTTACTCCAAATGTCGGAACAAGCATCCCGGCGTATTTATCGATTCCTTCAAAGATATAGAAATTGACGTCGTTGTCTCCGCACTTTTCAACAAGAATATTGCTGGAGTGGAGATCGTAGTGGGAGAACCCCAGTTTAGAACCGGAGATATTGATACTGGCAAGCACTTGCTTGACGGTGCTGTTAAAGCGGTTCTTACTGATGGCGCCCTCGTTCATTACGTGCTTGAGGGACGGTCCGTCGATAAACTCTTCAAGAATAAAACTTCGGCGGATGGGGTATTTCGATGTGACAATAAATGGGTTATCGTCCTCCTTGATTTTTGCGTCGGTGTTTGCGCTGTACACGCTATAGGCGAGCGAGTAGTGGGGGCAGTACGGGTATATTTTCTCAAGGAGTTTCATGGCTTTGTATTCGTGTTCGACAATATAGTCGATGTACTGCGACACTTTGAAGACCATACTTACGGGTTTTTTGTCTTTGGCGACGGCGACGGTGACAAGACCGCAGACGCCCTGACTGCCGCTGCTAAATATTTTTTCGATTTCTAAGTTTCTGTGAGATGGATTACTGAGAAACTCTATCAACTCTCTGTGATTTATTTCCATTTTATTCCGGCGCAAGTTTTTAAACAAATAATAAAATAAAAAAGATGATAATAAATGACGATTATTGGATCACTTCTATTTCCATTACACAAAATTGGACAGGACAACGAAGGACTTACGGGTCCCTCTGGATCGATTACCGAGAAACTTGCGGCAAAGGAAGATTCTGTAGATCATGCGCTGAAGACGATCACCAACCATACTGGAAGCAGACACCAGAGACGACACACGGCTATAAAAACTGGTCATGGATACAACGACTACATTACGAGAGAGGTCGTTATCGCGATTGTTATCCTTATTATCATCGATATAATGATCCTTTGCCTTGCGATTCACTATATAATGGAATGTTGTAAAAACCGTGGATGGGGGACTGGCATGATGATTTTATTAATCGTATTGATGCTCACGCCCAGTATCGGACCCTTTGTAACATTTGGTATAATAGCATACGGCGCATTTGGCGGGTGCAAACCGAAAATGACATTCCATTTCTACTGAACGAATTATTAATAGTTATTAATAAATGTCCAAACCGTGTAAAAAAACATGTAATAAAGATGAGATCTGTAACCCGGCATCGGGTAGATGTGTAAAACTATCCGGGAAGATTGGAAAGACACTTACGTCCTCTTCCTCTTCTCGGAGACGTAGATCCTCTTCTGGGAGACGTAGATCCTCTTCCTCGTCTGGGAGACGTAGATCCTCTTCCTCTTCTGGGAGACGTAGATCCTCTTCCTCTTCTAGGAGACGCAAGTCCTTATCTCCGAGAAGGAAGTCCTCTTCCTCTGCGAGACGTAGATCCTCTGCGAGAATGTCCTCTCCCAAAAGACCATATGTTCCTGCTTTGCCAGTTGAGATGATGGAAAACATTGTAAAGTATGCAGATAACTTTACAGATCTATTCGCCTTGTACAACACAAACAAAGAACTAAGAGTTATTGCCGGAAAAGAAATTGAGAAGAGGAAGGATAAGTTAATATTGACATCTAAGTTTAAAAACCTTATTGGCACTGCGCCAAAGAACGGAAAGTTCAAGTTTGGAGACCACGTGCGTGTTATTCCTGGACGGGTGGATAACCCGGCGAAACCGTATGAACGATTTATAATGTACAACTCAAAGAAACGAACAGAATATATAGAAAAAACGGGAACTATTATGGGGTATGAATACAAACCAGGAGCGACTGCCAAATACATAATAGAGTTTACCAACGGAAAGACTGATATATTCCATTCTCACTTTATTGAAAAACTATAATGGGTTTAAAAAATAAACATAATATTTAAATGAATACACTGATGACTGGATATCCGTTCTCTGCCATTGGACTTGGAATCGGTCTTATCGCAGGTTCTATTGGATTTGTATATGTCTCGACGATGCCGAACGAGCGGGCGAGATACGGGTACTTTCGCGCGGCGTCAATCTTGGCGGGAGGTTTTATCGGCGAGGTCTATGGACGCGTATTTAATCTTTATTAATTAATAAAGATTATTAGAACCGCCACACGCATCCAACCATATTTTTTTCTGAAATAAGCGGAAATATGCCTTGGATTTTATTAACACAGTCGTTAGCGTCTTCATTTGTTGCTTCGCTGCTCCCCGGAAACACGCGTGTAATATATTTTCCTATTTCGTCGACAAGTTTAACACTTGTCGACGAACTGGTTGTAGAAGGGATTATCAACGTCCCGTAAACACTTGTATTATGTTCAAGGACGAAGACGGTCCAGTGGGTGTTTAAATCTAGTAGCGCTTTTCTCTCTTCCTGTAGTCCAAGATCCACCTTCTCTATCGCCCGCACGCATGGTATACACACAATTCCTAGAGAGTAACCAACTAGATCCAAAAAACGGTTCTTGATGTCGTCTGGTGAGTTCTGAGCAGTCATTTATTACTAATTAATGATTATTAAATCATTAATAATCATTAATTAGTAATAAATGGCAATAATATTTCTTTTATTAGAGAATGGTTTTGGCGAGAATACATTCCAGAGTCTATTAAAAACTATTCAGTCTCAGTTTGGACTTTTTACAGCAATATTGAATCGCTTTTACCCCAATTTTTCCCAGCACATTCCACAACTGCACCGCTGGATTGACCCCACATCCTCAGACACTGTATCGCACTCATTTGCAAGATGTTACGCTACAAGATCTATAATAGATGAACTTTTTGGAATTTCAAAGTGGTATAACTATTCACATTTTTCTCCAGATGATATGAGCTTTCGAATCATAAGTATTGGCGGCCCCGTGTTTCCGGACCACACCTTTGTATTGATTAATGTCAGAGGAGAAAATTTTCTCCTACAAAGTTATTATTATGCGTATTTATTATCGGGAAAATACGGCGTATTACAACTTGACGCCGTATCGCTTGCAGAGCTGAACGACATTCTCGAAATTTATAAGGCAATTGCAAACGGCGAAGTCTATATAAGTTACGATTTATTGTCGGCCCTTAGATTAAGATTAGCTGTGTTTACAGGAATAGATTCTTCGAGAAGCGTAGGCAATATTGCTGGAGCAGCTTTATGGAGGGGACGTTTAGAAGGAAATTACATTAATGACGACATCACTTTTGCAAACTCTCAAGTCGTCTTTGAGCATTTTAAACAGAAACTGGTACTCTTCGATCAAACAGTCAGAACAGTTGTTCCCGTAACACCAGAAGAGTTACTTAATAGATCTTTTAATATAATTTTTAATTATCATTTTTCTGATGCCTTTATACCAGATGCATATGTTAATGTTGGAGGCATTCAGGCATTGCCCGATCACATGCGAAGTGACGTGTTCCACACACTTGTTGGAACAGAACAACCCCCGGGAGTTGCGCTAGGTATTGAACACGGTCCGGTTGGAGACGGTGTACTACCCTATTTTGTTTCCAGAAAAACGATTAGGGTACCCGTCGAAGAAATCTATAGGTTGTTTGATATTATTAGACGTAAGTTAGATTTGCTTCAAATACAATCAGAGCAACATAATAATGTTCTACTTAGTCTAACCTTTGATAGAATTGGTCTTGAAACAACTATTTTACTTGACGAGACCCAACAAGCATTGAAATTAGAACGCGCAAGATATACAGTAGCACATTTTCCACAGTATCGAAGATAGTTCCACAGTATCGAAGATAGGTCCACAGTATCGAAGATAGTTCCACAGTATCGAAGATAGTTAATTTAATTGACAATAAATATACCAAGTAGGCGCGTTGCGTTTTTTCCACTGTGCAATATGCTGCTTCTTGTCAATGTAGTACTTTTGGTATGACGCGACAGAATCTCCCTCAATCTTACACTCATCCGGCATCGCAACGGTTGGACACGTGAACTCTCGAATTGGAATATTTATCGGGGGCGCCGAGAGTGTCGACACGATTCCGTCGCGCTGCGATTTGTGGACCTTGCCGTATCTAAAGGTGTACTCTTCGCAGACGCACACGAGAAGCGTGTGTAACCACTTGTAGTTCTCGTTTGACGTACGGCACCAGATTGCCGACGGGTGGTTGATGTGGGTTGCCTTGTACAACTTGTCGTCGATGCTTTTTTCTTGTAGAGTCCATCGTTTTATCTTGCGGTTCTTGGACGAGATCTCGATTGTCTGAGTCCCGTCGAGAACGCGGTGCGCGGTCGATAGAAGCTGGCAGTATTCCAAGATCATCTTCACGACGTGCTTGTCGACGTGCATGATCGCCGATTCCTGCGGGTCTAACGAAAGAAAGAAGATGTTCATTGTATTAACCTAAAATATCTGTTAAAAAATCATTATTACTGCCTTGAATAAAATTGATTTAATCAATGTATAGTATAAATAAAACAAATGACTGCCAACATTGCTAAGATTGCCGAAGCGACAATAATATCCTCCATGAAGAAGAATCCCCTTGCCGACTTGAGCTACTTTGAGTTCCGCACCACTACTTCTGACGGCAGCGTAGAATACACCGGTCTGTGGCCGAGTACAAAGACTGTGTGTGGGTCTCTGCCCACGAAGGCAACCAAATTTGCGTTTAACCTGCCCATGCCAACAATTGCCGATCTGCGCCAGAGTCTCAACGCCCTCAAGATCCAGAAGATCCCCTTTGGAGATATTTATTGGTTTCTCCCCAAAGGAGAAGTCGACGACGCCGGCGTCCACTACAATGCCACCAAAATCATCCGTTGGATGGGCGGACTGTATTACGATATTGAGAGCGCCGTGGTTTGCTCGAATCACGTCCGGTGCGCATTGAAGTCGCGGGAAGACCCGACATTCGAGAAGACTGTCTATCGCACCAGTACATCTCTGCCGCAAGAGGCGATCGACGGAATTGTGGTCGGCGTTGTGAAAGGAAAGAACGGGCAAACGGCGAGTTTCCGACCCGTCCTCGGTCGTCGCATGACAAATCCCCCGACCTTTGTCCATTTCGACGATGGCACGACCGCCTCTGTACAGAACAAGGACGGATACATCCTCTTTGGCGAGCAACTTCTCGCCGAAAAGAAGAAGGAAATTAACCAGACATACACAAAGTTCCTTGCGCACGGAAAAGCGTATATGGAAATCTCTGAACAGGCAGCATCCGAGGCGCTTCGCGCGGCTGCCGAGGAGGGCGGGTTCAATTTTACAGGAAACGTGCGCGCGTTTATGCTCAAGAAGGACGACGCTCCTGGGCGAGACATCCGCTACTCTACATATAAAGATCTAGATAGCGGGGTAGAGTTTTCGTATCCGCGAGACAGTTGCTCCTGGTCCATCCTGCTCCTTGTTCCTGCTATTAGGAACTGCGATCTGCCAGAACCGGAAGACGGCGGATTGTACGGCGAGTGCCAAAAAGGAAAGGTGGTGACAGAACTGGTTGCGCGCTCCGAGTTTCGGGTTGGCGGGCGCTTCGACCCCGTATTCCCGGCCCATTCGCGCCAGATGGTTGGAGCACTTGATGCTGCTAATGAGATTATGAAGAGCGAGTTGTAAAGCGAGTAAGTCTTAATTAATTAAGACTTATCATTTCTTCCATTTCTATTTCTAGTTTTGTGTCTGGATCACATATTGCGACTTCGTCGAGACAGTGAGTCGGAGACGTGTACGGATCGCCATTTGCCGTTCTTATCCACCCATCAATTCCAGCCCTACATAAGAGTCTTATAAGAGGGTAGTCTGGATTTATATCCTTTGGATCTTTACACACATATGTAGTTGCTGTTTGTAATATCAAATTATTAATAGACCGTGTAGCACATTTAAGATCATCAGATCCTTCTTTATATACACCCCGAGCGAGTTGTATTAGTTTAGCACCGAGTTCCAGATCATTTTCATCTACATAGTCAAAACTTACAGTTTTATAAGGAACTATAAGAAGATTAATATCTCTTTTGGGACGTGCAGCGATCAGTTTACAGTATCCGTTAGACTCGCATCTTGTACTTGCCCAATGAGTTTTGGTACAGGCTGATTGATCCCTAAAATATGCATAAAATTTCGGGTTGTCTGCTCCTTTTAATATGTTACCCTCGATTCTATATAACACCGTACTCTTTGTAATAGTATATACATCCATTTATTAGTAAATATTTTACTTTCGCCGAGTCATTAAAATAATGACTACTCGTTTAAGATTTTTATATTTTTATTTTTCTTTACTGTATTGCTGCTGGTGATATTTTAGACGGGTCGAACAATAAGGCAGTTTTATTTACATTTATAGAACCGGGGTGAGTTGTTGCTGGATCGAAGGAGTTTTTGGAGGAGTTTTTGGAGAGACACAAAACAATAGTTATCGCGGCGGCAATAATTAAAAAGACCAAACACAAAAAAAGTAAAATAATATTCATTTATTGTTGTTCTTTTAAAAACGTGCTTTTCTAATGATCATATACACACTTCGAAAGCATATGAACTGCATAATCTTCCAGAAACTCGGCATAATCTCTCTCAACCAACAACTTCGTGATCCGCTTCCCGCACTCTCGGTTCTGGTCATGGCAGATCGGAATCCACCAGAAATAAATTTTCTTTTGTGCTCTGTCGCGGACCTTGGCATGCATCCGCTGGCAAAAGTCTGTATAGGCAATATACTCTTCTTCGGACAGCTGGCGATCATTTAAATAATATTTCTTGGTGCCGTCGGATAATTCAATCGCGGGCCCATCCTCCCGGTGGCACTCATCCTTGACCCACCACTCCCGGTCTACAGTTTGGTCGGCATTAACATAACAAATAGCGGGAAGTCCGCCATCTCGATTGAGCATACCCCGAGTGTACCAGAGTTGGTCTCCATTTTTGAAGACCATGGCGGGTCCGTTGGCGCGATGGAGTCGCCCCCTGTTCCACCATTCCTCGTCTTCATGTGAATCTATAACGGCGGGACCGTCGTCGCGGTGGATAATTCCAAAGAAGTGCCACTCGAGGGTGCCGTCGCCGAGCATAACAGCAGGAAGGTCGCCAACTCGGTGGAGTTTTCCATCGTTGTACCATATCCGGTCGCCGTTGGCTCGCACAATGGCAGGGAGGTCGTTATCTCGGTGGCGCATCCCATTGAGAAACCACTCCTCGTCGCCGTCGCGGACAACTGCGGGACCGTCTTCGCGGTGGCGTTTTCCATTGAGCCAAAACTCCTCGTTTTGACCGTGGACAACTGCGGGACCGTCTTCGCGGTGGAGTGTCCCATCCGCGTTTCTATATTCGGTGCGGTTCTTGAATATATCACTTGCGGACACACCGTTTATAAGGTACTCCCTCTCGTAGTCGTCCAGGCGGATCTCCATGGTTTCTTGCCGAAAATCCGCATCATGCCCCACATGACTCAAGATGTCATTGAAGATGACTGATAGTTCGCTTCTGGCGGTAGTCAGGTATTGCCGGAACCAAGGAAGTTTGGTCAGCCGCTGTTCCAGCCGCTGTTCTTCGGTGGCGGCAATGTCGCCACCTGCTTGCGGGTAGTCGGAGACAATTTGGCGTAGTATTTGGGTGCCGTCCACCATATGTCTCCAAAACTTCTCGCCATCGTCGCCAATGGACCACTCATCATAATATGAAAAGGTTTCCTTGGTGACGCAGATGAAAGCGACGTCGTTAAGAGTCCACATCTTGTTTGAAGTCCACATGTTGCGAAAGCTGCTGTGCGAAAGTGAGATTATAATTTATAGTTAACGAAAAAAATCAAAATTTTCTACTTTGTTGTTACTTTCTTGTAATTAATTACAAGAATATTAACTCGAGCGATCGCTACTCTACATATTTAACTTGCAGACTTGCAGTGTTCCTCAAATGCGGGGTATCCGTATTTTGCAATATACTCCATTGCCCGCATTACAAATGCAAAGGATATCCCGCTGTGGCCAGTTTTAAGAGTTCCTTCTATTTTACAAAGAGTTGGGTCGTAAATCATAAAACCCTTTTTTTCGTGAGGAGTAAATGCAGAAAGCCAAGACCACAAGTCCAGCTGCGTAATTGTCGAATAGGCATCCATATACATCATTTTGGTATAGTGTTCAGCAAAATCAAACGTTGCGAGAGAGACGGCGGGAAGACGGTCAGTTGAAGTCATGTTGATATATTTTAAACCTATCGAAAATCAAAATTATTACAATACCGCCGCGAATAAATTGTTAACAAACAAATAATCATTTACTATAGTAAATGGAAGAATGCAGTGAATACATTGATCTCTCTCTCCCTCGATTCATCCCGCAATTTAATTGTAAAGAACTTCCTCTAAAAAATATTAAGTATATTCTCGGTCCGAGTGTTTTTTACCACTACGAGATTGGTGGACGCAATATTTATATGTTTGGGGAATTCCACGACGAGCTCTCCCGCGGAATTCTGTATCTGACGCCAGATATGACCAAATACAACACAGTCCTTTTTTCGAGTTTTCTTACTTCTCTGGTAAAAACAAATACGGAGACAAAGTACGACGTGATGTTTGAAAACGTCTTTCGGTTTGACAAGGGCGGGGCCACATCGCCCTTTATTGTGTCTGCGACTCCGACCATTGACAAATTAACCGAAGATTTCCACGACTGTATTTTTGAAGCGTACCGCGAAAAATGCCCATACGAAAATATGCGAATACACTATGTGGATTATAGAAAAAACGAAGCGATACACGACACAAAGTTTAAAAAACTCCACGCCTTTGTCGACAATTTTTACACAATTGCCGAGACCAAGCAATATGATTTTCTAGGCGAAATGACGTCTGAAATGTTGGATATTCTTCACTCATCAAAAATTCAAAAACAGTTTAAGGCAATTGTCGACCTGACTATCCGCAAGAAACTATACAAATTCTTCAAAGAAAATATTGAAAGTAGTAGCGCATGGATACAAGAATATATTGAAAATGGAGATATTGCCAATGCACGCGAAGCCTATATTTTAACGGTGGTCCAGATACTCGACATGTATGCTCTCTCTCGTATACTCAGAAACTTTACTGATGTGAAAAAAGGAAAGCAGTTTGTAGGTACCGGAAAAGATGTGATATACTATGCTGGAAAAGCACATATTGATGCTCTCAGGATGTTTTTTGAAGAAGATCTTAAAAAATATCCTATACAAAACGTGACAATGCCAACGAGCAACTATAGTTTTGTTGAATTAGATGTCGCAAACACTTTTAGATAATCAGGAACATTTACCCAATGCATGATATTCTGCCTTCTTGTTTTTGTTTAAATATATGGAACATGAGATGAGTAAAGATTCGAAATGTTTCTTTTTGTCTGGTTCAGGCATGTTTATATTTTCTAATATTTTTACGTATACATCCATATCACCAAGTTTATTCCATTCATTGACCCCTATGTCGTTAAGGGAAGAGTCGTATGTACGGTAATAACCATCACACTTGAATCCGCAAATTACATGGGCCTCATAATACTCATCATCCTCATCCTCATCATCATCCTCATCATCATCCCCCTTCGCACGCCTCGCAATAAGGCTCAATGTAGAAGTTTCTAAATCAAACACAATCTCTTTCGACGTTGTCCGAGTAGAAACACCTTGTTGTTGTATATTTATTGTCTCTTGTAGGTCAGTTCGTTTTCCATTTATGTTGAGTATCAAGTCAGTTTCTTTAAATTTTTCAAAGTCTGTAACTATTTCCAGAGTTTGTACGAATCTTATGAACTTTGCGTAATCTGTGAAGCGCCCAAAGACTGCTGGTGTATAAAAGATCCCGTCAAACAATACAACAAATTTTACTCCCATGTCATAAAATAACCTATAAAGTACATATTCGTCGGATCCGCCTTCATCATCGTACTTAAGAATAAGATCATTAACATCACCGTTAGTATATTTTGAAAAATACGCATCTGCATCCTGCTTAAATATATTAAGTCTTTTGAAGTCTGCGTCTATTGTCCTTCGGGGTAATAACCTTCGGGGTAATAACGGATTTTCAGTTTCTAGTTTATGCTTACAGAACATATTATACATAATTCTATATAAGAATAAGACCTCGCTGGGTGCTCTGGATATATCAGGATTGACTATGTCCGTTGATATTATCTTAAGCATCGTCGGGTCTGCCAACAATGCGTTTTTCATATACATCAATACCATCCGACTGAGTGAGTCCGAGAGTACTATCCCATTTATGACTGCGGTAAGATAACACGTTCCCGATTGTTGAACGAGCCTGCCCGAACCACATCCGAATACCTTGCCAATGTAGTATCTAAACCACCATGTACACACCAAACTTAACCCACTTTCTTCATACTTTTTCATAGGAACATAAATCATCTCATACTTATCTTCCGGATGAGTATATCTCTTAACTTGTTTGATACCCCGTGGATATACATTTAATATTCTTATGCCGGGTTTATTGTCTCTTAATGTGTCAAAAAAATCTTCCTCATATCTGTTATAGTTGTCGTAGAATACCAAAGTGTTTTTGAATGTTTCTATAGATAAAAGGAAGGATTCTAACTTTTTTCTAACACCATCATCTCCGTCGGTTTTTGCATATATAAGTAGACCGTCGCATAAAGTTGTTGGCGCGTCCGATAAAACTAAGGAGTTGTTAAAATAGTTTAGACGGTATTCAATAGGCATTTGATAGGTAACCGGAATATAAAGTATATTGTACCCTCGAATGTCTTGTGTTTGATTGCACAAACTACTCTGTTTATCAATACTATTGTGTTCTGCACCTCTTGATAATAAATGTAAAACAATGATTGTCTTGGTTCTGGGTGAAGACGATTCCATTTAATTATAAAAGATTTATAATTAAACAAATTATTCTTGTAAATAATTACAAGAATATTATAAGACGAGTCGTGCTATGCGTAGAATTGGTTGATGGACGATCGCGACGCTACATATTTAACTTGCAGACTTGTAGTGTTCCTCAAATGCAGGGTATCCGTATATACTCCATTGCCCGCATTACAAATGCAAAGGACGCCCCGTTGTGACCAGTTTTAAGAGCTCCTTCTATTTTGGGTCGGAAGAAAACAAAACCCTTTTTTTTGTTGGGAGTATAGGTTGAAAGCCAGGACCACAAACCCAGCTGTGTAATTATTGAATAGGCATCATTTTGCTATCTGCAAACTCAAAAGTTGCGAGAGAGACTGCGGGAAGGCGGTCAGTTGAAGTCATGGCGAGATATATTTTAAATATGCCGAAACAAATCAAGTCTCAATGGGAGTGGAAATTTAATTAGAAAATATTGATTTTTTTCTTTTGATACTATGATTAGCACTAACAACCGTTCTTCAAAAAGACTCTACAGAAATGGCCTTCATCAACAAGCACTATGCAGACCGCGAGTTTTCACATTTTTCAGACCCCGTGTTTATGAAAAAATGGATCCACTGGTTCGACCAAACCATGGAGGAGGAAGAGGAGGTGTTTAACACATTCCTCGGCAGAATGGGTAGACGGAATCTTGATTATTCATTTGACAATTTTTCGGAAGAGATGCGGGATGCCTTCCTCGAAAAATTTTTTAAGGTCAAATACGCCAACATGGACGAAGCTGACAACAACAAAATGGATCTGGAGTAATACGGCGATGTGAGCACAACGAATTTAAAGTTATCATCACCCTTAATCTCAATATAAAATGATTTTTTATGCAGGTTATTAAAATATACCAGCATTACACAATGTCTCTTTTTGGCATTACCGAGGAACTCCGCGAAGCATTTTCAAACTCTGACGGCACGGTGGACGACGTGGGCACAGAGATATTTCCCGACTCCATCCGGGTGACCGTTGGGATGACATCGTTGCCGATATTTTTTGGGGGACATCTGATTACTATTTATCCATCATTTGTGATTCTATCATCTCGGCAACTGGCTTTGTCAGTGCGGATGTAGTCCACGAATATGATGGATCAACGGATCAGATGTGGAACATTATTCTAACTGTTTTAACAAACAGTTCCCTTTACGGAATTGCGGTCGAAAAGGGAATTTTCCGGGGTAAATATATATAAATATTCTTGTAAAATAATTTTAAATAGAAAGTAGTTTACAAAGTAAGTTAGTTTCGTCTTCTACTTCGAGCAGCAAGTCTTCGAGCATACTTCGAGCAGCAAGTCCTCCATCAAGAAGTCTCCGAGAAATTCAACTAGATTTAGAGTTAGAGGTAGAGTTAGAGTCATTAAAGATAATGACTCTTAAAACTATTTACCTTTCGAAATTCCCTGCCCGAGCTGATAGATGATTTGGTTAAAACGTAACCATCGCCAACAATTCACAGACCGCACAAGTCGTTGATAATTTTATATTCATAGTAGTCTGGTCTGTGATTGTTTTCTTATTGAGGAACATTTCCAAAAATCAGGACTATTTAACAATGTCATCCCAATAACATAAGTTCTGCTAACTAATCTGAAAGTCATTAAAATATTTAATGACTGAAATAATTATTTACTGATTATGACATGATCTATTACATTCACTATATTCGCAAGTTTTACATTTTACTGGAAAACCCATATCACAACCAGATTGAGATTTTCCGTCAACAGTACGTGATTCACATGTAGCACAAATACCATTTGACGGGGTGTAGAGTCTACACCCCATACAATACATATTTTCAAAATGAAATAGATTTTTTTCATTGTCAACACGATTTTTCGCCTTTAGCCACAGTTCATATGCAATTTTTGGATTGCGTTCGGTAATCCATGTAGGTATTGATTGATCCATTTTTTTTATAACTTTCTTCATTTTAAAAATCAAAATTAATTTTCTTAAGAAGTTAATAGCTTTGAAAACCTGTTGTTTATAAATTGGATTGGAATTGGAGGTGTTATATTATCAGTACTTGGTATAGGAGCCATCGTTGTTCTTGTTATAACTTAGTTATAACAAAAAAAATCAATATTTCAATTATCTTTTACTAACCATACTCTCAACCATACTATGATACAAGACTAAATTGCGCTATGCCATCCTCTTGCCGCAAGGCCTTGTTATATCGTAGCAAATCGGGATCCACCAGAAGTATATTTTCTTCTGGGCCCGAATACGCCTCTTCTCTTCAATTCTCTTACAAAAAGACAGATAATGGCGAGCTTTTTCAGAAATATCAGTGGTTGGAGCGCCCCGGGACACTAGATATTTGACAAGTTCAAGATGTCTATTTCTTGAAGCTTGTTGAACAGCCCAACTAATAAAAGCTTGAACATCGGCTCCTTGGGACACCAGATATTTAACAACTTCAAGATGTCCTCGGTTTGACGCCAACCGCACCGCCCAATTATTATCAGCTGTAATACTGGCTCCTTGGGATACTAGATATTTGATAACTTCAAGATGTCCATTAAATGACGCATATCGAAGAGCACCATCACTATTAAATCGAACATTGGCTCCTTGGGATACAAGATATTTGACTATTTCAAGATGTCCATTTTCTGAAGCCCATTGAAGAGCATAAGTATCATTACCGCTAACATCAGCTCCTTGTGATACAAGATACATGACAACTTCAAGATGTCCATTACTTGAAGCTAGTTGAACACCGTCATTAATAGCTTGAACATCTACAACTTGGTGCATTAGTCGTCGTGCCGGTCGAGTCCAGCGTGGCGCGCCTAGAGTCTTGACAACTTCCAAATCTCCTGATTGGCACGCTTGAATAAAAGCGTTTTCCATCCTTATTCTTGTTATAACAATAACTGTTAACAATAAATCAATATTCAATTATTTATATTTTGAATCATTTATCCCTTATAATCTCCGCCAGTATGTTCAAGTCTTAATATGTCGCTTCTAGAGTCGTATACTTCTCCTATAAACATTCCGAGTCTGGTTCCAGCAGCGAGAATAAATTCCAACTTTGTCATGTGTATAACATCATGATATCCAAAGTCTGGAAATAAACTTTTACATTCCAATTCAGATTCATAATCTTCAAATTGTGTTTGTATTTTTTTGACTATTTCTGATCCGATATACTGTTGGATAACATCATTTCCGACAATATTATCATTTACTGTAAAATCGCATATATACTTTAGAGATTTTTTCGGATGGATTTCCAGCCATGCTGTCCAATCGCGGTCTGTCGTTATGACGAGTTTACAATTTTCCTTTAATAGTTTTGTAATTTTTTCAACCATCGTTGTTCTTGTTATAACTAAGTTATAACAATAAATCAATATTTCAATTATCTTTTACCATACTCTGAACCATACTCTGATATAAAGCTAAATTGCGCTCTGCCATCCTCTGACCGCAAGGCCTTGCTATGTCGTA
>Ga0214919_10001099_pt1 | contig 45423 bp, 44 predicted proteins | sample LL1503_MetaG_FD_177994 | JGI IMG/M metagenome (GOLD analysis project Ga0214919, IMG submission 177994) | Freshwater microbial communities from Lake Lanier, Atlanta, Georgia, United States - LL-1503 | ecosystem: Environmental > Aquatic > Freshwater > Lake | place: USA: Georgia | collected... | reverse complement strand
TAAATCATATATTATTAAAAATAAAATTTCAATTCCTTTAAAAAAAAAAAAATATGATAAAAAAATTGATATATTTTATGATAAAATAAAATATTTACCTTATATTGGAATAAGTATTGATATTATATTTGGACTATTATATTTAAAATCAATATTATCTAATATATATATAACATTAACTTCTAATTTTATTCATAATAATTAGTTATTAACTTTAATTAGAAAAAATTAGTTAATTTTTAATACAAGAGGACAATATTATAATTTTGAAATATTTTTTTTAAATAATAATATTGTCTTTCCAAATAATTTTGAAAATAATATATTAAAATTTATTGATAATAAAGATAAATATAGATATTTTATTATTCCAATCGCTATTCAAATTAATTATGATTTACATTCAAATGTATTAATTTATGATAGTTTAACTAATGAAATGGAAAGATTTGAACCATATAATAATATTGGTCCATTATCTTTTAATTATAATCATATTTTATTAGATACTATTTTATATGATTATTTTAAAATATATTTTAAAAAATTAATTTATTTTGAACCTAAAAAATTTATTCCAAATATTAGTTTTATGATGTTCGAAAATTTAAATAAAAATACATATATTGGAGATCCAAATGGATTTTGTTCAATCTGGTGTTTTTTTTATATTTATTATAGAATTAAATATAATACTATTGATAGAAAAAAATTAATTAAAAAAATTATAAAAACTATTTTAGATATGAAAATATCATTTAAATAGATTGCAAGAAGTTTTGCTCATAATATTATTCAATATAGAGATCAATATTTTAAATAGATTTCTAATAATATTGAATTTGATATTAATGATTGGAAAAATAATGAATTCACAAATGAATAGGAAAATAAAATGATTAAAATTATACAATCATTATTATAAATTTAATTATTTATTTATTAAATAAATATATTAAAATAAAATATAATAATATATTGACATTAATAAAATAAAATTTTAGTTTAATTAAACATTATTAAATAAAATAATTTTTTTCAAATAATTTATATTACTAAACAATCTCTAAAACCTATTATATTCGATATATTTATAATATCTTAAATAGAATGATAAGTTAATCCATCTAATGCAACTACTTTAATATTGTTTTTATTTAATACTCTAATATTAATTTCAATTATATTTTAAAAATCTTATACATTTAATAATTAATTTTATTTATAAATAAATGATTTTTTTAATTCGTAAACATTTAAATTTCCTTTAAGAAGATATTTATTTTAAGAATTAAAATATTATTTTAATATAAATCTAGTCTATAAAAAAATTGATTTAATTTCTTAATTTGAAATTAAATTTATTAAAGTTAATTATTTTAAATATTCTTTTTAATTATTCTTTTTCAAAAATTATATATACTCTTCTGATTAAAAAAATATCTATACATTTCATAATTTAAAATCTTGTATATTTTAAATATAATTACCTGATTCTGAATAATTTATTTTATATTTATTATAAAAATATAAAATAAATTTTAAATATTTTTTTGGAAGTTCAAAAGATAAATAATTCATTCAATGATATTAATTTATAAATATTTTGAATATATTAACTATTATGAATATTTATAGATATTAGTTTATTTATTATATTATATTATAAATTATTGATAAAATAAATTATTCAATTTTTTTAAATTATTCAATAATCATCATCTGAATCTAATTCAGAATCTCCCATTTAAGCAGATGTTGGATATTTACTTTTTTATATATTAAATTAATAATTTATTTTATTTGCTAAAGAATCAAATATATTATCAATTTAAATTGATATTGAATTAATAATATCTAATTCAAATAAACAATCTAAAGAAAGTTAATAATTTCTATTAAAATTATTTATTAATAATAATTATTATATTTATTTTTATTATTATATAATAATAAAATATTATTTTAAAATAATTTAATATATTTTTAAACATCTTCCATAAATAGGATAAAATTTTTATCTAAAATTAATATTTTTTATAATATTTTATTTATTATTATTAATTTATATATCTAATAATTTTTCTAATTATTATTATGAAATAAATTTTATAAATAATTTTTAACAAATATTTTATATTAATATATCTTCTTAAATAAAATTAATTTATTATTAATCAATTTATTATAATTCATTTATAAAATAATATAGCATATAATTCCAACTCATATTGATATTATTTACTTATAATATATATATTTTTTATGATTATTAAATAATAATTATAAATAATATATATTTCAATTTTTTATTATATTTATTCAATATTTTAATGCTTTATTAACTAAATAATTATACATGATATTTCTATAATTAATATTATCTATCATTTTATCAATTTATTAAAAACAATCATTTAAGATAACATAATTATTTTGATAAACTTTTGTATTGATGATATATTATTATAATTCTTTATTTTTTTCAATAGTATTTTTCATTATTTATACAATGTTTGTTATATCAAATATTTGATATTTTAATATTGTTTCATTAAATAAATTTTATATATCAATTCTAATAATTTCTTCATTTTCTATTATATTCTCATCATTATAATTATTATAATTATTAAAATCAATATTAATTTAATTTTAAAATATACGAATTGACAAGAAATCAATTTGTAAATGAATTTCTAAAATTACTTAATATATTAAAATAACATTATTTGATTTATATTATTTTTAATCTAAATATTTAAATAATTAATTTATTACATCATTTAAAAATGGAATATCTATTAATGAATTTAAAAAAGTTTATTTTGAATAAAATAATATATTAAATCCAAAATGATCATATTTATTAAAATAATTCTTATTTTAATATTCATCATAAACAATTAATTTATCATAAAATTAATTAATTTATATATATTATTCTGAATATATTTGTGATAAATATATTAAAGCATGATTTACAAAAGTTAAATTATAATCACAATCACATATATAATGTAAATTTTCTTCATTAAAATCATTAAAATCATTATTATATTCTAATTCTTATTCAGTTAAAATAAAAAATTTATAAATAATATTTGCAATTTTTTTAATAAATTTTTAGATTAATTTATTACATTAAAAATAATCAAAAATTTTTATTAAATCATTTGTTTATTTTAATATATCATTAAATATTTTTTATATTTATTTTGTATTATCAAAAGTTTTTGAAAATATGAATTTATTAAATTTTTTATTCTTATTCATTAATATATCAATTAATTCTTGTATTTGATCATAATTAAAAGAATAAATATTAATTATTTCTTCATTATTTGGAATATTATCAAATAATTCGCATTATTCAATTATTTCTTTATTTATAAATATTATTTTATCATCTGAAGATTTTAATTAAATTTACATTTTATTATAAAATAAATCTTTAATTATAAAATAAATCTTTAATTATAAAATAAATCTTTAATTATAAAATTATGAGATTATAAAAAAATTATATTAAAATATATAAAATTATTATAAATTATATATAATAAATATATTTCAATTTTTTTTATTAAAAAATATTTTTTATTAAATAATTCAAAAAGATATAATATTATAATTTTTTTTTTTATATAATTTTACTCTATTAATTCCTAAAAATGAAAATATATCATATTTATCAATTATATCAACTACAATTGGTGCTTATCCAATAGTTTCTTTTCTTAATATTCTACCTATACATTAATCTAAATTACCTTTAGGAGGAGATGCAAAAATTAAAGTATTTAAATCTGGAATATCTAATCCTTCATTAGCTAATTCATAAGTTGCCAAAATAATTTATTTATTTTCACTTTATTTTCTTTCTAAATCTGAAGTTTTACCAGTATAGAAACCAAATAAATTTTCATATTTTTAATTTTTTTTAATAAGTTCATCTTTAATATTTTATAATTAATTATTTTTATTACATCTACTACTTAATATTAATATTTTTCGATCATCGTATTTATTTAATAAATCTTCAATAATATTTGTAATTAAATCATTTCTTTTTTAAAATGTTGTTAAATTTGTTATTTTAATATCATATTTATATTTTATATCTTTTTCATTTAAATATATAAATTTTTTTTTTTCATAATCATCTAATTCATAATTATATAAATGAATATCAACATTTTCATTTTATATTTCATCTTTATACATAATATCACCTAAAAAATAATATATTATTTTTTCTAATCCATCTTTTCTTTAAGGAGTTGCTGATAATCCTAATGTATATGGAATTCTTAATTTCATCATTGCTTTTGAAAATGTTTTTGCAGATAAATGATGACATTCATCAAATATTACTAAACCAAAGTCTTTAAAAATTGATAAATCATAATCTTTCATTGCAATTGAATGAAGCATACCAATTACAATATCTTTATTATATATATCAATTTTTTTCTATCTTATTATACCTATATTTGCATCTGTAAATTATTATATTTTTTCAATCCATTATTTAACTAGAAATGATTTATGAACAATAACTAAAGTTTTTACTTTTAATAAACATGCCAAATATAATGCAATAATAGTTTTACCTTTTCCTGGAGGAATTGATAATATTCCACCACCAAACATTTTTAAATTATTATTATTAATATAATATGTAGAAATTTTATTAATAATTTAAATTTAATAATCTCTTAATTAATTATTAAATTTTATATTTATTTTTTTTCTTGATATATGTTTAATAGTTTAAATTCCAAATTTTTATATACCATAATATAATGGAACAATAAAATAATTTTTATTTTAATAATATAAATAATATGGTAATGTTGCTTTAATATCAGTAATATTTAAATATTTATTAAATGGAAAAATAGTTAAATCAGAATATATATTTCCTTTAATTATTTAATTTATATTTTCTTTTTAAATACAATATCCATATTTATTTATTATAAATTATTATTTATTAATTCGAAACTTACATAATGATGTAGAAATACTATTCTAACATAAATTATCATTTATTTCATTCAAAAAATCTTCAGATTTTCTAAGTATATCTTATGATGTTATAACTGGAATATTAATACAAAAATTATTATCTATCATTATTGATTTATTATTATATTATTATATTATTATTATTATTATATATATATATTATATTTTCTTTATATATATATATATATAATAAATGTCAAATAAAATTATTCTTGATGAAATTAAACATTTATCAAAAAATGCAATAAATAATATGACAAGTTCTGATATTACTAAAGAAATTACTAAAATTATGAAGACAGATCTAGTTAATAATAATTCAACTAATCCAATATTAATAAAAAAAAATTTAGTACAAGAATTAGAAAAAAAAGTTTTATCTTTTACAAATGATCATATGAAATATGTTAAATATTTTGTATTATTATTTTTAACTGTATATGCTTCAATGGCAGTTAATAATTTACCAGATAGTATTGTATAGTTATTTAATAATGAATTATTTAAATTTGCTTATTTAATATTATTAGTTATTTTTGTATTAAAAAAAGAATATACTATTTCAATTTTATTAGCATTAGGATTTGTTTTATCAATAAGATTTGCTAGTATTAAAAGAATTGATAATAAAGTAAATGATGGAGTAAATTATTTATTATTTAAAAATACTTATAAAAATAATTAGAATGATTAGAGACCAATTAATCATGTTAAAGTATAGGAACAATTACAAAATAATGAAAATAATTTACAAAAAGAAGTTGCACAAAATTCAAAAAATGTTATGTTTAATTTAGATACAAAAAATGATAAAACACATCAAGAATTAAATTTAGATGATAAATATGCATCATTTTAAAAATAATATAATTACACTTATATTATCAGTTGATTTTTGTTTAATTGCATATTTTGCTAATTCAGTTGCAATATAATTTTTATTATTATTATCATATTTTTCAATATTATTTTTAATATTATATAATTTTTCATTTATAAAATTTATAACATCTTGATTAGATAATACATCCCATACACCATCACAAGCTAATACTAAAAATTTTATATTATTAATATTATAATCAAAAATATCAGGTATATGTGATACATATGGTTTTGTATCTAAATCACCAAATGCTCTTGATGTTGCTAAACCTTTTATTCTTGGACAATCATAATCAGATAAAACAATTTTTCCACCAAGATTTTCAATTCTTCGTTTTTCAAAAAAATAATCAGGTTTATGATCAATTGTCAATGGAATTCCAACATAATATTCATTACAAATAATCATTCTACTATCACCTAAATTAATAGATTTTAAATATAATTTATTATCATCATTACTATTATGATAAAGTAATGCAATTAAAGCAGTTGAACCACATTTTATAGAATATTTAAATTTTTTTAATTCTTTTTGTGTATCATCAAATATTTTTTTAATTTCTTTATTACAATTTAAAATATTTATATTATATTTAATTGATATTTCTTTAATTTTTTTAACTAAAAATTTACTAACCTAATTTCCTCCATGACCATCAAAAATAGCTAAAGTTTTTATTTTATTTTTTAAATCATAATTAACATTTTCAAATATTTCATCTTCATTTTCATTTCTAGCTCCTTGTAATGAACAATGTTGTATGTTTAACTTTTTGTTATTTTTTATCATATAATTAATAATATATAATAATTAAAAAATTAAAATAATTAATTTAATTATTTATATTATTATTTAAAAATAATGATATTAATGATTCAGTCAAATTATTATAATATTCATCTAAATTTTTATTGACATTATAGACAATAAACAACATTTTATTTTAATTTAAATTTTTTTATTTTTTTTTTTCATCTTCTTCATTTTCTTTTTAATATTTTGTATTTAATTTTTTTGTTAATTATATACTTTCATCATATTCTAATTTTTATTATTCTTATTTTGTATTTAATTTTTTTGTGAATTTTTCTTCTAAATAAGATTCTTCAAATTGTTATTATTCTTATTTTTTTTTTATTATTTGTTAATTAATATTTTAGATTTAAAAAATATTAAAATTATTTAATTATTCAATTGAATCATCAAATTCTTTTTTTAATTTAGTTTATTTTAATTAATATTTATTTAATAATTATTTTTTTAATTATTCATATTCATAATGTTTTAACTAAATTTAAACATTATTTGCTTAGATATATATTATTTTCTTAAATTCAAGTTCTTCAATGGATTCTGATTAAATTTATGAATTTGATTACATTTTAATTTAATTTTAAATTTGATTTTATTACTTTAAAAATTAAAAATAATAAAATAATTTGATTATTAATATTGAATTATTAATAAAAATATAATAAAAAGATAGAAATCATAGATTTTTTAGTATAATAATATTAAAAATTAAAAAATCATTATATTCCTTTATCAAATCAATTATCATATCATCAACTTTATATTAAAATTAATTTTATATCAGATTCTAATAAATAAAATTCATTAATTAAATTAAAATCTGTATTAGATATCATATTAGATTTTGAATGTATAGATATTAATTTATTAATATCTATTTTAATTAAATTAATAAAATTATTATTTTCATCATATAATTCATAAAAATTATTATAAGATGTTTTTTTAATTTTTTGATATATAATTTTATTTTCAATAATTATATTTTAATTTATCATATTATATTGTATTGAATTCTAATCTTTTAAATCATTAGATTTATAAATAGAAGATTCCAAGTTATTATTTGAATTATTTTTTAATTTATTAAATTCATTTTTATTTGAATAAATAAAATAAATTCCTGATTTTTTTGGCATAAAAACTAATCCATTAATATTAATTTCATTATTTTTTATTTCATCATAAATTAAATCTTTTAATTTATGTTTAAGAATATATTTACAACACTATATATCATAAATTTTATTACTTGTTTTTTTCTATTGAGATAAAAAATCATTAAAAGTTCCATTATCTAAATTAATATTATCTTCTAATCCAGTTACATTTATTTTTTCATTAATATGATCTAAAAATTCTTTTTTTTTAATTTTAGGTAAATTAATATCATAATTTTCAATTATTTTATTAGTTTTTTCAATTTTTTCTAACATATCAATATTTAATAAATTATTTCCATTAATATAATATATATCAATTATCATAAACATATTATAATTCTTATAAGTTGATAATTTACCATCAAAAATAGTACCATTATAAAATGAATCACTTATATAAAAATTATAAATGATAAAATTATAAATAATAACTTCATTAATATCGATTCTATCTAAAGAAACTTTTAATTTTTCTCTATTAATTAAGATATTGTATTTTGTATTATTAAAATATATAAAAAACATAATATAATTTACACTATTTATTTGTGTAGTTATATATTCAATATTTTTTGATTCTTTTTCTGCAATTTCTTTATTATTTAAAATTTTAAATTTATAATTAAAAAAATTAATTAAACTATATGCTTTTTGTAAAATTATTTTTTTTAATTGTAAATCAATTATTAAATTTCCTAAAATAAATTTCATTATATTAATTATTTATTATTATTTATATTATTAATAATAGAATATTTATTATTTATATATTTATTATTATTATAGCTATTATTATTACAGAAATTAACTTTTTAAAATATTATTATTTAAATATTATAAATTTCAATTTTTTTTATTATTTTTTTTTAATATTATCAGATATTTCATTCATTTCAATTATATTACTACTTATTCCATTTATAACATTTTCATCAACATATATATTATTTTTTATTTTTATTATATCATCTAATAATATTTTTGAAATATGTTCATTTTTTTTTTCAAATGAATGTATTAATGATGCAACAATATTTAAAGAAACACCATATAATACATATGTATTATTATTATAAGTAGTTGCAACTGTTGTAGTAAATATTCCAATACTTTGAACAATATAATAAAAATAAGATAAATAAATATTAATATTATTTATTAAATTTCTTCTATAAATAAATTTTTGTAAATCTTCTATTTTATTTTTATTAAAAATTTCTTGAATTGATTTTGATCCATTATCTATTTTAATTAATTGATTTGAATTTGAATTAATTAAAACTGGTAACCATTGTGTTTCAATAATTTTTTCAGAAGGAAAAACTTGTAATGAATCCTAACTTATCATATTAGGTTGTATAAAATCTTTTAAATCATTTGATTTATTATTTTCTTTTTGTATTTCAAATTCATTTTTAATAAAATTTGGTTCTTTTAAATAAATCTATATATTATCAATATTTACTGAATTTTGATCATTATTATTTTCATTCATTATTATGTATATATATATATAAGATAGATAAAAATAATTATTAAATTCATATGAACTCTTCATTATTATTTTCAATATAATTATTTTCAATATTATATCTTGTATATCCAATTATTCCCCCAAAACCATCTATAAACATTTGACCTTCAACTGTATTACATTCTAATATTATAATTTCAATATTTTTATCTTTTTGATTTTCTAATAAATAATCAATTATATTTTGATTTAAATTCTATTCAATCTAATTTGAAAAAATTGGAAAATCATATTTAATTTTTTCATATATAATTATTTTTTCTAAAAAATTATCTTTTAAATGTTGTATTGTTTCATTAATTCCTATAGATATATTTTTAACATCTGTATTGATATCATTATATAATTTAGATAATATTGATTTTTCATATAAATATATATTATTTTTTATTAAATCTTGAGATTGACTTATTAATATTTGTAATCCTTGTTCTTGTCCACTTCCAATATCTAATATTTTATTAATTTTTATTTTTATTCTTTGATCTAATTTAATATCTTCAAATAATTTATTTTTTATATTAGCAATTCCACCTAAAATAATAAAATCTACATTAATTTTTTCATTAGATATATAAATATTATTAATAATATCACAACATTTTCTAATATAAAGTAATTTTTTTTCATTATATAGTCTTTCAAATCTTACAGATGATTGTCCACCTTTATTATGTTTTCTTGGTAAATTATTTGTTATTTTATAACATATTTCATAATTTGTACCTTTTAATTTAGCACATAATAATCCATTTCCATCAATTACAATAAATCCAATAATTTTATCATCATTTAACATATTTTCTAATTCAATAGTATCAAATTTATTATGACAATTATATTTATAACTTTTTAATGGTTTTGGAGGTTCAAAATCTAATAATAATTTTTTATCTAAAAGATTATCTATTCCACAATAAATTAATAATCCATTTTTTGGAATACTATTATAATATTTTAATCTATCTTTAATTGATCCAATTACACTTAATATTAATTTACTATTTTTTGATGATTTAATATTTGATACTGAATTACATTCAATTGTTAATCTAGATACAATATCATGTATATTTTGATCTGATTTAATTTGTAAAGAAATCATACAAGTTCCAGATCCTTGAAAAGTATTTAATTTTTTAATTAATCTTCGAAGTTTAAAATAATCTAACTATACTGTTTCCATATTATTATAATTAATTTCATTAATTTTAAATAATTAACTAATTAACTAATTAATTTTAAATAAAAAATATAAAAATTTTAATTAATAAATAATATAATTTTACATATATAAATAACAAATTTAGCACTTTTAATAAAGATATAATGATAATATTGTAAATAAAGTATTATAATAAAAAAAATTGAATTAATATATATATATACAAGCCACAAATTTGAATATAATAAAAAAACAAACAAATAACAAATTAATAATTTTAATTTTAAATCATTTTTAAACCATTTTTAACCAATTTTAACCAATTTTAACCAATTTTAATGTTTTCAGAATATAATAATTCTTAAATTTCTAAATCACTTGTATTAAATTAACAAATATGTTAATATTTTAATAAATCTCAAGTCATTCTTATTGGATCAGGTGCTTTATTATTTATGTTAAATTATTATGAATAAAATTAATATTTAGATAATTTAAATGAAGCAGAAAAATAATTAATAAAATAATTTTTGAAAGAAGGACCAAAAGATTTTGATTTTATGTTAACTAATAAATAATATTTTTTAACAAATAATATATAATAAATATAATTTGATGAATATACTAATCTGTAATAATTTAAAGGATAAGATATAAAAAGTGTCAGTATGATTAGTAAAAATGATTCAGATAAATTTGATTTACTTTTAGCTTGTAATATGTCATATATTTAATTTAATATGAATGATTTGAATAAAGATCTAAAAAAATCTATTAAATTTTCAACAAATGAATTTAATGTTATATCAATTAAAGATTTATTATCATTATATAAATATTATTCATTAGATAATGATTATACTAATTTAAAAATAGAAATATGTTAAATAATTGATTAGTAAATAAATTCTAAAATTAATTTTAATTACATAAATTATAATTAAAAATCATCAAAATCATTGAATAAGAAAATCTAAAATATTAATTAAAAATAATAATAATAATAAATTAATGATATTGATTTTAAATTTGAATATAATTTTTAATAAAAATAAATTAATGATATTGATTTTAAATTTGAATGTAATTTTTAATAAAATAATATTGATTCAAATTCAAATAAAAAATTAAAATAAATAACTGACTTTAATTTTTATTTTGAAAATAATTTAGATTTAACTAAAAATTTAGATTTTAGTAATGAATAATTAAAAAAAATTAGTCATTTTGAATTAGATTGAAATAAAAATAAAATGAAGTAAATAAAATGATATAATTTATTTTTAAAAATTTAAAATTAAATTATATATATATGCCAATAATTCATATTGCATTGATAAATGATACATTTAAAAATTATATTATTAATAAATTTAACAATAAAAATCATATTAATATCATCGATTTAGATAAATATATGATATAGATATTAATTAAATCAGAATCATATCAATTATATAAAGAAGAATATAAAATTAAAGGATTAAAAATGAAATAGTTTGAAAAAAATTATATTTTTGAATTAAGAGATAATTTATATCAATATTTTGAAAAATTAGAAAATGATAATAAATATAATATTGTAATTGGATATAATATTTTTTTTAATAATATTTCTAGTTATTGTAATTTTAATTTTAATTTAAAATTTTTTCATTATTTAAATGATAAAAATATTATTTTACAAAATATTGATTTTTTATATGATAATAAAAATATTGATAATATTATTCAAAATATTATATCTAATAATATAAATTATTTTAATGATGATATAATTAAAGGATATATTCCAATTAATTTTTTAAATTATCAAGATATTAATAAAAAATTTTGTAAATATGTTGAATATTTAGATAATGAAGATTATATTTTTATAAACAATATTGATGAAATTATTAAAATTATTAATAAAAAAATTGCAATTGAAAATCCAAATAAATTATATTTTGCTTCTTTTTCATATTTTGGTTCTACACAATCTCTAGGAAAAGAATGTGATAATATTATTAAAAATGATATTATATATGCATATTCAGAAATTTGGATTGCATTAATTTCATTATTTGGAAATAAAATAACCAAAGGAATAAATAATAAAAAACCATTTATTGGAGATTTAAATAATTGTATTGAAAATAATATAAAAAAAATTTATTTATATGAAATAATTGAAACAGAATATTATATTCCTTTAATAAATGATAAACATATTTATAAATATTATATACATAAATATACTTTTTATAATAATTTTATTATTATTGAAAATTTAGAAAAATTCTTAAATGAACAAAATATTAATATCATTAAATTTAATTCTAATAATAAATTAATATAATATAATATAATATATTTTACGATATGTATAATTTAATAATTACTATTATTATGTGATATTTCATAATATATATAATTATTATTTAAAGTTCAAGTTTCTATTTTTGGAATTGGTGTAGTAATTGATACTCCAGATCCAACTGCACCCATTTTTGTAATAGTTATAATATTATTTATTATATTAAATGTATATCTACAATTATAATAACCTATAATTTTTGTAGAACCACTATTTGTATTATACCAACCAAGTTGTACATCAATATTATTTTCATCAACAATATTTGTATTAATAATAATAATTTTAGTTGTAAATTTAATATAAAATGTTTCTGTATATGATATAATTGCTGTTTTTAATAAATTTAAATCATAACATTTATTACCATATATAAATGTATTATCTATACATTTATTAATTTTACATTCATTAAAATTTTCATAAATTATATTAGAATAATTATTTTGATACTATAAATTATACAGTAATATAAATATTATTATAATTAAAAATATTAAAAAAAAATCTATATTAAGCATTTACTATATAAATAATAATATATAATTAATAATTAATAATTAATAATAAATAATAAATTTTATTAACACAATGATTTAATATTATTATCTGGGTCATATGATGAATTATTAAATATACTAACCTAAAATTTAGGATTTGGAATATTTCCTCTTAAATCAGTTGATGCATTTTTTAATGTATTACCTTGGGTATTATTTCCAATTTTTCTTGTCCCTGATGATAATAAATTTGCTTCATCTAATGATATTTTTTGCATTGGAACTTCAAAATTCCAATCATCATTACAATTTTGAGGTAATAAATCTTTTGTATTAATTTTATTATAATCATAATTTGGTGCTTGAATTTTATATTTTAAATTATTTTCATCATTCATATTAACTCCTAAAGTATAATTATTTTGTAATGTATTATTATTATCTAAATTATACATATTCATATTATCATTTGGTTTAATATCATTATAATTATTTACAGCAGTAGAAACTTCCTAATTTAAATAATCAATATTTGAATATAAATCTTCATTATGTTGATTATTAACAATATTATTATTTAATTTATTTTTTAATATTGAACTTGGATTCTAAATAGTAGTTGCTCCTCCTAAAAAACCAGTATTCATTCCTCTTGAATTATAATTTACATTCTAATTTACATTCTAATTTACATTCTAATTTGAATTTGTTCCTAAAGATCCATTATTTTTAACAATATTATTATCATCATTATTAATGGTTGATATTAAATATATTCCTAAACCAAATAAACCAATTAAAATTATATCATTATTATTCATTTTTATTATATATATATATATAATAATAAAAAAAATTGAATATATATAAATTGAATAAAAAATTGAATATATATAAATTAAATAAAAAAATTGAATATATATATAAATTGAATAAAAAAATTGAATATATAAATTTATACATATATAAAAATAAATTAATATATATTAACATATTAATTTAGTATATTAAATAAATGGAAATTCCTTGGTTTGAAAAATATAGACCAATTGATATAAATTAAATATTATATAATCAAGATATAATATTAACTATTGATAATTTTATTTAAAATAAAAATATTCCTAATTTAATATTATATGGTAATCCTGGATGTGGAAAAACATCTATTGCTAAAATTATTATTAATAAATTATATAAAAATAATAAAGATATGGTATTAGAATTAAATAGTTCAGATGATAGAGGAATAAATATAATCAGAAATATTAAAAAATTTGCAGAATAACCATCTATTTTAAGTTTTATAACAAATTAATCATAAAATTAATAATTACATAAATATGTTATTTTAGATGAAGCAGATTCAATGACATTTGAAGCATAATATGCATTAAGAAGAATTATTGAATTATTTACTCTTGAAATTAGATTTTGTTTTATTTGTAATAATATATATAAAATTCATCAAGCATTATAATCAAGATGTAATATTTTTAAATTTAATCCAATAATAATTGATATATAAATTATAAAATTAAAAGAAATATGTAAATTAGAGAATATTGAATGTAATGAAATATAAATTAAAAATATATGTAGTATATCAAATGGAGATTTAAGATAATGTATTAATATATTATAAGCAATATATTTATCTAAAAAAGATAATAATAAAATGATAACTTTTGAAGATATAATAAATATAATTGATGAATTAGTAGAAGATGAAATTAAAATTTTATATTAAATATTAGATAGAAAAAATTATAAAGAAATATATATATATTTAATAAATATAAAATATACAAAAAATATATCAATAGAAAAAATGATAGAATATTTTTTAAATTACATATTATTAAAATTAAATTAAATTGAAGATTCAATTTTATTAATATAATATTCAAAAGCTATAATTGAATTGGCAAAAATAGAAAAAAAAATATAATAAGATATCGATTATAATATATTTATATCTAGTATTATTGCAATTTTTTTATAAATAAATTGATTCTTTTAATTCTTTGATTAAAAATTTTTTATAATTTTTAAATATATTTTTTATTATTTTTAATTTATTTTCTTTAATAAAATCTATTAATTCTTCAAAAGCATTATTTAAACTAATTTTAGTATCAATTGGTAATATAATTTTTTTATTAATATATATAATTGGATTATTAGAAATATTAGCAATATAATTATATGTTATTATTTTAAAATAAAATTGAATAAATTTTTTATAATTTTCAATAAAAAATATATTTTTATTATCAATATATTTTTTTTTTTTATCTTGATTATTATATTTTTCAAATATTTTTTCAAATAACTTAGATAATTGCATATTTTCTTTTTTTTTATTTATAGTTATATATACTATATTTGTATTTAATGCATCTATTACAGTTTTATATTTAAAATATATATTAAAAAAATTATATTTTATTTGAATTTTATTTAATTTATCTAAATTATCAATAATACTATCAAATATTATTAATCTATTAAATTCAGAAACTATTTTATATGCATATTTTAATTCATTTACAAAATATTTAAAAACATCAATTAAATAAATAACATCATAAACAATATATTTTTCTAATTCATTTGATAAATTTTTAATATTAATCATATTATCTTTTAAATGACCCTATGAATAAAAATTTGTATTTAATTCATTATATTTTTCAATATCTATAAATTTTAATTTATATAATAATTCATATATACCACATAATTTATTAGTTGCAGGATTTTTTTTAATTAATAATTCACATAATGCTCTTGTATCAAAATAACTTTTAATAAAATTTGTCATTTTTTTCTATGTTTTTAAATGATGATAAATTAATTTTGGTATATCATTTGATGCAGCACCATGTATTATTTTATATACTTTTTTATTTATTAATATATATTTTATGAACATTTTTTTTGAAAAATTATTTAATAATTCATATTTTATTACAAATATATATTTATTTAATTCATTATCATTCCAATCAAAATTTAATTGAAATGAAGCAATATCCATTCCATTAAATTCTAAATCCATACCAACATATATTATTATTTTTTTTTTTAATAAAAAATATATAAATATTAAAAATTTAGAAAATAAATAATTTGTTTTATCATCAATAACAATTAAATAATAATATATTTTATTATTTGTTTTTATATATTTAGATTTTTGTAATTCTTTAAATAAATCATCAAATAATTTATTTTTTATTTTATCAATTTTTTTTAATTTATATAAATTTTTTATTTTTTTATATAATATTATATTATCTAAATTTGACATTATTTTATATATTATATAATAAAATTATAAAAAAAATTGAAATTATCATATTAATAATATTAATAATACAATAAATAATTCAGAAAATATCATTTTATTATAACATTATTTTAAATGAATAATAATTAATAATAATAATAATAATAAATAGAAATTAAATAATAATAATAATTAAAAATAGAAATTAAAAATAAAAAATTAAAAAAAAAAATGAAGTAATAATATTTGAAAGAAATTGATGAATTTAAACCATCATTAAATAATTATAATTTTGATGATTTTGATAAATTAAATTTATAAATTAATAATAAATATATTATTGTTATACATAATTAAGATTAAAATTAAGATTAAGATTAAAATTAAAATTAAAATTAAAATTAAAATTAAAATAAATAAATTAATAATAATATTTTAAATGATAATATTTAAAATGATAATAATTAAAAATGTGAAATTGAAAATTGTTCGTGGTCCTATAAATATTTATTTAATAATAAAAAAATATGTTGGAAACATTGTTTTACATTTGATAATATTGATGATACAAAAGTTGAGAATATAAGAGTTAGTTTGACAAAAGAATACAAAAAATGATCTTATATAATACTAAAATATTATTATCATTTATATAATATAATAGAATATTAATGACAAAAATTAATAAATACATTTTTCATATTTATATTTATTATATTATTATTATATTTTATTGATTCTTCAAAAATATAATTTATATTATTAATATTATTTTTTATATTATTATTTTTACTATTAATTTTATTTTCTGAATTATTTGAAATAAATAAATTATAATTAATTCTTTATTCATTATAATTATTTTATTTAATTTATTCATATTATTAATAATTTAATAATAATGGTAAATAATTCCATATTAATAAATTTATTTTATAATTATTTTTATCATCTTATTTATTTTATATCATTTCATAATCATCTTATATATAATTAATTTAATTTTAAATTTTATTTTAAATTAAATTATCAAAATAATTAAATAATTTATTTTTATATTTATTATCATAAAAATCATTTAATTTAAAATTTAAATTTTTAATTTTTTCAAGAATATAAATATCATTTGAATAATATAATGAAAAATATATTTGATATAAATATATTTTATTATATAAAAAATTTTAATTTTTTAAATAATATAATTAAGAATTTTAAATTTTTTATTTTTTATTACTATTTATTTCATTCCATAATATATTATAATATTTTTTAATATCTATAAATTATGTATAATTTATCATATTATCAATTTATATTTCATATTTTATATAATTTATAAATTTATTTAATTTTATTATTAATTATAATAAATTTTATAATTCTAATTCATTATATAATAAATTTAATTTTTAATTCATTACATCTATACTCTTTGAAAAATTTTTATTATTTTTAATTATAAAATCAATGAATATATTTTCATCACAATTAGCTAATAATTAATAATTTTCATTTTATTAATTAAATTATATTATTATATTATGAATATAATTCCATAATTTAATAATTTCATCATATTCATAATCAATATTTTTTGTATAATTTTCAATATCTTAATATAAATTATTTATATTATATTCTTAATTATCTCCCATTTATTATTAAATTTAAATATATTAATTAAATTTTAATATATTATATAATTATATAATCTCTATATAATTTTTATAATATTTATTTTTATATATTATATATATAAAAAAATAATAAAATGGATATACAAAAATCATATAAAATTACAATATTTTCTTTCGTTATTATATTTTTATATTTAATTATTGATAATATTATAAATAATAAAAATTAGAAAATTAAATATTCTTATTTATTTAAAATATCAATTTCAATTAGTTTATATATTCTTATATTATTAAAATATATCGGATTAGATAATAAAAATATTAATTTTTAGGAATTAATTAATACTCTTCCTAATTTTTAATGAAAAATATTATAAATTAATTTATTATTACAATCCAATATAAGGACCTACGCTATTATATAAAATAAATCTAAATCCATCTGTAAATTTAATTAATGGTGTTTCTTGTTTAATTGTTAAAAATGGAACATATGAATATAAATTATTATATAATTCTGCATTATATAACATCATTGGAGGCATATTAATAGAACCCATTTTTTTAATTAATCTTTTTTTCATTTTTTTATGTTTTCTTCTTCTTGTGCTTAATGATGTTGAACTAGAATCAGAACTAGATGAACTATATGAACTAGAACTATTTGAATTATTTGAACTACTTGAACTACTTGAACTACTTGAACTAGATCTAGATTTAGATTTCGAAGATATTTTTTTTTCATGATGTGATCTTCTACCTCCTTGCTAATCAGTATTATTATTTTCATTATATTTATCATTATAATTTTTAATAAATTTAATTAATTTTTCACTATATAATTTATTATATTCATCATCAACATCAATATCAATACTCGTTATTTTATAATCAATTGAATTATTTTTTAATTGTTCAGTTATTTTATAATGAAATAATTTTCCATTATTATTATTAAGATCTTCATAATTTTTATTTTGAACCTATTTTATAGTAATAAGATATGATGGAACTGGTGTATAATTATAAAGTGATGTAATTTTATTATAAAAATTTTGAATTGCATCATGTTCATCATTAGTTTCTTCATATGGATTAAATGATGATTCTTGAATATATGGATTTATTAAACAAAAAAATTTTTTATTATTTTTATTCATTATTATATTATATAATATTATATAATATAATAAAATAAAAATTTATAATTTATAATTCATAATTCATAATTTATTATATAGTTAATAATTTATAATTTATAATCTATAGTTATTTTTTCAATTACTATAATCACTATTATTATCATTATCATTTTTAAAATAATCATTATATTTTTCATTATTATCATCATTATTATCATTATCATTATCATTATTTTCATTTGATTTATTAATAGGACTGAGTAATAAATTTAAACTTCCTAGTCCTCCTAATTTATATTTAATACAAATTGGATAATTATTATTTAATTTTAAATAAATTTCAGGACTTATTTTAGAACATTTTGAAAATAATGAAGTATCTTTTAATAAATAAGTTCCAAATACAATATTTTCAATTGAATTTGATTTTTTAATTTTAATTGTTAAATTATTTTTATTCTTTTCATTCTTTTCATTCTTTTCATTCTTTTCATTCTTTTCATTCTTTTCATTTTTTTCATTCTTTTCATTTTCATTAGAATTAGAATTATCTATTTTGTAAATAGATGTTTGAGATGCAAAATCACCTTCACATTTTAAAGATAAAAATGGATTTTCATTAATATTTTCTAATTTAATTTCAACATATTCTGCAATATTATTCATATTTTTAATTAAAGAATGAAAATCTATTGAATCTATTGATATAATATTTGTATAAGATTTAATTTTTTCAATATTATAATTTTCTGGATCAGGTTCAATATCTAATAATTTTAATTTATAAAAAGTAATAATACTTTTATTTTTATTTTCTAATTTAATTCCTAAATTAGTTTTATCATTATCTTCAATATAAAACATTAAACTATCATCATCATTTACAGTTTTCATTAATTTAAATAAACTTGGAATATTTATTCCTATTCTATAATTATCAGATATAACTTCATATTCTTCAAGAGCAGATGTATTTATTTTTAATTTAATAAATAATGTATTAATCTAATTTGTTGATAATAAAGATATAATTTTTTTATTAAAAACTAAATTTACATCTTTTAATACATCTTTTAAAGAATCAATTAAAATTTTAAAAATTTGAGTTTTATTAGTAATAATTTTTAATAAATATTTATTTTTATTCATTAGATTTAAATATATTAATATATAAAATTTATATTAATATCTTTAAATATAATATTTATTTATAATAAGATAATTTCAATTTTTTTTTAATCATAATGTAATAAAAATTGAAATAATCACAATATTATATATTTTATTATTTATAATGACATAGTTTCTAAATGTATAATTATTTTTTTACATTAATTGATTCTAATATTATACTTAGATATAATATTGATAATAATATTAATATTAATATTTTTTATATCATTATTATAATTATATAATTTAATAATATATTCTAATAAAATTGATAAAAAATCATTTAAATCATAATTTAATGAATACATAAAATATAATATATCTCTAATTTTTTTCATATCATTTATATTATATTTTTTTGATAAATATATTTATCTTATTATTATTTTATACATTGTAATATAATAATTTTCATATTATAATTTTAAATTTTATTTTATATTATTTTTTTAATTATTATGATATATATCTAATTTCCATATACAATCACGTAAATTTCTATTTGATGATTTTATTATCTAATTTATTATTTTATCATTAATTGTTATTTTTTCATTAATTGATATATATTATAAATAATTAAATAAATCAATATAATCAGGTCTATTTATTTTTAATAATAAACATCTACTTTATATTGGTTCTATAAATTTATTTATACTATCAGCACATAATATAAATTTACATGTTTTATTATATTATTCCATTATATATCTTAATGATGTTTGTATATTATATGTTAAATTATGTGCATTTATTATTAAAATAATTCTAAATTTATTTTTAAAATTTTATGATTTTATTAATGGCATTTCAATATTTTTTAATATTAATTCTTGTATTATATTTTTATCTAATGCAGAACCATGAGGATTTAAAACAATATGATTTACACTTTATAATAATTTTATTTCTTTTTCTTCTCCATTATAATTTATTAAATATGTCTCCCAAGTTTATTTTGGTATTTTTCCATATATTTCTTTTAATAATATATTAATTAATGTTTTTTTTCCTGAACCAGATGGACCATATATTATTAAATTACTCATATCATTATAATCATTATATTCTAATTTACAAATATTCATATATAAATCTTTTAAAGATTCTAATTATTATTTATTTTATTTATTTTCTTCATTTGATAAATAATTTTATTATTTATAATTTTCTAAATAATTAGATAATTCTTTTTTATCATTATTTTTTAATATTTTATTATAAATATCAAAATGAAATTTAATATTAATTTTATCATTAATTATATATTTATTAATTAAAAACATTTAATTAATATTTATTTGATTTAAAAAATAAAATAGAAATAATAATATAAGTTAATAATAATAGTATTTATTTATATAAATACTATTATTATTTTTTATTATATATATAATATTATAAATTCAATTTTTTTATATTATGATAAATAATAAAAATTTATTAGATATTGATATTAATTTATTATCAGAAAAATTAAGATTAGAATTACAAGATTTATCTTATGAAATAAAAAATAAAATTATTATTAATAAAAAATTAAATTTAAATATTCCTAATTCAAAATTTAGTAAATATATTAAATCAAAAAAAATTAATGAATTAGAAAATAAATTATTATCAAATATATGTATAAATGATAAATCATATTATGAATTATCTACTGAAATTATTATTGATGGATATATTTGTAGAATGATTCCAATTGGAACTAATATATATAAATGTTTTAAAGGTTTTTTAACTGAGAATCAAATAAATAATTATTCAAAAAATAATCTTGATAAACCAAGTTGGATGACAAATAAATATAGTTGTTATTATTATGCTCGTAATAATTGGTTATCTATTGTATCATTTAAAGTAATAAAACCAATATATTTGATTGATTATTTTAATTTAACTAATTTAACTAAAATATTTAAATTAATTAAATCATTACCAGAAAATATATTTAAAAATTTTGATAGAAATAAATTTTTATATATTATAAAATATACAACAGGTTTTAATATATCATTAAAAGATCAAATTTTATTTTTTCACAAATATTATGATTGGGAAAAAATTTATGTATATACTGATGATTATAATGAAACAACTCCATATAATTATTGTTTTTCACCTAATATAGGATTATCACCAATATATGCAATATGTGAAACTTATAATAAAGATATATTTTTATTTAAAAAAATATTAAAAAAATATATTAATATTGATGGATTAATTCGAAGAGTAATATCTTCAAATTTAGATTTAGGTGGAAAATATAATTTAGAAGAATTATTAATAAAAAATAAATCTATTTTAAATAATATGATATTTGATTATAATGATAAATTAAATTGGATAAATTGGAAAATTAAAAAATTATCTAATTATAATTATCAAGGTTTACATATTAAATCTATTATTTCAAATGCACAAACTAATAATAAATATTTTAAATTAATTAAATATTATCTTGAAAATAATTTTGAAAATATTAATTTGAATAAAAAAAAATATATTATGTTATACAATATAAATAATTTTATTAATTTAAATTTTGATATTAGTTATATTGAAAATATGGATAATATTTTAAATTTAATAAAATTATATCATAAAAAATTACAAATAATAGTTTTTTTTAAATATTATTTTAAAGATGATAAATCACATAATTATTTTATTAAATTTGTTAAAAAATATAATTTTAAACTAATTAATAAAAATGAAAATATTTTAATTTTATCTAAACAAGAATATGATAGTATTAAAATTGATATATCTTTAAATGATGATGATATCAATTATATAATTAATAAAAATAATATTAATTTATATAAAAATGAATATACTAAAATAATATATAATAAAATAAAAATAAATATCATAATATTAGACACAAATTATGGATTAATAGCTTTTATTTATATTTTAATAAAAGATATTAATATAATATTTAAAGAAAATATTGATCTATTAATATTTAATAATATTAAATATGATATACAAATTTGTATATTAAATAAAATTTTAAAATATAAACCATATATCATAATTGGAAATTTTAATTTTACTTTAAAAAATAAAATAATAAAATATTTAAAAAATAATAATTATTTTTTACAATCTTTAGAAAATATTAAATTAACATCATATAATCCAACAAATTATTGTTTTATTAAAAATAAATATAAATCAGATAATATAATATTAAAATGTAATTATAGTGATCATCTTCCAATGTTTCAATCTATAAAATGTAAAAAAATATAAATTAATATTATATTTTAAAATATTTATTATATTTATAATATTTTGGTAATAAATAATATTTATTTTTTTCTATATTTTTATTTAAATGACCACTATATTGTATATAATCTAAATGTTTCCAAAAATAATATGTATTATTTAAATAATTAATTGGATTATTAACACATAAATAACTATCATTTTCAAATTTTTTATATTTTAATGGATAAATATCTTTTATATTATATCCTGATTTATAATCATTTATATAATTTGTTATATAAATATCATTTAATTTAAAATATGGTATTAAATCAATATTATATTTTATATTTATTTTATTATTTCTATCATAATTATAGATTTTAATTATAATTGGATATTTTGGAAAATTTGATTCTTTCTAATATTTTATATAGTATAATAATTCATATTTTTCATCATAATAAATAATTACTTTTTTATTTTTTATATAAAATTCAAATTTATTTAATTTTTTAATATAGTTTAATATTATTAATAAACTTTCTTTTGGTATTGCTATATCAATATCTATATCATATTGTATCATTTTATTATTTCTAACACATCCTAATAATGTTCCAGAATCTAACCAATATTCTATGTTATAATCATTAAAATAAAATTTGAGTTTTTGTAATAATATTAATAAATTATTTTTTAACTATTTATTTTTAGGTTCAATATCTATTAAATCAGTATAATTACATATTTTAATATCATCATTATAAAATTTATTAATTATATTATTATTATAATTATAAAATTTATTTATTTTTAATAATAATTTTTTTTTATATTTTTTATTTAAACATATTGACATAATATATTATTAAAATATTATTAAAATATTATTTATATAAAAAAAATTGAAATTACAATATTATAAATAATTTAATTTAAAAATTGATATAAAATTAATATAAATCAAATAAATCAATATAAATTATAAAATTAATGAAATTTATATTAAATAAAAATTAAAATAAAATCATTAAAAAAAGATAAAAAAAATTTAGTATAAAATATCATAATTATTAAACAACCAAATATAATTATAAATTATTTAAAAAATATAATTTATTATTAATTAAATTATATATTAAATAATAAAAATATAATAATACATTTTAATTATTTAAAATAATATAATTTATTAATTAAAATTTTTCTAATTTAAATTTAAAAATGAAAGAAATAAAAATAAATATTTTTAAAGAAGGTTTAAAAATAATTGAATAGAGATCATAATATAAAAAATTATAATAAATTACATTTTAATCATAAGATTTATAAGATTGTGTATAATTTAATTTTAATTAATAAATCATATTAAAATCTATGATATTAAAAAAATATAATATTAATTAACAAGAATTATCACTTTTATTTGATTAAATTAAATTAAATTGATTAATTTATTTACATTTAATAATTTTTCAAAATTGTAATTTTTCAAAATTGTAATTTTTCAAAATTGTAATTTTTCAAAATTGTAATTTTTCAAAATTGTAATTTTTCAAAATTGTAATTTTTATTTTTTTTGTTTTTAAATTAAATTATTTATTAATATATTATTTTATATTATTTTATTATATTCATTTGTAATAATTAAAATTTAAAAATAAAAAAATAAAAATTTATATTTTATTAATCATTCTAATTTTTCATATATTTCAATTGTAAATGAATGATCTATATTATTAAAATTATATAAATAACCATTTTTATCATAAAAATAAAATTCTAATTCATTTAATGATTAAATAGTTGGTAATTCTGAAGAAATTTAAATAAAACTATTATATATGACTGTATTTGGAGGTCCAATTAATAATAATTTAACAAATATATTAGAAACCTAACCAATAGTTATTGAATTTTTAAATAATGGATTTGTCATTAAAATATAATTATCTCCATTTAAATTTATATTTACATCATATGTATTTTTATATATATTACCAACAGTATCATAATTTAATATATTTTCATATCCATCAATATTACGAATTATATAATTATATTATGTAATTGAATTAATATTCCCAATATTTTTATATCCTAATATATTTCCAATAGTTCCTGGTATATTAAATAATAATCTAAAATATAATGGTGATCTAATTAAATTATTTGTACCACTTGTTGCTTATGTTTATGATCCAGAATTACTATAATTAGGTAAATAAATAATATAATTTGATCCATCAATAATTTATTTTATTTAAAAATTAGTATTTAAAATAGTTGCAGGTATTTTTTAAAAAGATAAAATTCCACTCAAATAAATAGTATCTCCAACATTTAATCCATGATTAGGATGAATAATTTATAATTTAGTATATTTTTATATTAAACTTGTTTCAATTATTAATACTGCATTATCAACAGATATTTCACCATACATTTATATTGTAAAAATATTTGTTTTTTAATCCATTGAAATAATTGTTCTGTGATATTTTGTTACTGAATAATAATTATCAACACTTTTAACAGTATCTATTAAATTTGCATTTATTCTTTATATTTTTTATATTTAATCAGTTATTTCAGTTGATAATGATGTTAAATTATAATTTCCAGGAGTTATTTCAATATTATATATTTAATCACCATCATCTAATATTTACCATTAAAAAATATTATTTTATTTTTAAACAGGATAATTTCTAATTGTTTTTTCAGTATTTGGAATTTCTGAACTTATAAAATTAATTTTATAAACATTATAAAAATCTCTATTTAAATTAATTTTATAATGATTATTAAATGGAAATCCTTCTATAAAATCAATTATTTTAGCAATATTTATATTATTAGATCCATTTCCTAAATTTATAAAATTATCATATATTTAATTTTAGATATCATATATTATATTTTCATAATTTGAATTATTTGAAAAATAATTAATATTTATTGAATAAAAATTATTATTATATACCTTATTTATAATATGATAACCATTCATATTATCAAATGATATTGGATAATTTGCATTTATTGAATTAATTGGTATTCCTTTAATATTTTAAAATGAAATTGTTATCATATTATTATATGTTTCAGTAAAATTTGGTATTATTTATGTTTTTATATAATAATAATTACTATTATATATTCCATTTGGTTTTTTAGTATAAATTTAATGTTTCTTATTTAATAAATTTATTTACATATTATTATAAAATGAACCATTTTTTTAATTTCCGATTACTCCAGATATTATTATATATATTGATGAATATAAATCAGATGATATCAAATCTAAAATATCATTATTTGGATGATAAATTGTTATATATTCATCTTCATTATTAAAAATTAGTGCATTTGTTAAATAAAAAATTTATCCTTAAACATTATTAATAACTATTCTATCTTCTTCTTAATATTTGTGATTTTTATCATAAATAATTATTTCAGAAGTATCTTTAATAAAAAATAATGGATTATTAGTTAAATAATGTATATTATCAAGAATATTTTTAGGAATTTAATTACGAAATGAACTATCAATATGTATTTTAGTTTTTCTTTTTTTAATATTTTGAATAATTTATTAATTTTCTTTTATTAAACTAACTTTCATATCATTATCTATATATTCATTTTTATTAGAATTTTATTCAATTAAATTATTTTATAAATTATTTGATATTAAATTTTAATTATTAAAAGTATTTTCAAAATTATTTATTATATTTGATTTATTATTTAAAAATTTATTTTAAAATTATTTCATTTTTATATAATAATAATTATTTATTTATTTATATATTATAATATTTATTTATTTATTTCATTTAATATATTATAATAATTTTTTATTTATTTCATTTAATAATTTATTATTCTAATTTATATTATTTATTAATTTAATTTCATTTATGTAATAAGTATATAAATTTTCAATTAAATTTACATAAAAATTTCTTAAATAATTCTTAATATCACTTTCAAATATTTCACTTAAATTTGAATTATTATCAAAATTTAATAACAAATTATTTTTAAAATTATTTATTATTTTATCTATTAAATTTATTTTATTTATTTTATCTAATTCATATTTTAATTTAGATTTAATTTCTAATTTATTTTTATCCTCATTATTTTTATCCTCATTTTTAAATTCATTTTTATTATCAGAATATATTATATAATATATTAATTCAATAAGATCTGAATAATTATATATTTTTTCAATCTATGAATTTAATATTTTATTTTTTAATATTATTAAGATGGATTCAATAATAAAAATAGAGATATCAAGTTTAATAGGTATTATTTTTTGAATAGATATCTCTTCATACTTTATTATATTTTGCGTATCAATTTTATTTATAATTTTGTTTAATTTATTATAAATAAAATTTACTGTTTTCGTTAATAATATACTTGATATATTATTAAATATTTTAAAAATAGTTAATTTTTCAAATTTTATTAAATTATCTATTTTTGAATTAAATATTTTTTCATCTTGATATAAATTATTAATTAAATTTAAATTATTTTTATTATTTTTTCCACCCTCTTGTGCTTCAAATAACTAATTTAAATTATAATCCTATTCATTTATAATTTTTTTATAATAATTTTTATTAATATTATTAATATTAATTTTTAAATTATTATAAATATCATCAAGATCTAAATCTTGAATATCTAATCTATTTAATTTCATTGTAATTTTAAAATAATTTTTATATATATTTGCCAAAGTATTATTATTAATATAATTTTTATTAAATAATAATTTATTTTTAAATTCATCTAATAAATATTTATTTTGATCTATTATTTTTTTAAATATTTTTTTATTAATATTATCTTTAGTCATATAATTAATATATTTTATTTTAAAATCTAATATATTTTCACTATTTAATATAATTTCAATAATATCTTTATTACTATTTAAAGTAAATTTATTTATTAATATATCAAATATATCTATTTTTGTTTTATCATAATATTTCATTTTATAAATATCATATATTTCAAAATAATTATTGTCAAAATAAATATATTTTTCATTATCTTCTAATTTTGTTATTATATTTTTATTATATTTAAAATTATTATCTTTTATTTTTTCTTGAATATTATTAATATCAATTGGTATTGATTTATTAATTTTATAGTTAAATATTTTATTTATTTTATCTATAATTAAATTATTTAACTGTAAAATAGAATAATCATTTATAAAATTATTTATACTCTTGACAAAATTAATTATAGATAATTTTAAATTTATTTTTTCTTTTTCATTATTATTATTATAGTTAATAAATTTGTAATCAGAATTTAAATTAATTCGTAAATTAATTAACTCAATATCATTATCATTATAAAATAATATATTAAATATATATTCTATTATATCATATTTTATTTTATCTATTAAATTATAATTATCATCCTAAATCATATTTAACATAATTTCAATTTTCTGTTTTTTAATATCGATTTTCTTTTCTTTTATTTTTTCTTCTTTATCTTCAACAATCTCATATTTTTCTTTATAATCATCCCAATAATATTGACTATTTTCATCATTAATAAAAAATTGTATATCATCCATATATATTAAATCTAATTCATTAAAACCAAAATATTTATTATCAATTATCCAATATAATTTGTTAATATTTTCATTATTATTATTTTGTAAATATAATAATTTGTTTATACTATTTATTTTATTAATAAATATATATTTATTAAATATATTTTGTATATTATTATTTTGTAAATAATTATATAATATATGATAATCTATTGGATTATAATTTTCTTCTTCTTCTTCTTCTTTTTCTTCTTCTTCTTTTTCTTCTTCTTCTTTTTTTTCTTCTTCTTCTTCTTCTTTTTCTTCTTCTTCTTTTTCTTCTTCTTCTTTTTTTTCTTCTTCTTTTTTAAATTCTAATAATTTATTATTATAAAAATTTTTATTTATTAATAATAAATTTTTAAATATTTTTTTTAATTCTTTATAATAATCAAAATCTTTTTCAAAATTATCTTCAATATATTTTTCAAAATCATAAATATAATTATTATAAATTTCCTAAATATAATTTTGCTAAATATTTTTATTAAGATACTAATTATAATTTTTAATTATTATTCTAAATTTATCATTATTAAAATTATTATAAATAATTTTAATTTTATCATCATTATTATTTATTATATCAATTTTATTAATAAATTCTATATGTATTAATTGTATTATAGATTTTTTATTAATATAATTATTTTTATCATCAATAATTATTTTTTTTGTAAATGTATGTTGATATAAACCTTTTAAAAAATATATATAATTATTATTATTTGATGTTAAATTAATTATCATATCATAAATAAGATAAAAATGAAACTTAATATCAATATCAACATCATCATCATCATATTTTAATCCTAGTTGAAATAATATTCCGTATATAAAATAATTTTTATCTAAATTTTTAAATATTAATTGTGGTTTTGATTTAGATTCTTGATATGTGTATATTATATTATATAAAATATCTTTAAAATATAAATTTGTATAGTCTATATTTTTTTCTAAGGATTTTAAACTCTACATATATTTCTTATCTTTTTTTCTATCAATAATATAATTAATAAATTGTATTCCAAGTGCATATAAATATCCATTATTAAAATTTTTTTTATAATTATCATTTATATTTATATTTTTAAATAAATTATTTTCATCTAATATTTTATCATCATATTTATATATATATTTATTAGATTTATATTCATTTTCAAAATTAGCATTTATATCCTATATAGTATTTGTTATATATTTTGATAAAAACATATCATAATAAGCAAAATACTTATCATTATTATTATTATACTATTCTTCTCGTTTAATTATATTATCATAATTAATAACAGGTTTATTATTTAATATTATTTTTTTTCCTTTTTCAAACATTTTTTCTAAAGTCAATATTTTTCTTAAATCTAATTCTATATTAATTATATCGGATTTATTATGCATATTATTTGAAATTTTTTTAATAATATTAAATATATTTAATTTATCATTGTCATTATTATTCTTTCTTATGATATTATTTTTAATATTATAATTATCAAAATTATGATCATCATTTAAATTTTTTATATCATAATTATATATTTTATTAAAAGTATTTTTATCTAAATTTTTATTTAATCTTGTATTAAATAAATATAAAAAATAATCTGTATTTTTATATATATAATTAAATAATTTATCATCAGTTAATTTTTCATCTATCATATTATTTTTAATTTCATTTATAATATTATAATTATTAACATAATTAAAAGTATAATTGATATCATAATTAATATAATTGATAATTTTAAATAATTTATTAAAATTATTTTTAAATTTTTTAATTATTTTTAACATTAATATACAAAAATTATCTATTATAAGATAATTATCAACTTGTTTTTCTATTATAATTTTATTTAATAATTTGTAATAAAAAAAACATATTTTTTCATCATAATCAAAATTATTTACAACATCATAATTTATATTATATACATTTTTTTTTTCCACATTATCTTTAATTATTTCTTTATATATATATGTTTTTTCAAATATTTCATCTAAACAATTTTTTAATTCTTCATTAGTTTGATTTTCTTGTTTAAAATCATTTTTTAAATTTTCTAAATTTTCATTAATTTGATTTTTAAAATCTAAAATATCTTCAAACTTTATACTCGTTATATTATTTTCATATTTAATACTATCTGATATACTATCAAATACATTATCATTATTATTATTATCAAATATTTTATTAAAATCAATTTTATTTTTTATAAAAATATTTTTATATTTATTTAAAAATGATTTTATTCTTGTATCGACAAAATTAGTATTATCAACTATATCTCCTGATAATATTGATATTATATTTTTATCATCATAAAAACTAATATCAATATTATTAATTAATGTATCTAAATGTTTTATTTCTTGTTCTCCAACTTTTATATTTTTACTAAATATATTATAATATTTTGTATAATAATTTTGTTCTAATTGTAATGCATTTATATTATTTGAATTATCAATATTAAATATATCTTCTTTTAATTGATATCTATTATTTATTAATAAATAATGAAATACATTCTGTCCAGTAATATCATTAGAATTATATGCTTCTTTTTTAATTAATAATTCAACTATTGTTTTATATAATTTAATAACAGCTAATAATAATGGTGTCTATAATAAATTATTTTTAATATTAACATCAGCACCTAATAATATTAAATAATCTATTAAAAATAATCTATTTTCTTCATTCATTATATAATAATCTAAATTAATAATAAGATGAATTGGTGAGTTTCCTTCATCATCTTTAAAATTAATGGAAAATTTATTCGTTTTTTTTAAAGGTGAATACTAATTATTATCTTCATTTGAATTATTAAAAAGATTAATAATCTATCCGATTGCTTGATCACCAGAATTGAGTAAATTTTTTAATTTTTGTAAATTATTATTTTTTTCTGTGATAATATTTTTATTTAAATTTGCAAATGGATTATTAACAATAGGATAATAAATAGTCTATTGTAATGGAGTGATATTTAATTTATCAATATTTTTATCTTGAAAATTTATATTTTTATCTTGAAAAGTTGTGGATTTATTTTGAAAAGTTATAGATTTATCTTGAAAAGTTGATTTATCTTGAAATTTAGGATAATTATAATTTTTCATAATTAATAATATATATATAATATTAAAATTAATATTAAATTATAATAATTAAATATAAAAAAATAAAATATACTAAATGTATCGAAATTTAGCAGATATCGATTATTAAGATATAATAACAAATAAAATTATTTCATATTTTGATAATTAAACATTAGAAAAATTATTATAAGGTAATTTATAAATATCATCTGCATCTATTGGATATTTTGGAATATCTGGTAATGATATATAATCATATTCTAATATATTAAATTTAAATTCAGATATAATAAATTTAAATGGTTCAAATATAAATTTATTTGGTAATTTAAATATAAATACAAATAACATTAATGAATTATTATTTAAAATAAATAGTATAAATTTAATAATAAATGATGTATTAATTGAATTTGCTTAAAATTCAAATGATTTAATAAATAATAGAGGATTTGTATTTCCATGGCTTTCTTCAAATAATATAATTTAAAATGGATTTATTGGTTTTGATACTACTAGTCATAGTTTTAAATTAGTAAATAATCTAACATATAATTAATATAATAATGTATCAATTATACCTGATTATACAAATTATGGAACATTAGAAATTTTAAATTTAAAATTAGAAAATATATATTCTTAATCTGATAATTTAAATATAAATTCAACTAATATTAATATTTCTAATAATTTAAATATTATAAATAAAACAACTACTAATATATTATCTATTAATAATTATGATTATAATTTAAATATTAATATGAAAGATGATTTAAATTTGTATATAAATAATGATAAAATTATATTAGATACTAATATAATAGATATTAATGATAATTAATGGATAAATTAATATTTATTTTTAAATAATAATCTTGAAAATAAATTATTATATACTTATTTAAAAATAAAATTTTATGATCAAGTTATTTTTACTAAACCTATTAATTTATAAAATAATATTTTTATATAAAATTGTCCTATTCCAATTAATTAAAAAGATGTTGCAAATAAATAATATATTGATGATAAAGTATTTACAATTAAACATAATTCTGTATCAACAAATGATGAATATTGGAAATTATTTGAAAATATATCTGATACAAATAATTTAATATTAGGAACTTCTTTATAATATAATACAGTATATATTAAAAAAGGAACTCCAGATGGAACTTAAATAACATTAACGGATCAAGATATTGTATTTTAAACTAGAAATGAAATAGTTGCTATGATTGATAATAATGGTTAATATAATACATTATCAGATAAAAATGCAAAACATTCAATATAAATAAAAAATATAAATTAAAAAGATTATTTATCAAGATTTAAAAAATTAAATATTTATTCATATTGTTATAAAAATCCACATAATGATCATTTAGATAATCAAGTATATATTGGAATTATATAATAAGAAATTAAATAATTATTTAATGGTAATTGTTTAAATATTAAAAAAATGAATTTAAATCATTCTTGTTCAAATAATTGTTAAAATAATAATTAATAAAAAAATAGATATGTTAATTATAATGAATTATTATGTTATTTAATACTTGCTTTTAAAACTTTAATTTAAAAAAATGAAGATATTGAATTAAAAAATATTGAATTAAAAAATAATTATTTAGAGTTAAAAAATAACTATTTAGAGTTAAAAAATGACTATTTAGAGTTAAAAAATGAAATTTCGACTTTAAAATAAATTATTAATAATAAAAAAAATTGAAATTATGATATTAATAAAAAACTAATAAAATATAGTAAATTTTATACTTTTTTTATTTACATATAATAAACAATATTTAAAGAATATCATATATAAAATAATATAATAAATAATTATCATACAATAATGGAAAATAAAGATAATTTAGTCGAAAAATATAGACATGATATGTTAGTATATGTATCTAAAATTCAAAAAATTGAATCTGAACATAAGGAAGTAGTTATGAAATATGAAAATATTAAAATTGAACTTAAAAGATTAATTGGAGAAGAATCTTCAGAAGAAGATAGTGATATTGGAGATGAAAATATATATGATGAAAATGAAGATAATGTTGAAAATGAAGAATTAAATTTATTAAATCATGTTCCTGAAAAAACTAAACCAACTAAATCTAAAACTTCTTTACCTAAAGAACCTAAAGAACCTAAAGAACCAAAAGCAACTAAAACAACTAAAGAACCAAAAGCAACTAAAACAACAACCAAAGTATCAAAATCATCTAAAAATAAAAAAGATAATGAAGAAAATGAAGATAATGAAGAAAATGAAAAAAATAATGAAAATGGAGAAAATTTAAAAGATTTAAATACTGAAAATAAAAATGATACTAAAGAATCTAAAGATAATCAAGAAAAAAAAACAGTTAAAAAAACAATTAAAAAAAAAGTTGAAAAAGAAAATAATGAAGAAAATAATGAAGATAATAATGAAGAAAACAATAAAAAACCAACAAAATCAAAAGTAAGTAAAAAGAAAATAGATACTGAAACAGTTGAAGAAACTAAATTAAATGAAGAAGAAAAACCTAAAACAAAGGGAAGAAAAAAAGTAACTAAATAAAATGAAAATGATACCATTAATTTGACAAATGAAAATGAAAATGAAAATGAAAATGAAAAATAAAATGATAAAAAGAAAAAAGAAACTAAAAAAAAAAATGAAATTGATCTTGTAGTATAATTATAAGATGATAAAAAAGAAAAGAAAGAAAAGAAAGAAAAGAAAGAAAAAAAAGAAAAAAAATGATTTAATATGATATGATATGATATGATATAATATAATATAATATAATTTAATATAATATAATATAATATAATATAATTTAATATAATTTAATTTTTATAAATTTTTATAAAAATCAAATTAATAATTAAATAAAAATAAATTTATAATATATTATAAATGGAATATAAGAATTCAAAAAGAAAATATTTAAAAAAATTAAATAAATTAATAAAAGAAACAAATATGCATATTAAAAATAATAATGAAAAAGATTATAATTATAATTATTTAATTAATTTATATAATAAAATTAATTATTATTACAAAATGAATTTAATTAGATAATAATTAAATCAATTAGATAATAAAATCTCATATTTATTAATTAAAATAGGATCATTAATAATATTAATATTATCAATAAAAAAGTTATATTTTTTAATAAAAATCAAATTAATATCATTAAATGTTATAATATTATTATTAATATCATTATATAATTTATAAAAAATTTTTTTATCTTCATTAAATTTATTTTTTATAATATCATATTTTTTTAATTCTTCATTTAATTCATTTTGTATTTCAATTTCATTATTTAAATTAAAATTATATTTTTTATTAAAATATTCAACAAATAATATTGTATTATTATCAGTTGCAATTATATCATTATGATAAATATAAATATTTTTATTTTCTAATTTAAAATGATATTTATTAATATAATCATCTTTATCATATGAAATAAAATATTCTGGAATATATATTACACTATTCTATACAATATCTTTTGGGTTATATGCAATTTGGTAAATTAGAGTATCTAAATTCAATAATAATTCATATTGAGAATTTAATAATTCTTTAACGATATTAAAAGCTAAATTAATACTATTTAATGAAAATAATATATTACTTTTATTATCAGAAATAATAAAATTTTTTTGCATAATTAATAATAAATAGTTATTAATAATAATATTAATTAAAAGTTTAAATATTAATTAATAATATGTAAAAGTTTAAATATTAAAATAGTAATAATAAAATAAATGTCAGGAGCATTATAATAAATAATAGCAGCAAAAGAAAAACCTTTTGATTTTTTAATAGATGAAAAAGATATATCATTTTTTAAAAAAGTTTATAAAAGACATTCAAATTTTACAATGGAACCTAAAGAATAAATATTTGGAAATAAAGCAGATTTTGGAACTAAAGTATCTTGTACATTATCAAAAAATGGAAATGCAATATCTTAAATTTATATTATAATAGATTTACCAGATATTCCATATTATAATGAGATTGATTGTATTGCATGGGTTAAAAATATTGGATATGCAATAATTAAAAATGTTGAAATAGAAATTGGAGGAATTGTTTATGATAGACATAATTATGATTGGTTATATATAAATTCAGAATTAACAATATAATAAAATTAGAGAAAAGGACATGATATAATGATTGGAAATATACCATTATTATATGAATTATCAAATAATAAATCAAATTATAGATTATATATACCATTATAATTTTGGTTTTGTAAAAAAAATAATATGATTTTACCATTAATAGCATTAACATATGTTGATATTAAAATAAATGTTGAATTTAATTCATTGAATAATATATTAATATATGGACCTACTCATTTTATAATAATAGATGAAGATGTTATTGGATTTGATAAATATGAAATATTATATTAAATATAAACAGATGGATAATTAATTTATTGTAAATATATATATAGTAAAAATAATAAATTTTATTATATTAAATAACATTAAAATGTATCATTTAGATTACCAACAAATGAAACTAGCAATAATTTAATAAATTATAGAATTTATAATTATAAAGGATATTACATAACACCTATTAATAATACAACAGAATAAATATATAAGAGTAAAAATAATGATAATATAAATAATTTATCAATAAATTATGCAAGTTTATTAATAAATTATTTATATTTTGAAAATGAAGAAAAAAAATATTTTTTATCAAATTAATTAGAATATATTATTGATATTATATAATATGATATACCAAAATAAATAAATAGTTCAAATTAAACAATAAAAATAAATTATAAAAATTCTTGTAAAGAATTAGTATTTATAACTCAACTTGATTATATTGCAAATGGATATTTATTAGATATATTTAATTATTCAAATAATTTAATAAATAATTCAGAAAATTTAATAAAAATAATATAATTAAATATAGATGGTTAAGAATGTGTATCTTAAAGAGAAATTGAATATTATAATTAAATTTAAATATATTAATATCATTCAAATTAGCCATAATAATAATCATTTATAAATTGTTATTCATTTGCAATAAATCCAGAAGAAATATAACCAACTGGAACAATAAATTTGTCAAAATTTTAAAATATTCATTTAAAATTAGAAATGAACAAAATCGTATCATATAAAAATCCAGTATATATAAAAATATTTGCAGTATCTTATAATATATTATAAATAAAAAATGGATTGGCATAATTATTATTTTGATAAAAATCAATATTTTAATTATTTTAATAAAAAAAATTGAAATTATCTTTATTTGATATTAAAATAATTAAATAGATAAATATATAACTATATAACTACTAAATATATAAATTAATATATATATACTATAAATAAATATAAATAAATGGATAATATCTATGAAGATGATTTTATATTAAATGAAAATGAATGGTAAATATTAAATAAATTATTAGATAATTCATAAAAAAATGAAAATAAAAATGAAAATAAAAAAGATGAAATTTTTTAGGAAAATAAATAAATTTTTTAAAATGAAAAAAATATTAAAATAGAATAACTATAAGAAAGTAATTTGTAGTATTTATCAAAATAAGTTTTTTAAAATGAAAAAAATATTGAAATACAATGGTAAGAAACTTTTTAATCTAAATTATTAGAAAAAAATATTATATAAAATGAAAATAATTTATGTTAATTTTGTTAATCAATGAATTTAGTATTATGTTAATAAAATGGATATTTAATATGTACATATTGTGGTTCAACTGATAATAATCCTATTAATAAAAAATTTAGTAATAAAAATAATATATCAATATATGATAATAATGGAACAATATAAGGATGTAGTTCTAATTCAAATATTAAAATATAAAATGGTAATTATACATTATAAAGAACATAATTATGGGAATCTGTTTCATATAAAGAAAGGAGTTTAAAATTAGTATTAAAAAATATAGAAGATTATTGTATATAAAGTAAGATACCAAAAAATATTCAAGAAAATGCAAAAATATTATATAAAAATATTTCTGAATGTAAATATATTGATGGAAAACATTGTGGAAAAAATATAATATTTAGAGGAATAATAAGAAAAAGTGTAATTGCAGCTTGTGTATTTATAGGATCTAAATTATCAGGAGTTCCAAGAACACCAAAAGAAATATCAGAAATTTTTGGATTAAAAGTTCCAGATATAACTAGAGGAATTAAAAAATTTTAAGATTATATTAGAAATTCTCAAGTAGATTATAAAATAAATCCAACATAACCAATTGATTTTATTAAAAGATTTTATGATAAATTTAATATAGAAAAAAATAAATTTTAAGAAATAATTGATATCATTAATAATATAAAATTATTAGATTTAGCATCAGATCATTAATCAATATCAATTGCAGCAGCATGTATGTATTTATTTGGAATGATAAATAATATAGATATATAAAAGAAATAATTATCTGATATATTTAAAACATCTGAAGTAACCATTACTAAAACATTTAAAAAAATATATCCATTTAAAAATATATTATTAAATAATGAATTAATTAAAATAATTTTAGAAAAATTAAATAATGATGAATCTGTTGATTTTATTAAATAATATATTTGTAATGACGATATTATTAAAAATAAAAGTAAAGGAAGACCAAAACTTCCAAAATAAAATATTGAAGATAATAAAGAAAAATAAGATATTAAAGATAAAATAAAATAAGAAAAATTAAAATTAAAATAAGAAAATGATATCATTAAAAAAGAAAAAAAATAATAAGATAAAGAATTTAAAAAATAAAATAAAGAATTAAATAAATAAGAAAAAAAATTAATTAAATAATAATAAATTTTTAAATAAAAAAATAAAATATAAACAATTGATTTCTTAGAACAATAATAAAAAATAATAGAATATATTGATTAATTATAAATCAATTGATTGAACTTACTTTCATCATGCATTGTTTTTGCACACATTGTTTGACAAATTATAAGTTTTATTTTTAATTAATTTTTATTTTTAATCATTTTAATATATTATTTTATTTTATTTTAATATATTTCATCATATTATAAAAACAAAACTTCAGTTTTGTCAAACTCTTTAGAGTGAGCAAGCGCAAAGCGCGACGTGATATTAGTTAATTTGTAATTTTTTTTTTGATTTAAAATCTTGATTTCCTGATGAATTTTGAAATAAAAATTTAGTTGGATCAAAATTAATATCATTATAAGGATCATAATTAAATATTAATAAACTTTTTTTATTCTATAATTTATTATTTAATTTTTTTTTTTTAATTTTCAATTTAAAAGATCGTGATTGTTCAATTGGAGTTCCTAAACATTTTAATGTCATATCTTGATAAGGAGATTTATCTAATATAGATAAATTATTTTTATCAAGATATTTATTTTTATATTTAATCATATTAATAATGAGAGATCTATAATACATTTCATTAAATACATTTTTATTCTATTTATAATATAACTATGCAATTAAATTATGTAATAAAGAGACATTAAATGTTCCAATTTTAAATTTTTTATTTTTTATACTAGTTAGTTGAAATGGAATACATTTTTCATTATTTTTATAAATAATAATAATAGGTATATTATCATAACAAATTTCTATTTTTTTATCCCAAAATTGAAAATATTTATTATAATATTTAATATTTAATTTATCAATATTAAATTTTTGTACATTTGAAAATAAATTATATTTATTAATTATTTTTTTAATAATTTTAAAACATTTTTTTGCAACATTAAATAGATTTTCAGTTATTATTTCAATACATACTAATGAATTTGTTAATTTTAATTTTTTATAATATAATGAAGAAAACTCACCAATAAAAATAATATCATCAAATTTCCAAATTTTATTAATTAATTTTTTAATAATAATTTTTTCATTTTTATTTTTTTCATTTTTAATTTTTTTTTTATCAATACCATGTTTACTAATTTCTAATTTATAATATCTTTGTAATAATTCAATTCTTGATATTTCTTTATTTAATCTCCAATTTGCAGTTATTAAATCAGTTATCATTCTTAATTTATCAAGATAAATTATATTTTGATGTATTAATTTATATCCATTTATTTTATTAGTTAATATTTTATCATATAAATTTTTTGGCATATAAGTTATATCACAATAATTTTGAAAATTTACTGAAATTGTATATGTTTCTAAATGCTATGCTTGTCTTCCCATTATATCTTGATATTTTTTAGAACATAATATATCACATATATTTTTTAAATCAACAAGTGGTTCATATGAATAAAATTCAACATCTGCATAATCATAATCATCATAAATAGAATCTTTAATATTTTTATTTTTAATATATAAATCAATTGCAAAACCACCATAAATAATTCTATTTTTTTTTTTAATATAATCTAAAATAATATATTTAATTGAATTAAATTCTTTAATAGTTGGTTCTAATAATTGTTTTGCATACTAGTTAGATTTTTTTTGAATAATATCCATATTTTTATTTATGATAGATATATCTTTTTTACGTAATAATAACATTATTATTTTATTATATATAGTATAATATATATAATAAAAAAAATTGAATTATCATTAATTTAAATATATTATTTTATTATAATTATATATCTTATAACATTTTTATAATATTTTATCTTTTTATTAAATATTATTATATTATATGATTTGGACAGATAAATATAAACCTCATAATATATAAAATTATTATCATGAAGATTATATTAAGAATTTTATTAAAAATATTATTACAAAAAAAATATTACCTCATATTATATTTTTTGGAAAAAGTGGTTCTGGAAAAACATCTGCTGCGTAATTAATATGTAATAAAATATTAAATTTAAATAATGAAAAATAAAATAATAATTTATTAATAATTAATGCATCAGATGAAAAAAGCATCAAAACAATACGTGATAAAATTAAAATATTTATTAATTTTAAAACTATTAGTATTAAAATTATAATATTAGATGAAGCTGATGCATTATCTGATGAATCATAATTAGCATTACGAAGAATAATTGAAATATATTCAAAAAATGTAAGATTTATAATGATATGTAATTATATAAATAAATTATTATATTCATTAAAATCAAGATTTGTAAAAATAAAAGTAAATAGATTAAATGATGAAAATATTCATAATGTTTGTCATAAAATAGTTTAACAAGAATAAATAAATATATTAGAAGAAGATTTAATGTATTTATATAAAATATCAAATATGGATTTAAGAAAAATAATTATAACCTTATAAAAATTACATTCATAAAATATAAATTAAAAAATAGAAAGAAAACATATTAATTAATATTTTAATATTTTAATAGATGACAAAATTTTTAATATTGATAATTATATGAAAGCACATAAAAAAATAAATAAATTAATTGCAAATGGTTATAATTCATATGATTTATTATAAATTGTATATAATAAAATTAATGAACAAGCATTGAAAGAATATAAAAATGAATATAATTAATTATTTATTTCTATGGCTAAAATTAATTCAATAATGTCAACAAGTTCTAATAATTATATTTAAATGATGTAAATATATGATGTAGTATTTAAATTTAATGTCATCACTTCACTTGCTCACTGACTTCGCTCTGCTCGCTCATTTCGTTCGACAAATCTGAAGATTTATTTTTTAAAATTAATTAAATTTATATTATTTGAATATTATAATTTTTGAATATTAATATTATTGAATATTATTAATATATAATTATATATTAATAATATTCAATAATATTATATTATATTTATTAATTTTTATTATATAATATCATTAAAAATCAAAATCATTCTTCTTATAAAACTTGGAGATCAATTATTATTTCTTTTTTTTATTATTCTATTTCATTAATCATTTCCAATAATTATACTTCTGTAATTAAATTATTGATTATTTAAAAATTATTTCCATTAAATTATAGTAATCTTTAGTCTCTACCTAACTATTATCTTATTCTTGAACCAAAGTTTGAGGCATTTGGAGTATCAATTTAATAAATATTTTATCCTATTATATTTCTCAATTATTATCTAATATGCATCTATTATCCTTTGATAAATCTATATCTATTATTTTGTATTCTTATTATTACTAATTACTCTTATTTATCTTGAATTAATGTATTAACAACATATTAATCTGTTGTTTAATCTAACATTTCAAACATTTATTAATTTTGTTCTCTTTAATCTATTAATAATTCATTTTATTCATCTAATCTGTCATTTTATTAATCTAATTTTTAATTTAAATTATTTATTTTACTCATTTATTTTTCATTTTATTCTAAGATTTTATTATTTTATATTATTAATATATCCATTTTCTTATCTTTCATTAATAATTAATAATTTTTTTCTTATAATTAATAATCTGAAAAATAATATATACAGTCTTCCAAAAATTAATAATATTTTATAAATTTATTATTATTTGTGCACTTCATCAAGATTGCTTTGAAACATTTTGGAGATATTATATATTCATTCTTAAATGTTTATCCAATAATTCCACGAACCGCAAGTTTGCGGTTTGTAAAATCAATATCTTCTTCAAAATTATTTTTTTTCAATATTCTTTTAAAATCATTAGATGTTTTGAATTATAATATATTAAATTATTATAACAACTAATATGGTATACAAGGTTGTGTTATTTCAATTACTTACATAAATGTTTCTAAAAAACTTAGGTCAATCTAATATATTTCTTCATTTAACATTATCATATATTCATTCATTAAAATTTCTCTTCCATTTCTAATTAATTCTTAATTAAATTTTTTTACTTTTTTTGTTTCTTCAGAAATTATTATTTCTTTTGGTATTATAATTTCATATTTTGGTTTTTATATTAATGCTATTTATTATTACATAAATTTATCATGAACTATTTCTTGATGCATTTTATACATATATTTATTATAAAATATTTATCCACATTTTGAACATTATCTTGATTATATTTTTATTTCCATTTCTATTTTAAATTTTAATTATTTGAGTATTATTTAGAAAATTTTTAATAATTATTATATTTTAAAATATATTATATAGATTTTTTTTTTCAATTTTTTTTATTTATATAATACATCATAAATATACATTTAATACAAGATTTTTTATTATATAGTGATTATTATATATTTTTGGACTATAGTTATATTTAATGATGTAAATATATGATATAGTATTTAAATTTAATAATATTACTTTGCTTTACTCATTCAGACTAAATTAATATCACAAAGTTGATGACAAGATTATTGGTTTGATGAATAAATACAGTGATATTAATTATTATCTATTTGACAAATCTGAAGATTTATTTTTTAAAATTAATTATATTTATATTATTAAAATTATTGAATATTAAAATTTATTAAAATTTATTAAAATTATTGAATATTAAAATTTATTAAAATTATTGAATATTAATAATATATAATTATACATTAATAATATTAAAATTTTTGAATATTATTTATTATATTTATAAATTATTTTATTATTAATATATAATTATTCATCTTATTATATATATTCATATATTTTATTATATTTATTATATTTATTCATCTTAAAAAACTTGTAAAACTTATAAATCAGTTATTATCTCTTTTTTCTATTATTCTATTTCTGCTATTCTTTCCAATAATTATTATTCAGTTATTAAATTATTAATTATTTAAAAATTATTTCCATTAAATTATAAAATTCTCAAATTTTATCCTAATTATTATCTTATTCTCGAACCAAAATTTGAGGCATTTGGAGTATCAATTTAATATATAACTGCTCCTATTATATTTCTTAATTATTATCTAATATGCATTTATTATCCTTTGATAAATCTGTATCTGTTATTTTGTATTCTAATAATAACTAATTATTCTTATTTATCTTAAATTAATGTATTAACTACATATTAATCTGTTGTTTAATCTAACATATTAAACATTTATTAATTTTATTCTCGAGTATCAATTAATAATTCATTTTATTCATTTAATTATTCATTTTGTTCATTTAGTTTTTCATTTAAATTATTATTTTATAATAATATTTTATTATTTTATTATAAAACTTGATTTATTTATATTGATTATTAATCTAATTTAATTGATTATTAATCTAATTTTGTATCTTTCATTTTTAATAATTAATTTCTTTCTTGTAATTAATAATCTGCAAAATAATAAATACAATCTTCTAAAAATTAATAATATTTTATAAATTTATTATTATTTGAACATTTCATCAGAATTGCTTTGAAACATTTTGGAGATATTATATATTCATTTTAATAAATTATTCCTTTATTTTATCTAACAACCTCAACTTTGAGGGCATTAACTAGTAGGTTGAAAAGTTTATATTTATTTATAATTTATAATAAGTTTCAATTTTTTTTTCAAAAACTATCATTAATATCATTAAAACTATCATTATCACTATAACTATTTATACTATCATTAATATTATTAATATTATCAATATTATCAATATTTTTTTTATTTTTATATTTTCTTA